>Ga0137367_10004849_pt1 | contig 10926 bp, 13 predicted proteins | sample SagtaG_14_FD_104939 | JGI IMG/M metagenome (GOLD analysis project Ga0137367, IMG submission 104939) | Vadose zone soil microbial communities from Sagehorn Ranch, Mendocino, California, USA - Sage1_L_80_16 metaG | ecosystem: Environmental > Terrestrial > Soil > Vadose zone | place: USA... | reverse complement strand
TTCCCGCGTCGTTCTTGTTCCACCTCGATTGATTCAAACAAAGCTTTGAAGTTGCCTTTGCCAAATCCTTGTGCGCCGTGGCGCTGGATGACTTCAATGAACATGGTGGGGCGGTCTTGAATCGGTCTGGTGAAGATTTGCAGCAAATAGCCTTCATCATCGCGGTCCACGAGAATACCGAGATCATGGATAGCTTTCATGTCTTCCTGGATGGTGCCCACGCGGTCAGGGAGCATTTCATAATATGTATCGGGCACCCGCAGGAATTCTACGCCGCGTGAGCGCAGTTTATCTACAGTTTCCAGTATATTGCCGGTGATGATAGCGACATGCTGTGCGCCAGCAGTGAGATAGTAATCGAGATACTCTTCGATCTGACTCTTTTTACGGCCTTCGGCAGGTTCGTTGATTGGGAACTTGACGCGTCCGTTTCCGTTCTGCATCACCTTGGACATCAGCGCAGAATATTCGGTGGAAATATCCTTGTCATCAAATGCAAGAAGTTGACGGAAGCCCATCACCTGATGATAGAAGTTGACCCAATGATTCATCTTGCCTAATTGCACATTGCCGACGATATGATCGATCGCCGCGAGACCTGTGGAATCCGCTTCATAAGTGATCGGCTTGTATGTGGGTGCAAAAACACCTTTGTAATCTCCGCGGTCCACAAAGACATGCAGGGTTTCACCGTAGGTATAAATTGCGGATGTACGGAAGATACCGAAATCATCCTTTTCTTCACGCGGAGTCCACGCGGATTTGCCACCCCGTGAAGTAGTTGCCTGCCACGCCTTTTCGACATTCTCTACTTCCAGGGCAATCATCTTTACACCATCGCCGTGAACCATGTGATGTCCGGCAATTTCATGTGTGGGTGAATATGCCGCAGAAACAACAAACCGTGCCTGCCCCGATTCCAGAACATACGCAGCAAAAGCACGGTTACCAGTCTCCAGCCCGGAGTATGCCACGGGCTTGAAGCCATATGCCTTCCACCAGTAATACATGGCATGTTTGGCATTGCCCACGTAAAAGTGAACATGGTCAATCGATTTGATTTGTAGGAAATCTGCCTCCTCGGTCATAGGGCGGGACGCAGCATCTGCTGTGGGTTTGGATACAGTCGTAGCCATTCAGCCTCCTTTAGTCTTGTCCTGAGCACCGCGAAAAGTGCGGTACTCGAAGGGTGATCTATAAAGATTTTACGACAAAGAATGTCTGATTGCAAATGAACAAACTCACCCCAGACTTAAATTGGGATGAGTTTGTCGTTTAGGGCGGCGTGACTTGTTGCTCTACGGACAATACTTGATCGGCATGCCAAGTGGCGTACTGGGATACGAGGATGTATTGCCTGAATTATCCTTGGCAAAGAACTGATATTGGAACGTCCCGTTCTGCGTGCCCAACTCACCAGCCGCTTCGGTTCCGATGGGATAGTTGAAGCCGTTGATCCCGCCCGATGCATTATTATTGGGCGGGACTGTATGCCAGCTACCTACATAGCCTCCATCACTTGTATAACGGTAACTCAGCCAAACGGAATTAATTCCCTTGCCAGCATCCGTTACACGGATCGCAACCTGGATAGTATTGCTGGTACAAGTAGACGGATAAGACAACTCTGACACGAGGGCAGATGGATCGCTTAAAGTAGGACCAACTGCACCTGTCGCTGTCGCTATCGCCGTCGGTGTGGGAGGAACGCTGATCAGAGGTAGGTTCCCTAACGGACCGGTTGTGTGTCCTGTTGACCCGGATATCCAACAATTCATGTTCCCAACCAACACATACCACCAACTGTTATCCGCGTTGTGACCGACCAGGGAAACAAAGGTTCCTTGCGCAAAGGAAGTAACCTTATCGTAAACGGTACCCGGACCTGTACGACAATTGGCACCCACATCAACCACAAAGAATGTGCCGCCTGGCGTGGATGAAGCGACAACAGATGTCGCTGCGGGGGCTGCGAATGTAACAGTACTTGTTGGCGGCTCAGATGTTAAAGTAGATGTGGGACTAGGCTGGCCTGCCTGTTCTGTCCCTGCCAACGCCGTCACCGTGAGCGCCGCGGCTTGATATGCATCGGGTGTTGCTTGCTGGTTGGAAGGAAAATTACATGCCATGCTGCTCAGAAAAAGTATAAGACAGGCTGTAATGATGTTTCTGCTAGCTTTCACTTGCTATCTCCTTTTGAGTTTGAATCGCATAATTGTATGAACGATATCACAGGGTGTAACGTTCCATAAGTCCTGATCGATTTATGAATACAAGATTTTATAGTTTGGGATGGATGGACGATGGACCGTGTACTGGCAAGCGCGTCTGCAACCAGAAATACAATAACAGTCCCGAACAAAGCGTTTTACTTATGAATGATCGGCTAAACGATCATCAATGAATTTTTGCCAAACGGGGAAGTCTTCCGGATTCCACATTTTTTCCATAATAGGAATGGCATCTTCTTTTTTCCAATCCAGATGCAGGACACGATACAACATAATAAATGCAGATGCGCGATAGTTTGCCTGACAGTGCACATGAACTTTCTCATTCTTGTGTAGGTCCATTGCATTGAAAAAATCTTCAAGATTTTGCTTTGTTGGTTCGTGCCATTCTACTGGAATGTGGATATATTCCATCCCGAGCGATTTCACAAGAGCATCCTCATTCACTAAAGCTCCCTGTGAGGTCTTGAGCGCCAGGTTGATGATTACCTGTATACCTACATCCGCAATCTCTTTCACTTGCTCTGCCGTTGGCATTCCACTGCTCGAGAGATTTTCAGTTAAGAACTGATAGTTGTAAATATCTTTCATTTCACTCTTACAATGTTTCCATTCGTCATCTTTTGCAGGTCTTCTGTTCTCAGTACAAAGATCGCATTGGGAGTGCCTGCCGCTGCCCAGATGGTGGGATATTGCAGGAAGTCCTCATCGATATATGTTTCCATTTTTTGGATATGGCCAAGGGGCGGCACGCCTCCGATCGCGAAGCCGGTCACGGCTCGCACGAAATCGGCGTCTGCGCGGCTGATGTGTTCTCCCGCGTATTCGCTGATGCGCTTCTCATCGACGCGGTTCGCGCCACTCGTCAGGACAAGGATCGGCTTGGCTGAATCCCTGCCTTTGAAGATCAACGACTTCACGATCTGACCGAGTTCACATCCCGCACGATCCGCAGCTTCTTGCGCGGTGCGCGTGGACTCGACATGTTCGATCACTGTGTAATCATATCCGAGAGATTTGAGTTGGTCTTGAATTTTTTGTGCGGAGGGAGATAGAGTTGGCATCCGCCAATTATAAACGGACTACCGCGTGTCTCGATACTAAGTAAACTTTTTGAATGGATTCGCAGGCTAAAATTCAAACTTTACCGCTTGTCTCATAAAAAACTTTACTTTTTATATGTGCTTGAAGGCTAAAAATCATATTTCAAATAAAGTAAATTATGCGGCACTCTGTATCTGCTACGGTTTAGGATAGTCGAAAGTAGTTCCAAAGAATGAAACATAAACGGTTGTATGAAGCGCAGGCTCATCAGGCATCACCAACCCACATTGATAATCCATCGTTACAAATGCACCAAACAAATCTTTGCGAAAACTCTTTGCTCCTAAATCACTTCCATGCGTACCACAGCCATCGATTACTGTGTTCCACGCCTTATTGAATTGAGTCTCTGCCAACATTGACGCTGTATCCTGTGTGATCCAAGGCGACCAGGCGAATAACCCTGCGATAACGGCAATTATGATAAAGGTAAGAATCTTTTTTTGCATAAACCATCCTTTATGCGCTAGACGTTCCGGATGCCTTATGTGTTCCTTTACTTTCTAGTTCTCTGATAATGAATTTGCCAGAGTGTTTGCCACGTATCTCCGCCATCGTCTGAGCGTTCCCAGTTCCAATGGAATTGATCCTCCTGGATTTCATACCAGACCATTCTCTGTTTGCATTTTTCGCCGCGCACAATTGCGTCACGCCAGAGAATCATTTTCCCCTCTTCAAAATTGTCTGTGAAGTCGAGATATGTGTCGGTGTTATCCATCCAAGTCTGGCACCATAATTTCCTCTCAGGATCATATACTGAAACACTAATGCCATGCAAATCAGGCGCGTTGAAATCCTCCTGAATAACTTTTCCATCCAGGATTCGCTCCACGTGGTTTGTTCCTTTGCCATCTTCACCCCAATGGGCATCCCATTCACCGAGCCAAAAGTCAAATTGATTTTCAGGATTGATGTCCATCTTGCCTCCGATATTTTATAATCTGTCAAATTGTTTGTAGGGGCGACCAGCTGGTCGCCCTTACGAAAGGTGTAGCATGTCTGACCAGCAACGAAAGATCTACCAATCAGAAGGTGACCGATACGAAGCTTTGATCTCACGCGAGGATTATCAGGGAAATATTCCGCGCGCAATTGATGAAATTATCAACGTGAATGGGCTTGAGGTCCTCGATCTCGGCGCTGGGACGGGACGGCATACACGGATGCTCGCTCCGCGTGTAAGATTCATTCGAGCGTTTGACGTGTCTGCGGAAATGCTGCGCGTTTGTCGTGAACGACTTATCACAAGCGGACTCTCCAATTGGGATGTGGATGTAGCGGATCATCGTCAATTGCCAGTTCAAAATCATTTTGCAGATCTTGTCCTCTCGGGTTGGAGCGTCGCGTATCTCGTCGTTTGGCATCCTGAAACCTGGCGAGATGAACTGCAAAAATGGATGAACGAAATGAAGCGTGTCCTCAAGCCAAATGGGCAGATCATCCTTTTTGAGTCGTTGGGCACCGGCAATGAGACTCCCATTCAATTGGAACATTTAAAAGACTATTATCCATGGCTCGATGATGCTGGCTTTCAAAACAAATGGATCCGTACTGATTATCAATTCGAGTCTGTGGAAGAAGCCGCTGATTTGGCTGGATTCTTCTTCGGCGCTGACATGGCAAATCAGGTACGCGAGAACCGAAGCGCTATCCTGCCTGAATGCACGGGCGTGTGGTGGAGGATGCTTTGAGATAGCGTATAAAAATAAATCAAGTACCCACTCTGGTTGCGGATACTTGACTCTTCGCTGAGTTGTTTAGTACTGGATTATAAGGAAAAAATAAAGTGATTGCACCCCTCGTGAGAAGTATATTCTCACAACCTTGCGAAAGCTTTAAGCCTTCGCAAGGTTATTTACACTTGCTTTCTAAATCCGTTCATCGCCGCTTTGACCAATCCTACGAGCACAAGACCAATACTTAAAAATGCAAAGCCCCATTTGAGTAAGCCGAAGAGCATCGTAAGCCATGCCATCAATACGGGCTTGGACGGATATATTGCCAATAGGGACACAAATCCAACGTTCTCCAGCAGATCAAAGAACCACGCGCCGACTGGCACCACATTCCACTTTTGTATTTTGCTATCTGATTTGAAGGCGCGTTGGAACAACCATGAAATGAGCAAACCATAGAATAGCATGTAAATAATGGGATAAATAATATCGGCGGTCAATTCGATTTTCAAATAAATAGCTCGTCCTGCGTCGCCGTATTTATCCAGCATTTCAAAGGCTTTTGTCGGTGTATAAAAGAACATAAGATCGAGTGGGGTAACGTGGTTGTTGGCGGCAAAAGCTAGAATCCCACCTGCCACGGCATGATGAATCCCATCATCAGTGCATCGGCGATCAGCAAGAGAATGACGCGCCAGCCCGTTGTCCAGGCATGGAACTTCTGTGAAATTGCGTTGATCATATAAATATCTCCTTGTTTGTTTTTTATAAAACCCACCTGTCGGAGGAACGCCTTGCTCTTAGCCAGTCCAAATCATCGGGGCTAAGATTGTGACGATCACCGCGACTGCCAGAGTCAATGGAATACCTACTCGTAGAAAATCCGAGAATTGATAACCGCCCGGACCATAAATCAACAGATTCCCATGATGCCCAATGGGTGTAAAAAAAGCAGTGACCGAAGCCATTGCCACAGTGACGACGAGCGGCTCCGGTGCCACGTCCAATCCTTTTGCAAGTGCGATGGCGATCGGTCCGAAGAGAGCGACAGTCGCGGCATCGGACATAACCTGGGTGGCGAGTCCCGTCACAACGAAGAACGCGAACAAAATCCAGTGAATGTTCCAAGTTGAGACTAACCCTTGTAACCAGCCAGCCATAAGATCGGCTGTGCCTGTTTTTTGCATGGCAAGCCCCAGCGGAATTGCGCCTGCGATAAAAACAAAGATACGTGTGTCTATGGATTGATATGCCTGTGATATGGAAATACACCCGCTTAGAATCATCACAACCGCGCCTGCCAGCAGCGCAATTTCCACGGGAATTACATTCAGCGCTGCGATGATTGTAGAAATGATCATGATCGCCGCGGCTAACCGCGCTTTATGAAGAGGCTTGGGTTCCCCTTTGAATGGAACCAGCATCAGAAAGGATTGATCTTCGGAAATTCGTTTAAAGGAATTGTCGTCACCTGCCATGACCAATACATCACCTTCCCGGAGTCGGATGCGTGAGAGTTCTGTACGTAACAAACCTTTGCTTCGCCAAACCCCAACAATAATTACGCCATAATTTTGGAGGAAATCTATTTTTCCAATTGTCCTGCCAATTAACTCCGAGCGCGGCGCGACCACCGATTGAACCACCTTGGATGAGAAATCCTTTTTGTTATTTTCACCTTCCTGAATAGGCGAAAAGGATCCCTTGTATTTTTCCAATGGACGAATCGCGATACCCGGCTCTTTGTCAACGGTAGCAAGTTTATCTGGGTTGGTACGAATGACGAGCACATCTCCCTCTTGAGTCTTTTTGCCTCGAAACGGACGGTTGCGCGGACGGTTCCCACGATACCAGGCAGATACTTTGAAATCCGTCTGTTGTTCCTGCTCGATCTCGCGAATCGTTTTGCCGATCATCGATGAATTTGGCAGTAGAACCAGCTCAGTGAAGTATCCTTCCAGACGAAAGTGATCGATCCTTTCATCGTTGCTCTGATGGGATGGCAAAAGAAATCGTCCGAGCAGCAAAAAGAAAATAGTTCCTGCCAGCGATATGCTCAGTCCAATGGGCGCAATCGAAAAGATTCCCAGACCATTTCCGCCCGCCTGCCTCAATAAGCCATCTGCGATGAGAAAAGCGGGCGCGCCAATGATCGTGATTGCTGTGCCGAGGGAAGCCGCAAAGGATAGTGGCATCAACAACTTAGATGCTGGAATATCATTTTCACGCGAGAGCTTCAGTATCGGTGGCAGCATGAGCGCGGTGATGGTGACGTGGTGTGTGAATGCCGATAGCAAAGCTACCGATGGCATCACCACAGCGACTGCGCGTTCCAGGCTATTGCCAGCCAGTCGCTTGATCCAGTTGCCTAATCGTTCAGAGAGTCCCGTATGATACAACGCCCCATTGAGCACAAACACTGCCGCCAATAAAATGGCAGGTTCGCTGCTGAATCCTGAGAGAGCATCTTCTGGCGAAAGTACGCTTGTCAGGCTAAGCGCCAGAATAATTAGAATAGCTGTTAAATCAATTCGGATCCATTCTGTGAAGAGAAGAATGACCGCTATTATTAATATAATGAGTACAGCGAATTGATTTGGCTCGATTGCCAGAAACATTGCCATTATATAGTGTCACGAAACCGAGCCCTACTTTATTACTGCCTGTTGTTGGTTTGCGAGCGAATCGATAATCCGTTCTTTGTGTCTTCCCAACATTTCCAGAATTTCGATTTCTTCTAAGGTGAAATATCCGAAACCGGTGGTTTCGTTGCTCAAGCCGAGTTCACCGCCGATAATTTCTGCTTCGAAGTGGATCGCGATGATAAAAGCTTTGTGTCCGTCTTTATAGACCACTAACTGATCGGGATGGCTATATACACCGACCAAGCGCTTCACGCGGACGCTCAAGCCTGTTTCCTCAAAAACTTCCCGTTCACACGCTTCCGCGACTGACTCGCCCGATTCGACCGCTCCACCCGGTAAACACCATTGTCCGTTATCCTCGCGTTGTGTAAGCAAAAACTTTCCTTCGCTATTGAAGATAATGGCAGATGTGCCTAATCGAATCTTTCCCTCCTTCCCTAATCGTGGACCATAAAAGACTTGGGTCATATTCATTCTCCTTGCTCCGCCGATTATCCCGCAGATTGACAGAAAGTTCCAATAATTAACGTGACAAGCGGTAAAATTACTCAGCTTAACAACCTCTTATAAAGAAATGCAATCCATGTTTCCATCCGTATTAAAAGTGAGAGCAGTATCTTGCGTTCCAACGATGAATTAACCTCCAGTCGCCTGAGTGACGAAGTTTTGGTAGCTCAAGCAGCCAGAGGCAATAACGCTGCGCTTGAAGCTCTCTATGACCGTTACGCTTCCACTGTGCTTGGGCTCACGCTCAAGATCGTGGGCGATCGCGCCGCGGCGGAGGATGTATTGCAGGAAACATTCTGGCGCGTTTGGAAGAGCGCCGATACGTATCAGCCTCAACGTGGTTCCTTCACGAGCTGGCTCTTTAGGATTGCGCGCAACCTCGCGATTGATGTGTATCGTCGGCGCAATACTCGTCCACAGGTAATCCCTGATGGTGACGATGCCGCGTCTGTTCTGGAGCAAACGCCAGATCCCAATATGGATGTGGCAGAGCAGACCCAATCTGCCATTAAACATAAGCAGGTGCGGAGCGCGATGAGTTCCTTATCTAGCGTGCAAAAGCAAGTAATTGAAATGGCGTATTTTTATGGGATGACACGACAGGAGATTGCTGAAGCGACCGGGGAGGCACTTGGAACGATTCATACCCGTGCTCGTTTGGCATTACAAAAATTGAAGGAAGAATTGGAAAGGCAGAAGTTCGAAGGATAAGCATGGATAATCACGCCGAGGAATTGTTACCGTTTTATGCGCTCGATGCGTTGACAGAGGAGGAGCGTGAATTGGTCGAAGCGTATCTGGCAAAGCATCCCGAAGCGCGCGCCCAAGTCGATGAGATGCGGCGCGCAGGTTCTGCTTTGCCTCAAAGCGTTTCACCAGTTGAACCCGCGCCTCGCACAAAGGCTGCCTTAATGGCGCGCATCGCTGCGGATGAGCGCGCTCGCTCCTCGGCGCAGAGTCAACCATCCCGCCGCGTGAACCGCTATGAATCCTTCTTCCGTAGTTTTAGTTTGGCTGCCGCGGCGCTCGCAATCGTGTGGGTCGTGGTTTTGAACGTCCAGGTGGTACGGTTAAGAAGCGAAATCGCTAAATTGAATAGTGCTTTTGCAGCACAGTCCAATTCATTGAATCAGATTATTCAAAAATTACCCCAAACAACTCCCTCAACAACGATCACGGTTTCCTTAAAGGGAACGAAGGTCGAACCGAATGCGCAGGGACAATTGATCGCTGACCCAGGGAGTCAATCTGCTGTTTTAGTCGTGACAGGTTTGCCTCCACTTGAACCCGGCAAGACGTATCAGGTATGGTTGATCGCCAATGCGCCCGTCAGCGCTGGTCTTCTCACTGTTGACGCAAATGGACAAGGTGTCCTGATTATCACTTCACAGGAAGCGATCGGTTCGTTCAAGTCGTTAGGGATTTCCGTCGAACCTCAAGGAGGTAGCCCACAACCGACAGGTGATATCGTTGTGTTGAGCGATTTGTAATTGGTAGGGGCGACCCGCCATGAGCGGTAGGATACCTTGACGATCTTGAAGGGTCGCCCTTACTTAGTCGAAGAGTGCTGAGAACAGTAATTCTCAACATTTTTGTTTTCAACCGTTAACCTTGCGAAGGTTCACATCCTACGGAGTGCCTTCGCAAGGTTTTTAAACAGATTTATTACAGAATTCTTAACAGAGTGCTGTGAACGCAAAGTTCGCAGCACTCTGTTTATTTTTATGAATGCAAAACAAAATAACCTGCGTATGGATAAATAGGTATACCAAACATGAGCTCAATCATTATCTTGGAAGGAGACAAATATCGGAAAAGAGATTCGATGTATTTGCTCACTGCAAACTCAATTTATTGTTTCAGAGGAGAAAAACGATGAAAAAGATTTCGACAGTTGCGCTGTATAGCTTCTTGGCTTTGGCGCTTGCATTTGGTCTCGTTGCCATTCCGGCACGAGCAGCAGATCATTTAGATGGACCTATGGCAAAGCATGATGGACGGCTTGACATTACCGACGTGTATGCCTTCCAATCACCATCCAATCCTGCCAATACTGTACTGATCATGAACGTGGATCCGGTCGCCGGTGTTTTGAGTCCCACCACCTTCAACCCCGATGCATCCTATGACATCAAAATTGATACCAATGGTGATGCGAAAGAGGACATAACTTACAAAGTCACTTTCTCGGCTGTTAGCAATGGCACGCAGAATGTGACACTCCGCCGCGTACCAGCAAGTGGTAGTAGTGCGGTCTTAGCGCGCGGTCAAACTGGTGCGAACATCCCAGTGCGGGGCGGTGGCATGCTGCGCGTGGGAGTGTTTGATGACCCATTCTTCTTCGACCTCGTGGCATTTAGGAATGGCCTCGCATTCTGCCCTGGTGGTGTAGGCACAAACTTCTTTGCTGGTTTGAATGTCGCTTCGATTGTTTTGGAAGTTCCCAGCTCCAGCCTCGGCACCAATATCGGTGTTTGGGCGCGTACAACGCTAGGTGGACAACAGATTGATCGAATGGGACGACCAGCGATCAACACGGTCTTCGAGCATACGGATGCAGGGAAGGATGCCTTCAATGCTGGCATTCCACGAAATGATCAGCGGGATTTTCACCAAGACGTGTATGACACTCTTATCTTGCTGGGCGACACGCCTGGCTACGCGGAAGCCCTCACGAACGTCGTGCTTCCAGATATTCTGGCCTACAAGACCTCGAGCTCCGCAGGCTTCCTCAATTGACGGCAATTTTCAGACGATGGGATT
>Ga0137367_10004844_pt1 | contig 10932 bp, 13 predicted proteins | sample SagtaG_14_FD_104939 | JGI IMG/M metagenome (GOLD analysis project Ga0137367, IMG submission 104939) | Vadose zone soil microbial communities from Sagehorn Ranch, Mendocino, California, USA - Sage1_L_80_16 metaG | ecosystem: Environmental > Terrestrial > Soil > Vadose zone | place: USA... | reverse complement strand
TGTTCGAGCGTAAACATTTCGCCGATCAGGATAAAGGCTAACGGCAGGATGCCGCCCGCGCCAATGCCCTGTATGGCGCGCGCAAAGATAAGCGCAGTCATATTGTTGGCTAACCCACACAAAACAGAGCCAATCAGAAAAAGGACCATCGCAAAAACGTATAAATTGCGGCGGCCATAAATATCGGAGAGTTTTCCATAGATCGGCACGGTCGTTGTGGAAGCCAGCATAAATGCCGAAAAGACCCACGAGTAATGTTCCAGTCCACCCAACTGACCCACGATCGTGGGCATGGCAGTGGCAACGACCGTCGATTCCATCGAGGCCATAAACAGGCTGAGCATGATCCCAGCCGTGACGAGAAGTATTCGGTTACGAGACATTCACATAGTACCGCATAAACAGAAATTTGTTTCCTTTCCTTGATTTTTAGATAAAAGTTAGGAGCTCGTGCTACAAGCGGTAATCCTTTCAGAGATATTTTCTTTGATCGGGAAAAGCAAAAGTATGAGCGATCAAACAGAGCTTAGACGCCTGCATTCATTCGCGCATTACTTCCTCATAGCGTTGTTTCTGACGTTCCGTAGCGATGACCGTATTGCGCAACAACATGGCCACCGTCATGGGACCTACTCCACCCGGCACTGGGGTGATCCATCCAGCGATTTCATGGACGCCGTCAAAATCCACGTCTCCTACAATCTTTGACTTTTGGCTGCCATCCGGTTGCGTGACCAGAATGTGATTTATACCAATGTCAATCACTGCTGCGCCAGGCTTGACCATCTCTGATGTAATGAGACTAGGTTTGCCCACTGCCACGATCAGTGCATCCGCCTGACGGGTGTGGTAGGACAAATTCCGGGTGCCATGATGACAAATTGTGACGGTCGCCAGCTCTTCCACCAGCAACAAGGCGACAGGTTTGCCCACAATTTCGGAATGTCCGACAACGACGACTTCCAATCCCTTCAGGTTAAGACCTGTCGAACGCAACAACTGCACTGATGCCAAAGAGGTGCAGGGCCCTAAGGATGAATCCCCATACACAATATTGCCAATGTTGGAGGAGCTCATCCCTTCCACATCTTTACTGGCATGAATGGCGTTTTCTATTTGCTCCAAATCCAACATGGGTGGCACTGGGCGCTGCAGGATAATGCCTGTCACGCGCGGGTCCGCATTCAGCGCATGAATTGCGGCCTGCAATTCACCGCGGGTGATGCTCTCAGCATAATGTCGATGTTCAAAGTGGATGCCAACCTGTTCGCAGGCACGTTTCTGATTGTTGATATAAACAGATACCGCCGGGCTGTCCCCAATATCAATCGAGACCAGGCGGGGTTGCCATCCCAATTCCTTTAGCACTGTCACTCGTGTACGAACTTCATCCTTAATCAGCTCGGCCTGGTTTTTCCCATCGATGATCTTATGCGATATTGTATTTTGTTTCATAGGATTCCATCTAGATCTAAAGTAGACACAATTAGGTAATAATACCGCAAAGCATAGTGTTTTGCTCGCGGTCGTGCTCAGCTTCATCGTTGGTAGAAAAATGCCGCCGCCCCATTGCTCAGCATGTGTAGCGTGTGGGACGGCGGCTTGAGTGTTTAAAATTACTGTTTATCTGATGATTGAAGAAAAGGAGTTCAGACGTGCTTTATCTCATAGGTCGTCAGCCGCGTTAAGGGCGGCTTGCCAATGGGATAAACATTGAACCCGATCTCATAAAGTTTTTTATGATCAAGAAGATTACGCCCATCGAAGAGAAAGGCAGGCTTGACCATGGACTGATAAATGTCTTCATAATCCAGCTGAGTGTATTGCGGCCATTCGGTAAGAATGGCAATTGCATGGGCATTCTTTGCTGCAATATACGGGTCAGGCTCAAATGTGACGCGTTGTGCCAGTTCTTTGAGATCATAGCAGGCATTCTCCATGGCATGCGGATCCGTGATCACGAGATCAGCTTGTTCTTCCAATAGGGCGCGACATACTTCCAGGGCAGGTGATTCGCGCGTGTCATTGGTATTGGCTTTAAAAGCAGCTCCAAATAGCGCAATGCGTTTCCCTGCTACGGTATTAAACATGGAGGTGACCATGTTGGCTGCAAAGCGCGCTTCCTGATATTCATTCATTTTTACAACTTGTTCCCAATATCTTGCCACTTCAGGCAGCCCGTAGTGCTCACACAGATACACCAGATTCAAAATATCTTTCTGGAAGCATGAACCACCAAAGCCGACGCTTGCCCGCAGGAAATAGCGTCCGATCCGTTCATCATGACCAATAGCAGCCGCCACTTCATTAATATCTGCTTCTGTTTTTTCGCATAGAGCCGAAATGGAGTTAATTGAAGAGATGCGCTGAGCCAGGAATGCATTGGCGACCAGCTTGGATAGCTCGCTGGACCATAGATTTGTGGTAATGATCCGATCACGCGACACCCATTGCGCGTACATCTCAACGAGCTGTTCCACTGCCTTTTGGCCTGATTCCGTTTCGCGACCCCCGATCAGCACCCGGTTGGGTTTCTGCATATCCTGCACGGCTGTGCCTTCTGCTAAAAATTCAGGGTTGGATAATACGTCAAAATGAAGGCCCTTATTGTTGGAGTTAAGGATTCGCTCCATCGCCTCCGCAGTTCGGACCGGCAGGGTGCTTTTCTCGACCACAATTTTTGAGGAGGTGGAATTTTCCAGAATTTGACGGGCAGTCTTTTCCCAATATTGCAGATCCGCTGCCCGGCCGGCTCCCTGACCGAACGTCTTGGTCGGTGTATTCACACTGACGAAGATGATATCTGCCTCCGCAATATTGCGGTTGATCTCGGTCGAGAAGAAAAGGTTCTTGCCGCGCGTCTGGCGAACAATTTCATCCAGCCCCGGCTCATAAATGGGAAGTTGATCGGATTGCCACGCCGCAATGCGTGCCTCATTGATATCAACAATGACGATCCGATATTCAGGACAATGGCTGGCAATGACTGGCATGGTCGATCCGCCTACATATCCGGCCCCGATACAAAGAATATTTTTCATACATTGCTTCCTTTTTGATGAATGATAGTGTTTTGATCGCAACATGATAGTTACGCACTGGCTTTGCCCAATCGGTCAACAGTGCGGTTGGGCGGAGTAGTAACAACGATCATCGATTCCCACAAGGCTAAAAGCAAAACGAGTATTTCAAGCAATCATACCCGAAAACGATGAAAGGATTAAGGACAGATGAAATAACCGAATTGCACGCGGTTCGTTGTGTTGTGTGGAGACAAAAATGAAAATATACACAAGCCCCGAGTTCGTATACCTTAGGATGGTTGCGTCGTCATTTTTTTGATCAGCAGATAAGCAGACTCTGCTTCGCAATCCATAAATTGATCTGGCACTAACCTAATGAAAAGTGGACATTCGCCGTTTTCGCTTTGGCTACACCTTTTTACCGATCAGCCCGATGATCATCATGACCAGGCTGATGCCAATGGCGGCTCCCGCAACCGTTCCAACCGTCTGCATCAGTGCCGCAGGATCGTTAGACGTCGGTGCGATGGATAGCATGAAAAAGTAAAATCCGAGAGCCATGACAATAAGAACAAAACCAACAAGTATCATCCGCCAATTTCTGCTTCGCATGGTTTTTGTGCTCCTGTGATAAACTATCGATCTGGCTGTGAAATCTCATTGATTCTAATCTATTAATGTATTTTGAAACTTTCTGTCATACCAGGATACCCAGGTTTCAACAATCAGTCACGAATTTTATATTTCTGTGAATCCAGGTGTTATCTATTCCACTGCATACCCTTCACAAAAGCGGTAACGCGCTCATCCAGGTCGAGGGGATAGTCATAGCCCAGCCCTTTGCCAACTTCCATGGCGACCTGGCGGAAGAGAGCCATGGTGCGAAATAACGACTCCCAGTTGTCCGCGGTATCTGCGCCTGCATACGAAGCTTCGAGTTGAGACCAGATTTCGGGTGGCAATTTCTTTTTCAAGCCTTTTCCAAGCGAACCCGTGGGGAGTGACCACTTGTGATGTAGTCCCATGAGCCATTCCAGCATCGGGCGCAGATAGACATGCTTCATGTCATAGTCCAGGCACCATTTGGCGGGCAGCAACTCTCCTCGCAAGAGACATTTTGCGACATACGGTGGGTCGCTAAAAAATTCTTCAATCGCTTTTTGATAGGCTTCCTTTGTGGGAGGGACCGGAATATAGGCGGTGTAGGTTGGCGATTTTATCCCTTTGGTCAAGTTGTCCTTATCGAGCAGGATGCGGTACCCGGCGTCCATTTCTGCAGGCAGCGCAGGGGATTGGACGATCTTTTGCAGCAACGTAAGGGGCCACAAGGTAAAGTCAATTTTGAGTCCATCGGCATACTGAATAACATTCCCGAATTTTTCGAGGCCATACTCCGGGTCGGGATAGATAGGATCCCAGTAGGCAACAAGAACATCTCCAAAATCCTTCAACCAACTTCGCTCCTCATGGAACGGATGGATATCCTCAACAACTAACACTACATCGTAATCGGAGAGTTCATCCACTGTTGCGTTAGGAACGGCGCGTGTGCTGGTAAGCAACATGGCGCGAATGGCGTCCCGCTGCTCCGCCCATTTGATTAATTTGTTAATTACGACAGTTGGATGGTGTAAATTCTTCACTGTAAAAAATAATTCATTTCCTGGAATTTCGTTCTTTCCCATACAAGGCACGAAGCTGGTCTTTCGCAGCTTCCAGTCGTTCCAGTTGTTTCTTGGATAATTTTTTCCCTGCACGATTAATGTGAAACGTAAGCATCGACATTGCCGAGCGGAATGGACTGCTCTTGCGACGTTGACTGCTTTCGGCAGAACGCTGCAAGGAAAGGGCAATCTTATGCGGATCGTCCCAGGTGAATACACCCTTTTCCAAATCGAGGGCATTGCTGGTCTCCATAACATGTTGAGTCCAGCGCTTGGGGTCAGGTTTTTGTTTTTTGGTTGCCATAGCACACCTTTCTTTCTCTTTTGCTTTAGTGACAACCTCCATGTATAAAATTAGTAGTCTCTGTCCGTCACGTTGAAAGCGTACCCTACTGTTTTAGCAGCGCCTCAATATCATTGAGATGACCCTCGCGGTGCAGAGAACGATTCATGCGGAATTGAGTGGAGGTTGCCTCGATATGTGCTTCGATCTGCTTTACAAAGTCAGGGGTAAGCGTCTCGAGTTCCGCGTCGACCTGTTCTGCTGCAATGAGGGAAAGTTCAGCAGCTCTGCTCGGCTCGAGAGCCTGGCAAATCACTTTCAGCGAGTCATTGACCGCCATCGAGTCGATGGGAGACTCATCAAAACCACTCTCCTTCCAGCGGCGAAGAATAACCAACACACGTTGATCCCAAAAAGCCAGATGCGCAAGCAGCGCAGCGACTGTCCAACCATAATCAGTGGATAGCGCAAGATCTGTGTCGGTCAGTCTGTGTACAAGGGTTTTCAATCTTTGGTAGGATTCGGCGTTTTCTTGTGAATAAGGGAATGGCATGGGTGGCTCCTTGGAAAAAATTGGGTTCGTCAAGATTACTTCCAGACGCTCGCATACTTCTTGCGGTATTTGAGATCCTTTTCCGTTTCGATTAGTTCCAGTGCTTTCTGTTTTATTTTTTCATCCTTCACTTCATCATAAAGATTTTTCAGACCCTGGATGATGTCGTAACGGATCAATGTGCAATTCTTCTCGGATGCGCAATCATCAAATCGATCCGCGAAAGCCTCCACAACTGTTTTTTGCATTTTCTTTCCAGAAGCGCCCACTTTCCAAATGGATTGCAGGCAATGCCTGGCCGTGACGAATCGTTCATCCTTTGTCACTGCCATCAGAGCCGGAAAATCTTTTTTCATTCGGTTCTCCGGGTCGCTCTTGGCCAGATTGCACAGGCATTGCGCGGAAATTGCCCGCACATGGTTGTCCTTGTGATGCAGACCTTCCACCAACTCATCCCAGGCTTCATACGCCCAATCCACCGGTTTTTCGGTGGCCTCAAGAATATAGAAAAATGCCTGGTTTTGGAGTTCTCTCTCTTCGGAGCGTAAATTATCGAGGTACTTTCGTATTTTACTGTCCATTTATATCTCCTTCCAGCCCAGATATTCACTCCAGTATTTCGGACTCAAATCTGCGCATGATGGCGTTGTGCTGCTCACGAGGAGCCTCATGTAGCGCGGAAATCAGGTCGCGCAGCCTCGGGGTCAGAATGATGAGATAGCGCGTGGGTCCATGTGATTCAAAATAAGCATGGGGAACGCCGGCCGGCACGAACACGGTTGTCCCGGCGGGTGCATCCACTTGTTTGTCGCGGAACCGGAAGGTCAGCGTCCCTTCCAGCACATGCCAGGCCTCATCGTCTGCGTAGTGAACGTGGAGGTAATCTGGACCACTTCCACTCCACTCGTGAACATCAAAGGAGGCTCCGGTCGCGGCGATCGGTGATTGGTCATCTGCACGCCCCTGGATATCCGGAACAATAATAGGATCTGTCATTCTCTTATTTGCTCCTTTTGTCATTTGAAAATCATGGACACTATAAGTTTCCGTCAGCATACCGATGCCACAGATATTTAGCTGTAACTGGCGTTCTTCTACAAGATACTGCCCTTGCCAACTTGATATGCCTCACGAATCCAGTTGGCGAACCCATCATCTAGCTGAACCAATTTCGTCACACGAAACTGGTTCCCAAATAATCGTTTTGTATATGACTGTACATCCCGAATCCTCGTGTCTGGTAGAGGACGCTGAAGGCCGAGAACTCCATCCAGCCAACGTGACCTTGGCTTTGCAACAGCAAAGTTGCGTCGCTGCCCTTTGAAGGCAATTCCATTCCATCCTTGCCAAGCAAATGGTATTTGGTGTAAACCTTCGGATCCACAGATTAAGGTCCAGCTTTATGTGCCACCTAGGAATTATACGTTGGCCAGCATTCAACACGAAGATATTCTTTCAGTGGAACATCGTCCCATACTTGTGCTTCTATATAACGCTCTGGGCCGCCTTTTCCATGAGGGTTCCACTCTTGTGGTAATCCATATCGTTTAATTATTTCCTCTAATTCACTTTCTATATATACTTGCCCACGATAGGGTTTTCCATCCTTATAATTCATCGCCGGAAACGAGTCGCCATAGGTGAAACTTACGCAATCCTTTGGAATCAACGCAAGCTTGATTTGTAACTCCTGCCCATCAACATACCAGCCTTTAAGCCAAGAACAGATTCCCAATATCATGTAATGTGGCTTTGTTAATTTCGGCTTTCCACCTTTTTCTTCAAATAATTTCCTGATCTTGCCTTCCAAATTAAGGCGTATTCTCATGTAATCGCTCGAATGTTGACTGGCAAATCGCTTTCCGTTCCTGCGAATCTCTTCTGGAATCTGTTCTGCCTGCTCGAGCGGCAACATGGATAGATTTGAGAAGGGTCCCGCTGAGTTCTCATAATAGTGTGAAAGTAAATCTGGCATGATCATTTAATTCATTACCTCGACTTAAGAACACTTGTCCATTATTCAGAATCAGATTCAGCTTGCCAAATGCCTGGATAGTCGATTACAAAACCAGAGTGATTCACTTGGAGTTCAGCGACAAATTGACCGCCAGCGCTTTCGTATCGATAGGTATGCTCATTCAGACGGTGATATCGCTGTGGAAGTGGTTCGAGCTTAAAACTTGGAAATCGCAACCAGGCAGCCTGGATCTGTGCTGTCTCTCCAACAGCCAAGCCCAAGCGGCGGATCGGAAGGAGATTGGTCGAAGGACTGAAGTTGAGGTCAATATCAGTACAGTCCATTACCTCTGATTGCTCGACCTCATTTAACCACCAATGTCCAGTGGGATCGGTTCTAATCTGAATATCAACCACAGTTGTACTAAGCCAGCCAGCCACCTTCGCGAAAAGAGTATGCCAGGTTGCATCACAGACAATTTGATAATCCAATCGGCAGGATCGCTGCTCGTGAGAGAACACAGCAGTTCCCTCTAGATGCCATTCTGAGTTCAGAGAAAACAGGCGGCAAGCTTCATGACCCGGTAAAACAAGACCGCGCCAAAGGATAGATTCAATATTTACTGTATTGCTATTCATTTCCATCGGTATATGAAAACGTCCAGGTAAGGATTATACGATGTCTTATTGTTTAGCGAGTTGAGGCATCATCCACAGGCTCATATCCTAAATCTGCCCGGGCGTTGGAGATGTCCCAGAAGGCACCCCTGTTGTTGGAGACACCATAGTAAATGCCAAACGTTACATTTGTGGAAAGACTCTTTTCCACGAGTTGCAACAGATCACGATGACTCAGCCATATCTTTCGGTTTTGAGATTGAGACGTTGGATCGTCGTCTTCCAGGACCGCGCCAATTCGTAGACAGATTGCCTTTATTCTCCAGCAGTCGGAATAGTAGCGCGCCGCCGCCTCGCCAAAAGCTTTACTGACGCCATAGTCACTGTCCGGGCGGATAGGATCCAGTGGCGAAATTTTAGGCAGCTCCGGCTGGGTAAACGTATTAATATTCGGCTCGAACCCCTGATAAGCCCCCGTGACGTGGTTGGAACTGGCAAAAACCACCCGCGGGACTTCAAATTCACGGGCGGCTTCAAAAATATTGCGGGTCCCAATAATATTGGCGCTCAATACTGATCCCCAACTGGCTGACACATTAGGTTCGCCCGCCAAATGAATGATTCCATCCAGAGGGCTGAATTGCTGAACGACCTGTGCGACTTGTGAATATTCAGCGATGTCAGCAGATAAAACTCGATCTGAGAAAGGTTCCACGCGATCCAGCCCATATACATCATAAGCATTCTGGAGCCCGTCTCGGAGAATCATCCCTATGCGCCCATTAATTCCTGTGATCAGCAAACGGAAGGGAGCCATATCGCCTCGCGTCTCTTTTTTCGCTTATAAATTACTGCCGCATAATCTCCTGAATTGGATGTTACGTGGCAGTGGGTAAATATGGTTTAAGTATAGCGTGTCTGTTTTAAATAAACAGGAGGTGAGTTATCTTAAAGATGTAATCAGGAAGATGATGCTCCCATTGGAGCTTCGATGACAATCTGGGTTCCCTGGCCCAGTTCTGAAGTGATTTCGATGTTGCATCCCATTAATCCCAGGCGATCTTGAATCACGAGCAAGCCGTGGGCAGTTTTTAAATCGTTCATGACGGTGGCAACATCAAAGCCGTTCCCTGTATCACTGATTGTGACTCTGGCGTGCTGATCTACCTGTTCCAGTGTAATGGTAGCGTGCGAAGTCCCCGCATGTTTAACGACGTTAAAGAACAATTCACGGATGGTTTGGAATAGCAACATGCGCATATGATTGTCGAGATTATTGAGGTTGTCCTTGGTTTCCATTTGGACGATCAGGCCATGCCTCTCTTTCATTTGAGAGGCTAACCAGAGGATTGCCTCTGCCAACCCTTCTCCCTGCAAAATGATCGGGCTGAGATCGATGCTCAAGCTGCGGGTGATGCCGATAGCATCCGAAAGCCAGCGTTGGATCTGCTTAAGTTCTTCTCTCATGGAGGCAGGGGTCTTGTCCTGGTCACTGTCATTCATGAGGAACGCCAACTGCGTCTTGATGGCAAACAGGCGCTGCTGCAGATCGTCGTGCAAAATCTGGGAGATACGATGCCGCTCCTCTTGCTCCGCCACAGCCAGTTGAGAGGCGAGGGAGCGGATCTTCTCCTCAGCCCGGATCCGTTCTGTAATATCCGTTGCGATAATAGAAACTCCGCTTGCCATATCCCCTTCAAGTTCATAAATGGATAATTGCACAGGGATACAATTTCCAGTAGGAGGCTGAAGGCAAAATTCTCCTCGCGACCCGTGCCGTCCGGCTGTTGTAAAGAGCGCTTCGAAAGCGCTTTGCTCTTCCGGCAGGATCAAATCCTTAAAGCGAACCCCGATCAGCTTTTCACAGTCCACGTGGACCATTTCAGCAAAGCGCGAGTTGCAGTAAAAAATTGTCCCATCGGGGATCAACGTGACCGCCCCTTCGTTCATCGACTCGACCATCCTGCGGTAGGGAAATTCCGAGTTACCAAGCGTAACTACTTCAGTACCACCTGAGCGGGTCACAACGAACGCATCCACCATATACTGGCGGATGGCGCGCAGGGTTTCTTCGGTTTCCTCCAGACGACTTTTCAGGTTAACGGTCTCATCCGGGACCTGCTGGGAGTTTTTATTTTTTTTAGCCATCTTCACCTCCTGAACGAGTCAAGGGACATAAAGTATATGGCTCGCCTGCGGTGATTATTTCTGTTCACGTAAATTAAGCCCGACGAGCACACGTTCCGTATTCGAGAGATCGCCGATAATCTTTCGGATCGGTTCCGGTAATTTCCTCACCAGAGTTGGGATGGCAAGGATCTGGTCACCACTTGCCAACTGTGGTTTCTTGAGCAGGTCGATGACCTCAATATGGTACTGTCCTGCCAAATGCTCCTCACAAATCTTCTTCAGGTTTGCGAACGCGGCCAGGCTTTTCGGGGTTTGCCCGGCAACGTATAACCGCAGTTCCCAGGTTTTTTCTGTGCGGCGAGATCGAGCACGCGGCTTTGATTTTTCCACTTCCAATCTCCTTCTCTGTTACTATTTACAATACCACGAAAACCAGGCGGTACGTTTCAGCACTTTTAAGCTGGATTAAGTTCTGTTCGGGGCCTGACCAGATCGAGCGCGCCAATCTTGATCCCATCATCTGTTAATTCAAAGGAGCGAATCTGGTTTGAATGTGCCATGCCACGGGATTTCAAAACGCATAAGCCGCGTTGGCGTTCTCCACGATTCTCCAGGTTGCGCAGGCTGATCCAGGTATCTATCAATGAAGAAACACCTACAACGGATTCATTAGGCGTATCCTCTTCTGTATAGCTGGTAAAGAGC
>Ga0137367_10004838_pt1 | contig 10934 bp, 6 predicted proteins | sample SagtaG_14_FD_104939 | JGI IMG/M metagenome (GOLD analysis project Ga0137367, IMG submission 104939) | Vadose zone soil microbial communities from Sagehorn Ranch, Mendocino, California, USA - Sage1_L_80_16 metaG | ecosystem: Environmental > Terrestrial > Soil > Vadose zone | place: USA... | reverse complement strand
TGATGCGTTCTACTTTCCCTTTGACGGTCACATCAGGACGCGCGTCAAAATACACTTCAGCATTTTGTCCAATCGAAACGAGGGGATAATCTTCTTCCGTCACGTTTACGAGGGCCTCCAAGGCTTTTGGGTCACCGATCTTCAATAATGCCGTTTCAGCCTGGTATGTTTGTCCAGCTTCTGCAGAGACTTCAAATACAATTCCATCAAAAGGAGCTTTGATTTTTAGGCTTTCCATCACTGCTTTTGCTGCGTCATATTTTGCCTGAGCCAGTGCAAGTTCAGAATCGGCCGATGTTATATCATTTTCCGTAGGCTTGCTTGTATACCAATTTAACTTCGATTCCAGTTGCTTTTGGTTTTCTTTGGCATTTGCTAAACTCGCTAATAACTGCGATCGAAGAGTTGCGTCTTCGGCATTTTTCGCGGCATCGGTTAGTTGAGAGACTGATTGCTTGGCTGCTTTGACTTGCCTTCGCAGGTCTTTGATAAAATCGTTTGTCGCACGTGGATAATCCAGGGCGGTCCTTTGTCTCTGGATTTTTTCCAAAGCGTCCTGGGCCTCGAGCAAATCGAGTTGTGCCTGGCTCGTTGTGACATCATCGAGTTCCGCCAGAATTTGACCGGCTCGCACCTGATCACCCTCACGAACCTTCACCGTGGAAATTCTTCCGGTGGTTGGCATCTGCACATCAGCTTCATTTACATTCACAAGATTTCCAGGTGCTGTAACGGTTTGTTCCACGTCACAGGTTGTGACAGAAACCGTTTGGGGTGTTGGTGTAGCTTCAGGCTGCTCGGTTGTTGAAAATCCAAAATATCCGGCCGCGGAAATGACCAATATGCCCACTAAAGAGAAAAGAATGATCGTGCGTTTGCTCATAGGCCTCCAAAAATTCGGACAAGGTTTTGCCTTGTCCGTAAGTATAGTGGCCCGAAATTTCAATCAGATTGTGATGTGATTAAGGTTTCGTAATCCCCAGCTTCTATGCACCCCAAATGAAAATACATCCGTTAGAGGGACAGGAACCTCATTTTGCCATTCGATAACCGATTCCGGGTACCGTCAGAATCAAGGATGGTTGATCTGGTTTCAATTCGATCTTTTCCCTCAACCGACGAATATGCACATTGACTGTTTTTTCGCTCTCAACATCGGGGGCATATCCCCACACTGCTTCAACGATTTGAGCGCGTGTCAGAGCCTGACCTCGATGGCGCGCCAGATAATTCAAGAGACGAAATTCAGTAGGAGTTAAACTAATGGATTCATCCCCGCGTCTTACCTGACCTGTTGTCTGGTCCAGCACCAAATCATTGATCAGCACTGCAGCCGACTCGGCTGAAGAATATTCTCCATAGGCACGCCTCAATTGGGCGCGAATTCTCGAGATCAATTCGCGCAGACTGAAGGGTTTGGTCATGTAATCATCTGCGCCCATTTCCAACCCGAGGACTTTATCTGTTTCATCCTGCTGAGCTGTCAACATAATGATTGGCTGATTTAATCCAGCCTGTCGCATCTGGCGGCAGAAATCAAATCCTGATCCATCCGGAAGCCGAATATCGAGAATGATCAAATGCGATATATGTTGTTTTGCATGATTCATTCCACTTGAACCATCGACACATAGCTCTGCGCGAAAACCGTAATGTTTCAAGCCATCCAATAGACTTTGCCCGATCGCGGGATCATCTTCGATGACGAGAATCCGATATGGCTCCATGTTTAAATTATAGCATTGGCGTTAGATATATTCCGTATGTTTTGTTGGTTTATGAATAAAATATTTCGTTGATAAATGTTCCTCTCCTCATTAAAAATTGTTAATAATTTTCAATTCAGTACAAATGTCTACCATGATCTATGTAAGTGTCAGATAAAATGTTACAGGTTTTGGAATAGGGCGAATGTTGATCGATGAAATAGATCGAAACATTATAGCGATCAACACGTGTACTGTGTGTCTAGCCAGTTCCATCTAATGAAGAAAAAGAAATTTATCGAGGATACATAAAGAGAACTACTTACAATGGTATCAACAAGGAGTTTTCCTGCTATACGGGTGTGGAAGAAGGCAGGGTTTTCCCTACCCCCTAACACTGTTACCTTTTGGCCACCTAACCCGTCTAGCCTTACAACGTTTGGATTACCTTCATTGCATGAGTTACATTATCGCATTGGCTTAGGACTATAACAACAGAAAGTTTTTCATTGATCTAAGGTGGGATTATAGAAAGATCATCAAAGCCATCCGTTGAGACAACATCGCCATACAATGCAAAATTTTTTTAAATACTGTATTAACAATTCTTTAAGTTTTTGTTAAGTACAGGTAAAAAGGTTAATTGGATGATTGAAAATAGATTGCTTAAAAGTTTATCGTCGATGACCGCGGAGTTTCAGTCGGTCTATGATCTAAGTATGGTGATCCCGACACGGAACGAGTCGGGGAATATCGAGCCCCTATTGATGCGGATCCACCAGGCGGTGAAAGGGATCGCTGTGGAAGTCGTGTTCGTGGACGACAGCACGGATGAAACGCCGGAGGTCATTCGCAAATTGCAGGATTGGTTCCCGTTGCCCATCAAACTGATCGCCCGTCCTGCGGAGCGAAGGAAAAATGGCTTGGGCGGTGCGGTCGTGGAAGGCTTCCAGGCTGCCCAGGGCACCTGGATGGGCGTCATGGATGCCGATTTGCAGCATCCGCCCGAAATGATCCCGCGCCTGCTGCGCCATGCTCAGAAGAGCGGCGCGGATATCGTGATCGGCAGTCGTCTGGCACCTGGGGGGGATTCGAGCAGCCTGGGGTTCACCCGCAATGTCATCTCGCATGTCTTTGCCCTGACCACGCGCATCGCCTTCCCCCAGCGCCTGTGGAACGTGACCGATCCATTGACGGGTTTCTTCCTGACCAAACGCACCTCGGTCAAGCCGGCCGAGTTGAAACCGGATGGGTTCAAGATCCTGTTGGAGATCCTGGTCTCGCATCCGCAATTGAAGGTCTCGGAAGTGCCGATCCAATTTGGACATCGGAATGCCGGGGAGAGCAAAGCCTCGGTCAAAGAGACGGTGAAGTTCTTCCGTGGCTTGTATCGACTGCGGATGGCCGGCAACGAGAATTTCCTGCGCTTCCTGCTGGTGGGCATGTCCGGCTTGGTGGTGAACAGCCTGGCGTTGTATGCCTTCACCGAACTGGCTGCCATCCATTATGTGATCTCGGCCGCCATTGCCACGCAGGTATCCACCCTCTGGAACTTTGGCTTGACGGAGACCTGGGTGTTTGGCAAGCGGGAGACAGAGCGACCGTTCCTGCAGAGACTGGTGAGCTTCTTATTGATCAACAACCTGCTGCTGATCCTGCGCGGACCGATCATCACGCTGATGGTGGGTCGACTGGGGATCCATTATTTGATCTCCAATTTGGCTTCGCTGTTTGTGATGACGCTGCTGCGGTATCTGCTGGCAGACAAATGGATCTGGAATAAAGACCACAAACCCACGACAACTACAGAAGAGAGGAAAGCTGACATGAACGTAATGAAAACCAACCCAAGTAAGAAGATGGAAGCCTTTGGCTTCTCGTACAACATTCACAACATTATCCAGGTGGCATCGATGTTTGAGTTGCCGGAACTGGAGTATTTCCGAGTGCCGGCCCTGACTGCCGATCCTGACATTCGCCTCCGTCTCGAACGTCGAAGAAAAGATAGAAGAAAAACGAATTCTATCAATAGACAAAACGAATTAGAAAGCCAACGCCGTTTGGGAAGCGAACGGCGCTATGAGAAGAAAATTTATTATGGTGAATCCCTGGGTCATTATGGTTTCGAGGTTTCCATTGTTTATAAAGACTGTGTGGAGGTAGCGGTATCGCCAATCCTTCAGCTTTCGTTACATGTTTTATATACTAATGTGATCGAACCTATTCTGCGCTGGGCTATTGTCAGAAAAGGATACGCGCTGGTCCATGCGGCGTGTGTGTCCGTGGATGGACAGGCCGTGCTGGTGACAGCTCGTACCGATACGGGCAAGACCTCGACCATCCTGCGCACGGTGGAAAACTATGCCTGCTCCTTCCTCTCGGATGACATGACCATTGTCAGCAAGGACGGGCATGTGATGAGCTATCCCAAACCCTTGACCATCTCCAACCACACCTTGAGTGCGGTCAATGCCAACTCTTCCCTCAAATGGTGGGAGCGGATCGCCCTGCAATTCCAGAGCCGCCTGCACTCCAAAGGCGGACGCAAGATCGGGATGGACTTGAGCCAGTCGAAACTGCCGGCTGCGACGATGAATGCTATTGTGCAATGGATTGTTCCCCCTCCGAAGTATATGGTTCATCGCCTCATCCCCAAGGTGACTTATGCCAATCATGCAACTCTGGCGCGTGCTGTGATTATTGAACGCGGTACAGAATTTGTCGAGGCTCTTCACCATGAGCAGGCTGTGGAAACGTTCGTGAAGAATGCTGAGGATGCCTATGGATTTCCTCCCTACCCCATCCTGGCCGATTCGTTGAGCAAATGGAATGGTGAAGACCTGCATCCTGCAGAGCAAGCCATCGTGGACAAGGCGCTGGAGACCATTCCCACTGTGCGTCTGCGTGACCCCAAATTCAACTGGTGGCAGAGACTGCCCGTCGCGACCAATCTTTCTGTAGGATCAACCCAATTCGCTGCAGCTGACGATTAAATTAATCATAATAATTAAAAATGAACATCAAAGATTTACCGTCCGTACGTGACCGGCTCATTCCTGGTATCTTATCTTCGAACAGAGTACTTATCGATTGGCGAAGGTGGGATCGTGCAGTTGTCGCTCGTGTAATAGCCATCGTTATTGTGGTGACCGTTGCCGTGGGATTACGCGTTTGGGGATTGAATCAACTCGGATACAACACGGATGAGGCGGTATATGCTGGCCAGGCCGCGGCGATTGCAAAAGATCCAACTCTTAAAGAGATCTTTCCAATTTTCCGAGCCCACCCGTTGCTTTTCCAATTCATCCTGGCTCTGGTCTTCCAATTTGGTGTTAGTGACATCGCCGGCCGCCTGACTGCCGTCGCAATCAGTCTTGCCACAGTGTTTCTTGTCTATCGGGTGGGCACTGTCCTCTATGGACAAAAGCCTGGTTTATTAGCAGGGCTCTTCTTAGCCCTCATGCCTTACCATGTGGTCGTATCCCGCCAAGTTCTTTTGGATGGTCCCTTGGTATTTTGTTCCACGCTCGTGATTTATTTCCTGGCGCGCTTTGCGATGACAGAACGGCCGGCCTGGTTATATCTCACGGGCGTTGGCATGGGCTTAACATTCCTCGCCAAAGAGACAGGCATCATCCTTCTAGGGGCTATTTATGCTTTCCTGGCTATCTCGCATGAAATTCGCGTCCGTGTAAAAGACATGGTGCTTTCCATGATCTTCCTGGCGTTGATGATTGCACCTTTTCCTCTGTCGCTTCTTTTGGCTGGAGGGACTCGATCAGGAAAAAACTATCTGGTATGGCAGCTTTTCCGTCGCCCCAATCATCCCTGGGATTTTTATCCGAGCACTGTTCCGGAATCCATCGGTTTTCTGGTGATCATCGTTGCCATTTTGGGGCTTTGGTTTTTAAGACATGAGAAATCCTGGCGGGAAAGACTCCTTCTGTGCTGGATTGTCGTTCCGACCGTATTCTTTCAGATTTGGCCTACCAAGGGCTTTCAATACCTGCTTCCCATTGCGCCGCCGATTGCCGTATTGGCTGGCCGAGCACTGGCCCGATGGTGGCCTGAGGATATCTCTTTTTCCTTCATTCGAATCAGCCGAGCGTTGATCAAGACAATGACCGTGGGAGTCATTGCGCTCTCGCTTCTTCTTTCCAGTTTACAGATCATCACTCCAGCCACCTCTGGCACGTTTGTAGCGGGAACAGGTGGAGTTCCAGGTGGACGCGAAGCTGGACAATGGATCGAGAAGAATATTCCCACCGGGGCTACTTTAATGACCATTGGCCCATCCATGGCAAACATTCTGCAGTTTTACGGACACAGAAAAGCCTATGGTTTGTCTGTCAGTCCAAATCCTCTGCGTCGGAATCCATCGTATCCACCAATCCTGAACCCAGATATGCAAATTCGTAACGGCGAAATTCAATATGCTGTTTGGGATTCGTTTTCTGCTGAACGATCCGTTTTCTTTTCAGAATCACTGTTGCGGTTTGCGAAACGGTATCACGGCCGGGTAATTCATACCCAATCAGTAAAGGTATTCCTTTCCGATGGCACGACTGTAGACAAACCCGTGATCATTATTTATGAGGTGCGCCCGTGAACCAGTTTCGAAGTTTTAGGTATATGTTGTCTGTGCTTGTTGTCGCTATTTTGTTGCCTAATGCAAGCGCACTAGCAGATATGCCCAATCAGACATCCAAGTCGAAAACGTCCATCCAGCATTTTGTTGTTTTAATGCAGGAGAATCATACCTTCGACAATTATTTTGGCACCTATCCAGGCGCGAATGGAATCCAACCAGGGACTTGCATCCCGGTGGATCCTTTCGATAAAACAAATACCGAATGTGTTGAATCCTTCCATATTGGGGATCGTCCCATTGACGATTTGGATCACAGCCTGAGCACATTTCAGATGCAATACAACGATGGGAAAATGGATGGTTTCGTATATGCGCTAAACCAGAGGAATCAGAACGGTGCGATGTCCATGGGTTATTATGATGACCGCGATTTGCCCTATTACTGGAATCTCGCGGATGAATATGTACTCTTCGATAAATTCTTTAGCTCAGACCATGGGGGCAGTTTTGCAAATCACATGTACTGGGTCAGTGCTCAGCCAGGTGGAAGCCGTGTCGCAGAGAATGGGTATGCTGATGTGGTCACTATATTTGACCGCCTCGAAGCGCGCGGCGTTTCCTGGAAATTCTATGTTCAGAATTATGATCCTCAGATTACCTACCGCTCTTTGAGTCAGGTTAGCGGCAACCGGGCCTCCCAGGTGATTTGGGTACCGCTCCTTAACATCGATCGTTTCCTTGATGATCCAAAGCTATCAAGTCACATTGTTGATATGAATGAATATTTTGTGGATCTCGAAAATGGGACGTTGCCCGAAGTGGCTTATATCGCTCCTTCTGGCGCGAGCGAGCATCCGCCTGGGAGTATTCGCTCCGGACAGAAATTTGTGAAATCACTGATCCAGGCTTTGATGCGTAGTACTTCGTGGGATAGTTCAGCCTTCCTTCTTTTGTACGATGATTGGGGTGGCTGGTACGATCACGTGGCACCTCCCCAGATGGATGAAAATGGTTATGGTATGCGGGTTCCGGGCCTATTGATTAGTCCTTATGCCCGGCGTGGCTATATTGATAGCACCATGCTCGATTTCACCTCGGTCTTGAAATTTATCGAAGAGAATTGGGGTCTTGAGCCTATTGCTGCGCGCGACACTCAGGCAAAGAGCTTTATGCCTGCTTTCGACTTTTCTATGTCTCCACGAGAGCCAGTCTTTATTCCGTTCGAACGGGTTGTTAAGGAACAGCGGGTCGAACCTCGTCGAGTAGTGATTTACGCGGCGTATGGGGGAGCACTTGTTTTCGCTGCGTTCCTGATGATCTGGGCTGCGATTGGCCTGGATGGTCTCAAGAAGTTGGTTTTTGCGAAACGCCTGTCACGATCTGAGGATTCCCTGCCATGAAACACCATCAACTCTTCCGTGTTTTCACAGCGCTCACCGTGATTACCTTGAGCTTTTTCTCCTTCGCCCTGACTGCACAGGCGATGGGAACGGCAACAGTAGGTACCACGCTGACCTTTCAACCTCCCAATCCCGTAACGGTCGGTAACCCTTCCATCGTTGTTGTTCAACTTATCTCGTCGAAGGGTGAGCCGGTGGCAAATCAGCCGGTTGAACTTTTTGTAAACGGTGAATCTGCACGCAGATCCAGAACCGACTCGGCCGGTAATGTTTCCGTCACGGTGCGGCTTAATGAAGCTGGTACCTATGCCCTTTCTGCTGTATTCAAAGGCTCACGCGTTCCCTCGCTTGGTTCTTCAAAAGCCACCGCGGACCTGGTTGTTGTACCGGCCCTGATTGAGATTCATGTCACGCCTTCACTTCCGGATATAAGATTCGCACTGGATGATCGTGTTTTTTCGTCAGATGATTACGGTGTCGCTCGGATCGAAGTTGCAAAAGCGGGCACTTATCACCTGGAACTGCTCCCTTTGGAGACGAACGATCCGGATATCCAAATGGCTTTTGGTCGCTGGGGCGATGACTATTTCCTCCCCAGCCGCGAGATTGAAATTCCTTTAAAGAAACCACTCGAAGTTGGACTTGAGGTAAGTTATCAGGCAGGGCAGACCTTTGTAGATCTAGATGGCAAACCAGTAAACTTTTCACGGATTACCTCCATCACTTTAAAAGGAAGCAACGGCTCAACGTATACATTTGACGACAACCTGCCTCACTGGCTGCCGGCTGGTCGCGTGATCCGGCTGAATAACGGCCTTGAGGAAACCAAGATCTTATATTCTGTGATTAGCGTGATCATCGATGGATCAAATGTAGTTAGCCAGGCGCAACAACGCTTTTATGCTCACCCAAATGATCTATGGACCGTAAAGCTCCTGTTGTATTCTGCGGGTTTTACTGCTCGTGATGCTCTTTTCCGTTTTCCAATTGGCACGGGCATCCACATGGAATATCCAGACGGTGACGTTCAAACATTCAATTTCAATTCGAATAATCAACATACCAGTACAGGATTGGCACGCGGCATCTATCGCGTCACGGTGACTGGCGCCGAAGGATATGCGCCTCCCACGCCCCTCGCTCTCTCTCGTAACCAGGATGTTGAATTGATGGTGTTCAGCTATCTGGATATGGGCGTTCTTGTTTCCATTGGCATCATTGTGGCTTTAGGCCTGCTCTTCTTTGGCCGCCCGCATCTCATGATTCAGACAATTACCTTCCCGGGTTGGGTGGTATCTGAGATTCGGAAGTTCAGACCGGCGCAGGTAAAAGAGTTTTATAACAAAATCATTGCTTTTGGATCTGGAATCGTATCCAAAAAAGGTAATGTTCGTCTGGAAAATAACAGAAATGCAAGTAGCCTGGAAGATATAGCTTATACAGAGGTCGAGACGGAGAGCAAAGAGGTTATTCCTGCAAACGAAACCGTCTTGCCCATATCGGATAATTCCTCTGATGTTGAGAGTGGTCCTGCCTTAGAGAATGTTCCTGTCGCCATCGTAGAAAATGATGATTCTTCTGCTGAACCTTCTCAATCAGAACCCGTTTCATCTGAGCTGCATGCGGAACAGCCTGCTGAAGATGTTGTGCAAGGCGACACAGCTGCTGTAACTTTGGAAACTCCAACAAATGAAACAAGTGCTGCTGCAGAAGATGTTGCTTCGCGTGTTTGTCAGGTGTGTGGAAGTTCTCAACTTGTCAAGCAGGAAACGAAGCGACAAAATCAACAGCGTTATCAATGTCAGGTTTGTGGTGCCTCGAATAATTTTGGCGCCAAACGGACAAGGAAACATCGTCAAAAGAACAGAGTCGAGAGCCTGGTATGAAAAAATGATCGGATGGAAATTCCTTCCATGGAGGAACATTTTGAGGACCGGAATTACAGACCGAACGCGAAGAGCGTTCGTTCTGGCTTTATGGCTGATTGTGGCGATGTTGTTGCCTGCCTGCTCACCGGCCTCGAGTAAGACGGCGGGTACAGTGTCTGATCCGGTTCCTGTCCTTTCCTACTACTATATCTGGTTCGATACCCAATCCTGGGACCGAGCCAAGATTGATTATCCATTATTGGGACGTTATTCAAGCAGCAATATTGATGTGATGCGACAACACATTCAATGGGCAAAAGCTGCTGGCATTACGGGTTTTACTGTGAGTTGGAAGAGTACCGAAAAGCTCAATCAACGTCTGGAACAGCTGATCAAGGTCGCGGATGAAGAGAATTTCAAGCTTGCCATCATTTATCAAGGCCTGGATTTTCAACGTGATCCTCTCCCCGTTACGCAAGTCGACGCTGATTTAAGTTACTTTATCGAACACTATGCGGACGATCCAGCGTTTTCTTTATATGAAAAGCCGCTGGTGATCTGGTCTGGCACATGGAAATATTCTCGGGAAGATGTGCAAAATGTTGTCCTTGGGAAGCGAGACCAAATCCTGATTTTGGCCTCTGAAAAAAACGTGGATGGATATGCACGCATCGCAGACCTCGTGGATGGTGATGCCTATTACTGGTCTTCCGTCAACCCGGACACTTTTCCGAATTATGGAAATAAGTTGACAGGGATGAGCGAAGCAGTCCACGCCAATGGCGGCCTTTGGATTGCACCTGCCTCGCCTGGTTTCGATGCCCGTTTGATCGGCGGGACAACTGTTGTCGACAGGAAAGATGGTCAGACTCTGCAAACTCAATTCAACACGGCCTTGCAATCCTCCCCGGATGCCATTGGGCTGATCAGTTGGAATGAGTTCAGTGAGAATTCACATATTGAACCGAGTGAGAAATACGATCATCGTTATTTGAATGTATTAGCCAAAATTCGTCACGTTCCCGGTCCAACCGTGAGCGATTTTGATTCAAGTGAGCCCGGAGATACATTGAGTAGGATAGGTACGGATCGGGTTGCTGCATTAGGTCTGGTAGGCTTATTAATCGTTGTTGGTTTGTTCATAATTGTTCGTAGAGTGATTCATTAGGATTCATTAAAGAGAGAGTGGAAATATGAAAACTTGGAATAATTTTTTCAACGCGCAGAAGCTCGTTTCCTTCAGAGTGCTGGTAGCACTCATAGTGCTGACCAATTTGGTAGCAGCGCCATTTCAACCCACTGTGCTTGCCGCAGGGACAAATTGTATTACCACCAATACGGGTACATATACGATTACGCCCTGTATCAC
>Ga0137367_10004820_pt1 | contig 10960 bp, 9 predicted proteins | sample SagtaG_14_FD_104939 | JGI IMG/M metagenome (GOLD analysis project Ga0137367, IMG submission 104939) | Vadose zone soil microbial communities from Sagehorn Ranch, Mendocino, California, USA - Sage1_L_80_16 metaG | ecosystem: Environmental > Terrestrial > Soil > Vadose zone | place: USA... | reverse complement strand
TTTCCTACTTCTGCAATGCCTCTTAAGGGAGTCGGAGAGATATATATATTTAAGGACGAGTACGACAAAGCAGAGACAGAATTCCGGAAGCTGCTCCAGGAGGACCGAACCTTAGCTGATAAGAGAGACGGTTATTGGAATCTGGCTCTGCTCGACGCTTATCGCGGCAAATATCGGGATGTCGACAAGACTCTTGATCAGGTTATCGAATTGGGTTTGAAACTAGGTGACACCAGCGGCCTGGCCCGCAGCTATGCACAAAAGGCGTTCTGGTTGGCGATTGCTGGTAAGCGAGAGGAAGCGGAAAAGGCCATAGATAAAGGACTCGAACTCAGCACGGTGGCCGATAACCGCTTTTACATTACTCTACTCTACACCTATCTAATATTAGGAGAATACGACAAGGCTGGTTCAGTCAGTAAGAATCAGTTGGCCGACTACTATCCTTTTGATGCCGCCATCCGTGACTATTCCCGCCAGGCCAAAGGTGAGTGCGAAGCCATGACAAAGGACGGCCAAGCCTCAGCACAGGCTGGGTTGGTGGAGCAGAGATTGGTCAGTTGGTACTCATTGGCGCAGTGTTACCTAATGCTGGGACAAGATGAGCAAGGGATTAGTTCGGCGCAGAAGATGCAAAAGATCTACTATAACTATTACGGTAACCGTGCTGTTCTCTATCCGAAGAGTTTTTATCTGCTGGGAAGGATCCATCAGCAGAGGGGCGACAAAAAACTTGCCCTCGAGAGTTATGAAAGGTTTTTGACGCTTTGGAAAGCAGCAGACAGAGATCTGCCCGAACTAGCGGATGCTCAAACCCAGGTCTCGAAGTTAAAACAGTGAGTAGGGCCAGGTTAACTCATTCTGATGGATCTGAGTTTCCACACTTAACAAGCGTGATGTTGCTTCGAATTCTGTTTGTTGAGTGCTAACCCACCAATCCTCTGTATTTAAGTAAACTCGCTACAGGCGGCAGATCAGGAGTTCACGTTCGTATATAACCTCAGGAGGCAAGCGGTCGTGCAGTTCGATGAAGAGCTCTTCGTGTCCGATGACTTCCGCACGCCAGGCCACTCGATCAAAGGCTTGCAACTCTTCGAACCTCTTCTTTGGGAAGTCGAGACCCTTCCACTCGATGTCCTCGTAGCGAGGCATCCAGCCAATCGGCGTCTCTTTGCCTAGCGCCCGGCCATGTGCGCGATCGATGATCCACTTCAGCACTCGCATGTTTTCACGGAAGCCAGGCCACATAAACTCTCCATTAGAGTCTTTGCGGAACCAGTTAACGTGGAAAATACGCGGCGTCTCGCTCAGTGAACGTTGCATCTGTATCCAATGTCGGAAGTAATCGCCCATGTGATAGCCGCAAAATGGCAACATAGCCATCGGATCGCGACGCACCTTGCCGACGGTACCGCCCGCGGCGGCTGTCATCTCTGAGCCGACGGTAGCACCCATGTAAACCCCCGCGCTCCAGTTGAACGCCTGGTATACAAGCGGCATTGTTGTGGCGCGGCGGCCGCCGAAGATGATCGCGCTAATTGGCACACCATCCGGTTTTTCCCAGTCGGGGTCGATCGTTGGGCATTGCGCAGCAGGAGCCGTGAAACGGGCGTTGGGGTGCGCCGCCTTTGCACCAGTCTCTTTTGCGATCTGCGGTGTCCAGCGATTGCCTTGCCAGTCGATACACTCGGCTGGCGGCTCGTCCGTCATCCCTTCCCACCACACTCCGCCTTCGGGCGTGAGAGCGACATTAGTAAAAATGCTGTTCCTGGAAAGCGCGACCATCGCATTCGGGTTCGTCTTGACTGATGTGCCCGGGGCAACGCCGAAGAAACCGGCTTCAGGATTAATCGCGCGCAGGCGTCCTTCGGCATCCGGTTTAATCCACGCGATATCATCACCGACGGTCCACACCTTCCAGCCTTCGAATCCTGCTGGCGGGATCAGCATGGCAAAATTTGTCTTGCCGCAGGCGCTTGGGAAAGCAGCTGTAACGTAGGTCTTCTCCCCTTTTGGATCCTCAACACCAACGATGAGCATATGCTCGGCCATCCAACCTTCGTCACGGGCTATGTTTGAGGCAATACGCAGAGCGAAGCATTTCTTCCCGAGCAGTGCATTGCCCCCATAACCTGAGCCGTAAGACCAGATCTCGCGCGTTTCAGGGAAGTGAACGATGTACTTCTCTTTGTTACATGGCCAGGGCACATCCTTCTGCCCTGGTTCAAGCGGCGCGCCGACCGAGTGCAAACACGGCACCACTCGCTTGATGTTCTGATCGATTTGCTCAAAAACCGGCAAACCGATGCGGGCCATAATGCGCATGTTGACCACAACGTAGGGTGAGTCGGTAAGTTGAACGCCGATCTGGGACATCGGAGAGCCGACCGGTCCCATACTGAACGGCAATACGTACATCGTGCGTCCCCTCATTGAGCCACTGAAGAGCTCCTTCAGTTTCTTTCGCATCTGAAAGGGGTCTTCCCAGTTGTTAGTCGGGCCCGCGGCTTCCTTCGAGAGTGAACAAATGAAAGTCCGGTCTTCTACCCGCGCGACATCGCTCGCATCTGAACGAGCGTAGTAACAGCCCGGCCAAAGCTCGTCGTTCAGTTTGATGAAGGTGCCGCTCTCAACCATTTGTGAGCAGAGTTCCTCGTATTCCTCCTGTGAGCCATCCACCCAATAGATCGCACTGGGCTGAGTGAGTTGGGCCATCTTCTTGACCCATCTCAGAAGATGCTCGTTCCTGCTTAAAGGCTCTGCCGGGTTGCGTGTTGCTATCACCGACCCGGCTTGCTTTGCGGAGTTGGGGCCGTTATCACTGGCGATATTCATGATCATCCTTTTCTGCGTAAGGTTCTCTGAGCACGAGCCGGAAACGGTTCATTAGCTGCACCGGACATCCATACAGATTACCGCATGTTATGCCCGGATCGGGAGACTTCCACCAGCATGGTTCAATGGAGAATTGAGACGTTGCAGACGGCAAAAAAACAAACAGAGTGAAAAAACAGATCTTGAATTTCATCTGCTTACCTCCCTTCTCCGGTCAATGAAGACACCCAGAATACTCCAGAAAACCTCGATCATGGCAACGAGGATCGCGCTCCGCGAAAACGTCAACCGGCCGAACCTCACACAATTCCCAATCTCACCCTGCAGCTGAAATGCCAGGGCTTGGCGCCTTCTCCCAAAGTCTCAGTGGCGTGGATCCGGACCTGCTCGCCTTTGATAAGGGCTTCGGCCGGCTCTACATTTCCGCCAGCCCGCCATTACTTATCTTCGGGCTATTGTGGATGCTAAATGATCCTTAGGCCGTTGAGGAGAGCGGCGGCGAACGGCAATCCAGAGGGACTGAACCTGCTTGATGAAGATCTGCTCCGCGCTTGGATCAGGGCGGAAGGCGCGGATTTGATCAGAGAGTTCGAAGAACTGCCGCAGACCCTCGGGCACGCTCAGGTTTGGCAACGCCTTCTGGCGTTGAAGTCTTTCCCATTCATTGAAGCGCTTAAGGCCAAGTATGACTTGCCGAGGCGTCGGGACCCGGTACTTGTGGTTTCATTTCTCGCCTGACCCAATGGTGGTTTACGTGTCTATGCGATGCACCATGATCGAAAAGCGATTGGGATTCACGGGAAGGAGATGTGTCATCGTCGGTCGCGTTGAGCATCACGAGCGGGATGGGATCGAGTTTGGCGACAAATTGACGCGCGTCAAATACCTTCTCGCGTGGAGTGCCATGAGTAATGTAGATGAGTGCGTCCGTCGGTTTCCAGGCAAGTTCGTCATAAACCGGGAGACTAATCGCGACGACTCGGTCTATTCGTTCTCGAACAATCGGATCAGTCGCGACGAGCACGCTGTAGCCTGCCCCTAACGACCACCCGGAGAGAACCACGCGGCCCCCCCATCTATACCCGGCTGCATGCCGGCCACTTTTATCATTTCCTCATAGTCTCGCGTCAGTTCGTTCGGTGAAATCGGCCGTTGCGAACTCGCAAAACTAATTAAATAGTCTTTCGAGTTGAAGCCAACCACTGTCTTTCCAGTGGCCGCAATGTGTGCGGCGATGTCGGCGCAAAAGGGACTCCATCCCCCATCCCCGCTGCTGAAAAATACGAGTTGCTGTTCTCTGGCATTCGACTGTTGATAGAGCTGAAGCGTGACTAATGAGCCGTGGCGAATACTGGCCTGAAACGCGGAATGCCTGACTTCATGCGACAACTCCTGAGGCGTGACGTGATGATAAAAACGATGATACCAAACCACTGCGTAAGCCGAGACCGCGCCGAATAAGACAACAATCAAGGCAAGCAGCCAGCGCCCACGAAATCCTTTTCGCAGCCTTGCAGTCTGGTCAACTTGGAAACTAATTTGTGATTCGATCAAACTCACCCAATTTTAATATTACGAGCATCTTTTTCACAGGACCAGCATCATTCGTGGTAGAGGACTGTGTGTAAACTCAGAAAATCCCACCCACGGAAGTGGGTGGATTGTTCAAGTCCAGCCTACAAAACAGCGCTAACCGAGCTCTTGAATCCCACCCACGGAAGTGGGTGGATTGTTCAGATCCGGCCTCAAAACAAAGCTTCGCTTCGCTTTCAACAGCAAGTTCAGTTTCATGAACCTTTCTACGCGAAGGAAGGTTGGATCTGAACAATCCACCAACTCCCGTTGGTGGGACTCGTAACTTCTACAAGCCCGGCTCTGTAGGTTGGATCTGAAAAATCCACCCACTCCCGTGGGTGGAATTTCTGAGGTCTCACACAGTCTCTAGCGCGAGTGGTACTCACCTTTAGGGAGCGCCTCAAGGCTCCCGCGGTCCCAGTGAAGAAGTTAGCACTCATTGTAAGAAAAGCTTGCAAAATGAACCCCAATCCATCAACTCTTTGATTTCACCACCGCCGTTTGTGTTGACTTACCATCTCTAACGGCTTCGCGCATCCGGGGCACAGCGTTGGCCAACGCCGAGTAAAATTCCTCCCGCGCGCCACTGAACCTGTGATTGCTGGCTTAATAAGGACGTACTGCTTTGGATCTTTGGCAGTGGCAAACAGGCCTTTGCCTACTTTCGGTGGACTGGCGGTGTCCGAGGTGCTCTGAATCATTAACAGCGGTAGTGGCGAAATTGCAGCTATAACGTCCGCACTACGAAAACCGAAGAGTGAATTCGTTTCAATATTCAAATTCGCATAGTTACCAGAGACACCACTGACGAGCTGATTCTGTTTTGGTAATCCGATTGAAATGATCCCGGCCCAGTTTCCACGCGTTGCTGCATCGGAGCCGACAGCGATTGCGAATCCCGCTCCAAGAGACCAGCCATAAATAAAAATCGGCGTCCCCGGGTCGACTGTGGCGTAAGGACGTAGGGCTCTTGCGATATCCGCATAATCACTTGCCAGTTTCTTGATGGTTAGCGGGCTTTTCAAAGACGAGAACTCGCGCAGGTAAACTTTCGAATCAATTCCTGCCACGGCAAAACCGATATGCGCCAACTGCTGTGCGGTGCGAGGAGCGAGTCCGCGCCAACCACCATCACCACAAGCGTAGATCGCCGGAAGCACAGGACCCTCGGCACGAGGACGATAGAAATGCACAGTCAACTGCTTGCCTCGAACAACAACGTCACGATCTTCGACGACGACATCCGCGTAGGTCTTCATATCGTCAGGATCGTAATGATCAGCGGGAATAGACTTGTCAGGTGAAACCTGACAGGAGGCTATTGGACACCCCGTCATCGCATCTACGAAATCCCTAACCAACTCGGGGGCCTGCCTGCGTGAGCAAACTGGGTCGCCACCAATCACGACGACTCCTGTCCTCATTTGATAAGCGAGAAAGCCATCGACCCGCGGCGAAGTGAAGTATTGCTTGGGGCCCTCCAGCAGCACGTACGAGGTCGAATTAATCCCATACCGATTTACCCACGATTCAAGCTTGGCCCGAGCCGTCACAGGCCGAATCAAAGGTTTACCAGCCGGATGCCCAACGTAAACCTTAAGAAAGGTGCTGACGGATTGCATGACTGCTTACCAACTTCGTTTGCGGAGCGATGCTGCTTCGGGTACGCGCCTCCAGTGCCTATGATGCCGGTGATGTCGATGGTGCCATTTGCCTTCCTGCCACTGGTTCCTGCCCTCGCGCCCTCTTGCGATTGCGGAACTCCCGAATCCTCCGAATGTAACTGCTCCGAGTAACATCAGGGTTCCGAGCGAGACTGAAATTATCTTTTTCATGATCGATGCTTCTCCTGTATGAATTGACTTGAACTCAACGACGCCAACGGCAACGGGCATGCCAGCGAGTTTCGCGTTCTATTTCCTCTCGAAGACAGGGAGAACTGATAGCTGAAAAGGGCCACGATCGCATGGAAGGAGCATCCTATGCAGGTGCTATTTAACTGTGACTGCTTTGCCGGGAATACATAAACGCCACAACTCACGCGGCGCACGACGTACCTTCAACCTCTCCGGGAGGTGCATTAGCAGATTGCGTTTAACTGGCATATCCCTTGCGACGTGAGCGAGACGAGGTTTGCGCTTCCTGGTTTGGTGGAGCGGGTTAGCTGACGTGGAACTACTCCTCATTAAGTATGGAGCAGTAAGGTGGTGCGACGCCTTTGCGAGAGATCCCAACTGGCGAGAGAGGCGTAGAACGGAGATAATTAGCGACGATGCATGCAAACACTTAAGCTGCACATCAAAACCACTCTTCTGGCGTCTGTCATCATTGTAGGAATGCTGGTGGCATCCCTGATCATGACCAGTGCCGGCATTGCCAACCTCGAACGTGAAGACGACAAAGCGCTTGCCGATATTCAAGCTGCGGATCTGGCCCAACATATCACTGATATGGAGTCGCCCCGTGATGCTGACATGTTGGGGCGCGCCGCGAATCTGATTAAGGGATCGCGGCCGAGCATCATTAGCTTACGCATTTGGGAACGTTCGGGAGATGACTTTTTAGAGAGAGTATCGGCCGGGGGAAGCCTACCAGCGATACCCATTCCGGAAGACGCGAAAAGGGTCTTGACTAGTGTACGTAACCTAAGAGTCATAATCGCTAATCCAGCCGATCAAGACAAATCGCTTTACCGAGTATTCGCACCCACATTTGAAGCAGGAAATCCAAGCGGCGCGGTAGAGATCGTCGAACGCTTTGACAGTATCTGGTCTGTGGCCTTCCGCTACGTAAGGAGCGTCGTCTGGATGTCGTTGATTGCGATACTCCTGATTATGCTCGGGACGTATCTTCTCTTTCGCCAACTGGTATATCAGCCCATTGAAAGGCTACTGGGCGGTATGTCTCGAGCGAAAGGAGGCGACCTTGAGGCGCAAGTGGCAGCCCATACAACGGATGAGCTTGGACTCCTGACGCAAGAGTTCAATAGCATGATCGGGCAGGTCAGAGGAATGACGAAAGAGCGCGAAGCGCAGCAGAGCATACTTCGCGAAAGAGTGCGCGAGTCAACACTCGAATTAGAGCGGCGAAATCAACAACTGCGGGAAACAAACCTCGAGCTGTGGCGCACCACTCGTCGCATGAATGAACTTGGACGGCTTGCCGCTGCAGGGCAGACAGCCGCCCATTTTGCGCACGAAGTAGGGACGCCGCTTAATCTGATCAGCGGGCACGTTCAGTTGCTCAAATCGGATCTAGAGCGGGATCCGCGCGATGCAGAAACGCGAATCAAGACAATAAGCGCGCAAATCGAGCGTATTGAACGAATTGTTCGTAGGATGCTTGATAAGACAAGATTTGAAACAGAGCTTTCGCCGCTGGATTTGAATGCTCTTCTGCTCAGGCTTTGCGATGCGATGTCGCCGGCCTTTGATAAACGCAACATCAAACTTGTCGACAACCTTGCCGATAACCTCCCGCTTATCGCAGGCTCAGCGGACCGACTGCAACAGCTATTTCTAAATCTTATCAACAACAGCCTTGATGCCATGCCCGATGGCGGGGAACTGCGCGTTTGCACTGCTATCGAAGCTGGAAGGAACGGCAAATCGCATTTAGTTACCGTGGATTTTGCGGATACCGGGCTGGGAATGACACCCGAGATAATGGGTCACATCTTCGATCCGCTCTACACTACCAAGCGACGGGGGCAAGGGACAGGTCTGGGTCTGGTAATTGTCAGTCAAATCATCTCCGAACACGGAGCAACAATGGCAGTCGAGAGCGAGCCCGGGCATGGAACTCGCTTCCGGCTGACATTTTCGGGAATACAAAGTGAAATTTCAGTAAGCCTCGAAAACGGAGCGGTGGCTGTTGAGTCTGGATAGGATAACGTAGGAACGGATGAAACGCATTCTTGTCGTCGACGATGATCAAGACTCATGCGAACTCTTGCGTGAGATCTTTAGTGTTCAAGGCTGGAGTGTGGACACAGCTCTGAGCCCGTCTCAGGCAATGAGTGTTGCGGGAAAAGAAAAGATCGATCTTGTCGTCAGTGACATGAATCTCGAAGCCGACCAGTCGGGACTCGATTTACTAAAGGATTTGCGCAGTCGTTGCCCGGTGATTCTGGTAACGGGTTTTGGCACACTCGATTCCGCCGTTGAAGCCGCCAAAGAAGGTGCATGGGACTTCATTTCGAAACCCTTCAAGGTCGAAGAGGTCGTGGCGATTGCTCGCCGTGCGCTCGAGCAAGCTGACAGGAGCACAGCAGAGAACCGTAAAGCGGAGCAAATTTCCGCTCCCTATGAACAGGGAGGATTACTGGGCCGTGCGCCCGAAATGATCCAGCTCTACAAAGAGATCGCTCGCGTTGCACCAACCAGATCCACGGTCCTAATTACGGGCCAGTCAGGCACTGGCAAAGAGCTTGTGGCTCGATCTATTCATCAGCACAGCACCAGATCTGCAGGACCGTTCGTAGCCATTAATTGTGGCGCGCTAACGGAAACCTTGCTCGAGGCGGAGCTGTTTGGCCATGTTCGAGGTGCGTTCACGGGAGCAACGAACGACCGCAAGGGCCTCTGGGAAGAAGCCGAGGGAGGAACAATCTTCCTGGATGAGGTGGGTGAGACAAGTCCGGCGATGCAGGTCAAGCTATTGCGCGCCCTGCAAGAGGGGGAAATTCGGCGGGTCGGTGCAACTCGGGAGATACGTGTCGACGGCCGTGTCATCGCTGCCACCAATCGCAATCTGGAACACGAAGTAAAGACTGGGAGTTTCAGAGAGGACCTTTTTTATCGTCTCAGTGTAGTGACTCTACGTGTTCCACCGCTGACCGAACGTCGCACTGATATTCCTTTGCTCGCCGAGCGTTTCCTACGTGGAGCTCTCGAAAGGAATGGGCGCAGTCACCTTTCCCTTTCCGAGGAAACAGTTCGGACCCTGGTAGCTTATGATTGGCCCGGAAATGTTCGTGAGCTTGAATCGGCGATTGAATATGCTGTTCTTCACGCGCGAGGCCATGAGGTTGAGCCTGAAGACTTGCCGGGAAAGTTTCAATCCCCACAGATGAAAGCGAACGCCCGGTCGCCCTTGTCAGCCCTCTTCGGAGATCTGCCCTCACTAGACGAACTCGAGCGACGCTACCTGCTTCATGTTCTTGAGACCTTCAGTGGCAATCGGACGCGAGCTGCTGAGATTATGGGTATTGATCGCAGAACTCTTTACCGAATGATTGAACGTTATGGGATTGATGCGAGTGAATGAGCTGCTTGCGGCAAGGGTGGGGTGAGTCGCGCTCGCAGTTGCTCATACTGCGGGTTCGACGACCTCGGTAGCATCTACTGCCGAATGATGAATGTCAAATGTCTATTGTCAAATGGAATGGCCACTCCCAGTCCTAATACATTCTCATGTAGAAGCCGCGGCGGCCTCGAGCAAAACGCCTTTCTCGAGATGTCGCTCGTGGGTGGCGTAACTGGCCGCATGGGGATCATGGGTAACCATGACGATGGTCTTCTTTAATTCTCGATTGAGCGTGGCGAGGATATTAAGAACCTCTTCGCCGGATCGAGCATCGAGATTCCCCGTCGGCTCATCCGCCAGCAGCAAATCAGGATCCGTCACGATCGCTCTGGCGATAGCCACCCGTTGTTCCTGTCCCCCTGATAGCTGGCGCGGCTGATGGTGCATGCGATCACTTAGTCCGACCAACTCAAGAGCAGTCTCAACGTTTTTACGTCGTTCCGCCTTCGACAACTTGGTGAGTAGCAATGGCAACTCGACGTTTTCAAAAGCAGTCAGAACCGGCACGAGATTAAATGTTTGGAAGATGTATCCGATATGGCTATTGCGCCAGCCCGCAAGCTGGCTTTCGCTCAATCTGCCAAGATCGGTTCCCAGCACATCCACCTCGCCTTCAGTACAACGATCGATTCCGGCGAGCAGATTTAGAAGGGTAGACTTGCCTGAGCCACTTGGCCCCATGAGTGCAAGAAAATCTCCCTGCTGAATATCAAGGTCGACCTGATCGAGCGCGACGACTTCAAACCCGTCCCGCGCGAAGCGCTTGCTCACATTCCGAACCTGGACCATCGGTCCTGCCATAGTTTCCCCCAAGCAATTTAGAATTTAGAAATTAGAAATTAGAAATTAGAATTTCGTGTTTCGGAAGTCTGAAGCTCTTACCGATCAAGCTAGGTTGCGGCAAATTCTAAATTCTAATTTCTAAATTCTAATTTCTTATTTTGACCCGATCACCATCGCGCAATTTATCGGCGCCGGCGGTTGCCGTGGACTCGCCACCGCTCAATCCCTCAATCACGTAATAATAGTTGCCCGACTCACTGCCGAGGCGTACTGCTCGCTGTTCCACCTTGCTGCCTTTGATCACAAAAACAAAATCATTTCCGTCTTTGCGCACCACCGCGGCTTTAGGAACCAGCACTCGCGGAGCGGTTTTCAGATTACCCGACACCGCCTCCCCCAGAAAATTGACGCGCGCATTCATTTCAGGGCGCAGTTGCTCATCCGGATTTTCCACCTTAAT
>Ga0137367_10004819_pt1 | contig 10960 bp, 4 predicted proteins | sample SagtaG_14_FD_104939 | JGI IMG/M metagenome (GOLD analysis project Ga0137367, IMG submission 104939) | Vadose zone soil microbial communities from Sagehorn Ranch, Mendocino, California, USA - Sage1_L_80_16 metaG | ecosystem: Environmental > Terrestrial > Soil > Vadose zone | place: USA... | reverse complement strand
TTCAGGACGATCAGGGCTTCATGTGGTTTGGTACGCCCGACGGGCTCGACCGTTTTGACGGATACGACTTCAAGATCTACCGATCTGGTGCGTCCAATGGCGGACTGAGCGGCACGACCATCATTGGCCTGTTCAAGGACCGATCGGGCACACTCTGGTTTGGAGCGGACCAGTTTCTCAACCGGTTCGATCCGACTACCGAAACCGTCACGCAATACGCCCCCGATCCCAAGCAGCCTGCAAGCTTAGGCGGCAATGTCTATGAAGTCACCCAAGACCAAGATGGGCAGATATGGCTTGCAACCAGCAACGGCCTTGACGAACTGGATCCGACGACTGGCCGCTTCACACACTATCGTCGTCGCGAGGGTGATCCCAACAGCTTGGACGCGAACGGCGCAGCTAGTCAGGTGCATTTCGTCACTGCGGATCGCTCGGGTATTTTGTGGGTGGAAACCAGCGCAGGAATCAACTCATTCGATCCAAAGACCGGCCAAGCAACCCACTTTCCAGAGCTGCGCAACAATGCCGAATTCCAGGTCCAGAACGTGTATCAGGATCGTTCGGGGAAACTCTGGCTCTATTCGCGCGAAGGCAGTGGCCTCAGCACATTTGATCCCGCTACCCATGAGTTCGTTCGCTACAGACTCCTGGCACGCGATCCCGGAACTCCGACCGCGGAACGAGTAACTAGCGTTATTCAAGACCAACATGGCACGATCTGGTTCGGGACTGCCGGCAGCGGTGTACTGAAGTACGATCCCACTCGAGGAGTAGTGGTTCGCTATCGAAACAATACCGCGGATCCAAAAAGTCTCAGCAACAATTTTGTCTTGGCGTTGTGTGAAGATCGCGAGGGGAATATTTGGGCTGGAACCGGTGGGGGAGGCGTGAACCGCTTTCGTTCGAGTCCGTCGGCCTTCAAAGTCTTCAGGAAAATCGCCGGAGTTAAGAACAGTCTCGATCAGAACTTCGTTTTGTCAGTGTTTGAGGACAGCTACGGCATCCTTTGGGTGGGCAATGACGGTGTACTCAACCGAATCGATCCGCGAACGGGCGCTTTTCGCTTCTATCGTCATAGCAGCAGCGACCCCAACAGCATTTCGGATGGTACGGTCTTGTCCACGGTTGAAGATCGGGATGGAACGCTCTGGTTCGCCACCTACCGTGGCGGTCTGAACTCGTTTGATCGAAAGACGGGCAAATTCCGCACGCTCCGTCATGCTCCGCAGAATCCGGACAGTCCCGGCAGCGATGTAATCATGCGTCTGCAAAGCGACCGAGGCGGGAACATCTGGTTGGCGGCGGACCATAATCTCGACCGCTTTGATCCTTCTAGCAAGCGCTTCTGGCACTACACGTCGCTCGACGAAGTTCTTGCCAACACTCATGTCACCTGCCTCACGGAGGACGACCGCGGCATTCTGTGGCTGGGTACTTGGGATAGGGGCTTAGTTCGATTTGATCCTTCAACGCAGAAGACCAATCTCTACACAAATGATCCCGACAACCCTGGCACTCTGAGCAGTAATCACGTAAATGCTTTGCTTGTTGCCAGCGCGGGCACCCTCTGGGTCGCCACACAGGAAGGTTTGGACAGATTCGATTCAGCGACCCAGAGGTTTCGTGCCTACACTACGCAGGAAGGATTACCAAGCAGCGCCGTGCAAGGCATACTTCAGGACCACAATGGAAATCTTTGGGTGAGTGCGGGCAAGGGTCTTGCACAGTTGAACCCCAACACTGGGACGATCAGAGACTACTATGCGTCAGATGGACTTGCTGGAAACGACTTCAACTATTGGAACGCTCCCTTTCAAAGCGTTAGAGGGGAAATGTTTTTCCCTGGAGTGGACGGACTCACGGTTTTTGATCCCGATAGGGTCATCGGTCACTCCTCTGTCCCGCCGGTCGTCTTGACGGGTCTTAGTCTCTTTGGTGTTCCCGTCCGCGCCAACCACCGGCCTGTACTTCAACAGTCGATCTCCGGCACCCAATCGCTGACTCTATCTCATTCTCAGAGTGTCTTCGCCTTTGAATTCTCCGTATTGAGTTATACCTATCCGGAGGGCAACCGTTACCGTCACAAGCTTCAGGGTCTCGAAAAAAGTTGGATCGAAACCGATAGCAGGCACCGCGTCGCGGCCTATACGACGCTTGCCGCTGGCAACTACATGTTGCGGGTTCAGGGTGCCAACAGCCTCGGAATATGGAACGAACAGGGGGTAACTCTTCACATTCGAATACTGCCTCCGTGGTGGAAGGCCTGGTGGTTCCGGACCCTTACTGGACTCGGTATCGGGGCCTTGGCCTTTCTTATTTATCACCTCCGGGTCCGTGCCCTGCAGCGCCTTAATCGTGTCCTGAGCTATTTTGCCGACATCATTAACTCATCGGATGACGCAATCATCGCGGCAACTTTCACTGGGGTAATCACGAGTTGGAATCGAGGAGCAGAACGCCTCTATGGATATGCAGCTGAAGAAGTCATTGGAAAACAGATCGCTGAATTAGTTGTCCCGAAGGAACGTCAGAAAGAAATGCTCTCTGTTCTTTCGCGCATCGAAAATGGCGAAGCCGCGATCCATTACGAGACTGTGCGTCTTCGCCGCAACGGCCGTCCTATGCAGGTTTTGACCACTGCCTCACCCATCCACGACGAACGAGGGGCGCTGACTGGCATATCGGTGATCCAGCGTGATATCACTGACCGCAAACAGGCAGAAGATGAAATCAGGGCCCTCAGCGAACGACTCATCAGCGCTCAGGAACAGGAGCGCACCCGCATCGCGCGCGAATTACATGACGACCTAAATCAACAGATCACTGGCATTAGCCTCGCTCTGGGTGCTGCCGAACGAATGTTCTCTGTGTCGACCCTGGAAGGTACGAAGCAGTTGGAAGACGTGCGGGCGCAGCTTGATGATCTGGCAAACACTATTCGCGAGCTGTCACACGAACTGCATCCGGCCATTCTTGACTATGGCGACGTGTCGGAGATTCTACGCGCACATTGCAGGGATTTTGCGTCGCTCAACGGGATGGAGATCTATTTCAGCGCAGACGGCGTTTTTGAAGACGTCCCGCCCCACATCGCGCTTTGTGTTTACCGGATAGCTCAGGAGGCATTGCAGAACGTCGCCAAGCACGCCAGAATAAAATCAGCGGAAGTACGGCTGCAACGCTCCGAGAATCTCGTGCGCTTGCTGGTTTCTGACGAGGGGGTCGGGTTCCGAATGGACGAGTCGCGGTTCTCAGGCGGACTTGGCTTGGTCAGTATCCGGGAGCGTGTTCGCCTGGTGAAGGGCACGGTTGAGCTGCACAGCGCATTGTCGCGAGGCACCACCTTGAAAGTCGAAGTTCCACTGACTACCTCTCTTCCCGACATCGCAACGCATTCGAGTTAGGCTCAACTTTCTGGTCTGTTAACTGCAACGCGTGTCGAATTCTCACTGCTTGAATCAGCAAGACATGGCAAGAAACCCGGATCGTTCTATCAGTATTTTCCACACACAAAGTTGAGCACTTTTGGGGATTGAAAAACGATTAGGTGTGCCCCACAGTGTGGTCTAGTCAGTGTTGCCGGGTCGTCTCGGCCGCGCGGAGTTCGATGGAGTCACTGCAAGCCCCGTCGCGAAGGGCTCCATTCCCCAGTCCGTTCGCAGCATCCGGCACGGCAGGGTCATGGTTCAGGGCGACCGATCTTGCCAAAGAACGCCTGTCCTGGCAGAAAAAGTGGAGTTCAGTTATCCAATGGACCGGACATTAAGTCTGCAAATCGCCCTCCCCCTAGCTATGCGCGATTGGTTGAACGAATTCATGCATTCGATTCTGAGAATATCCAAGAAATCGACTCTCGCCGAGCAACGTCTTCGGCAATCAGAAGAGCGGTTCATGAAGGCATTCCACGCCAGCCCGTTGCCCATTTCGATCAGCACGCAGGCCGAGGCAAGATTCGTTGACGTGAACGACGCTTTCCTCCACATGCTCGGTTTTGAGCGCCAGCAGGTGATCGGAAACACTGCTGGTGATCTCGATTTTTGGGCAGACCCCTCCTCCCGCACCAGGATGCTTACGCAACTCGGCGAAGGAAAAGGCGTCAAGATGATGCCTGCAAGATTTCGCACGCGTTCCGGCGAATATCGCGAGGGAAACGTTTCAGCAGAGCTCATCGAGCTGAGCGGTGTGCCATGCATCCTTGCCATTACACAGGACTTGACTGAAACCAAGCGACTGGAGAAGCAACTCCTTCAGGCGCAGAAGATGGACGCGATCGGGCAGATGATTGGTGGGATTGCACACGACTTCAACAATATGCTCAGCGTCATCATCGGGCATAGCGATTTGTCGCAGCAACATCAGTTCCTATGCGATCCAATCACGGAAAATATCACGCAAATCAAGAAAGCGGCGAAGCGTGCGGCTTCGTTCATTCGCCAGCTCCTGGCTTTTAGCAGCGAGCGCCTGTTCTATCCGCGGGTTTTGGACATCAATAGCGTGGTCGCTTCCCTCAATGAGATGCTGAGGCACATGCTGGGCCAAGACATTGTCCTGACGTTCAAGCCCGCGGGGGCATCTGTATACATCAATGCAGACTTAGGGCAGTTCGAGCAACTTCTCATGAATGTTGTATTGAACGCGCGCGATGCGATGGCCGTGGGAGGTCAGATCCGTGTAGAAACCGAGGTTATGGAAGTAATCCACCCTCATGTGGACAGATACGGGACCATTCCTCCGGGTCAGTACGTCGCTTTATCGGTGACTGACTCGGGCTGCGGCATGAACGAGAAAGAGTTGGCTCATATCTTCGAGCCCCTTTTTACTACGAAACACGGTGGAACGGGATTGGGCCTAGCAACCGTACGCCAAATTCTAAAGCGTAGTAACGGCCACGCTTGGGTACACAGCGTGCCTGGCGAAGGCACCACCTTCCGGTTCTATTTTCCTCGTATCAAATTCCCTGCGAACGTCCCTTATCCGCAGAACGACGAGTCCCCGGCGATCGGCGGCACGGAAACCATCCTGGTTGCGGAAGACGATGAACCTGTGCGCCGTGTGATCGCGGAACTGCTTCGAAGCGCCGGATACTGCGTGCTCGAAGCTGTTACTCCAGAGCACGCAATGGAACTGTTTTCATTGAACGCCGGACGTGTCGATCTCTTGCTCACTGATGCGGTCATGTCTGAGATGTCAGGGCTGCAGCTTGCCAAGAAGTTGAGAGTGTCCCAACCCAAGCTTAAGGTTCTGTTGGTAACGGGCTACGGTCCTGATTTGATCGCTCGCTACGGCGCACTCATGTCGGATACGAAGTATATGGAGAAACCATTCACCAGAGACGTTCTCCTGAGAAAAGTTCGCGTCGCCCTGGATGAAGAGCCAAAACGCGAAGATAGTCTTGGGTAAGGTCTTGGCGCTCGTAATGTTCGAATCCGTAAAAACACGTATTTTGGAGTGTGGAAACCACGAATCGGCAAAGCTTTGACTACGATTTATGATCGGCGAACTTTTTGTGGCGCTGTCACGTGCAGTTCCGAACTGAGGAACCGATGCAAAGTCGGCAAAACCGCCCTCGGGAAGCGCTGGGCCTCGAATCTGCATCCGATGAGCAGTTCAGGCGGCGCATCGCCAACGAACTTCGTAACTCCACCCAACAAGCAGCTGCAGCACTGGCTATTCATCTCGGTGTGATCAAACGGTTGGCTGGTCCTTGGCCGCCTGCCGCCCAGGAAGCCATGGGAGAGTGCCTTCAGCTGGCACAACAGTGTGAACGGGAGATTCGCACCTTTTCCTACTTGTTATACCCGCGCACAGCCGAAGAATTTGGTCTGCATTCGGCCCTGGCCTGTTACTTGACAGCCTTTGAGAAGCGGACGGGATGCCACATCACATTCAACATCGATCCTAGATTCCAGAAGCGCCTGCCGCAGGCCATTGAACTCGTTCTGTTTCGGGCCGTTGAGGAGTTTCTTGTAACGATCGAGAAAGATCCAGCGATCTTGCGACATGTGGAGGTGCGCTGTCGCAGGACCTCCCAAAAGGTTTCGGTGAAAGTCACGGCCGGATCGCGTTCATCCACGATTCCGAGGTCTTCGATAAGCAGTCGCAATCTGGATTCCGACTTAATCCGAATTCACCAACGCGTGAGCCAGCTCGGAGGACAAATGATAGTTCGCCGCTCTAAGGAAAGGATTGTCTCGACGGTGGTCTTCCTGGTTTGATGAGCGCTCCGGGAAACCAGGCCTTCCGGTGATTCCGACCACAGACCCCGGCCGTTTGTGATTTGCCTATATTGCGAGGTGATCCTTCCGGTCAAGTGACATTAGGTCCCGCCGCGGCTGAAGAGTCTTTCCATGTCGAGATCGGGTTTTGATAGACGCGGAATCAACTATCCGCACAGGAGGCGCTGAATCGCTCTAATACGCAGGCTATCGAGTCGCGAGCCGAGTGATAGAGGCAAAGAGAACCTCTGGCTGTTTCAAGATCGCACGGCCGTTCTGCACGATCGAGTTGTGTATCCGGACTTAAGGTCAACGCCACAATCAAGCAAATGATGGTGGCCGGTTGGCCGACGCAGCACCGAATTGTGGGTTCGGTTCGGCGGACATTTGAAATACGAATGTCCCGCCTTCAACAATGTCGGCGTGCCGGAACCAGCTTTTTGTATAGGGTTTCCCGTTCCAGGTGACAGATTGAATGTACGGCTTGTCCGGTCCATTACCGACGGTCTCGACCGTCAGTTGCTCCCCGTCGCCGAGTTGGATGGTTGCACCGTCAAATAGAGGGCTGCCGAAAACGTAGTTGCCGCTGACCGGATCCACGGCGTAAAACCCGAGAGCGCTCATGATGTACCAGGCCGACATCTGGCCGCAATCTTCGTTCCCAGCTAGTCCGTCGGGGGCGTTGTGATGCATTTTCTCTAGCAGGAATCTCACGCGTGCTTGAGTTTTGTGGGCCGCACCCGCGTAAGAATAAAGGTATGACACATGATGACCAGGTTCGTTGCCATGGGCGTACTGACCCACCATACCGGCAATATCTGGAGGCGCATCAGGCGGAAGTTCTGAGCTTTGATTGAACAGTTCATCAAGCTTGCGCACGAATTCTTGTTCACCGCCAAACAACTTCATGTATTGGTGCACATCATGCTGGTTCAGGAACGTCGCCTGCCATGAGTTGCTCTCCGTGAAGTCGCGCCACTTCTTGGAGTGACCCATCCCACGCGGATCGAATGGATTGGCCCACTGCTCATTAGCGAACCGGCCACGCATGAATGTAGTTGAGTGGTCAAAGACATTCTTGTAATTGCGTGAGCGCTCCAGCAGGAGTTTGTAGTCATCATTTGCGCCGGCCGCGCGCGCCAGGTGCGCAACCGCCCAGTCGTCGTAGGCGTAATCAAGCGTCTTGCTGACCGCTTCCTCTTCCTGATCGCAGGGGATGTAGCCGAGATCGCGGTACTGAATCAGGCCGCGATAGTTATCGATGAAAGCCCTCTTCCTCCACAAAGGATATGCCTTGGCATAGTCCACGCCCTTTATGCCTTTCACGTAAGCTTCGGCGAGAACGGGAGCGGAATGATAGCCGATCATGCATCCAGTCTCGACCGCCTGCAGCGGCCACACAGGAACTCCGGCGGGGCTTTGCTCCGCCATACGGACCAATGTATTGAGCATGTCCGGCAGTCGGTCCGCTTGGACGAGCGTGTAAAGAGGATGAAGTGCACGGTAGGTATCCCAAAGGGAATACGTCGTGTAGTTGTTTACCCCAGGCGGGAGATTGTGGACTTGCAAGTCCATGCCACGATATTGGCCGTCGACATCGCTGAAGAGAGTCGGCGCAACCAGCGCATGATATAGAGCGGTGTAAAAAATCTTTCGGGGATCTTCGCGTGTCGTTTCGATTTTGATTTTCGAGAGCTCGCGTTCCCATGCATTGTTGGCGGTGCGGCGCACTCCGTCGAAGTCCCAACCGGGAGTTTCTGCTTCGAGATTTCTGAGCGCACCCTCAGGACTGATGGCGGAGAGCGCCACTTTCACCTGAATGATTTCTTCGCGTACGGTTGGAACCGAGACTACACATTTCAGCGATGTTGCCTTTGCTTCGCGCGTCGAGGCATCGAGCATCTTGCCGTCGGCGACAATCTGAGTCTTCGCGAACGGGCGGGAGAAACGCATGGCGAAGAAGATGTATCGTCCGTTTGCCCAGGCAGCATAGCGACGTCCGCCTACGAGCGTTTCATTGCCGGCAACGCGCAGTTCGGCCGACATGACGTGCGTGGGTTCATCTTTGGAATCGGAATCTCTGATTCCGTGTTCGAGATCTACGATGAAGTGGCTGGTTGGATCGGCAGGGAAGGTGTAGCGATGCACGCCGACCCGAGGTGTCGCGGTTAGCTCCGCTCGAATGCCGTAGTCCTTCAGCAAGACCGAGTAATACCCAGGCTCGGCGTGTTCATCGTCGTGCGAAAACCGAGAGCGGTATCCGGCGCTTGGGTTGTCACGCGGGCCGGGGTCCGTGTGCACAGGGCCAACGGCCGGCATGATCAGTACATCCAGCAGGTCGGCTGCGCCTGTGCCGCTCAGGTGAGTGTGACTGAAGCCCATGATCGATGTGTCGCTGAAGTGATACCCGGAGCAGTGGTCCCAGCCGACGTTCCATGTGTCAGGGCTGAGTTGCACCATGCCGAATGGCACAGTCGCACCAGGGAAAGTGTGACCATGGCCCCCGGTGCCGATGAAGACATCGACGAACTGGGTCACAGCATTGTGTGACGAAATTGAGGCGCTTTGAGCGTCGGCGAGGGGCGAAGCCCAGGTCTTTCTCGTTGCAGCTGCGAGGCCAGAGAGCGCGGCGGACTCTAAGAAACTTCTCCGACTGAAATCTCGTGACATGGTCTGTGCTCCCTTCATGTTTGGTCTATGCAGCGCTGAGCAGCGTTGGTCGTTCCTGGCTTAACTTTAGGATCAATTCACCAAACAGAGAGTTGGCCCACGCAAACCATGGCCGCGTAAACTGCTTTGGGTCATCCTTGTTAAAGGCCTCATGCATGAAGCCCGTGCCTGCGTGGGTCGTCTTAATGAGACGCAAGCATTGTCGAATTTCATCGTCGTCGGAACTGGTGAGCGCTCGCATTATGATCGACATGGGCCAGATCATGTTGAGTCCGACATGTGGCCCGCCGATCCCCTCGGCAGCGGCGCCTTTGAAGAAGTAGGGGTTGGCATCGCTTAGAACGCGGGCGCGTGTTCGACGATACAGGGGATCGTCTTGGGCGCAACAGCCGAGATACGCGAGTCCCAGAAGACCCGGCAGATTGGCATCATCCATGAAAAGCTGATTCCCGTAACCATCCACCTCGTACGCCCAGACGTCCCCGTGTTCGGCATCACGAATCCTGCCGTAGTGTGAGAGAGCCGATTCGACCTCGTCAGCAAGCGCCTTGCAGTCCTGCGCGAGTGCATTGTCGGACACAACCACTGAAGCCATTTCAGCCAACTGGCGTAGCGATGTGACGGCGAACAAGTTGGCCGGAACAAAGAGCGGGTACAGGCAAGCGTCGTCCGACGGACGAAACATTGAATAAATCATCCCAATTGGCCGTGCGGGATTGCCGTATCCATCGAGCGGCAGCGTGTCGTAAGGCGTTTCAGCAGCACGTTGGAACTGATAAGGACCTGGTCCGTTTTTCCTCTGCTGCTCGCGAAATGTCGTGACCACAAGCCGCATGGCGCGTGCCCAATCGCCATTGAACGGCTCGACATCGCCGGTGGCACGCAAATAGCCGTGCCCCAGCCGAATGCAGTAACAGAGGGAGTCCACCTCCCACTTGCCTTCAGCGACCCCGGGAAGCATTCTCGTGCGGTCGTGAACGGCCCAGCTCAGCGGCTTCGATTTTGCATCGGGCAAGAACGCATTGGCATATGGATCAAGCCGTATGCATCGGCTGTGCCGCGCGATGAGACCGCGAAACAGCCTTTGTAACGCAGCGTCGTTCTTAGCCAAAGGGACGTACGGCCACACCTGGCAGGACGAATCCCGCAACCACATGGCGTCGATGTCACCGGTAATAACGAACGTGTCAGGACGTCCATCTACGGTCCCGATCTGCACAGTCGTGTCCAGTGTGTTGGGATAACAGTTTTCGAAAAGCCACGCCAGTTCGGGATCGGCAATTTGCGCCTTAACCCGTACAATGGTTTCTTCCACTGCCTGCGAAGAAAACCTGCGGCTGCTGGCTGGGGGACGTCGCGATGTGAATCCGCCTGTTGCGGATGCGTAAGCCCAAGCCGGAACCGATGCGGCAAGGGTGCACAGCGTCATATTCTTGAGGACTCGGCGCCTTGTGGTCGGAAGGCTTACTTCGTCGCTGGATTTTCCGTTCGCCATTTGGAGTTACCGAGCGTCATCCGGAATGTTGAAGACCTGGAATTCCCGGATGTGCGCTTCTCCTGACGAGGCCAGAATATTGAGCCGCACGCGTGAGGTAGTCACTGGCGAAAAGCTGTCGATCTTCTTGTGTCCGATTGCGTGCCCTTCAACGAGACTTTTCCAATTCTTCCCATCCCACGCCTCAATGCGATAGTGCTCGACACGTTGGCCGTCGTTGAGCCATTCCAGGATCGTGCTGCGGTTGAAGGTGACGGGCCGCGCGAACTCCGCCTCAAGCGTGGCATGATGCGAGCCCACAGGCGCCGACCAGAACGTATCTGCGTCGCCGTCGAATGCGGCGTCCGTAGATTGATTGCGGATGTGTTCCTTGGCGATGAGATTGTCCCCGTAGCGGCTGCGCAGAGCTGCTCCGAATTCTTTCAGGCGCTTGACGTCAAGCTCTGGCAGAAGTCCTCGCCGATCCGGAGCAAGGCCGAGCATCAACTGGCCGCCGTGGCCGACGGTAGTGTCGTAAGTTTCGACCAGCTCCGGCACAGTCTTGAGGCTCGCTTCATCATTTGGGTGCCAAAACCAG
>Ga0137367_10004813_pt1 | contig 10968 bp, 8 predicted proteins | sample SagtaG_14_FD_104939 | JGI IMG/M metagenome (GOLD analysis project Ga0137367, IMG submission 104939) | Vadose zone soil microbial communities from Sagehorn Ranch, Mendocino, California, USA - Sage1_L_80_16 metaG | ecosystem: Environmental > Terrestrial > Soil > Vadose zone | place: USA... | reverse complement strand
AGGCCGGCCGCTTCACATGCCGGGTCGGTTTGTGCTCACCTGCGGGCTTGACGACCGCGTCCATCAACGCCTTTTGCGCGTCCACGTAACTCTTCACGCCTTCCTGCGTCAATTCGGCGAGTGGCAGGAAGGGGAAGGGGCGAACCAGCTCGAAAGTCTTCCCTGCCGTCTTCACATTGGCGTTCATCTGTTTGCCCGCGATATCGACGAGCTTCTTCTGGGCTTCGATGAACGATTCCGTTGCCTGACGCGCAAGGGCGACTAGTTCGACCTTCTTGGCTTTCCTGGCCTCGCCTTTCTTGCTGCCGGTCGCCTTGGCGGTCTCGTCCACAATCACGTCCAGGAACTCCTTCTGTGCCTTGACGAATGTTTCCAGTCCTTCGCGCGCCAGATCGACGACATGCTCCGGCTGATATGGCTTGCCTGCCTTGGCTGCCGCAACCCAAATATGGGTCTGCTTACCCGCTATCTTCAGGAATTCCTCCTGCATGTTGATAAACGTCTCGACCGTGCGCTGCAGCAGGTCCGTCAGGACATATGCTGCGGGGACGGCCCCCACGCGCTCCTTGACGCCTGCCATCAGAATCTCGTTCTGCTCCTTGCCGAGTTTGAGCAGTACCTTCTGTCCTTCGATAAAGTTGGTCACGCCTTCCTCGGCCAGTTCGCTAAGAATGGCGGAAGGAGAGTGATGCGGGTCGGTGAGCTGCTGCCGCACTTCGTGCATAACAGCGGCGTTCTGCTTCATGGCAAGATCCAGAAGGATGCGCTGCGTGGCGAAGAAGCCTTGCACCCCTTGCTGTGCCCAACCCGACAGGATAGACACGAATGACGACTCCCTGGGATGATTGCGGGAAGTCTCGTTCTTAGTAGCTGGCATATTGTTGACCTCCAGACTTTGCTGCACTGCAGCATTCGCACAAAATATAGGCTTGCCTAGCACTTGTGTCAACAGCTATAGTGTCTTTGTGCAGTGCAACATACGGCGCTGTGCAGAAAGGCATGCTCCGACTGTGGACTTGTCATTGAAAGGGTCGAGAGTCAGTGACCGACTCCGGCCAAGGGACTACGCAAGCTTGGTTCACCCAGAATGGACTACATTGTGATCAAGAAATATCGCAACCGGCGCCTCTATGACACGGCCTCAAGCCGGTATCTCACCCTCGATGATATTGCCGGGCTCATTCGTCAGGGCAAAGAGGTTAAAGTCGTCGACGCAAAGACCGGCCAAGATCTGACACGGGTAACCCTGACGCAAATCATCACCGAAGACGCCAAGGACAAACCCACCGGCCTGCCGCTCGAATTGTTGCGCCAACTCATCATCGCCTCCGACGAGGTACGGCAAGAATTCATCATGTGGTACTTGAAATCGGCGTTCGACACGTATTCGAAAGTGCAGGACGCATTGCAGAGCCGGTTGGGAGAGGTGCAAGCGGCGATTCTGTCACCGGTCGATCTCATGAAGAAATTTCTGGGCGCCGCGCCCTCAGCGCATCCGGCGCAAATACCACCGGAATCGGAAGTCGAAGCATTGCGCAAGCGAGTGGCAGAATTGGAGACAAGGCTCGAGAAATCTCCTCGACGGAAGGCGCGCAAACCCAGGAAGCGCTAACCTGTTGTTCCATTCGCGCGAAAGGCGTCGCTGCGTCCCCTGCAGCAAACAACCACCATGGAAGACTCGGGTACAAAGAAAACGGCTTGGCGGGCAAAGCTTCCCACCGCGGCTGAATCCAAAGTGTAGAGCCGGGAACACACTTAAGGTATAATCCTCGGCGGAAAAGTTGTTGGCCCACTGCGCTTCCATTCGCGTCAGGATTACGTGGCTTAAAAAAGGGCAAACTCAGGTAGAAATTGCGCGTACACAAAAGGGCAGCCTACCCCACGAATCGTCGGTCCCGCAAGCAACCGCCCCATCGTCCTGTAGCGGACCCGCATCTTTGGTCCGAGGTGCTTTGTGCTGCGGAGATTCTGCTTCTGCATGCGACCCCAACTTACTACGGCTTCGGCGTGCCGCACGGCGACGACTCAGCCGTAGTCATCATTCCGGGCTTTCTCGGCACCGATCTCTACCTCATGGAGTTGCACGGCTGGCTCGGCCGCATTGGATATCGTCCTTATTTTTCCGGAATCGGTGTCAACGCCGACTGCCCTAATCTGCTCATCCAGCGTCATCTGAACGAGACCGTAGAAAAGGCGCTGCACCAAACAGGACGAAAAATTCACTTGATTGGTCACAGTTTGGGTGGAGTCATTGCGCGCTCGCTGGCCGGACAAAGACCAAAAGATATAGCGTCCGTGATCACCCTCGCTTCGCCCATTCGCGGCACGGTTGCGAATCGCACCATTATTCACGCGGCGGAAGCGGTCCGCCTGCGCATCCTGCAAGAGCACGGCAAAGGAGTTCTGCCGCATTGCTACACGGGCGCGTGCACCTGCAGATTCGTGGACCACCTGCGGCGTGAAGTGGCAGATTCGATGATTCAGACTGCGATCTACACGAAGCACGATGGCATTGTGGACTGGCGGTATTGCATGACCAAGGACCCGGACAACGACTTCGAGGTCCCCGGTACCCACATTGGAATGGCTTTTAACGCTACCGCATACTCCATCGTCGCCGAGCGCCTCGCCTTGGCGCGTTCGTCGGAATAGGTTTCAGTGCACTCTCAGTTCAACCTTGAGGGTAGTTCCCTGCCATCTCCAGGACCGCGCCGGTCTGCGTCTGCAGTTCCTCGATGGTGCCGTCGGGCAGTTTTAGGCGAATAGAGGCTTTCGCCAGGCTGTTGTTGCTTACATCGAAGGCCCCCGTGCAATCGGTTTTGGTGTATGGCAAGCAATGAAGGCTGGGCCCCGAACCAACAAACGAAGCGTTGAACATTAGACCGTCTTTGGATTCACAGGCCAGATTCCAACCAAACGGTTCTGCAGGGTTGACGGACTCGCGGAGTTTCTTGAATACATGAACCTGGCCTTCACGCCAAAGCACAACTTTGCGGAATACCAGTCCCAGAGGCATGTCATAAACCAATGCTTCGAAGGTGGCTGGCGATCCGTTCGGAGTCAAGAAATAAGCGTGCGCCCATTTCCAGAAATCGCGATGCCGGTATCCACAGTTGTGTCCCTGCAACCCGAATCCTAACGGATCGCCTGAAACTCGCTGACCATCCAAAACAATTTCCCCCGAGAATCGCGCATTCGAATGCGGCGTACGCGAGAACCCAATCCACCCCTTGTTGCTCATGGTGATATGGAACGTGGATCGAAACTGCAGGTCCCAGGCAATCTGGTGTCCGTCCACATTCAGCATGCCTTTGCATAGGTTCTGTTTGATTTCACTCTCGCCCACGCGGAAGTAGAAGCCGGGGTCGCCTCGCCCGCTCAATTCGAGATCTTTCGTCGAATATCCCTGAATGAACGTCCGCGGCTTCTCATGATGCGGAAACCATGTCGCCCAAACCTGGACCGGCAATCCTTGCGAATTTGACGGGCAGCCGTTCCGTCCGGGATTGAACAACAGATATCGAAACCACCACGCACCAGTGCCGTCCGCTAGTCCCAGGCGAACAAACCACACCTCATAACGACGGCGAGCGGACACCGATGAATAAACTTCATTTAGAGTTTGCGTAAAGCCTCCGCTCCGCGCCGTATCATACTCGCCATGCTGAACCCGCGCTGTGATCGTGATCATGTGGCACGGGGTGCCTTCAGGCGCGTAGAATCTTTTCGCAATGACAGAAGTCGAGATCGCCGAGCGCAAAATTGCATCAGTGAATCCTGCGACAGGCGAAATCCTCCGAGAGTTCGGTTCCGCGGCGGAGTGCGAAGTCCGTGATGCAGTTTCGCGAGCACGTACCGCGCAGCCGGCGTGGTTCGATCTCGGCGTTAGGAAACGGGTCGCGGTGCTCCGGAGATTTCAATTTCTTTTGCATAAGACAAAATCCGAGATAGCCACCGCAATAACGCGGGAAGCGGGCAAGCCTTATGTCGAAGCACTCACAACCGAAGTACTGGTAGTTCTCGACAGTGCGCGCTTTCATATCGAGAATGCCCTGGCCCTTTTGCGGGAGGAACGAGTATCCCATGGCAATCTGGCCATGAAAACAAAATCGGGGCGCATCGTACGCGAGCCCTACGGTGTGATCGGCATCATTTCGCCCTGGAACTATCCGTTCTCGATTCCGGCGACTGAAAGCTTGTCTGCTCTGGTCGCCGGTAATGCGCTGGTCGTGAAACCCTCCGAGTTCACTTCCCTTGTCGCTCTTGAACTCGCTGCGCTGTTCCATTCCGCCGGAGTTCCGAAAGATGTGTTCCAGGTTGTGGTCGGGGATGGAAGTTCAGGAGCGGCATTGCTTAACTCTGGAATCGACAAGCTAGTGTTTACTGGCAGCGTTGCAACCGGTAAACACATAGCCCAAGCCGCCGCCGCACGTTTGCTCCCAGTGATACTCGAGCTGGGCGGGAAAGATCCCATGTTGGTGCTGGAAGATGCTGACATTGATCTTGCCTCCAGTGGAGCGGTTTGGGGCGCGTTCGTTAATGCTGGACAGACGTGCCTGTCGGTCGAGCGTTGCTATGTGCATCGCAGCATTTATGAACCGTTTGTTGAAGCCTGCGTGGACAAAGCCAAGCGACTGCGTGTAGGCAACGGAATGGATCCACAGACGGATATGGGCCCGATGATCCATGGCCGTCAACTTCGCATCGTTGAGCAACAACTGGATGACGCAAAGCTCAACGGTGCACGAGTGCTCGCGGGCGGAAAGAGATTGCCGGATCTCGGGCCAAACTTTTACGCTCCTACCGTCGTGACAGACGTAAATCATAAAATGCGACTCATGCGTGAGGAAACCTTCGGCCCGGTGCTGCCGATCATGGCATTTGACACGGAGGAAGAAGCCGTGGGGCTGGCAAACGACTCCGAATACGGCCTGGCCGCCAGCATTTGGACACGCAACACCCGTCGCGGAGAGGCCTTGTCGCGCCGCCTGGCTGCTGGCACAGTACAGATCAATGACGCGACCTCCTGTTTCGGGATTAGTGAGGCGCCGCATGGCGGTATTCGATCGAGCGGCATCGGTTGTACGCATGGACGCTTCGGTCTGGAGGAAATGGTCCGCATCAAGTATGTTGCTACCGATCTCTTACCGCGCATGAAGAAGGTTTGGTGGTACAGATATGGCGCCGAATTCGCACGTCAAATTGAAGGCCTGGTGGACCTGCAGTTCGGTCGAAAAGTCAGACAACGTTTGCATGGCGCAGTGATCTCCGCTGGGGCCTTCTTTGATAAGCGGCTCTAAGATTCTGGCCAATTTCCGGCGCTGAGAACCCAGGGCGCGGCCCCGGCAGACCAATCTACCGCCGCCGAGTGCTTCGGATGCCGGATTTCGATCCCTTGCACATCAGCAGTGCTCAACAGCCTGGGCTCGCCGACGTCACTTCAACGGAGGGCGGCTCTGGACCATTGGCTCCGCGCAAACTCTCGACAGTCTGGAAGACATAAGCTCATAGGGCGCAGGTGAAAGCTTGCAATTCGTAACCAAACAATGTAAAAGGAAACTTCGCGAGAGTGGCTAATGTCTCAAGCTAACGGCATGCTGAATGAAGAGCGGCGGCGCGAAATCCTGCAGTTGCTGGAGCGCGATGGCCGGGTTCTGGTCAAAGATCTCTCCTCGCATTTCCAAACCTCCCAAATCACAATTCGTAAGGACCTGGATATTCTGCAGGGACGCGGAGTGCTGCATCGCACCCATGGTGGCGCGCTCACACCGCCTGTGGGGGCGCTCAACGATCTCTCGGTGCAAGAGAAAGAAAAGATGCACCGGACAGAAAAGATCCGAATCGCCCAGGCGGCTATCCGCATGGTCGAGGAGGGCCAGTCGGTGGTGCTCGATTCCGGCACGACTACCCTGGCCATTGCTCGCGCTCTGCGCAGCTTTCGCAATCTGACCGTGATTACCAACGCCGTCAATATCGCCGCCGAACTCGCCAACTCCGAAATCGAAGTGATCCTTACCGGCGGCAGTGTTCGCAAAAATTCGTTTTCACTGGTCGGGCCCTTGGCGGAAGAAACGCTAAGGCAACTCAGCGCCGATGTACTCTTTCTCGGCGTAGACGGTTTCGACACGCGCCTGGGACTGAGTACTCCAAATCTTCAGGAGGCTAAGGTGAACCGCGTGATGGTGGGCATATCGAGGAAGGTGGTCGCGGTCTGCGATTCGAGTAAGTTCGGTCGCCGCAGCCTTTCATCGATCGTAGCTCCCAATGCGATTCATTACGTGATCACAGATAGAAAGATTTCGAAACCTGACCAGCAGAACCTCAAGGACTTTGGTGTCCAGGTCACGCTCGTTTAGTTGGAGTTTTATGCCCCTTACCCAAGTCGAACCGCAGACCCACATGCAGCGGGAAATCCTTTCACAGCCCGAGTGCTGGCATGAATGCCTGACCAGCCTTGAATCGGATCCGGTAATCGACGCAATCTCCGGCGGTACGGACCCCGAGGCCGAGTGGCTCTTTATTGGGTGCGGCACAAGCTACTATCTGGCGATCTCCGCGGCCGCGAGTTTCTCAACCATCTGCGGACATCCAGCTCGCGCCGTACCTGCTTCAGAAATCTTGCTCTTCCCGGCAACCGTAACAGATCGGAACAAGGTCGCGGTCTTGATTTCCCGTTCCGGTCGTACCAGCGAAGCTGTGAAAGCCCTGGAGGCGATGAACCAGCGCGGAAATGTCAAAACCATTACCGTGACCTGCGCAAGCGACTCGGCATTCGTCAGCCGCGGCCATTTCCCGATTCTCCTAGCCGCCGCGTACGAACAAAGTACGGTGATGACGCGATCGTTCAGTTCCATGCTCCTATGTCTCCAGTTTCTTGCGGCCAAGCTCGCGAAGGATGAAGCTCTCTGCGCTGAATTGAAACACCTGCCGCGGCTGGCACAGCCTCTCTTCGAGAATGCGCCGGAGCAAGTCCAGAACTTTGTTGCCCGCCATGATTTCGAAGATTACGTTTTTCTGGGACAGGGTCCGTTTTATGGCATCGCGTGCGAATCGGCGTTGAAAGTAATGGAGTCCTCCTGCAGCTACGCCCAGAGTTTCCACACTCTCGAGTTCCGACACGGACCAAAATCAATCGCCGGCCCCAAAACGCTGGTCGGCTTTTTCATTTCAGACAGCGGCTACGCGGCCGAGGTTGACTTGCTCGAGGAGGTCAAGGACCTGGGATCGAAAACATTCGTAATTACTCCGAAATCGGAGCTTCGCCTGCAATCTGCCGCTGACCTCGTAATTGAGGTTCCAAGATTTGGAGCAGAGTGCACACGGCTCGCCGCCTGCATTCCGTGGGCACAATTGCTCGGACTCTACACGGGATTGAAAAAGGGACTCAATCCGGATTCGCCACGCAACCTCAGTCAAGTCGTGATTCTCGACGAGACTTTCTAGGACTTGCCTTGCCTCAATTCGACATTACCATCGCCGGCGAAATCAACCTTGACTTGATTTTGTACGGTCTGCCGGCGGACTTGCCGCTCGAACAGGAACTGCTCGCCGACGGCCTTGAACTCACGCTGGGAAGCTCCTCCGCAATCACCGCTCACAACCTTGCGGCTTTAGGGTCACGGGTCGGGTTCGTCACACGCGTGGGGACGGACCAACTCGGCGAAATCGCGCTCGAGCGCCTTCACGCGGTTTCCGCTGATCTGGCTCGCGTCACGCGCTCGGCCCAATTAAAGACTGGATTGACGGTACTTCTCACGCACGGCGGACCGCGTCACATTCTGACCTATCCCGGCTGCATGGCGGAGATGTCTCTCGCTCATCTCGATCTTGAGTACTTGAAATCGGCAACCCATTTTCATCTTTCCTCTTATTTCTTGCATCGCGCTCTGGTGCCCCAGATTCCTCATCTATTACGAGAGCTGAAGAATTCCGGACTCAGAATTTCGCTTGATACCAACGATGATCCTCATGATCGCTGGAACGACGGTATCCAGGACGCACTTGAACACGTCGATGTTCTAATGCCGAACGAGCGAGAAGTCTGCAAGCTCGCGCGAACCGAAAAGGTCGAGGATGCGGTTCACAAATTGCTGGAACGGGTGCCGTTGATCGTCCTGAAGCGCGGGGCGAAGGGCGCGACCGCCTTTACGAAGACGGAAGAGGTCCCTGTGAGCGCCATTCCGGTTGAAGTTGTTGATCCCGTCGGTGCGGGCGACAGTTTTAACGCCGGATTCCTTCACAAATACGTGCAGGGCAAACCACTGGCCGAATGCCTTGCCTATGGAAACCTCGCGGCCGCCTGCTCGACGACCAAGCCGGGAGGCACTGAAGCCTTCCGCGATGCAACTTATTGGCGAAGCTTCTTCGCCTCACATTCTCAACGTTCTTAGCTACTCTCGCGTAGTTTCGATCAGCAAGCTGCCCTTGAATTCAGTTGTCAAAGTGGACGAGGAGGCATCCACTTCGCCCAACTCCCGCTGGTTCACGTAGTCTGTGACTTGGTACTTCCCCGGCTGGAGTCCCCGCAGTTCGATCTTCCCCTTCCAGGCGGTTTCCGGACTGCCCGCGTAGAAGGCATAGTACATGCGCCCATCTTTTTCGATGGCGTACGCCTCTGGAACGTCGTACCCATAGACATACAGGTTCTTGAATTCACCGCGGGAAAGCATTTTGGAGTTGTACAGGTCCGTCCATTTCTTCCAGTGCTGCTCCTTGTCGGACGTGAGCGCGACCTTCGCAAACTTGGGATTGTTCGAAGACCAGGTGAATTTCGTACCCAGTACTCCGCCGGTCCCCAGGGTTGATGCGAAATCTCGCCCGTGCTCACTCCATTGCCCACGTGCGTCCTTCGACATCTCAGAAAGCTCGACGTGGTCTCCGTACACGGCAGCTTGGGGGCCGAGCACGGCTTTGTACCACTTGATGCGGCGGCGCACCTGCACCGCGCCTACGGGATCGGCCGTCACTGCCTGGTCCATATAGGGGAGCCATGCGAGGTTCGGCGTCGTGCCGCACGGGCAAATCTGAGTCACGCTGTCTGGCTTCAATTCGCGAGTCGTTTGATAAATCACCCGGTAGAGATCGGCCATCGCCCGGGTGGAATCTTCCGGAGATTTGTGGTGGTGTTTGGGGTTGTAGCACGCAGGGACGGTATAGATGTTGTCGAGCTTGTGGCCATCGAATCCCCAATCACCAATGAACTTCTCTGCAAGTTTCTTATGGTAGGCCTGCACCTCGGGCAGGGCGGGACACATCACCGCCAGATCGCGAAACATATGTGCGGGCTTGCCGTTCTTGTCCAGGATGAGCCAGTCGGGATGCTCTTTCGCGACCTGCGAGACAACGTACTTGTGGGATTCCCACTTCCCTGTTCCGTTTTCCGCTGTGAGCGGATACCACCAGATCTGAGCTTTGATCCCTTGCTTATGAAACTCCTCCACCATCTTCTTGAGGGAATCATCCGGAAACGTTTCTTTGCGAGGCTGCCAATCGCCATAAGTGTTGAACCAGCGGTCGTCGAGCGTCGCCCAGTGAATGCCGAGTTCCTTCAGTTTCGGAATCGTACCCAACATCTGCGCAGGAGTGACGTTGAATTCGTAACCCCAGCCGCACCATGCGATGCCGAAGTCCTCGTTGTTGGGTTTCGCAATCGGCCATCCTTCTTTTTGCAGAGCCTGAGACCACATGTGCAGGGGTTCGTAATAATCGCCCTTATAAACCGCGAGAAATGTTCTCGGCGTGGCAAACGAGTGGCCCGGCTCAAGAGGAGTATCCGGCGACAGGGTCACGCTGGCGTGAATCCGGTCATCTTGCGAAACCTCAACGGGCATCGAGAGAACTTCGGGGATGGTCTCAATGTGACCGATCGCCATTCCCACAGATTTCGTCCAGAATGCGACAACAGGAATCCCGCCGCCCGCTCCCTCATGCACTACTGCGCCCATTACATTGGGCCGGGAGAAACGAGCGGGAAGCGGAAGAATTTCATCCTGCCCCCATTCGTAGCTCGCGCCTTGAAATGACCACAGCTGGTGAGGTTTGGCAGAAGCATCCGCAAGAGATGCGCTGATCCGGTGTTCCTGCAGCGCGACACGGCCCAGTTTGACTGGCGTAATTCCCTTGTTATCGAACGAAGCCGACCAGATGGCAAGCCTGGGGAAATCGTCATAGACCTCAATCGCCAATTTCTCTTCGAGACCGGACTGGGCGCTCTTTGCGGTCGCCTCCACTCGCTTGCCTGTCGCACCGAGTTTTCCATTCGCATTTGAAATGGAGACCGTCGAAGGCTCAATCGCGAAGTCCGTAATCGGCTTGCCATCCACAGAGATTTCGCTGCCGCTTTGATTCGCGCCGGGATCGTCGAGCGTACTCTTCGCACCGTTTTCGACAAGAAATGCTCGAAGGTAGGTTGTCGGCGAAAGCTCGAATTCGGCAGAGGAACTCTTTATCAGTACTGAGCCATCGTCATGTTTCGTGACCTCGATGCTCGAGGGCGGCACAGTTCTCGTCTGTGGTGATTGCGACGACTTTCCGCAGCCGGAAAGAATCGCAAGCAGCATAAACGCGACTCCCGCGGCAATTCTGCGCAGCTGGTGAATTCGTGTCATTGCTGGTCTCCCGAGTGCGAAACTGCGCCCTTGGATTGCCCGAAAAGCCGGTCGGCATTTCCGTGATAAATCTTCTCCAGTATCTTATCGGGGAGCGCGAGCCCATAAATCTTCCAGCGGCCCTGCGCTGGCGCGTCGTAGTAATCGAAGTACTCGTCGTCAGTTTCCAGCCAGCGAAAATAGTTCTGGTACATGTCGGCTTCGAAACTGTTGTCGGTACCGAACATCACGCGATCCTGGAACTCGGTGAACAACTTGTACGTGCGACGTGGCTGGCGGCCCAACTCGGCTTCACGCGCGCCAAATTCGATGTCAACGTTGGGAAACTTTCGCAACAGGGCCTCGATGTTGTCGAGATTTT
>Ga0137367_10004796_pt1 | contig 10990 bp, 9 predicted proteins | sample SagtaG_14_FD_104939 | JGI IMG/M metagenome (GOLD analysis project Ga0137367, IMG submission 104939) | Vadose zone soil microbial communities from Sagehorn Ranch, Mendocino, California, USA - Sage1_L_80_16 metaG | ecosystem: Environmental > Terrestrial > Soil > Vadose zone | place: USA... | reverse complement strand
GTTGGCGGCGATCTCACGGTTCGCGGCGACCGCCGGCCACGGATCGATGGTCTCGATCGCCACGTTCGAAGCGACGGCATTGCCGGCCTGAAAGCTCACGCCCTCGCGGCGGTCGTAATAGATATCCGAGCAGGCCCCCAGCAGGGCCGCCGCCAGCAGCGCCGGCGCGAGCATCGGCCGGCGAAACGATCGATCATGGCGCGGCATGAACCGGCCTCCCGCCGAGGTCGAGGATGTGGCCCACAGGCGGCGGCTGGACGTCCGCGAGCCGGCGCTTGATCGTTGGCGTGATCTCGGCCTCTCCCAGCAGGAACAGATCGGCGTCGTTCGCGGGCTGCGCGTCGTCGGTCGGCACCCGGGCGATCTCGCCCGGCCGCATCGGCTGCACGATGCGCGGCGTCACGATGATGACGAGGTCCGTCTCCTTCTTCTGATAGAGCGCGCTGCGGAACAACGCGCCCAGCACCGGCACGCTTCCGAGCCACGGCAGCTGCTTCTGCTGCACGTCGAGATTGTTCTGCAGCAGGCCGCCGATCGCGAAGCTCTGGCCGTCGCGCAATTCGACCGTGGTGTTGGCGCGCCGCACGATGAGGCTCGGGATGGTGGTGCCGTTGACCTGGATGATATTGGTAGGATCGAGCTGGCTGACCTCCGGCTCGATCTTCAGATTGATGACGCCATTGCTCAGCACGGTCGGCGTGAACGCGAGGCCGACGCCGAACCGCTTGAACTCGATCGTGATCTGGCCGAGCGAGCTCGACACCGGGAACGGGAATTCGCCGCCGGCCAGAAAGCTGGCCGTGTCGCCTGAGAGCGCCACGAGATTCGGCTCGGCGAGCCGTCGCGCCACGTCGCGCTCCTCGAGCGCGTTGATGACGGCGTCGACGTGGATGCCGCGCGCGAGCAAGCCGCCGATCACGGCCACGCTCCCGAACGGCGGATTACTCGAGATCAGCCCCGCCTGGCCGACCGCGGCGACCACGTTCTTGGTCACCAGGTCCCACTGGATGCCGATCTCGCGCGCAGCACGGCGCTGAATCTCGACGAAGCGAACCTCGAGCAGGACCTGCTGGGACTGCAGAACCTGCACCGAATTGATGACGTCCGGGCCGAACTGGCGCGCAATGGTCACCGCCTTGTCGAGCGTCGGTCCGTCCGCACAGGTGCCCGAGAGCATGATCCGTCCGTTGACGGAGGAGACGCGGAAATGCGCCTGGGGGAAGCGTTGCCTGAGCTCCGCCGCGAGCCGGGGAACGTCGTAGGAGACTTCGATGTCGAACACGCCGGCCAGCTTCTTGCCTTCGGCATAGACCGAGACCCGGGTCGTGCCGATTTTCTTGCCGAGGACCGAGAGCGAATGATCGGTCAGCGGCACCACGTCGGCGATCTCCGGGTCGCCAACCACGATGTCGACGAAATTGGTGTCGGTACGGATGTTCTGCGACTTGCCGGTCGTGACCACGATGGATTCGGTGCGCTTGCCGGAACCGAGCACGACCGGCGAATCCGCCGCGTGTGCAGAGGCGATCGGCCAGAGCATGGCTGCGGCGGCGATCGCAATCGCGGCGATGAAGGCGCCCAGTATCCCGGCGCCGCGGCATGCGCGTTTTCCGGCAAACGGAGCTTGCAGGCGTCTCAATGAATTCTCCCCATGCATTCCCGATTTCAGCGATGATCGTCAGCGCGGATTGGCCTCCCGCCAGTCGGCGTCCTCCGCCGGCACGCTGTATTCCTCGCGCTTGGAAGCGCGGGTGATCACCACCTTGGCGTAACGGCTCGCGTCTCCGGCGCGCGCCGGAGCGTCATTGACGAGATCCCCGACCGAAATGCGCCGGGTACCTTCCACGCTCGCCTCGCCGGCCTTGCGCAGCACCAGCGAAAGCGTGCCGAGCGAGGCGGCAAGCGACAGTTTCCGGGCGGACACGGTCTCGACCTCGAGAGTCACCGCCTTGACGACGGCGGGCTTCTCCGAGCTGTCGTCGGCCAGTTGGTCGATCGCCAGAACCTTGGCATTTTGCAGCACGACGTCGGTATTGCCGCTGTGCTTGTCGGGCTGCCGAGTGAGCAGCACGTCGACGTGATCGCCGGGCAGGACGAAACCCGCCACGCCTTCCACGTCGTTGACGCGAATGGTGATGGCGCGCATGCCCGCCCCGATCACCGCCGACAGGGTGGCGCGCTGTCCGGGACCGGTGACCTTGGAGGCGAGAACCGGCTCGTTCGCCTCGATCGAGGCCAGCACGATCCGCTTGCCGCCGACCATCAACTGCGGAATCGAGCCGAAGGTGGCCGCCGGAATGGCTTCCTGCGGCCAGGACACCTCGCGCAAATTCTGCGGCGAGAGCGCCATCCCGAACCGCAGCGGCGCCGCCGCGACCACGACGGTGCGCCCCGGCAGGGGTTTCTGCGCGGCCTCCATGTGCTTGAGCCGAAGCTCGGCTTGCCGATTGAGCCAAGACTGCGCGACGAACACCGCCAGGAGGCCGAACACGACCGCGAAGGCGACCATGACAATGGTACTGGTACGCACGGCCCTACTCTCGAAACGCCAGTTATTTGCTTATCGTTGCTCAACCTCGCTCCGCAGCGTTGAATTCTTTCTGAAACAATCTCGAGCGGTTGTTTTATGATGAATGTTCGGTCAAGAACTATGACTACCGAAGCATTAATGCCCGACCGGGCCCGAGCCGATGAACGTCACGGACGTGCGCACACCGTAAATCACTTGTGAAACAATGGCGGCTATTTTCTAGGTCGAATCGGCGGGGCGCCGGCGAACCATTCACGATCCATGCGATGAGCCTCATTCGCGCCTGCAGTCCGGAAGACGTGCCGGCGGTTGCCGGGCTGTTCCAAAGAACCTTCCTCGACCGGCGCAAGCCCGCGCCCGACTCGCTCAAGAGCTACCTCGCCGAGCTGTTCCTGCATCATCCCTGGCACGATCCCGAGCTCGCATCCCGCGTCTATGTCTCGCCCGACGGAGCGGTACGCGGCTTCATCGGCGTGCTGCCGCTGCGCATGTGCTTTCGCGGCAGGAAGATCCGCGGCGCGATCGCCGGATCGCTGATGGTCGACAGGCCCGAGGAAAATCCGCTCGCAGGCGCGAGATTGCTGCGAGCCTTTGCGAACGGCCCGCAGGAGCTGTCCATCAGCGAAAACGCCAATCGCGTATCGGAGAACATGTGGCAGAAGCTCGGCGGTCGCACCGTGCCGTTCGAGAGCCTGGAATGGCTGCGCGTGCTGCGTCCGGCGGGCGTAGCCTTGGCGTTCGCCCGCGAATGGTTCGCGCCCGCCCTGCTGCTGCAACCCATCGCGTCGATGATCGATCGGGTGGCGCGACGAACCAGCGGCGATCCCTTCGCATTCCCGGCCGGCCCGGTCGGCTACGAATACGATACCGACGCGAGCGATGAGCAGCTGCTCGACGAAATTCCCCGACTTGCGGCGAGCTATCCGATCCGTCCCGACTGGGATCATCCGAGCCTGCAGTGGGTGCTCGGCCACACGCAAACCAAGGCGCGACGGGGGCCGGTATGCCGCCGGATGGTGTACGGAAAAAACCAGGAGCCCATCGGCTGTTATGTCTATTACGGCAGACCACGCGGCATCGCCTGGGTGCTGCAGATCCTGGCGCTGCCGGAGTGCATCGACGCGGTGCTCGACAAATGCGTTCCGCAACGGCAGCGTCGCGGTGCGCGGCCGGTCTCACCCGCGCCTCATGAACGCCCTGCTGCGCCGCGGCTCCATGTTCTTCCACCGCTCTTCGACCATCGTGCACAGTGCCGATGCCGAGCTGCTCCACGCCATTCATTCGGGCGATGCGCTCTTGACCGGCCTCGCCGGCGAGGCATGGACGCGGCTGATCGGCGACAGGTTCGCTTGAGGAACGTTAACGTAAACGAGCTCGTGTGGCGCGATATCGCCGCCAAAGCGCAAGGCGACCCTGTATCTCCACGAGCCGCCGCTGCTGGTGCGAGCCGCCGCCCGAGAGGCTAGAGCGCAGGAACCTTTGTGGTCGCACGGCTTTGGCACTCGAACGGCTTCTGGCGCCATGGAAATCACCCACATCGAAACCGTGCATTCCGGCTGGGCCAAGTATCTGATCGCGACGGTCCGCCTCGCGGACGGCCGCACCTTCCGCCGCGAGATCGAGGATCACGGCGCCGCGGCCTGCGTGCTGCCCTACGACCCCGAGCGGCGGACGGCGGTGCTGGTGCGCCAGTTCCGCGTTCCGGTCTATTACGCGGCGCGCGAGCCGCACACGCTCGAGGCGATCGCCGGCATCGTCGATGAAGCCGATCCCGCCGAGACCGCCCGGCGCGAGGCGCACGAGGAGGCCGGGCTCGGGCTCGACGCGCTCGAGGCGGTCGCGCAGGGCTGGACCATGCCGGGCGTCTCCACCGAGCGCATGCACCTGTACCTCGCCATTTATCGCGGCCGCGTGCGCGAGGGCCGCGGCGGGGTCGACGAGGACGAGGACATCACCGCCGTCGAATTGGGCTTGAGCGAGCTCGCGCGGCTCGCCGACACCGGCAAGCTCGTCGACATCAAGACGCTGGTGCTGCTGCAGACGCTCCGCCTGCGCCGCCCAGAGCTGTTTCTCAGGTAAACAGGCCGACCAGCGCGAACGCCGCAGCTCCCATCAGGGCCGCGGCCGGGATCGTGAGGATCCAGGCGACCACGATGCGGTTGGCGACCTTCCAGCGCACCGCGGCGGCGCCGCGGGACGCGCCGACCCCGACGATCGCCCCGGTGATGGTGTGGGTGGTCGAGACCGGAACGCCCAGGTAGGTCGCCAGGAACAGCGTCGCGGCGCCGCCGGTCTCGGCGCAAAAGCCCTGGACCGGGGTGAGCCGGGTGATGCTCATCCCCATGGTTTTCACGATGCGCCAGCCGCCCGCGAAGGTTCCGAGCCCCATCGCGGCCTGACAAGTCAGCACCACCCACAAGGGCACGTGGAACTCGCCGCCGAGCAGCCCCTGGGAATAGAGCAGCACGGCGATGATCCCCATGGTCTTCTGGGCGTCGTTGCCGCCGTGTCCGAGGGAATAGAGCGAGGCGGAGACGAACTGAAAGATCCGGAACCACAGGTCGACCGCGAACGGCGTGCGCCGGACGAACAGCCAGGAGACCGCAAGCACCAGCGCCAGCGCCAGAAGGAAGCCGAGCAGCGGCGAGAGCACGATCGCGGCCGCGGTCTTCGACAGGCCGCTCCAGACCACGATGCCGAGCCCGCCCTTGGCGAGGCCGGCGCCGAGCAGGCCGCCGATCAGCGCGTGGGAGCTGCTCGAGGGAATGCCGAAGAACCAGGTGACCAGGTTCCAGATGATCGAGCCGGTCAGCGCGCCGAACACGACGCGCGCGTCGACGATCTGCGCTTCCACGATGCCGGTGCCGAGTGTCTGCGCCACGTGCAGGCCGAACACCAGGAAGGCGATGAAGTTGAAGAACGCCGCCCAGGCGACGGCATGCTGCGGCCTCAGCACGCGCGTCGACACGATGGTGGCGACCGAATTCGCCGCGTCGTGGAACCCGTTGAGGAAATCGAACGCCAGCGCGATGACGACGAGCCCAATCAGCACCGGAAGGCTGACTTCAGCGGCGTCCATGGTCGGCTTTCGGAGCTCTAGACGTGCTCGATGACGGTGCCGTGGATCACGTTGCCGACGTCGTCGAAGCGGTCGACGACCTTCTCGAGGTGGTCGTACACCTCGTTGCCGGCGAAGAAAGCCATCGGATTGGAGCTGGCGTGCTGCTGGTAGAGCTCCTTGAGCCCGCGATCGTGGAGCTCATCGGCCTGCCCCTCGATCCGGCCGATTTCCTCGGTGATCTTGCTCAGATGCGCGGCCCTCGCGGAGATCGAGCGCATGCACGGCATCGCCTCGTCCACGAGCACCGCGCATTTCTTGATGGCGTCGCCCATGGCCTGCATCTGCGGCGTGAACGACCGCAGATCGAAGATCATGACGGATTTCGCGGTCTTCTGCATCTGGTCGATGGCATTGTCCATCGAGGTGATGAGGTCCCTGATGTTGCCGCGATCGAACGGGGTGATGAAGGTGCTGCGGACCGCGATGAGCACGTCGCGGGTGATGTTGTCGGCGTCCTGCTCGCGGTCCATGATGGTCTGGTAATAGTTGGCAACCGCGTTTCCGCCGTCGAGCATCGAACGCAGGGCATCGGCGCCGGCGACCAGGATCTTGGAATGCTGCGCGAACAAGTCGAAGAAGCGCTCCTCCCTCGGCAGCAATGCTTGAAACCATTTCAGCATGCTCGATCCCCTTTCGGTCCGGCAGCCTTGCCCTATAAATATTATAAATATCAATACCCAAAGGGTCGCAAGGCTGCCGCCGCGCAAAGCAGATGGTTATGCGTGGAGAGCTGCCTAGCCTCGCGACAAACTCAGATCGGGTCCCAGGAGAACACGTCGCCGGAGCGCTCCAGCGGGTAGAACGAGCCCTTGAGCGCCGGGATCGCGTGCTCGGCGATCGTCTGCGGGGTCCAACCCTCGCCGCGATGAACGCTCCGCAGCGGCCGCGGCTGGCTCATGAGCAAGATCTCGTTGCGGCGCACGGCGAAAATCTGCCCGGACACCCCGGCCGAGAGGTCGCTGGCGAGAAATACCGCCATCGGCGCGATCTTCTCGGTGCTCATGGTCTTGACGCGCTCGACCCGGGCTTTCTCTTCCGCCGTCTCGGTCGGAATCGTGCCGATCATTCGGCTCCAGGCGAACGGCGAGATGCAATTGGAGCGAACGTTGAAACGCGCCATGTCAAGCGCGATCGATTTCGACAGGCCGACGATGCCCAGCTTGGCGGCGGCGTAATTGGCCTGGCCGAAATTGCCGACGAGCCCCGACGTCGAGGTGAAATGCACGTAGCTGCCGCTCTGCTGCTGGCGGAAGTGCTCGGCCGCGGCGCGCGCCACGTTGAAGCTCCCCATCAGGTGCACGTCGATCACCATCTTCCAGTCGACATGCGACATGCGATGGAAGATGCGGTCGCGCAGGATGCCGGCATTGTTGACGACGCAATCGATGCGGCCGAACTGCTCGATTGCGGCTTTGACCATGCGCTCGGCGCCGGCCGGATCGACGACGCTGTCGGTATTGGCGACCGCGCGCCCGCCCGCCGCGCGGATCTCGCCGACCGCCGCTTCGGCCGGCCCGGCATCGGCGCCCTCGCCTTCGGTCGAGCCGCCCAGATCGTTGACCACGACCGCGGCGCCTTCCTTCGCGGCGAGCCGCGCGATGTCGCGGCCGATGCCGCGCCCGGCGCCCGTCACCAGCATGACCTTGCCTTCGAGACATCCCATGGATCGTTCTCCCCCCGTGTCGCTCGATCAATCGCGCGGTCGGCGTGCCCGCCAGAGCGCCAGGATCTCGGCCGGCGAGCTCATGCTCGACGGTTGAATGGCCGAGGGCGTGCGCGAGAACCGTGGAGCCGGTGCGGGCTGCAGCACGCCGTCGCATACGACGAAGCTGTTGCGATGCGCCATGTGCGGATGCGTGCTCGCCTCGCGCAAGCCCAGCACCGGCGCGAAGCACGCATCGCTGCCTTCGAGGATCGCGCACCATTCCGTGCGCGTGCGCGTCTTGAACACGGCTTGCATTTTTTGCCGCAGGTGCGGCCAGCGCTTTCGATCGCTGCGCTCGCGGAACTCCGGAGCCTCGAGCCCCGCGAGGCGGCACAGCGTCTCGTAGAACTGCGGCTCGAGCGCTCCCAGCGCGATGAATCCGCCATCGGCGCATTCGTAGGTCCCGTAGAACGGCGCGCCGCCGTCGAGCAGGTTCGAGCCGCGGCGCTCCTCCCATTGCCCGCGGGCGAGCAGCGTGAAGAAGATCGAGAGCAGGCTCGCCGCGCCGTCGCACATCGCGCAATCGACCACTTGGCCGCGGCCGGAACGCTTCGCCTCGATGATGCCGGCGAGCATCCCGACCAGGAGATAGAGCGCCCCGCCGCCGTAGTCGCCGACGAGATTGAGCGGCGGGACGGGTTTTTCCTCGGGTCCGATCGCGCCCAGCGCGCCGGCGAGCGCGATGTAATTGATGTCGTGCCCCGCCGCCTGGGCGAGCGGGCCGGATTGGCCCCAGCCCGTCACCCGGCCGTAAACGAGCCGCGGGTTGCGCGCCAGCACCGCCTCCGGGCCAAGGCCCAGGCGCTCCATCACGCCCGGCCGAAACCCCTCGATCAATGCGTCGGCGGCGTCGAGCAGCTGTAATGCCACCTCCAAGCCATCCCGCTGCTTGAGGTCGAGCACAAGATTGCGCCGGCCGCGGCCGATCACGTCGCGCTTGTCGCGCTCCGCGGCACCGGGCCGGTCGATGCGCGCCACGTCGGCACCCATGTCGGCGAGCAGCATGGCCGCGAACGGCCCCGGGCCGATTCCGGCAAACTCCACGATGCGCAAGCCGACGAGCGGGCCGCTCGTCGCGCGCGATTCCGTCGGCGCGGCTTGGTTGGTCATATTTGCCTGCCCCACTGCAACGCCGCTCACGCGCTGCGCAAGAGATGGTCGCGGTAACGGTCGCGCAGGGCGAGCTTGTTCACCTTGCCGGTCGCCGTATGTGGCAGCTCGGCGATCAGAAGCACGTCGTCCGGCAGCTGCCATTTGGCGAATTTCTGCGCCAGCAGATCCAGCAGCTGCTGTTTGTCCGGGCGGCGACCCTCCTTGGGCACCACGATGAGCAGCGGCCGCTCGTCCCATTTGGCGTGGCGCACCCCGATCACGGCCGCCTCCTGCACGTCCGGGTGTCCCATGATCGCATTCTCAAGATCGATCGAGCTGATCCACTCGCCCCCGGACTTGATGACGTCCTTGCTGCGATCGACGATGGTCATGAAGCCGTCCGGATCGAGGGTGGACACGTCGCCGGTGCGGAACCAGCCGTCGGCGAGCACCGCGGCGGTCGCCTCCTCGTCGTTGAAATAGCCGGCCGCGACCCAGGAGCCGCGAACGAGCAGCTCGCCGCTCGCCTTGCCGTCGCGCGGCAGCTCGCTCCCGTCCGGGCCGGCGAGCTTGAGATCGACGCCCCAGATTCCATGGCCCTGCTTGACGCGATATTTGTCGCGCTGCTCCGGCGAAAGGGCGGCGATGCCGGGCGGCAGCGAGCAGACGGTGCCGAGCGGGCTCGTCTCGGTCATGCCCCAGGCGTGAATGACGTTCACGCCGTACTCGTCGAATGCCTTCATCATCGCCAGCGGGACCGCGGTGCCGCCGATCGCGGTGCGTTTGAGCGTCGTGAAGCGCTTGCCGCTCTTGCGCAGGTAATCGAGCATTCCGAGCCAGACCGTCGGCACGGCGAGGCTGAAGGTCACCTTCTCGTCCTCGAACAGCGCGTGCAGGCTCGCGCCGTCGAGCTGCTGCCCCGGCAGCACCAGCTTCGCCCCGACCAGCGTCGCCGCGTAGGGACAGGCCCAGCCGTTGGCGTGAAACATCGGCGCGATCAGACAGATCGAGTCGTGCATCGAATAGTCGAGCGTGTCGCGCATGCTCACCGCCATGCTGTGCAGCACGGTGGAGCGATGGCTGTAGAGCACGCCCTTGGGCCGGCCGGTCGTGCCGGAGGTGTAGCACAGCGATGACGCGGTATTCTCGTCGAACTCCGGCCATTCGTAGTCCGCGCGCTCGGGCGCGAGCAGATCCTCGTAGCAGAGCGCGTTCTGGAGCTTGGTCCGCGGCATCTTCGCGGCCTCGGTCATGATCACGTAATGCTCCACCTCGGGGCAATGCGGCGCGAGCTCTTCGGCCAGCGGCACGAACCCCGGATCGAGAAACAGCACGCGGTCGGCGGCGTGATTGACGATGTAGCGGATCTGGTCCTGGAACAGCCGCGGATTGACGGTGTGACAGACCGCGCCGATTCCCGAGACGCCGTAGTAGAGCTCGAGATGCCGAAAGCCGTTCCAGGCGAGCGTGGCGATGCGGTCGCCGATGCGCACGCCCAGGCGGTCCAGCGCCTTGCCGAGCCGTTTCGAGCGGGCTTCGAGATCGCGGTAGGTGTAGCGATGCAACCCATCTTCGGGCGAGCGCGAGACGATCTCGGCTGCGGCATGATATTGAGCGGCGTACCGGATCAGCGACGAGATCAGCAGCGGCCGGTCCATCATCAATCCGCGCATGGGTTCCTCCCTACGGCTTCTTTGCGCGCATTAGACCGGGAAAGCGCCCGGAGGTAAATCGTAGGCATTGCGCCGTCATTCCGGCCGAGCGCAGCGAGAGCCGGAACCCGAAACTGCGACGCCTCGTGTCCCGACGAGCGAGCGGCTCGCGGCGAGCGACGATCCGGGACCCAGGAGTGAGTTCGCGAAGCGTCCATTTTCTTGCAGCTGACGATACTTGAGGCCGCTTCGCGAATTATTGCCGGACCCCGGATCACGCGACGGCGCGTCGCGCCGCGCGGTCCGGGGAACGCGTGAGCCGCTGCGCTCGCTTGGCCGGGACGACGGTCGATTGAGGCCTTTGTCCGCGCTACAACTCCGGAGAGGTCCGCATGACCGCAACCCATGAGTTCGCGCCGGGCGGCTATCGGTTCATTCCGGGCGTGTTGCCCTATTCGGGCGGGGTGGCGGCGCTGCCCGGCCACGCAATCGAACGGGTGCGGTTCCACACGCCGGTGCCGCTCGCCGAGGGCTTCGCGAAAATCCGCAAGATTCTGGCCGCGAGGGGACAGCCGCTCACCGCGCTGTGCGCCTGCGAGCTGCGCTCGCCCGCGCCGTTCACCGAAGCGGGATTCCGCGCCTTCAACAAGGTCTACGTCGGCACGCTCGCCGAATGGGGCCTGTTCGAGAACGAGACCAATCCGGTGGCGCGCAGCAATGTCTGTCCGCAAATCGATCCGCCGCCGGAGCCTTCGCTTCACGCCTTCGCGTACACGGTACCGGCAGCCGATGCGCCACCCTCGTTCGTGATCGCCGGGAGCGGCGAGGTGCCCGAAGGCCACAAGGATTATTTCGACCACATCATCGCGCGCGGCGACGTCGGCCCGAAC
>Ga0137367_10004777_pt1 | contig 11008 bp, 21 predicted proteins | sample SagtaG_14_FD_104939 | JGI IMG/M metagenome (GOLD analysis project Ga0137367, IMG submission 104939) | Vadose zone soil microbial communities from Sagehorn Ranch, Mendocino, California, USA - Sage1_L_80_16 metaG | ecosystem: Environmental > Terrestrial > Soil > Vadose zone | place: USA... | reverse complement strand
CCGTAGCGTCGCGCGCCGATCTGCGCTACATACACACTCATGGCACGCAAGACCGACTGGCGCCCGCTCGACGAGCTCGAGGAGATTTCCGGCTTGTACCGAATGGCGGTACAGGCGGCGATCAACGATGTCGGCAGTGGCACCGCGGTGCATCAGCTCACCGATCAGGATGTGTTGGCGGCGGTGAAGATGTGGGCCGAGGTGGTACGTCAGGCGCTGCCGTACTGCCATCCGAAGGCCGACCAGGCGCTGCTGGACGAGATCGAGGAGTTGAAGACCCTGGTTCGTGGCCCGAACGTTGTTCCTCTCCGGAAGGGCTGATGGCGACGCTGCGTGAGCGGATCGATGGCCTTCGGGCGGCGCTGACGGGTGATCCCGAGGCGGTAGAGCTGCCGTACGTCGCTCAGCCCAAGCAGCAGCTGCTGCATGATGCCACGGCTCGACTGATCGTATGGGGCGGCAGTGCCGGCGCCGGCAAATCGGCAGGGTGCCGCTGGGATGCGATCATGCTTGCTATTCGCAATCCGGGACTGCATGCGGCGTTGTTCCGTCGCACCAGGCATGAGCTTTTAGAGACTCACATTCGTCAGATTCAGGAGGATTTAGCCGGGCTCGGGCTTGGTCATTGGAATCATGCCAATTCAGCGTTCGAGTTCGACAACGGCAGTGTTCTTTCGATGTGTTACTGCGAGGCGGAATCCGATGTTTTCCGCTATCACTCGCGGGAGATGCATGCGCTTTATCTCGATGAGGCGACGTTGCTGTCGCCGACGCAGATCGCTTATTTGCGGGCGAGGGTTCGTCTGGGCGGTTTTCAGCCCCGTACGGACGCGTGTCGTCTTCCGCGCATGGTTATGGCCACCAATCCCGGTGGGCCATCCCACAGCCTTGTGAAGGCCATCATCGACGCATCGCCGGCTGAGACTGTGTTCATGCATGAGGGTTGGCCAACCATTTTCATTCCGGCGCGGATGAGCGACAACCGGTACATCGATGCCGACTATGGCGAGGCGTTCAGGTTGTTGCCGCCGGAGGTTGTTCGGGCGTATCGGGATGGCGATTGGGATGCGATCGTCGGGGCTGCCATTCACAATCTCAGTCGCGATCGCCACATGGTTGGGTTTTTCAAGCCGCCCAAGCACTGGCTCAGGTTCACTTCGATGGACTGGGGTGTTCGCCGGCCGTTCGCCGTCTACTGGTTCGCGGTTGCTGATGAGAGCTACACAATAAAGTTCAAGTTTTCCGAAGGTGGTCCCAAGTTCGTCCCTAAAGGGGCCATAATAATATACAAAGAGCTATACGGTGGCGATAAGAATGTTGGTGTTGGCTGGCATCCGCACAAAGTAGCGGATCGCATCAAGGAGATGGAGGTGGGCGACACTGCGCCGATGTATCGTGTAGCAGACACTGAATTATGGGCTCAGCATGGTGGCCCGTGCAATGCCGAGTTGTTTGCCGAGCGTGGCATTTATTGGAGCAAGGCCAAGAAGGATCGCGCGCGCAATTATCAGGAGTTTCTGACGCGGCTGTGTGGCGATGGTGTAATGACGCCCGATGGTCTCAACAGCGATCGGCCGATGTTGTTCGTCAGCAGCCAGTGTTTGCATTGGTGGCGAACGGTACCGGCATTGTTGATTGATCCGTTGCATCCTGATCGTGGTTGGGCGAATGATCCGTCTGCTGAGGATCATGCGGCCGATGCGACGGCGTATGGGCTACGCAGTAGGCCGTGGGTAATGGACGAGGCGGCATATGATGAGCTTCATATGCGAGATGCCGACGACGATGATTACAAGCCGGTGATGGATTACCGGCCGCCGTACAGTGCGGTGCATTGATGCTCGCGACCGACTGGGCGGCCAAGTACGAGCACGACGGCTCAGGCTATCGCGGGCTCGTCGTCCGTGACCGGTGGGGAAGCGCCGAGCGCATCCATGCCGGGTTCACCCGTGGCACGGTTGCCGAGGCGCTCGAGGATGCCGCGGAGCTGGTGCCGGCCGAGCATCGGTCGAAGCCTCGCATGGAGAAGGGAGCGCCGTGGTGACCGATGAAGACCTGGCGTTACGGATCGAGGACATTCTCGAGCGGCTGCGGGCCGTCGAGAAGCTGCTGGGTGAGTTGGACAATCGCGAGCGGACCATCCGGCTTTTGACGGAGGCGGGTGATACGCTGGCGTCCGCAAGGGAAAACCGATGACCGATGAAGAGCTGCCGGCGATGTTCAACGATCCGGCGGGGCAGGTTGTCAAAGTGGCCCAGGAGGTCGACCGCATTCACACGCGGCTGCGTGCGATCTTCCCGATGCCGTCCGATCCCGACTTCGATGTGTCGTTGCAGTGAGCCGGCAGGAGAGTGAGCTATGAAGAACGCAGGTCGAGCCCGATTTCATCAAGCTTACGCTCAGCAGCGGCGGCGGATGACGGCGGTTCGCGACAACGTGATGACCGGCAAGTCCGGTCATAAGACGGCGACACCCGGTAAGCTGCCGGCCTCGGCGCGTTCGCCGAAGGGCAAGTGAGATGAGCCGTATGAGCCGCGCCGACCGCCTGGTGGACCGCATCCGCCTGAGCCAGTCGGGGCGACGCATTTGCGTCACCGGTTTCCACGATGGCGAGACGTTCCGCGATCGCCTGCTGAGGTCTGCCGCGTTGCGGAGCGACACCACCGCGACAATGCATCTCGTCAATGCCGTCGTGAGCATGCTCGGACCGGTCGACGAACGCTATGAGGCGGCGGCACGGGAGCAGAAAGCCCCGAAGGCGCCACACTTGCGACCGGTGAAGTGACATGGCCGACGACGACCCGTTCGTGACGGTAGAGTTTCCCGATGGGCAGTCCGTGCGGATCGACAGCCGGCTGGGCGAGGAAGTTGTCAACCGGATTGCGCGACAGTGTCACCTCGAGTTCGAGGCCGGGAACGCCGCGCTGAGGACGGAACTCGCCGCAGCGAACAAAGCCATCGACGACGAGTTAAGGGCCGCTGCGCGTGATCTGGCCGTCGCGCCGGACATAGCGCGTCAAGAGGCATGGTATGCACAGTTTCCCGAGCGTGATCGCGAGAAGTTCGAGAAAATGAATCGGCAGCAAGGGGTGGAACGGGAGCTGCGAATGGCTGCTGTCGAGAACCAGCGGCGACATGAGGCCACTGCGATGGCACGCGCGGCGGGTAATAAGCGCGCCTGGCGGATGACTGGTGCACCGCTGCGCTATTCCGCCTCGCCTGGCGAGTTCATGCGCGATGGCGTAGCGTCGCCGGCGCCGTCTTCGTGGCCCCCGCCGGACAGGTCGTTGTTTCTGAACCATGCGCGGGCCAAGGGCTGGCTGAAATGAGCAAGGTCCGCAACTGGACGCATGCGGCTGCTTTTCAGCGTGCCGCGCAGCAGGCCGGGTGGGACATCCGGTCCGGCGACCATGGCGCGCTCGAGCATGAGCTCACCAGGCGCGGCGGAAGCCTTCCTGACGGGCTTCCGGAGGCCGTAGAGCGCTTCGAGGCTCATTGCCGGGCATCGGGGCGCCGGCCGTCGATAAACGGCGCCATAGCCTTTCTGCGTGGCTGGGGTTCGTGAGTCACACCGCGCCTGATCCGCTCCGCGATAGACTCCGTACGCTCAACCGCGATGCTTGAGATTGGCCGATCACGTACCGGGCGCGATATCATAGGGCTGATGACGGCGGCGGAAGCCTCGAAAGCAACCGGCATCACGGCCTGGGCGTTATTGGAACGTGCCCGTAGGGGTCGGTTGTCCGTTATTCACAGGTGCAAGACAAGGGGAACCGGTTTCGGCAGAGGGCGTGGTCCGAGCCATCTATTCAACCCGGCAGACATTGACCTTCTTTACCAACGCAAATGTCCGTCATGTGCAGGCCTTCTACCTGCAACCATGCGTGCCGATGCGGTCTACTGCAGCAATCGGTGTGAGCAGCGGAATGGACTGAGACGGCACTATTGGAAAGACAGGGGCGGTGCGCCGGAGCGATGGTTTGCTGTCGCAAAACCGTGCGATCAATGCGGCACGGTATTTATCGCCGTTCAACGCAGTAGCCGTTACTGTAGCTCAGCGTGTCGAGAAAAGTTCTGGTGGCATCATCTGCGCGATTATACGCCGGCGGCTTATGAAGTGCGCTGCCGGACGTGCAATAAGGCCTTCGTTACTAAGTGGAAGCGCAAGCGGTGGTGCGGCGAATGTTCCTTCCTGCGCACTGTTATAACGCGGGCGTGCAGCTGGTGCGCAACCGCGATCATCAGTAAGATCACCGATCCGGATCATTTGTTCGGAGAGATATTTTGCGGCGAGGAATGCAAATCCGATTTTTGGAAAGACCAGCGTCGGCGCGCTTATAAGCCCGCGGGCGGGCCACATCCAAAAACCGACGAGGAGATGATTATTGAGGCAATAGAGAGCGGGAGAGTCAGGCGTCTACAGATGAGTAATGCGACAGCTCATCTGAGGTGGCCGATGCAATGTAAATTCGTGGTTCCGGAACACGCCATGTGGCTGGAAAGCGGCGAGGAGGACTCGGAACTGCGTGGGGTGAGTTCACATCAGATATGGGAGCGTGAGATGTTTGTGGCCGGGCGACTGTGGAAAGGTGCGAGCTGGGAGGCACTCTTTGCCGAATGTCGGACGCGGCCGTAGAACATGCCTGACGGCTTCCGCATCACCGGTCTACCCCGTGCCGACGAATGCCACTGGCCGATGGCGGAGGCCGGCTGTCCGGACTGGTGGTGCGAGCTCGAGACGGCCGCCGGCACGCCCTACTGTGAGCGGCATGTGGGCCGGGTGACGATACTGGCGGCGATGGCGCACGGCGCTAAGCCGGGTATGTTGAAGAGGTAGACTTAGTGAAAAGCACACATCGCAAGACCTGGAAGCGCGGAGAGTGGTTAATTGTTGATGAGCGCACCGGTACGCTGCACTACTCGTCAGAAATGATGAGAGAGCCAGATACCGGATTACTGGTGCATCGTGACAGCGTTGATCAAAAACACCCACAATTGAAGCTGCGACCAAAATATAAAGACCCGGCACCGGTTTCACCTGTCATCCCGGCCGCATTAACGATTGCGCCGGATGACGTGAATTACACGAATGATATTGGCGGGTTGATTGGCAATACAGGAATACAGAAATGTGATCCTGCGGCGGCGGAGAATATCTTCGGCACCGGAGTAAACAAAATGGTCGTCGAGGGGTGCGATCCATTTGCTCGATTTGTGGTCGATGCTAAAGATACCATTTACTCAAGAACATTCGGGCGGACAGTCTTTCCGTGAAAACATGTGTTGTGATGTGGTGTGTTGTGACGTGATGTGGTGTGATGTGAGGTGTTGTGAAGTGACGTGGTGTGTTGTGATGCGAAGTGACAACCCAAGAAGAAATACCACCAATCTAATATGGTCGTGTTGTGGCGTGGCGTGGAGTGCAGTGATTTGTTGTGTTGTAGGGTGGGGTGATGTGCTGAGAATTATACGTACTTCCAATCCATCTTGTTCAGCTTAAACCTGCCGTTTATTCCGCCATTTTCCGGGCGAAATTGCCCAACTCCAACAAATAAACCGCTGTGCACAAGAACAGACTTGAAGATTTCGCTATTGATCTCGTCTGCAAGCACATAGTATGTTACGGCAGCGGACCATGCGTCGATCGTCGGGAAGTATCTCCATACTCTCTTGCCGCTACCGCGAATACCATCGGAATTGGCGTGGACGCGCTGTTGTCTCACGGTCTCGCGCGAACAGCCATGCAGTATTGGGCCTTCCAGAACTTGGATGCCATTCTCAAAGAATTTCGTGTAGGTGGTTTTACCCCTACCTGGGATTTTCAAACTCATGTTCTTTGCGGCCTTGGCCAGGCTGAATTTGAACGCCATCGCTGGAATAAAGACCTCGCCGTCTTTTGTGTAGTGGCCTTTCTCTTTCCAAGTGCGAGCTTCCCGAGCGTCATCGGTTTCACCAGGGAGCTTTGGCGTTTCGTGCGCGCGGCTCATGGAAATCGGGCTTACTGACTCAAGTTCGCAGATTGCGGTGTACACGTTGTTTACTCCTGTGTGTTACTGGTTTTTAGAATATCAATAATGCGGCCGTATGGCAGAACCTGATTATCTGTTTGCTTCTCTATCGCCTTTGTAACTCTATGCATAGTAAGCGCTTCAATGGTGCCGAACAATCCGATGCGGGCAATCAGTCCTTCTTTTGTTCTTTCGTCTATATCATTTGCGCCGGCCATCTGATAACTGATCTCCTGGCCGTTTTTTCTGGAAATACGCCTTATCTTTCGGAGGTTCTTATCTGCCACGCCGATCGCGTCGGATATGTGCATTCGCTTCAATCCAACTTTATAGACGTTATCAAATCTTACGTGCGGCGGGTGATCCAAAAGGGTTCTCCGTGCTTTTTGTAAAATATAACTGCACTGCGAAATATCACGGCCAAGAACATTGGACATAGCAGAGAAGGTTACGATTTCCCCTACCGAAGCGCCATTGAGAAGATCGCACATGGCGTTGACCTGAATGGCAATTTCACCGGATGCCGGACGCATGAAATGTTGTTCCTTTGTTGGTCGACGCTATGTCAGCGCAGCGGAGCCGATGCATTCCACCACGACGGATGCCATCGGCGCCCCGAGGTGCTGCAGATACGCTTCGATCTCGGACCTCCACCATCCGCATGCGCCGCGTGTTCCGGCGTTGGGGTTGAGCTTCAAGCGCCGCGGAAATAAGCCATCCCTTTCCAGGCGCGAGAGATGCCGGCTGGAATAGCCGATCCCGTATGTCCGAAGCAGTTGCGGATAGCGGATGATTGCGTCAGCCATGTTTGCGCTGGTCGAACAGGTGCACGACGTTGGCGGCCGGCGGCGTCAGGATGTCCTGGATGGTCGCCGCAAGCCGCTTTAGACCGTCGGCTTTCTCGTCCATGTACTTCCACCTGTCGTAGGTTTCGTGGATTTTCCCCCGGCTATGTCCGGTAATGAGCTTCGAGACATCGGCTGGCACCCCGGCGCGGGACATCAGCGTTTGCGCCGTACGACGCAGGTCGTGGACAGTCCACCCCGTAAACCCGCATCGCTTATCGAAAGCGTCTTTGGTTGGCGCTGCGCGCCAGCGATGTCCGATATTGGATCGGCCGGGAAAGACGTATGGACTGGTTTCGCGGCTGTTCTGCTCTATGATGATGGCCATCGCCATTTCCGGCAGTCGAAGATAGCCGCCGACCCTTTTCTGGCGACCCTCATGTGTCACGTGCCATACGTCGCCATCAAGGTCTTCCCAAAGCATTCCAAATACCCTCTCGCTTCGTTGTGCCGTAAGAAGACACAGTCTCAGGATTGAGGAGTATTGATACAAGCATCCGCTTCGATACAAAACATCGGCACGCCCATGCTCGTCATGCGCCTTGACACCTTCCCGGTCGCCCGCCGCCCAAAATAGACGAATTTCTTCGTCGGTAAGAACCCGCTCGCGAGCAATCTTCTTTCCGCGATACATACCCTTGATAATCGGCGACAGATACGCTTCATTGCGAAGCGCATACCAATTGCACATACTTCTGAATATCCACAACGCCGTATCGGCGGCACGCTTTCCGCCTCCCACCACTCGCGGCCCTGACAGCACGCCTCTATCAACGATCGTGTCGAGTAGTTCATTCACGGCGTTGCGTCGAATTTCGATGAATGCAACGTCCTTCCACGCCGGCAGCAGGTTGTTTTTGAGAGAGCTGTTGATCACCCGCGTGTTGATGACGCCTTTTTCGACGACGTGCCGTTTGTACCATTCCGCCGCCACCTCGCCGAACGTGACCGGCTTCACCGGCGGCGCCTCGAATGCCGTCAGTCCTTGCCCGATCCTGGCGAATACCCGCTTTGCCGTCTCGCGCGCCGCCGCGATCGTCAGCCGCTCGGTCGCGCCGATCCTCGTCCACACCTGCCGGCCCGCCGGGTCCCGCGCCTGACAGTAGTAGGTCTTCGAGCCGGAGGGCTCGACGCGAACGTAATGGCTGGGCAGCTCGGGGTCGGCAAGCTGCTGCCGGCGATCGCTCGGTTCGAGCTTCGCGACCATTCTGTCCGTCAGGATTTTGCGGGCCATTTCAGTGTTTTGCTTTCGTTCGTCGGCGCCGGCTGCCGGCTAACAGGCTGGCTAACACCTAGCTAACATCGCGTCAATGGACGACATGCGACACGGTTGGGCATGGACGACCAATGCGTTGATTTGCATACGAAATGTCTGCCCGCGTCGCGCTATGTTCAAGGGTTTCCGGTTGCATGCGCCAATATGACATATCTATGTGCGTCAATAGCTTGGCGTCCATCGCCGGCTCTCGGCTAACCGGTGGATAACATGTCGCTGGTTCAACACAAGAAAAGCACCAACATTGGGGAATAGGGTGTGATCCAAGGACGATAATCACTCGGTTGCCGGTTGACATGCGGCAGCCGTTCAGCATGTTGCGTCGTCGTTATGACGACACACCACATCCTGAATCCTTCGGCGAGACACAATGCCCAAGACGTTTTCGGAGCTTCTCGCCGATGCGGGGCTCACCCCGACCGGGTTCCGCAAGCTTGTCCGCCATCTGACCGGCGAACCGGTCGACCGCAATCGCACCTGGCGGTGGCTGCACGGCTGGGCGAACCCGGGTGTGGTCGTGCGCGCCTTCCTCATCCTTGTGGCACGCCTACGACGCGGCGAGCGGTTGCCGCCGCCCGAGTAGCCTGCCCCCGGACATTCGATCCGGGGGATCATCCCGCTTGCGGTACCGCGAGCCCCGGGCGTAGTGTGCGGCCGTCCTGGGCAGCAGCCTGGGGCGAGATGGCGGCCGGCGCGAACCGGGCCGCCACCTCTAACCGTCACGTGGTGGGGCCACATGCCGATTTACGCAATTTCTCCCATTTTCGATTCCGTACCGCAACCTCTCCTTTCGGGGGACAAGCTCGCATGAGCGACTTCGCCCGCCGCAAGAGCGCAATGCGGCTGCGCATGATCGCCGATGGTTCGTTGAGCAGGGCGGCGCTCGCTCTCGGCTGCTACATCCTCGAGCGCATCTACTCCGAGAACGGCTATTGCGGTGAACCCGTTGCCAAGCTGCAGACGGCCATCGGGGCGACATCCGAGCGCACGGTACAGGCGGCGCTGAACGCGCTGGTCGGGTACTTCGATGTGCAGCGATCGCCGGGCGGTCGGGCGCAGACGAACCGCATTCTGCTGTACGCCGAAACCCCGCAATGCGCTGCGGGGATACCTGCCGAAACCCCGCAATCCGACGTCGGAAACCCCGCAGCCGGCTGCACCCTGACTCATTTAAAGACTCAAGTAAAAGCTACGGGGCGCGGTTATTCACACCCTGTGGATAGCGTGGATAAGTCACCTGCGCGCCCCAGGGAAGCCCATACAGCAACGCCTAGGTGGCGACCGGTAGTCACGCCGCATCATGGCCCGCCCACCTCTCTACGGCCCTCCCCAGCGCCTGTATCGGCATTCCGGCATCTAGCCCAAGCGGCGATCCGTCCGGCTGCCCGAACCTACACACCCAGGTCACGGCAGCTCACGGCAGCGCAGCTGGAAGCGGAACCGCGTTGCGGTTGGTCAACATGACGAAGCCGGTCTTCGCGTCGCCGGCAACAAGATCGGCTGCTCTGCGATCGGCAAGCGAAAAGCTGAGAGGCGTCTCAATGCCTTCGGGCGTCGTCTCGGCTTCAAGGGTCCGTGTAGTCGCTTCGCTCCGGCCCGCGCCAAGCTCCCTTGAAGCCGCGCGAAAGCCGTTCATTGGCACGGTGCCTAGTTCGGTTGCGCGTTGCGCAACGCGAGATGAATGAAAGAACTGGAGGCTGAAATGAGCAGAAGCATAAACCGCGTCACTTTGCTCGGACATCTTGGCAAGGACCCGGAAAAGCGCACCACACAGACCGGCAAGACGGTGGTTACGTTCTCCGTTGCGACCGGTTTCTCCACCAAGGACAAGGACACCGGGAAAGTCAAGGAAACCACTGCTTGGCACAATATCGTGGTGCTCAATGAAGGCGCCCTTGCTGTCTGTGATTACCTGCGCCGCGGCTCGCGCTGTCTGGTTGAGGGCGCGGTTCAATACCGTTCGTATACCGACAAGACCGGAGTCGAGCGCACCGTCACCGAGATCGTGGTCGGTGGGCTCAACGGACAAATCGTGCTGCTGGATGGCAAGCCTGCCGGCTATCGCGATGATGATCTGCCGGACTTCACGCGATGAGGTGGCTGGTGGTCGTCCGCCTGCTGCAGGTCGCTGCGCTGGTAGGTGCGGTGTGGCTGGGGTTGGGCGCATGAGCGCCCTTCCTGCCTGCCCGGTTATGAACGACGAACGGCGTTTGAGGGTGCCGATGACGCCGGAGCAGCTGGAACGCAAGCGAGCTCGGGATCGCGCCTACAAGGCGGCGATGACGCCTGAACAGCGTGAGCACAAGCGTGCGGTAGATCGTGCCCGCCGGGTAGCGATCAAAAATGGTCCCGGGCGCGCAGAGTGGATGGCGAAGCAGCGCGAGACCGATCGCGCGTATCGGGAACGAGTCCGGCAGCGACCCGATGGCGCTGCTGTTCTGGCAAGAAAGCGTGCAGTTGATCGCGCCTGTAAGGCTCGCGCCAGGGCGCGGCTGGCGGAGATCAGAGAACTCGCGGCCATGGTTCCCGGTCTGCAGAGAGAGCTTGCGGAGGTTAGGGAATGCGCGTCGTTGGCGCATGGCCTGCAGAAGCGTCTGGAAGACAGCAAGGCGAGGAACAAGTCCTTAGAGAAAGCGCTCGTTGGCGCAAATAAAAAGATTGAAGAGCTGTCAAGTGAGGTGAACGCCAGGGTAGAAAGAAACGCCGACGCTAATATTATGGCCTACTATGCTAAACACCCCGGAGAGCTTTCCGGCTACCTGCGGGCGCTACGGAAGGATGTGCAGCGATGACGATCGATGATGTTCTTCGCGGCGTTCCCGTCTGCCCTCGCTGCCTCGGGACCGGGCGCCTGGTGCACGTTCTTCCCGCACCGGCTG
>Ga0137367_10004773_pt1 | contig 11013 bp, 13 predicted proteins | sample SagtaG_14_FD_104939 | JGI IMG/M metagenome (GOLD analysis project Ga0137367, IMG submission 104939) | Vadose zone soil microbial communities from Sagehorn Ranch, Mendocino, California, USA - Sage1_L_80_16 metaG | ecosystem: Environmental > Terrestrial > Soil > Vadose zone | place: USA... | reverse complement strand
TGGCAACTTCATCGACACATCTGTCAATTACACGGATGGCACTGCCGAAGAATTCCTTGGCGACCTTCTCAAAGCGGACCGCGATCACTTTGTCGTCGCGACCAAATACACCCTCACCAAGCCAGATAACACAGATCCGAACGGCGGCGGAAACAGCCGCAAGAATATGATGAAATCCATCGAGCGCAGCCTGCGGCGTTTGCAAACGGATCACGTCGACATCTACTATCTTCACATGTGGGATTACATGACGCCAGTAGAGGAGATCGCGCGCGGTTTGGATGACCTAGTTCGGCAGAGCAAAGTTAACTATGTTGCATTTTCCGATACGCCAGATTACATCGTTGCTGAAGCCAATACTCGCGCCGACCTCATGGGCTGGTCCCGTTTTATCGGCATGCAGGTCCCCTATTCGCTTCTCGACCGCGCCGTAGAACGATCCATCCTCCCGATGGCAAAGCATTGGGATATGGCTGTCCTGCCGTGGGGTTTGCTCGAAGCTGGAATTCTCACCGGCAAGTTTTTGAAGAAAGTAAAAGACCCAACTCGCATTAATCAGAAAGAACTTAAATTGAGAGAGAAGTCCGCAAAGATCGTGGAGGAAGTACAGAGGATTTCAGAAGAAGTTGGCAAGTCGATGTCGCAGGTGGCGATCAACTGGGTGCGGCAACAACCCAAGGCGCAGATGATTCCGATCCTTGGGGCGCGTAGTGCCAAGCAATTGAACGACAATCTCGGCGTGCTCGATTGGAAACTGACCGACGAACAATGGAAATGTCTGGACGAAGTCAGCGCGATTGACATGGGTTTCCCGCATGGATTCTTAGATGGCAATCGCTACATCTACGGCGCGACACATGACATGATCGATAATCATCGGATTTAGAATTACGCAAGTCGCGTGTAGGTCAGGCTTGTAGCCTGACAAGTTTTGTCAACAAAAGTTGGCGTGTTGCCCCTTACAGGGCGCTTCGCGAAAACCCGCCCTACGAAAAAGCATAGGATTTTTTGTCCTGTGCTTTTTATTTATAAGGTAAGCAACGATTTTACTTGATTCAATATTTCCTCATAGTTGACTTTACCAAAGTCCGTGGTATCCACTTTAATGACTGAACCACCGATATCGAGAAAAGAGGAATAATCGCCAGCAAGAAATTGTTGCAATCCATTGAGCACTGTTTCATCGCCGTGTCCCGGATGGCGATTGCCTGATTCAAACCGAGTTTTAAACCTTTCAAAAAGAACATCGCCTTCAGCATCACAAATAATCTGAATACTGTTAGCGTTGTATTGGTTTTTTAGATCTTGAAACCCTGTATTGGAAACTTGTGGATCAAAAGAATTATCCATGATAATGGAATGACCTACTCCAAGATTCGCTCGCGCAAAATAAAACATCATATCCACACTGGCTTTGCCAAGCAACTGTGCCCATTCCCGATCTTTCCAGCCTAATCGATCAAAGAATTCCTCTCGAATAGCATCCTTACTGACGAGCGGAAACTGAAGCTCTTTTGAGAGCCATTTCGCCAGAGTAGATTTTCCCGCCGCAGGTCTACCAGTGATAATGATAATGTTTAGGAGATATAAATCCATATGATGTCCCCAGAATAAGAGTGCCAATCAATTTTCTTGATTGGCACTCTTTATTTTATTTCGCCTTAATCATCTGCCTCGCGACTTGCATCAACTCATGCGCGGAGCGCAGCGTCCCTTCGCCTACTTCGCCGAGCATCTGTGAAAGTTCAAGCAGGCGCGGTTCACCATCGAGGCGCTCGACGCGCGTCAATGTGCGATTTCCCTGAATCAGTTTTTGCACCTGATAATGTTCATCGCCAAACGCCGCGAGCTGCGGAAGATGTGTCACACAAAACACCTGATGAGAACGCGAGAGATTCCAAAGTTTTTGCCCAACGACCATACCCACGCGCCCACCAATGCCCTGGTCAATTTCATCGAAGATCAAGGAGGGAACTTCATCCGCCTGAGCAAGCACATTCTTTAATCCCAACATCAAACGGGAAGTTTCTCCGCCTGAGGCGATCTTTGCCAGCGGTTTGAGTCCTTCACCGGGATTGGGGGCGATCATGAATTCAACTTTATCGAATCCGTTTTGGTCAAAGGCGATGCGCGTGCCGTTTTCAACGGGAGCACCGTTCGGGTCGGGCTTGGTCTGGAAGTCCACGTTGAATTTGGCTTCTGCCATGCGCAGATCATCGAGTTCGGTTTCGATGCCATTGCCCATTGTCAGCGCGGCAGACTTGCGCTTCTCGCTCAAGATGCTTCCCTGCTTGGCAAGTTTCTCCAACAGTCTAGCTTCCTGCATCTCAAGTTCCTGAATACGCTCCGAGGCGCCCGTGATCATTTCCAGTTGCTTGCGCGCTTCTGTTCCATATGACAAAACAGCAGGAATGCTCCCGCCATATTTGCGCACCAGCGAATGGATGAGGTCGAGTCGCTCCTCCGCTTCATCGAGTTTTTTCGGATTGAATTCAATTTCTTCGAGATAATCACGCAAGCTGTGAATAAGGTCAGACATGGTATCAAGCAAAATCTCTGCCTGGTTCGCCATTTCATTTTGCGCCGAGTCAATTTTTGCAAGCGCGGCTAAGGCTTGCGCCGCCTGCCCGACCAGATCCGTGGCAGCGGGAGTTTCCGGAGAACCTTCTTCCAATACCGCGATTGCCTCCTGCGCATTCTGCGCAAGCGACTCGGCATTCGCCAGTCGATCACGTTCCTTGCGCAGTTCTTCATCTTCGCCGGGCTTCAAGCGTGCGGCTTCGATCTCCTCCGCCTGATAGGTGAGCATTTCGACGCGGCGTTCTGAATCGGCTTGCGCTTTGCGCAAATCGCTCAACTCGCGCCGCAAGTTCAACAACGCATGATAGGTTTGACGGTAGTCGCTGAGGGGAGGCGCTACTTCTGCATAACGGTCAAGCAGACCCAAATGGGCGCGGGAATCGAGCAGGGATAGGTGTTCCGCCTGCCCGTGGATGTCCACCAAAATCGATCCCAATTCCTTGAGCAGCGAAACGTTCACCGTCCGCCCATTGACGCGCGCGATACTGCGTCCTTCTCTGCGGATTTCGCGCGTCAGCACCACATAATTGGGATCGTCCATCAATTCTTCGCGTTGCAGGATGAAGTGCACTGCCTCTTTTTCTGGACCTTTGAGGTGGAACACACCCTCCACGAACGCGGCATCTGAATCGGTGCGGATGATGGTTGTATCCGCTTTGCCGCCGATCAGCATGACCACGGCATCGAGAATAATGGACTTGCCTGCGCCTGTTTCACCCGTGAGGATGATCAAGCCTGGACCAAAGCGAAGATCGAGTTGATCGATAATCGCAAAATTATGAATACGGAGTTCTGTTAGCATAGGTTATAGGTTATCTGAACAATTGGATTCCAGAAAGTCGGGAGTAAACAACAGGAACTGCTATTACAAGATAGACAACTTGAAAGAGAATGCCGAACATATTTAAACTAAGCAGTTGAACCAAGATGATGGGAACTGCACCAAGCACAACACCAGCAGCCACGGTAATAAATAACGGACGCGAGCGATGCTTACGCGTGACCAGGCGAACACCTTCTGCAATGACTACGGCTGCGGTCGGCGCGCCTAACACGATCAGGAACCAGCCAATAAAACCAATCCCACCGACCAACGTGACCAGGAATGCTCCCACCGCAGAAAGCAACGCAGCGACGACAAAGCCCCCAACAAAGTCATACCATTCGGATGTGTTGAAAACTTTTTGCTGTCCTCTCACACATTCGCGGCAACGATAACCCGTCGGCGTACGGACCGCGCACTGAGCACAAATGGGGCGATTGCAATTATTGCATCGCAGCGATGTCTCACGGTTGGGATGAACGTAGCAATAGAGTGTTTCAGTTGTTTGGGTCATCTTGGCAATCCTAAAGAATTTTCATTCATATGTGCCGTCAGGTTTCGATAGAAGTATCCCGGGTCTCCAAAGCGGACAAACTGCGTAGTGACTTCCGCGGCTCGCACATTAACGCTATCATCTTCCATCAAGGTGATGGATGATTGTCCATCGATACTGAGAACCGCGTTATCACCATTCACACGAATGCTGACCGTTGAACCTTCGGACAACACAACTGCTCGATCCACTGAAAGATGAGGCGCGATCGGAACGAGCAAAATATTTCGCAATTCAGGCGGGAGGATCGGTCCGCCGGCGGCAAGCGCGTATGCGGTTGACCCTGTGGCTGTCGATGCAATCAGTCCATCGGCAACATAACTCGTCAGAAGACGTCCATCTACGGAAGCGGACAAACGAACAGGGCGCAGTAAGTGTCCACGCCCGACGACAACCTCATTTAATGCATCCCAATTACCAACCATCTCACCGGCACGGATGTGCTCGGCATGGAGCATCATACGTTCCTCGATCCATGCTTCACCGGTCAGCAATTTGTCAAAGTACTCACGCCAGTCGTCCCGCTCCACCTGGATCAGAAATCCTAATTTTCCGAGGTTCACGCCCAGAATGGGAACTCGGCTGGCGGCGCAAAGATTCCCAGCCCGCAAAACACTTCCGTCACCACCCGCCATAATGAGAAGGTCAAACTCTCCACGACGGACGCGCTTACGCAAATCCTCATCATAGAGTGAGCCGTGAGGCGCTTCAATCCCTTTTTCTTGGAGATAGGCTGCCATCGCTTGCGCCTCTGCGAAGGCTTGTGGCATTTTGGGGTACGCAGCAACGACAGGGCGCTTTGGAAGGAAGGTGTCGGGCATGATGAAGCAATTATAAGGGAAACAGGTTTGAACGTACACAGATTAGCAGTGATCTACACCAAACTCTGATCACATATCTTTCGAAATCCACAGCGCGCACAGCGGGATGCTTGCTCATGAGAACGCGGAACATCTCCCTTATGATCGTCGCGTTTCATATCGGCGAGAATATCAAGAAGCTTTGATTCCAACTCCTGGGTGTAATCGATCGCGAAATCGCGGTCATTGTAATGGATGATCCCATAGGGCGGGCGCTTACCGTATGTTTTTTCCACCAGCAAACAGTACGATGCCAATTGGAAAATATGCGAATCATACGGAGCTTCGGGGGCGTGTCCTGATTTCACTTCGACGGGGATGATCTGTCCATTTTGCTGGACGAGGTAATCAGGTTTGCCTGTTAATCCCAATGCCTGATGGAATAACGGCTTCTCTAATTTGCCCCAACCGCGCGTGTCGGTATAGATGACACGTCCGCCGGGGAGACCCGCGGCTTTTCGCTGGCGATTCGATTGCCAGAAAAGGATAACTGCCAGGAGGAAAATAGCAAAGGCGAGGTAAAGCATAAGATAGCTATCAGCTTTCAGCAATTAGCTGTTAGCGGCTTGTTTGATCACTTTCTTAACACGTGCGAGGCCTGTGCCTGATAAATCCTCCATCCGTTTCTCAAGAGTTTTGATGAAATCTTTTTTATTAGAAGGATTTACAGCAGGCAACGTTTTCTCTGCATGTTGTGGCACTTCTTTGGGGCGACAACTGGAAAGATGTTTCAGTAAATAGGGGAAAATAACTTTGTTGTATTTATCATTTGCGCAAGCCGTCCACGCCAATGTACTAATGGCATTATCCACAGTAATAACAGAACCGGACTCCTTTGCCTTCTTGATTTCATCCAAATGTTTGAAGACCGCACCAGGGTCTGCTTTTGTAACTTCAGCGAGGGCAGTCATCCCACCCCAGACCAGACGATTATTTTTGCTCCTGAGTAATTTAACAAAATCTTCTGAATAGTCGGTAATGAGTTTTGGCTCTAGCGCACCAATTTCGTAAAGCACTTTAATGCAATCCGCTTGGATGTTCTTATCTTTGTTCCAAAGGTTTTCTGCAATTTCGTGAATGCCTGCTCTATCTTGTTTCGCAGCCAAATCGCGTGCAAGCTCCTGGTTTGGAACTTCATCGCGGCGGCCAAGGGAATAAGCAAGTTTGTTGATAACAGACATGATAATTCCTATTTGTTTGAACGTTCAAACGTTTCAACTTGCAAGCTTTTAAACGATCTGTGAAGTGCAATAGGCGACAAGCAGGACAATCGCGACCATCAACAGGATGAATCCAACTGTCCGCGTCAGGCTAGACGCCAAAACCTGCCGTCCATGCTTTTGATGGAGTTCGGTCCCGGCCGTGAGTTCAGCCTTGTTCTCGGACTCGATGCCTTGTTTGCGATACCACCAGGCGCGGCGGCAATATAGGTAACTTCCAATATCAGAGGAACGGATAACAGACATAATTCTCCACTGAGTCTAGAAAAATTAAGTATAGCACAAATTTTCTAATTTCCCTACCAGCAAACATGTAACAAGGTTGAATCATCACTTGTTACACTGGCAATGCTTTGGTTCAGCGAATTGATGGTTCGGAAGATGCTGCAAAATCACATGTGGTGTCCTCATATCCATGATAATGCCGCCAATAATAGTAGGGTGGATCAAAGGTGTATCCAGTCAGTTCGGCTTCGATGGAAACCATTTCATCGCCAGGGATGCCAATGAAGTCGGATTCATAATATCCGTCTTCATCAGTCGTTGCAATCAACTCATGAGGATAAGCGGAAAACCTTTTATAGATCTTCACATTTGCCAGTCCCACGCCGTTGATCGTCACCTGTCCGCGCACGATCATGCCCGGCATGTTTTCAGACGTGGTAGGTTCAGGAGGCAAAGTTGCCGTCGGGTCAGGAGCTGGAGCAGGAGACGGAAGGTTGCAAGCTAACAGCAGAAAAATTGATAGGATCAATATTATTTTTGGTTTCATGCTATCTAAAACGTAGCTCCACATCACCAGGTTCCGCAATTCATGCATATCTTGTGTCATTTTTTCATTCCAACCTTGTGAAATGTTTCTCACCTGCTTTGCGAAAACTTTCCTTGAGAAAAATCCTCAGCGGAAGATAATAAGAGTGTAACTGAGAACATAATCGTGGAGGTGTGGAATGTCTGATGAACTGAGAGTCAAATTTTGGGGTGTGCGTGGGAGTCATCCTTCGCCTGGGGCAGGAACCGTCAAGTATGGTGGGAATACGGCATGTGTAGAAATCCGCGTCGGGGAACGGACGATCATTCTCGATGCAGGAACAGGCATTATTCCATTAGGACGCGAATTGGCACGCAGACGCTCACTCGAAGTGATTTTATTGTTCAGCCATTTGCATCATGATCATACGCAAGGCTTACCGTTCTTTATCCCAGCTTATATGTCGAATACAAAGCTATACATCTTCGGACCAGATGGCACGCATGAAACATTGAAAAATGTTTTGGAACACAACCAATCATCGGAAACGTTTCCCGTCAGTTTGCGCGAAATGGCTTCCTCGAAGGAGATCCAATCGGTGCATGAGTCGCAGATGATCGTTTGGGATGAGTCGGGAGTCCATGTGACGGAGTCAACTGTTGGCTTAGATAATGAAGCGGTCATCATTCGCGTCCACAAATCATATGCACATCCGGGCGGAGTCTATATCTATCGAATTACATGGCGCGGCAAGTCGGTTGTGTACGCGACCGATACCGAAGGCTATGTTGGCACGGATAAACGTTTAGTCGCTTTTGCCAAAGATGCGGAGGTGCTGATCCACGACGCGCAATATTCGGATGAACACTATTGGGGAGGGCTGGCAGGATTTCCATCCACGCAGGGATATGGACATTCAACCGTGACAATGGCTTGTGATGTCGCCGCTTCCTCGCAGGTAGGACAGTTGATCCTCTTCCATCATGATCCATCCTACTCTGACACGATGGTCACGGACATGGAAGCTTCTGCAAAGGCAAAGTTGGGTCAGGTGCAAGCCGCGTATGAGGGACTCGAAATCTTATTGCGTAACGAAAGCAAAATGACAAGCTTATTGCAGCAAGTCCACGCAAACGCAAGAGATGTAAAATATGCGCACCATGACTGACACGCCAAGGCGAAAAGACGATACGCGCAACCTGCTCGCAGACATCGAGTTATTTGCAGGCATGACTCCTACACAATTAGATTGGGTTGCTCAACGCGCCCATCGCCGCGTGTTCGAGGCGGGACGCAACGTGATGACCATCGAACAGCCGGGCGAAGCGGTGTACATCATTCTGCATGGGACAGTGAAGATTCACATCGAGCAGGGTGAACGGGATGTCATTCTGTCAATATTGGGAACTGGTGATCTGCTCGGCGAGATGAGTCTGATTGACAGTGTCGGTCGCTCTGCCAGCGCCGTAACATTGGAAAGTAGTTTGCTGCTATGGATGGATAAGCTCACCTTTAATTACATGCTGGACAACTTCACGCCTGTTGCCCGCAATCTAGTCAAGATTCTTTCGGCGCGTGTGAGGCTTTCCGATCAATTAATCCAGGCACTAGCAACATTAGATGTGAACGGACGAGTAGCGCGTCAACTACTGGCGTTCGCTGAAAAGTACGGGCGTGAAAAAGATGGCGCGACGCAAATCCGCATTGTGCTGACGCAAAGCGACATCGCCGACCTGGTTGGTGCGTCGCGCAAACGCGTCAATCAAACGATGGTCTTATTCAAAGAACAGGGGTTGATCGATACGGATGCGGAGGGGAGAATTGCAATCAGGGATGGAGAAAGATTAGCGCGGTTTTGCAAATAAAAACCAAATCCTGAAAAGTGTGGTAAGAAATAAAATACTAAAAACAATACAGAGGAGACAATGAATAATATTGTCCAAAATTTTATTGCTAAACGATTTTTATTAAAGTAATGTGCTATCACACTGCCTGCAAGAAACCAAAATACCACAGACACAATGGAAATCCATAGATTGCTGTCTTCAAAAAAGATATTGGAAATTACAATTCCCACTGTCATGAAGCCAACAAGGGGAATGGGGAAGAAATTAAGCAGATACATAAGCACCACCATAGTCCCAGCAATCCCAGCTGACAATAAGCCACCGATTAAGGATCGTTTCCATATTGCGATTTGGTATTGGTTAGGTGATGTTGTCATAAATACCGTTCCCTTCACTCCCAAGTTTAATGCATATTTTGGAAGGTGGGATAATCAGTTACCGCACCAATCCAGCAGACAGGGGATCTAATCTAAAAGAGTAATAGTGGCAATTAGACTATAATTTCAACATGAACGAATTTCATTTCTATCATCCCATCGAAGTCTGTTACGGGGATTTGGATCCGCAGGTTGTTACTGATATTTCACGCCGCTCTCGACGACCGAATTCGAATTATCAGTGCTCGTGAATTGACAAAAGCGGAGCGAAAAGAGTATGAAGAAGCAATCTGAACGAAAAGATGAATTGCGTCCTGAATATGACATGAAGTCCTTGCTTAAAGGCGGGGTGCGCGGCAAATACACGGCCCGTTATCGTGCAGGCACAAACCTTGTACTACTAGAACCAGAAGTTGCGAAGGCATTTCCCAATGATAAAGCCGTCAATGATGCACTAAAGCTCGTGATGAAGTTGAAGCAAGTACAGGAAAATGCCAGTCAGTACTCGACAAAACGATGAAATATCTGACTCGAAAGAACTCCACTCTCCTAAATAGGCGGAGTTTTCTTTTTGGCTCATCTGACAAGCAGGCTAGCGGACAAGTAGACTAGCAGACTATAATCGCTCCATGAGCGAATTTCATTTTTATCATCCTATTGAAGTCCGTTACGGGGATTTGGATCCGCAGGGGCACGTCAACAATGCAAAACATCTCACATATTTCGAGCAGGCACGAATTGAATACTGGATCAAAATGGGCTTTTTTACGAAAGACCAGTCATTTATGGAAATTGGTGTAATCGTTGCAGATGTTCACCTGACATATCTGGAACCAGTCTATTTCGGACAGAATATCAAGGTCGGAGTTCGTGTCGTAAAACTAGGCAATAAGTCCATGAAATGGGAGCAAAACATTGTCGATGCCGATACCGGCAAGGAGTTAGCCAGAGGGGAATTGGTCATCGTGACGTATGATTACAACGTAGGAAAGACAATTCCCATTCCACAAGAGTGGCGGGAAAAGATTGCCCAGTTTGAAGGTCTAAAGGTTTGAATGTTGGAATGTTCAAACTTTTAAACCTGTCAACTTTCAAACCTTCCAACCCTACATAGGAGAACCATGTCATTACCAATCATCGATCAGGAATATCTCATCGACTTTCTTGTGAAATTACTGAACGTCGCCTCCCCCACAGGATTTGCTGAACCCGCAATTGCTTTTGTGGAAAAAGAACTTTCGCAACACAAACAGTTAGAGCTATCCAGAACGCGCAAAGGCGCATTGGTAGCAAAGTGGAAAGCAGAAAGCGATTCGCCGCCTGTCGCGTTGACTGCTCATGTGGATACACTCGGCGCGGTGGTAAAAGAGATCAAATCGAATGGGCGCTTGAAGTTAAGTCGCATTGGCGGGATTCAGTGGCCCAGTGTGGAGACCGAGGGCATGTGGATATTCACATCGAAAGGTGAGAAGATCCGCGGTTCAGTGTTGATCGACACAGCGTCTGGTCATGTACATGGCGTGGAGGGAAGCAAAACGCCGCGCGATGATGAGCATATGGAAGTCCGTTTGGACGCACGCACAACATCGGCAAAGGAAACGCGCGAGTTGGGAATCAATATCGGCGATTGCGTCGCGTTCGATCCGCGCGTCGAAGTGACAAATGGATTCGTCCGCTCGCGTTTTCTCGATGACAAAGCTTGTGTAGCAAATATTGTTTCAGCGATCAAGTCGATGGCGGATACCGGTCAAAGTCCCGCGCGAGCCGTGTACTTCCACATCGCCAATTATGAAGAGGTCGGTCATGGCGCGGCGACGGGGATCCCAGCCGATGTAACAGAGTTAGTCACCGTGGATATGGCGGTCGTGGGACGCGGACAAGCATCCGACGAGTTCAACGCGACATTGTGTATCAAGGACGGTGGTGGACCGTATCACTTTGGTTTGAATAATAAAATGCGTGCACTTGCCGAGAAGCATAATATTCCATACAAGACCGATGT
>Ga0137367_10004770_pt1 | contig 11015 bp, 10 predicted proteins | sample SagtaG_14_FD_104939 | JGI IMG/M metagenome (GOLD analysis project Ga0137367, IMG submission 104939) | Vadose zone soil microbial communities from Sagehorn Ranch, Mendocino, California, USA - Sage1_L_80_16 metaG | ecosystem: Environmental > Terrestrial > Soil > Vadose zone | place: USA... | reverse complement strand
TTTGTTTTAACGGTAAAATAATCTCCATATGTTCAAAAGGAATACAACTCCTACCGAAGCTCCACAGCCTGTACAAGCCGTGGAACGCATCACCTCTGTGCTTGGTTCGGGCGTAATCTGGCATGGCTCGATTAATGGCTCAGGTGGCGTTCGCATCGAGGGCGCGTTCGAAGGCGAGATTGCCTTGCGCGGTATGCTCGTCATTGGCGAGACAGGACGCGTCACCTGCCAGAATGTGCGCGCCAACACCGTCATCGTCGCGGGGGCGGTGCGCGGTAATATCACCACGCAAAAACTGGAAATTCGCGGCTCTGGTCGCGTTTGGGGAGATGTCGTCACGACTGCGTTCGTGACAGAAGAAGGCGCGTTTCTGCGCGGTCAGATTCGGATGGAAGAAACGGTCGAGCTGGACCTTGAGCCTGCTCCGGAAACTACGCCTTCCGAGGCAGCCCAAGCGGAATCCATTGCATCGACACCGATCGTTGTACCTGACTCGATGACAGAAGGCACAACCCGAAAAATCACACGAAAGAAAAAAGAAGAATGATTTTCCCAGTATAGGGGCGATCAGCTGGTCATCCTACGATTCTTTATATGAAATACCGCGATCTCCACATCCAAACCCAACGTGAAAGCCCCAACAACGCGCGCACAGAAGGCTTCTCTTTCCTCGTCCGCGCAGGATATTTGACACGTGAAAATGTTCCTACACAGTTAGGTCAATACACGCTCAATCATTTACTCAATTTATCCAAGGATTCATCCTTTCTCGAAACACTTTCATTGCCAACAATTGGCAATGAAAGCGAAGTCTTCTTCCCTATCGCTTCCGGCCCTATTGAAGTTGTTCACTGTGCCAACTGCAAATATACAGAGCAGTTGGAACTCGCCCAATTTGCAAAAACTCCCCTACCCAAAGACAATGAATTCCCTCTTGAGAAGGTCTTAACTCCCGATTGTCACACGATTGAAGCGCTTGCAAATTTTCTAGGCATTCCCAAAGAGAAAACTGCCAAAGCGCTGATGTATACGCGCCGTGCCGATGGTAAATTTATCTTCGTTGTTGTGCGAGGGGATATGCAACTCAGCGATGCAAAATTAAAAGCACAGGTTGGCGAAATCCGTGTAGCAACGGCAGATGAGATTGAACGATCAGGTGCAACCGCGGGGTACGCGTCGCCCATTGGGTTGAAAGATGCATTGATCGTTGTAGATGATCTGATTCCTCAATCCCAAAACCTTGTCGCAGGCGCGAACGAGGTGGGCTATCATCTCAAGAACACAAACTATGGACGTGATTATTCTGCCGAGATTGTCGGGGACTTAACCCAAGCGAAGGCAGGAGACGCTTGTAAGAACTGCGATACTCCGCTGGCTATTTTATCTACAATTAGCTTAGCTACCCGCAGAGTTTATAATTTTGAAAATATCCTGCTCGCGCTTGCTGAAACTCATCATGATGCAAAAGGTCTGACTCTTTCCCGTCCCGCTGCGCCATTTGATGTGTACCTCATGCACGTCCTTGGCAAGGAACTGGACACACGCGCAAAAGCTGAAGAAATTTATAGCACGTTGCAGAGCGCAGGCATTTCGGTTTTATTTGACGACCGCGATGAGCGTGCAGGAGTTAAATTCAACGACGCTGACTTGATTGGTTATCCCTTTCGAGTGACGGTGGGAGAAAAGGCTCTCAAAGAGGGAATGGTAGAATTAAAGCCGCGTAAGGAAAAAGACAACCACCTCACATCTATTGAAGAGATTGCGGAAGAAATCAAATCTTTTTAATCGAAAACCTATCATGTAAGGGTGAGCAACTGCTCGTCCTTAAACACGTAAATGAACAATCTCAAAACTGGACACTTTCCCCCTGCCAGACGGTTTGGACTGATTCTGCATGGAATGATCATCATTGTGCTGGCACTGATTTCGTCATGGGGATTTTTTAATCTGACGCGCGCGGCAGTCGGACCAATGTTTGTATCGTATCTATTAATTGGTTTTCTAGCGTTCGCTCCAATTCCTTTCTTTGCATATCGCACTTACGCGCTTCTGCGTGCGGATTATTATATCGACCGCGACAGTCTTGCCATGCTATGGGGATTACGCTTCGAAGATATTCCGCTCACAGATATTGAATGGGTGCGTCCGGCATCAGACCTGACGAGTCCTCTGTTGCTGCCGCGCTTTCGTCTGCCTGGCGCGGTGCTTGGTACTCGCCGCCATCCCGATCTGGGACTCGTGGAATTCATCGCATCGAGTTCACGCAACTTGATCTTGATTGCAACATCGAAACGAATCTTTGCCATCTCACCCAGGAACGCGGCAGGTCTTGTCCAAACGTTTGCACGCGCAACTGAAATGGGAAGCCTGATGCGCACCGAAGCGAAGTCTGTGTATCCATCGTTTCTCATTACACAGGCATGGGAAAGCGCCATTGCCCGTTTCCTTTGGATGAGCGGCATCCTTCTCAATCTTGGACTCATCGTATGGGTTGGGATTCTCATTCCCTCATTTTCAAAAATACCATTTGGATTCAATCTATTCGGAGCGCCGAACCAAACCGCCTCCTCCACGCAATTAATTCTCCTGCCTCTCGTGAGCGCGTTCATGTTCGTTATAGGTCTCACAGCGGGACTCTATTTTTATCGCTGGGAACGACAACGTCCGCTTGCATTCATTGTTTGGGTCTCAAGCACATTCTGCGCATTTCTTTTCCTCATGGCAGTATTTTTCCTCGTCACTACACCTATCTAAATGCAAATCCTCTACGGCTTCATCCTTGCAATCATTATCGCTTATCTAGCCTATCGCGCCCACAGCCTCAGTAAAAGCGGAGTACTTGCTGCAACTCTAGTCGGCACGGTTGTCTTTGGCCTCGGCGGATTGCAATGGGCAATCTTGTTAATGATCTTCTTCGTCACATCCTCAGGATTGAGTCGGGCATTCAAAAAACGTAAACAAGGACTTAACGAAAAATTTTCAAAGGGAAGTGAACGGGATGCAGGTCAAGTCTTCGGCAACGGTGGGCTGGCAACGCTCTTTGTGTTGGTCTACGCACTTTACCCAGAATCAATTGTCGGCTGGCTGGGATTCGCCGCGTCGCTTGCGGCAGTCAATGCAGATACATGGGCGACTGAATTGGGAGTCTTGAATCCAACGGCTCCGCGCATGGTCACGGATTTAAGAAAGCGTGTCGAAAAAGGAACATCTGGTGGAATCTCATTATTTGGCACGCTCGCATCACTGTTCGGTGCATCCATTATCGCGCTGCCCGCGGCGTGGTTCGCAAATAATTGGATTCTCTTTCCAATGATTGCCCTTGCAGGCTTGGCAGGTTCGCTCTTTGACTCACTTCTAGGCGCGACCGTGCAAGCGATGTACTTCTGCCCTACTGATCAAAAAGAGACAGAAAAACATCCGCTTCATACCTGCGGCACTGAGACGGTTCACATCCGCGGCTGGGAATGGCTAGACAACGATTGGGTCAATTTTGCTTGTAGCGTGTTTGGAGTGATGGTCGTGCTCTTATTGCTTTAACCAACAACAGGGACAGCACACGAGGTACTGTCCCTGTTCCAATTACCAATCTCTAATCCCCTTCACTCTTTACACTCGCCACCTTCACCGTCTTCCGATTCAACCATTTCCAAATCCCCCACAAGATCAACGCCGGTGGCAGGACAATCGGCAGAACGACCACACCCAGCCATATCAGGAAATTAGCAATTCCCTGATACAGTACAGTGACGGTATTCTTCGCTTCGCCGAAGGTCTGACCAGGATTCCAGGGGATGGGTGTGGCGGTAGGACGCGGCGTGGAGGTCGGTGTGGGCGTCAGAATGGGGAATTCAGGCTCCAGATTGACAGTAATCGTCGAATAAGCGGAGCGATCGTTGAGATAGTTCATTTGTCCCTTAATCTGTTCAATCTGGCCTTCAATATTCGCCAGTTCTTGATTGATACGCAGCGCTTCATCCACGGTCTTTGCATCTTTGAGGAAGTCCTGGATGCGAGCACGGGTCGATTCAAGGTTTGTCAATTGGGATTGCAAATCGACATATTGCTGAGTGACATCGTCGCCCGCGGCGGTCTCATCCACAACTTTGAGTGCTAGACCACGCAGGTGACTGAGGACTTTTTCGAACTCGTCCACAGGTACACCGATAGTGATCGCGGCATATTTGAGATTATTACCATAATAATCTTGATACCAAACGCGCGAGCTGACAATGTATCCGCCTGAGTCACCGATGATCTGCGTGGTGCGATCAATCGCCACATCAGTATCCTTGACAGTCAAACGGATATCCGCGTTTTTGACAATCATTCGATTGGAATGATCGATCACGGTCAGGTCGCCTGAGGGATTAGTGATTTCATACGCGGCGGCTGTGGCAATGGGTGCAGGGGCATTTGCATCCACAGATTGTCCCTGACCGGCTGATTTTTCAACAGGCGCGCCAGCCTGAGCAAATTGATCATTCGCGCTGAGTGGCGCTTCCATAGCAGGTGCCTGCGTTGCTGCAGATGATTCACTATCAACGGCAGGCGATTGGGTGGCAGCCGCACCTCCGCATGCGGCAAGGATAAGCATAGCAGCGATAACAAGCAACATAAATAGACCGGATCGAGATTTCATTTCATCCTCCGTGGAAAACAGATTTTTTATTGGGCGTTAATCGAATGACGACAAGAAAAAAATAAAGTTCCCCAAAGGACACTAGATAATAAATAATGGACCATAAAAAACAAAAGACCGTGAATAATTTGTTCCATTCACGGTCTACAGTCTATTGTCTTCAGCCTTATTTCAATACCACTTCCACTCGTACCACGCCAGCACGATCATGTTTTGCGAGCAGTTTGATCTTCGTCCCCTTCTTGGCCTTGACCACCCATTCTACTTTGACGCGTTCGTTCGTGCTTTCGTCCGTTTCCTCGGGGTTGACTGTCTTATAGGCACGACCTTCCAATTCGCCAAGTTCTTCACGTTGCTTTCCAGATGCCAACGATACACCTTTCGGCAATAGAATCTCGGCGATTATGCCACGCGTCGTCTTGCGTTCCAGCGCTTTCTTAGTCACATAGGTAGGCAGCCAGCCTTCGTTCTGGATCACAAGTCTGACGCGATAAGAGTCCGCGCCAAGCGAAGTGACTTTCGTTTCCAATGAAATAAGCCGCGGTGAGATGAGAGTGTGCCAGACAATCCAATCCGGGAATGGACTGATTTCCTTTTCCAAAAATTCAAGCGGCGGATTCGTCCACATATTCAAAAAGTCCCAGCCGCCTAGTTCCACGTTTCCAAGCTGAGGATGTTTATACACGGACCAATCTACATACCCTTTGCCCTTGAGGACTTCGTCGTTCCATTTCAGCATCTTGAGATCATCCTCCACAGGATGTTCACGATACCAATCGATGAATTTAAATTTTTCGATGCCTGCCTGTTTCATCGGACTCCAAAATTCAACGGTCCACGAAAACACACCAAGATGCTCATACGTCCATGTATCGAAGCCACCTGTGATGACCTGCTTCGGATGATATTTGAAATCATGGAAGACGGAAACGTTCGGGTAGCTCGTGATTTGCGTTCCCTTTTCACCGATCTTTTGATACGTCCACAAATCAGCGGTGGGGAATTCATCGTCGGCGCGATCATCATACGGACGTAGCAAAACGCCGCTCATCGTGTGAAACGATATCGTACCTGTGATGTTTGGATGCTTCGCGATGAAGTCGACGAGGTTGCGCGCCTCCGGCTCAGAGGCTGGATACGGACCCGCACCCTGCTGATCGCTTTCTGTTCGCCAACCCGCGGGGAAATTGCGATTCAAATCCAGTCCTTGTTTCGGACCAAGAACTTTGATTGTGACGCCATCATAATTTTTCAACAAGCCCTCCGGCAGAATGCGATAGTATGTTCCGCCAGTTTCAATCGGGTCACGACGGATCATCAATCGTGGATGCTCGGGATGTGCTTTCCACGCTCCGTTTGGATCTTCGATGCGCATCTGTAAAATGCGGCCATCGCCGTCAATATCTTCGCCATACGCCAAACCCTCCGTGGGATCGTCTGTAAATGGATATTCGCGCGTGCTAGAGCGGACGATCTTTGGCTTGTCGGCGAGTGCCCATTCCGCGCCATCGGGATTTACACGCGGCACGATATAGAAAGCGCGCGTATCCAAAGCGCGCGTGATATTTTCATCTTTCCTATATTTTGTGACCAAGGAATGGACGAGATACAACGCAGCCGCGGAGGCCGTGACTTCCGAGGCATGGATATTGCCATCCACCCAAAAGGCAGGTTTCTCCGTATCTTTCCCAGACTTCGAATTGGTCGCCGTGATCAACCAGACCTCGCGCCCCTCATGGCTTTTCCCAATCGATTCCAGTCGGATGAGATTCGAATACTCCTTTGCATAATCCTTCAAAAGATGAGTGAGTTCATTGTAGCGGTAGAACTTATTGAAACGAATACTCGGCATGGCAATTCTCCTAACGTAGAATCAAAACAGCACAGAGACGGAAAGCATTTCCTTCTCTGTGCCGCATTGCTGGTTTCATGGGCTTATTTTAGCAAATTTTCAATTTGTTTGATATGCTCTAATTCATGTTTTGCCATTCTACGTACTTGGGTGAAGACGCTATGTTTACGCTCAAAGATAACCGCTGATCTTTCCCAGGATTCGAACGGCAGCGCATTCAAAATGCGCAAAAGATTTTCACGTTGTAACGAAAAAGCTTGGAACGATTCATCAAATGGCAATTCCGCATAGCGCGTGACTTTCGCCCATTTGCGTTCATTGATATCAGAAAATACAGGCTCATTCTCTGCGAGCATGGCATAAATGGAATGCGTCCACAGATCAGAGCAGGAGCGAATGTGAGCAAGAATATCGTTTACCGACCAGGATATACCATCGGCTTTGAATTGCAGACGCGTTTCCTCTACACCTTGTACAGCTTGTGCAATCCGCTGCGGAATTTCAGAAAGAATTCCAAGATACTTTACGATTTCGGAAGATGTCGCTTTCATTTTTATTCAAACGAAACTGTTGTAACCTCTGTCCAGCCGTCTTTGACGGATTTGACAACCAGTTTTGCCACACTGACCGGATAGATATTTTCATGAAGGGGAAGTCCCTCAATCGGCATCCAGATCGGAATGTAGATTCCCTCATCGGGATCATTGGGATCTGAATCAGTGTACTCCTCGCCAACACCAGTTCCAAACTCGCCACCGGTCTGTTCCACTAGAAAATAAATCTGCCTGCTTTTATATCCAAGTTGGATTTCAGCGACCTTTTGTTTAATGACGACCTCAATCCCCAATTCCTCCATCGCCTCGCGGATCGCGGCTTGCTCAGGCATTTCTCCTTCATTCGTGCCACCACCAGGAAAAACGAAGTAATTCAATCCCGCGCGGTGACGTTCGATCAACGCGACCTTGCCATCTTGAATCAATACAATTCCAGCACGAATTCTCATAAACTTCCTCCCAACTCAAATTTTAGTGGATACGATCCATATAAGATAACGCAGAGAATAAGACAGCAGTCATCAAGGCATGAGGAAATTCACCGCGCTTCGCCATCTGCATTAATTCATCAACAGGCATAAGGTGAACTTCAATATCTTCGCCCGCGTCGAGGTTTTGCTCACTCACTTTTTCAGCATCCAGAGCCATGAAGCTATATAGCGAATTCGTCTGGAGAGCTGGATTTGGATAGAGTTGTGCAATTTGAATCATATGAGAAGCCATGTAGCCTGTTTCTTCCCGTAGTTCGCGCTTTGCACCATCTACGGGATTTTCGCCATCTTCCACAACACCGCCAGGGAATTCCCATAGTACATCACAAACTCCGTGACGATATTGTCTTATCAAAACAGCTTCGTTACTCTTTGTCAATGCAAAAATATTTACCCAGGATCGAAACTCAAAGATCGTGGCGTCCAAAAGATTGCCATTCGACAATTCACATTTATCGATCCGAAATCTTGGACGGAAATAACTGGTTTCCAATACTTTCCAGGGCTGGATGGGCATAGATGGGAACTCCTCGGTTCTCTTAGTTTACTTCTTAGAAGCGCACAACGATTATAACTAGCAATGACTAGGAAGAACCCCTACCTGCTCACTCTGTATATTGTATAAAGATTGAACTTGGAAAAGATGAGGTATCAAAGCCGTTCTGAAAAAGATGAGCCAGCAAAATATTCTCCGCCTGTTCAGGCTTGAGAAGCGTACTTGGGTCACAAGTATACGTATAATTCTTGATTTTCCCATAAAGCATACGAGGGCTTTGCAGGTACAACTCGAACCATTGATCACAGGCTATCAAGCCAACATAACCTACCTGATAGAAAGGAGGAGCTTTCCTCTTTGTATCTACCACCCATAAGCCATTTTTCGATACTTCTACCAAGTTCGAATTAACAGAAGCACTAAAGATGTCTTGCGGCGCATCTAAATCTTTTTTGAGTAGAGATTGCCCATCCATCCAGTCAGGAATTGAGATGCCTAGATAATCCAGAATTGTCGGAGCAATATCTATATTTTGCACGTTAGCTTGAATAGTTCCTGCATACTCTCCATTTGGAAACCAAAACAGGAGAGGTACCCGCTGGTGGATTGTCCACATCCTGCCGTGATCAGAATAAATAATCACGATTGTGTTATTCAATTTGCCTGAATCCGACAAGTAGCTGAAAAGCTCACCAACATATCGATCGAAGCTTAATATTGCATCGTCATAGAAATCCATCATCCAGTCCGCATTTTGGGTTTGACCAGCAGAGAAAAGTTGTTGACGGATCTCAAACCGTGGACCATGTGTCCCCAACATATGAACATGGATGAAAACTGGAGTTTCAGAACTTTTCAACACTGAGATAATGTCATTGAACCGTTTTTGCTCATTCTCGCGACTGGCAGGCTTGATGACAGCTTCATAGGGATTGATCATCGGTTTGATAAAGAAAATGTGAAGCAAACGATCTGAAATACGCTGGACCATAGCATCCACAAAATACGCGCTGTCTCCCCCGCCGAGAATACGAGCCGTTTTGACGACGGGGTGATCGGTTCCAGAACGCTGATTCGCAATATCAAAGCCTCCCTGCATATTCAATGTGAGAGCATCTCCAAAATAGGAAACGGACAGGTCAACCGTACGATAACCAAGTCGTTTGAGGATGCCGGGTAAATGCTGATAGGAATCTTCACCATCTAGAATATCCGGCGGATAGATCACGCGAGTTTCAATCGGCAGCTTACCGGTAAGGATGGAGGCAACCGAACCAGCCGTCGTTCCCCCATTTGGAAAGTCATTTTCTGCCAGCAGCGCTTTTGACAATAAGTTTTTCATGTGAGGCGTGGTATCGCGCTCATAGCCATACACAGATAGATGAGTCGCATCCAGTCCATCGGATCCCAGTAAAATAATATTCGGTAGACGTTTCTTTTCAGAAATATCAACCGCGGAAAGTACATTCGTACGACTAGTAAAAATAGAAAAAATGGACAAAAGCACAGACAGCGACAAAAAAGCAGCCAATGCAAGCCGCTGATTCCGCTTCACTGGAAATTTTTTCTTGCCGCGGGTGAGGATATATTGTCTGATCCGATAATAGACAAAACTACATAGTCCAATAAAGGATAAACCATATAGGGCGCGCGGAATACGTTCTGTGGAAACGACACCATACTTGAATACTGTATAGGTGAAGTTATCCACTAAAATTAAAAGTAAGGCGGAAAGAATCAGCGAGGGGATTAAGATACCAATCGCGACAAGAAATTTGGTGACGTATTGATTAGGAAAGATGCGATGTATTGTTCCGAGAAGCAAAATAATCAGAAGTGGTAAAACGCTCATGCCAAGTGCAGCGAGTAAATAAATTCTGGCTTGAAGCCAAATTGACATGCCCGACATAAACGATGGCTTGGTCACAAAGAATATCCATTCCATAAAGCAATAGATATAAACAGATGAAGCTGTTAAGAAAAATAGAACCGACCAAGGAAAAACTAAAGAGAATGAGAATCGTTTCAATGCTGTCTCTTCTTTAGGTTAAATAACTAAAGCTTTAAACCGCTCGATGACGGATGGATGGGTGGAGTTGCAGAATGTAGTCTGTTATGCAAGCTTGATAGTTTCTTGCTTTCTTATTGACTCCACGGCCGCGAACGTGGACTTGGTCACACCAATCAATTGCTCATATAGGATTGGCGGTTCACCGCCTTCGCGAATGGATTTGGCAAAGACTTTCCATTCATCCACCCAACCTTTGTTCTGCGCGGCTTTGATTTCTTTCTTCTTTCCACCTTTCACGGTTTGCAATGAGGCAAAATCATCCAACACGGCGATCTGCCCGCTGCAAAAGACCTCGACATGTTCCTTGGGGAAGGATTTGTCGCCGTTGGCGAGATAATCTACAACTCCAATGGAACCGTCGGGGAAGGTAAAGGTCATAGAGACATTGTCTTCTCGGTATTTGCCGCCATCGGGTAGCGCGTGGGTTGTTACAGAAATGGGAGCCACGCCAACCAAGAATGTGATGAAGTCTACGAAGTGACATCCTTCGCCGATGATTCGTCCACCGCCGATATTTGGGTCTTGAGTCCAATGATTGAGAGGAATCGGACCGGCATTTATTCGATAGTGGATGTGCATGGGTTCAGTACGATGTAAGAAGAAAGAGGCAAGAGATTGAGCAAGAGGAGAGAAGCGACGATTGAAACCAACAGTTAACAGCGATTGGCTATTGGCTTTTAGCTGTTTGCTGATCTCTGAAAGCTGAGAGCTATTGATTGCCAGCGGCTTCTCCACAAAAACATGCTTCCCTGCCTTCAATGCTTTGACGACTAAATCGGCATGTGTATCGTGCCGAGTGAGAATAGCAACAGTATTGATGTTCGGGTCATTGATGATCTCGTCAGCGTCCGAAGTGGCATATTGAAAGCCGAATTTTTTACCCGAATGTTGGGCATGGAGTCCGCCAGAAGA
>Ga0137367_10004769_pt1 | contig 11016 bp, 8 predicted proteins | sample SagtaG_14_FD_104939 | JGI IMG/M metagenome (GOLD analysis project Ga0137367, IMG submission 104939) | Vadose zone soil microbial communities from Sagehorn Ranch, Mendocino, California, USA - Sage1_L_80_16 metaG | ecosystem: Environmental > Terrestrial > Soil > Vadose zone | place: USA... | reverse complement strand
TGGTCGACGGCGTGGCCGCCGCCGCAAAAGACGCAGGCGTGCCGCTTTCGGCCAATCGCGTGGGATCGATGTTTACCTGGTTCTTCACATCGGGAGCAGTGACCGATTGGGACTCCGCTGTGCAGTGCGATACCGCCGCCTTCGGTCGCTTCTTCCGAGGCATGCTCGATGCGGGTATCTACCTGCCACCCTCACAGTTCGAGGCAGCTTTTATGAGCGCTTCGCATAGCGAGCAAGACATTGAGAAGACACTGACAGCGGCGAGAGGCGCGTTTGCGACGGCCAAAAAGGGCGTTTCGCAGGGCTGAACCTTTCGTAATCTATGCACAACGAAAGCACCTTGTATTAGCATCGTACTGGGTTGAACTTCTGCTGAATGACATCCAAGCCTGATCTTCGGGCCGGGACGTGCGCATATCGTGCCGTCGCGGTGTGCTGCGTGTTGCTGGTTGCACTCGCAGGCTTTATCACGGCTGCGCACGTTCACGCCAACAATTCCGGCGTTCCCAATCATTCCTGCTCTGTCTGCGCACTGGCGCATGCCGGAGTCGCTCCGGCCGAACTTCAGACGCAACTTCCAGTTCTTGTGCGTTCTGCGGTCTTTCAGGCTACTGCACAAGCGCCGCGTTCTCTCCTTCTAATTTCCTCGCAATTCATTCGTCCTCCGCCGCTGGGCTGATTTGACACTGTTCGATCAATCCAAAATCTTGCGGAGGAATCCATGCTGCCCTATTTCCATAAGCCGCTATTTGCGGCTTTCGTGATTATTTCTTTTTTCTTGATGTGTATTTCCGCGCGTGCGCAGTCCGCCGGAAATTCGACTTCAGTTGTGGGAACGGTGTCCGATCCGTCGGGCGCCGTCGTGCCGAACGCAACCGTGGAGATTCACAATCCCGTGAGCGGATTTCAGCGCACGGCAACAACTGATGCATCGGGAAGATTTGCATTTCCGAATGTCCCCTTCAATCCCTATCACCTGGCAGTCACAGCCCAGGGATTTCCGACCTTCTCTCGGGATATCGATGTCCGTTCCGTAGTTCCGGTAAGCGTCGACATCGGACTGAAGCTTGAGAGTTCGGAATCGGTTACAGTTGAGAGCTCCGCAGCGGATCTGCTGGAAAATGACCCCACATTTCACACCGACGTAGATAAAGGACTCTTCGACAAACTCCCGCTGGAGAGCCAGTCATCTTCCATCAGTTCGCTGGTTACATTGGCAGCCCCGGGAAACGCTGCCGATTCGAATGGCATGTTCCACGGACTTGGGGACCACGCCGAAAACTCTTTCTCCGTCGATAACCAGCCCATCACGGACCAGTTCAGCAAGACCTTCTCGAACCAAATTCCGGTGGATGCGGTGCAGTCCCTGGAGGTGATCACCGGAGCGCCGCCAGCCGAGTTCGGCGACAAGACCAGTATGGTCATCAATGTGACGACGCGCTCCGGTCAGGGCATGACCACACCTCACGGGAGCGTCAGCGCGTCGTATGGCAGCTTTGGTACTGCAAACACCACGTTCGATCTTGCCTATGGTGGTACGAAGTGGGGGAATTTCATCTCCGTTAGCGGTCTGAATACAGGCCGTTTCCTGGATCCGCCGGAATTTGTGGTGATGCACGCCAAAGGAAATCAGGAGAACCTGTTCGATCGCGTGGACTATCAATTCTCGACCACGGATTCTATTCACCTGAACGTGGGCGTTACCCGATCATGGTTTCAGAATCCGAACTCGTTCGATGGCCAAGTGGCGTCAGCTTGGAATGGAGCCATCGTGAGCAATGGCGGTCTAGGTCCTGACGGCCTGCCGGTCGGCCCCACTGACCAGCGTTCGCAAATTAAGACTTTCAACATCGCACCGTCGTGGACACGGTTGATCAGCAACACAACTGCTTTCACGCTCGGAGCATTCGTTCGACGTGATCAGTACAACTACTACCCCAGCGCGAATCCTTTTGCCGATCTGGCGCCCGACCTGCAAGCGCAATCCGTCGGGCAGAACCGCACACTGACGAATGCCGGAATACGGCCGGAGATTTCGTATGTGAAGGGGATACACAATCTGAAAGTTGGGGCCGTATATCAACAGACCTTCCTGAATGAAAACGACACTCTCGGCATTGTCGACCCGACGTTTAACGCTCCGTGTCTGGACTCGAACGGCAATCCGTTTTGGAGTGGGGCCAATCCGTCGAGCCCGAATGATCCATCGCAGTGCGCCGGGATGGGCCTGCAGACAAATAACGGTGTAGTCAATCCTAATATTGCGCCATTCAATCCTTTGCTAGGCTGCTACGACTTGAGCCGCTTGGCCCCATCCGCAGCAGATGCCTGCCCGAGTACCACCAGCGGGCTGTTCGCTTTCCACGGCCATACGGACGTGAAAGAGCTAGCGCTCTATGCCCGCGACATCATTAGCGTGGGGAACTGGTCGCTGAATCTGGGGCTGCGTGGCGATTTCTACAATGGCCTGGTCACGCATCGTGAGGCCGAACCTCGCCTTGGCATTGCCTACAACATTAAGGCCAGCAATACGGTGCTGCGCGTCTCCTACGCGCGCGTGTTGGAGACTCCGTTCAACGAGAATCTAGTGCTCTCCAGCATAGGCTGCGACAATGCTGTTTTGAACCCGCTGCTCGGGTGCGCGGCCTTAAATGCGACGCCGCTGACTCCCGGCTGGCGCAACGAATTTCACGCCGGCGTGGAACAAGCTTTTGGCAAGTATTTGGTCTTCTCTGGTGAATACATCTGGAAGTACACGCACAATGCCTATGACTTCAGCATCCTCGGCGCGACCCCCATTACGTTCCCGGTCGCGTGGGATAGATCGAAAATTCCTGGATTCGCTGGTAGCGTAAAAGTTCCGAACTTCCATGGATTCACTGCGCTGATGGTCTTCTCCAGTGTCGCGGCACGCTATTTCACTCCCCAGCTCAGCGGTGCGGGAGCTACGCCTTTGGCTCCGGCAGGTGTGTTCCGCATCGACCACGACGAGAAATTCAACGAGACGACGCATCTGCAATATCAACCTTGGAAACGAGGACCGTGGGCCGGATTTAACTGGCGGTACGACAGCGGGCTGGTGGCGGGGTCGGTACCGTTCGCGACAGAGACGACCACGCCGGTTGACTTAACAGGGCTGAGTGCCGATCAGCAGTTGCAGGCGGGCTTATTCTGCGGCAGCCAGCATCCGACGCTGGCCTCGCCCCTCACATCGTGCGCCCCATCGCAATACGGTTCAACGCTGGTCAGTATTCCAGCTCCGGGAACTGAGAACGATGACAAGAACCCTCCACGCATTGCTGCGCGGAGTCTGTTCGACCTCGCAATTGGTGACGACAACCTGTTCCATGGAGACAAGCACCGATGGAGCGGCCAGATCACCGTCATTAATCTGGCGAACAAAGTAGCTTTGTACAATTTCCTGTCCACTTTTAGCGGCACGCACTACGTGACGCCGAGAACGGTGACGGCCCAAATAACCTTCAATTTCTAGCCTCGATTTATAAGGGCATTGTCAGACTCTCGACGATGCCCTTTTTCCTCCTCTCGCGAGCGCCGAAATTGCTTGGCGTTTCGGTTTCAATTTTGTCTCACCCTCACAACCAGAGTTCCGTTAGCGCAGGCTCAGTTCCGCGCTTCGACGCTACGTAGTTCATACTGTCAGAGCACGGCACAGGACTCAGACAGCTATCGAGAACGAGGAGTTTGGAATGAGGACGTTCAAAATCGCGGTAATCACCACGCTGCTTTGTGCTCCCCTTTGGGCACAGCAGACGAACGCGCCAGATGCCAGCGCGCAAAATGCGGCGCTCGAACAGAAGATTCGCGACCTTGAAGACCGGGTGATTGCGCTCGAAGGGAAACTGCGGACAATGGAGAGCGCAAAGGCGGCGACCCCCGCGCAGCCTCCCGTGCAAACCAGCACCCAAGTGCCTGGGACTTCCGCGACGCCATCGCAACCATCGGCTGGACTTGCGACGCAAACACAGGTTGCCGAGGTCACGGTCGGCGGCGGATCAGCCTCAGCAGCGGCTGCAAAGGCGCTGAACCCCGACATCAGTGTCGTTGGGGATTTCGTCGGCGCGGTGGGCGGGAACACGCCGCCGTCGCCGGCAACCCTGCAACCTTTCCCATCCCTCGAAATGCACGAGTCCGAAATCGGCATGCAGGCGATTATCGATCCGTATGCGCGCGGTGACTTCTTCATTTCGTTTGGAGAGGAAGGGGTCAACGTCGAAGAGGGCTACATAACCTTTACGGCGCTGCCGGCGGGATTCGTCGCCAAAGTCGGCAAGATGCGGTCAGTCTTCGGCAAAGTTAACATGATGCACAATCATGTTTTGCCGTGGGTGGACCGTCCGTTGGTGAACACGAACCTGGTCGGCGGAGAAGACGGTATCGACGACGCCGGGATCTCGCTGGAACACATTATCCCAGCGCCGAAAGGTATATTTCTGGACGCCACCGGGCAGGTGTTTCGTGGCGATTCTGCCGACGTGTTCCAGCAGTCCCAGCGCAGCGACGTCAGCACCGTCGAGCACCTGAGGGCGTACCGCGACATTACTGAGTCAACTAACCTCGACTTGGGTGTGTCCTATGCGCGCGGACACAACAATGGCACCACCGCGCAGCCAGGTGATTTCATTACCCAGTTGTACGGCATCGATGCGACCGTGCGCTGGAAGCCCTTGCGACGTTCTATTTACCATTCCTTTGTAGGACGGAGTGAACTCGTATGGAGCCAACGCCAGCAATTCCCCAACGCGCAGAAGGCATTCGGGTTCTATGCTTCAGGCGACTACCAGATGGGACGCCGCTGGTTTGTGGGCGGGCGCTATGACTGGTCCGACCGCAACCGGTACGCGAATTTGACAGACAAAGGCGCAGCGGCGACCCTGACGTACTGGCCAAGTGAGTTCAGCCAGATTCGCGGCGAGTATCGCTTCACGCATTACGCCGAAAATCGTGACAGCAACGAGTTGCTCATGCAGCTCATTTTTTCGCTCGGTGCGCATGGCGCGCATCCGTTCTAGAGATTTCTGGAGAGGTTTCCTTCGTGAACCGTTGTGTCCTTCGTGGTTGATCAACAAAGGCGATTACCACGAAGGACACCAAGGGACACGAAGGAAAGCAAGTCGGGAGCAGCGTTATTGACTCAGGAGGAACCGATGCAGAACACAGCGAGAAGACTTGGTTTTCGAGGCGTACTGTGCATTGCAGTAATTGCGATCTTTTGTGTTGCGTCGGCCGAGGCCAAGAAGCTTAACGTAATCACGGCCACGACTGACATGGCGGCACTGGCGCAGGAAGTCGGGGGAGACCACATCACTGTGGAGTCGCTGGCCAAGGGCTATCAGGACCCGCACTTTGTGGAACCGAAGCCGAGTTTCCTGCTCAAGTTGCGACAGGCTGACGTGCTGATCACGGTCGGCCTGCAACTTGAAATCGGCTGGCTGCCTCCGCTCATTACACAATGCGGGAACTCACGAATTCAGGTTGGTGCGAACGGTTATCTGGACGCTTCGCAGTTTGCCGAGATCCTGGACATCCCCACTGGCCCGGTAACGCGAGCCATGGGAGATGTGCATCCGCTCGGAAACCCGCACTACTGGCTCGATCCCGACAATGGACGGCGCATTGCCCGCGGATTCGCGCAGAAATTCGGCGAGCTGGATCCACCGGACAACGGCTATTTCCAACAGCGCTTTCAGGATTTCGACAAGCGCCTCTCCGCCGCCGAGCAGAAGTGGGATGCGGAGATGGCGCCGTACAAGGGACGAAAACTCGTCACCTACCACAATTCGTTTCCCAACTTCGCCAAGCACTTTCACCTGAACGTGATTGGATACATAGAACCGCGGCCCGGCATTCCACCGACCCCAAGTCATACAATCGAGCTGATTGGGTTGATGAAACGCGAGAACTGCAAGCTGGCGATCGTGGAGCCGTACTTTGATCTGAAGACACCCAACAGCATAGGCGCGGCGACGGGCGCGAAAGTTGTAGTTTATCTGCCCTCGGTCGGGGGAGAGAAACAGGTGACAAACTATTTTGAACTGTTCGATTACGATATCGATTTGATCACCAAGGCATTTCAGTCGGTACAGTAGCCTAGGAGCTGCATGGAGATTCTTCAATTCTTGTTCTGGCCGTTCGTAGCCAGCTTGATCCTGACGGGCATTCACGCCTATCTCGGCGTACACGTGGTCGAGCGCGGCGTCATCTTTGTGGATCTCGCCCTCGCGCAGATTGCGGCGCTCGGCGCAACCATTGCGATTCTGATCGGCATGGATCCGCACGGAACCGGCGCTTACTGGCTCAGCCTCAGCTTCACCTTCATAGGCGCTGCCATCTTTGCGTTTGCGCGTACGCGCCGCGGCCACATTCCGCAGGAAGCGTTCATCGGAATCGCATATGCCGTCGCTTCCGCGACAGCGATTCTCGCCATGAGCAAGGCCACCGGCGAAACCGAGCACCTGAAAGACATGCTGGTCGGCAATATTCTCGCAGTGTCCCAGCACGACGTGATAAAGACGGCCATTCTGTACGGCGTCATTGGAATCTTTCATTACATTTTCCGCCGCCGCTTCCTGCTGATCTCAACTGATCCCGCAAAAGCCGAAGCGCAGGGCATGAGCGTCCGCTTCTGGGATTTTCTGTTCTACGCTTCGTTCGGTTTTGTCGTGACCTCGTCGGTCGCCATTGCAGGAGTGTTGCTGGTGTTCTGCTACCTAATTGTGCCGTCTGTCGGTGCAATGCTTTTCGCGGACAAGGTTGGCCGGCGTTTGGCCATCGGCTGGACGATGGGAACCATCGTTTCCGCGTTGGGAGTTTACTTCTCGGTGCTGCTGGACACCCCGACTGGCGCCACTATCGTATGCACGTTTGGGGCAGTACTCGTAGCCATGTTTTTCGTCCACCTATTCTTCTTCCACGGGGGTAAAGCTCATGCGCTGGAAGGAGCGACCTCGGTGGAGAACCCGAAAGAGAGGGTCGTGCAGACTCCGTGAAGGCCGCAGACTTGCTCACTCAGGCCGGGCCGGCGGAAAAGTCAGAACCAGAACCTCTTAACCGCAAAAGTTCGCAAAGGTTCTCGCGAAGGTCGCAAAGCAAAACATTCAATGATTTTCTTCGCCTCCTTTGCGAATACTTGGCGATCTTGCGTTTAGAGGCTCTTGTTTTGTGCGGCCATCAGGCCGCTTGGCCGCTCTTGACCGCTTCCCTCCCGTTGGTGCGCGCCCATGTGTACTGAACGCGGTGAATTACAGTGATGGTCGATAGGATCGCGATCACCCACAGCGCCGGCGCCATGCGATTCAGCAATGCGCCAAGAATCACCAGTACCAGCCGCTCCGGCCTTTCCATGAATCCCACGCGACAAGAGCCGATCAGCGACTCGGCGCGCGCGCGGCTGTAGCTCACCATAATCGCGCTTACGATTACGTAGGCCGTCAGCACCACATAGAAAAATCGATCGCCGCGGGAATAAAAGACCAGCAGGCCGAAGAACTGAGAAGCGTCACTATAGCGGTCCACCACGGAATCGAAAAACGCACCGAAGCGAGTGACGCGGTTCTGCGCGCGGGCTACTTCGCCATCGACGAGATCGAAGAACCCTGATCCGATGATGATCAGCCCGGCATAGAAGAACATCTTCCGTTGGTTCTCTGCGGTAGCGTAGCCAAAGAAGAATGCGGCCCAGGCGTTCACCACCAGTCCCATAAACGTGAGCACGTTGGGATTGATCTTGGTGAGAGCGAGCCAACGAACGATTGACCGCAGCAGCACCGCGCAGCCACGGCCGAAAGCGCTAGTCCAAGTCATAAGAAGATCGGGTGATCGGATGATCTGGTCATCGGGCGAACTGAAACCCAAAATCAGACAAAGTTTTCAGATGACCCGATCACCCGATGGTCAGATCACCCGATGTATTGCTTCAGCCCGCCGTGTCGTGAATCGTGCTCAGGCTCAGAATTTCCAACTCGCGATTCCCGTTTGGTGTCACGACAGCGGCGGTTTCGCCCACCTTCTTATTGAGGAGCGCCCGGCCAATGGGAGAAGTCGTCGAAATCTTACCTTTAGCCACGTCCGATTCCTCGCTGGTCACGATGTTGTACTCAATCTCTTCTTCCTTGGTGCTGTCGTAAACCTTCACCGTCGACCCCAAGCCTACTTTGTCCTTGGGAATGTTATTCATGTTGACCATGGAAAGATCGGCCAGGCGCTTGCCCAGCTGGCGTACCCGCGCCTTGACGAATTCCTGGCGCTGCTTGGCCATGTGGTACTCGGCGTTTTCACTCAAATCGCCGAGGGCGGCTGCTTTTTTGATTTCTTTGGGGAGCTCATGGATGAGTTCGTGCTCGAGCGCATCGATCTCGTCCCGGAGTTTTCTTTTGATCTGCTCGGTCATGCTGGGTGAAATTATAACCTGTGCGGCGGGTCACACGCGCCTCGGCACCGCCTGCCAATACACGGAGGTCTCTAAACTCGGCTCCTTTAAAATGTTGAAAACATTATGGAATCCAGTTTCCGAATTGTGCCATACTCGCGCAGGCTGTAGAATGAAAGTGTCTCGCGGGAGTGGGCTGTTCCTAGTATGAGTAGCAACGGAAACGGCGTTTTCCACATTGGTGACCGGGTAGTTTATCCGAATCACGGTGTTGGTATTATCGAGCAAATCGGCAGCCGCACCACGGGCGCTCAGTCCGAGCGGTATTACCTGCTCAACATTAAATCCAGCAACTTAAAAGTTACTGTACCGTTCCACAGCGTAGAGGTGGTAGGACTTCGTCCTGTTGTAAAGAACGGAGAGATCAAGAAGATCCTCGACTTTCTTTCCGACGGGGAAGGTGGAAGTGACGCCGATTGGAAAGACCGTTTCAAGGAAAACTCCGACCGCATGCGAACTGGGTCGCTGCTGGAAGTTGCTGCCGTACTAAAGAACCTCTTAGTCCTGAAAGAGTCGAAGAGTCTTTCGTTCCGCGAGAAGAAGATGCTGGAGCGCGCTCGCTACCTGCTGGTGAGCGAACTCGCGCTGGCGCGCAATTGCGAAGAGGCCCACATCGAAGGGATCCTCGCCGAGACGCTCTCGAAGACAAACCTGAAATTCCCCGAGCCTGGGGAACTGGAAGCGTAGTTTCGGGAGCTGCCTCTATTTTTGATTGACTGCCTTCGTCCGTGCCGTGAGTGGTTTGTTCTTGACCTACGGTGCGGCTGCAAGCCGCACCCGTTCAAACGTCAACGATCTCCGAATTTCCCCTTCCACGAAGTGAGTCCCCCGTCAGCTTGTTGCGGCATTTCTTAACCTCCGGGATTCAGCGCGACGAAAACAAGAATCGGATCCGCTAGTCATTCTGAAACAATCAGCGCCCAGCAAACAATCGCGCTGCAGACAGAACTCCAGCGTCCGAAGCCTTTGTAGATCTGAGCGGCCAAGGCGGCCTGATCGCGTAGCGTGCCTTCGGCCTTGATCTGCGGATCGGACACATTTCGCACCGCGATCCACCGTGGCGGACTGGCGATTTCGCTTGCGACCAGGCCGAGCACGGCATCTCCCATTTCCGAAACATCCCCCAGCCCTTGCAGCTTGTAGTGGTTGTCAGAAGTATCGAAGCCGAAGAAGTCCGTCGTGACCACCGATGAATTCACCGCGCCGCCCGGCACAACTGCAATTTTCGGCGGGCGCGTGTTGTCTTTGGGCAACTGCCCGGAATTCGCGGCGAAGAGTTCCTTGGCTTTTGCAAAACGACCCTGTTGGGGCGCCGTGTTGCTGAAATCCGCGTCGTGGAAGGGCTCTTTCTTGAATTTGGCGGTGCAGTCAAAACGCACAATCGGGCTGACCACCACGTCGCCAACTTCAAACTCGGTGCCAATACCTCCGGCGGTACCAGTGGTCAGCACCAGTTTGGGTTTCACTTCGGCAATCAACTGTTTCCACACGTCAATGTTCGGCAGCTTTGGACCGTCTTGTGACATGTGCGAGTCGGACTTAAAGAACACGACTTTCTTGCCGCCGATGGTTCCTGTCCAATAAGCGCCCAATCGCTTGGCGTTTCGAGCGGGGCATCCCGGACGCATGCTTTTGGATATTTTCGCGAAATTGTGCGTGTAGGGTTTGTAGTCGTTGCGGGAATCTTTGCCGGGAGTGAGTACGCGACTGAGAGCGTGGCCTTCATCCACAGTCCAGGTCACGACCAGCACGTCGGCCGTGGGCAGCGCTCCATTCTTGCCCGCGCGAGCAGTCTTGTCGGTTTTGGGAGCGAGTCCGCTGGGCCAGGAAATGTCAGTAAATCGCGACATGCCCGTCGCAGTGGTGAATGCAAGGAACTCGCGTCCCGCAGGCGCCTCGGAATCGAAGTCAATGATCTCGCGTTGAAAATCCTCAACTTTCGACGAGGGTTTCGCGGCTGCTTTGACGGCAAAGGTTGCGGCTGGTGCCGGTGTAGTCACGGGATCGAAACCCAGGTTACGCTGCGCCCACGCCCGATCAACAATCATGATTTTCTTCTCCGCTTGAGGAATTGGCGGACGATTACAACACAAGCAATGTGGTAGTGAAGTGAATACGTAGAATCGTTACAAAATCAGAACAGCAATCAAGCCCCGCAGGGGCGGACGAGCTTAGCCCAGCGCGGAAGCGCTGGGTAAAGTGGAAATTTGACGTAAGTCCCGTAGGGACGGACGAAGCTCTCACGCACGCTCTTCAGCGCCGGAAAAAGGGCCAGCAAACAACCGAGTGCCGTAGGCACGGCTGAGTCATCATGCAAAGTCGCAAACGCAATCAATCCCTGGCCTTGAAACACTCGCGTCCAGACTTGCACTGCTTGGGATGTGCGATCTGGTCGTCGGGTCCGGCCGAGCCCATGGTGTCGAGGCACCAATAAACGGCGGTGGTTGAATCGCCATCTTCCCAGAAAGTAGGACTTCCGATGAAGGTGCCGTACGAAGTCTTGGTTCGCAGGCGGCGGCAGATGCCGGAACCTTGCTGAAGAATGTTTAAAGGCGTCATGCTGCAAC
>Ga0137367_10004768_pt1 | contig 11017 bp, 9 predicted proteins | sample SagtaG_14_FD_104939 | JGI IMG/M metagenome (GOLD analysis project Ga0137367, IMG submission 104939) | Vadose zone soil microbial communities from Sagehorn Ranch, Mendocino, California, USA - Sage1_L_80_16 metaG | ecosystem: Environmental > Terrestrial > Soil > Vadose zone | place: USA... | reverse complement strand
TCGACAAGCTCGCGAACTACTTCGCGGTCGTTCCGGGCAGCGCCGTTCAGCCGGGGACGTCGACCGCCGTCGCGAGTGGCAACGTCGACAGTCTCGCCCTCGACTTCGGCGCCGTCCCCTCGGCGCGCACATTCACCTCCGTCTTTCGGATCACGAACGTGAGCGGCGCGACGCAGACCGCGACGCTGACGCTCTCGAACGTGCCGCAGGTCTCCTCCGCCGTCTTCGCGTCCAACGGCAGCGGCTCGGTGACGCTCGCGGCCGGCGCCTGGACATGGTAGACGCGAACGAGCGTGGGGTCGTTCGGATCAATATCTACGTGTGTCTTGGTGCCGGGCAGGATGATCGCTTCGACGACGCTCGCGCCGCGCACCTTGAAGCCACACCCTGTCTCGAAGTGTGTCGGGCCATACGCCGGCTCACCCCGGGCCATCGAGCTCTTCATCGTCGAGGCTCCGCCGACCTGCGCCTCAACCGCTTCGTCGACTTTTCTGTCCGTCTCCACACGATCTCCCTGGAGCGCCGAGCGCAGCACACTGTGTGCGACGCCGTGAATGCTCACCGGTTCCTCGACGCGTACCTCGCGCAGTTTTGCCGCACGCCCGCGACTGGTACGCACCACACGCGCTTCGACGAAACGCGCAATCCAAGCCTCCTTCTCCGGCGACGTAAGGCGGGCATAGGGAACTTGAGAGACCGGGCCTTCCGGGGTTTTGACACCCGCAAGGCGCCTCGCCAACTCGGTCACCAGGTAGTTGCCGAGAGGCCGCGGCCGCACGAGGCCCACTGTGTTCGAGCCGTCCACCAGTTCTTCGATGACCTCGGTACGTTTCCCCTCCAACGCTTCGAGCATGGCCTCGGTGTACTGAGCCTTGAATATCGCAGCTGAGTTCTTGGGATCCTTGATCTCCAGTGAAGGCGAGCCAAGGGTGCATGCGAAGAAAATATCAACGGGCTGCTCTGGCGCGCCCTCGGGTTTGTTGGGAAAGATTTCTTGTCCCTTCACCCGTCCTGCCTGAATTCCCTCGACCTGCGTACGACACGCGTCCGAGATGAACACCACATGCGGCACCCCAACGTAGCGGGCGGCGTCGACGCTCCCGTCGAGGTTCACGGCCTCCGCCGTCTTCACCGGCGCCCCGGAGAGCAACCAGTACTCGCTGCGCGCATTGTTGACGCCATGTCCGGCGAAATACACGAGGATCTGTTCGAGCCCATCCTCTTCGAGGATCTTGTCGACCGCGTCGATGATGTGCTGAGCGCGAACGGCGCCCTTTTCGTCGGTGATCACTTTCACGAGTTTCTTTGTGAAACCCTGCTCGATCGCCCACTTCCCCATTTTCTTGGCGCAGCCGACCGCCGCTTTGAGTTGGGGCAGGTTGCCAGTCTTGCTCACGCCGATCATCACGGCGCCGCGCTTTGGCTCGCTCATCGCCAATCACCCGCGAGGTAGAAGGCTCCCCAATCCCGGTACTTCGAGTATTTCTTCCGCGTGCGTCGCTGCGCATTTCCGAAGGCGTCGAGCCGGCTCGCTCCCTTCTTTGTCGATTTGTAGAACTGCGTGAAGAAGTACTCCGATGCGTTGGTTTCGACGGGCCAGAGCGTTCCGACCACGGTCGCCACGCCGGCCGTGAAGAAGCTCGCCGGCAGTCCGCGCAGGTCGTCCGCCTGGTCGAATCGTCCGAGGGACGTCTCGCAGGCGCTCATCGTCAGGCACTCGACGTGTTTGAGGTCGAGCGCAAGAATCTCATACGCGCTGATGATTCCGTCAGAGCGATCATCGGGGGTGACGTAGAGCCGGTGGAAAGCAGGAGCGTGCAGGCATTGTGCTCCGTGTGTCGCGACGTGTACATATCGCGATTGTCGCAAGGCATGGATGACGGCGGTCTCGGTCGCTGCGTCGTCGACCAGGGGCTCAACGCCAAAGAGCTTCGCGATCGCGCGCGCTTCGTTGGCCGCCTGAGGAATTGCCTCCTGATCGTGCCGCGCGGTTTCACCGAAACTCACCCCGACAGCGGCAACCGAATGCTTGCCTTTTGCCTGGCTTAGGGGAGCAGGAGCGTTTTGTCGGGTAAGCAGGCGAAGATTGGGGAGGTATGTGACGATCCAATCTTCCGCGAGTGGCTTGTCCGGCGGGCCTAGCAGGTGAAGGGGATGGAAGTGCAGCGGGCCGTGAGGAACCAGGCAGAGGTGATCTCTTCCCTTTTTCTGCTGCGCGGATAGAAACTGACGCAGCGTGCCCAAATAGTTATTGGCCTGGAACTCGAGCATCCGCGCGGCTTCCGAGTCCACGATCGCTCCATACGGCGAGGCCGTCACGGACGCGAGCAACGCCTGAATCTCCATGCCGAACAGCGCGACGACCGCCTCGCGTCCGTGGTGTCGGAGCTTCGCGTAGCCGCTCGGGGACTCCTTGGCGTAGCCGGCCGTCATCCACGGACCATCCTTCGTGAACGCGAGGATGTAGAGCGCCATTGTTCCCTGAGGCGACTGACCCAAATAGTAGTTGACGAGCACCGTGCGATCATCGATCGCCGACACCACGAGTTCGGGCGCCGGGTACAGATCTTTGGAAACCTTCGTTTGCTCGACGATGCGACGGTTGACGTGCTCGTCGTACGCGCGCTGGCGGTTGTAGAGGATGTCGCGAGCGGCGTCTCCTGTACCCTTCTCTCCCGTCGTGATGTACGCGGCCAGGAACATCGTGTCCTCGAGCGCCGAATCGTCGTCGACGGGCACTTTAGGCGGAGCCCCCTTAGCGGCTTCCGCAATCGCGTCGAGCAGTGCGAGGCCCTCCGGGTCCGTGCGCCAGTCGTAGCGCACCCCCGCGGTCGCGGCAGCCGCGAAGCGAAGTCCTTTTGCGACGTGGAAGAGCATCAGCACGAGCGTCGGGTTCAGCTCGCCCGGCGCGGCAATCCGCTGCATCAGCACCCGACACAGTGCCCCAATGAACCTCGTCGCCTTGTCACCGAGCATTGCCTGGGCTCGAATGCTCACGTCGGCCAGGGTTCCGACAAGCTGGGTGGCGAGGTCCTCATCGGCATTTTCGTGCTTCAGCAGCTCGCCGAACTTGCGAAAACACCCCATCGCCTCCAACTCGAATCCCAGAGTCATGAAGTCGCGCAACGCGTTCGCATCCTCCTTGGCGGCCGCCGCGAGACGGCCCGCGTCGTATGCATTCACCGCTTCGCCGCTATGCAGCATCGCACGCAACCACAAGATCGCTTCCTGAAATTTCCGGCTCAGCTGCGGATTCTCGGTCAGGAATTGGGCGAGCCATTCCAGACCCTGCGCCTCCGCATTCTTGCTCGAGCTCGTCTGCGCGAGACGGAGCAGCTGGATGCCTTTCTCCTGAGGATGCACTGCGATGATCAACGCCACCTGCTGGCGGTACACGCCACTGCGCACGTGTTCGTCGCTGCGTAGCCGCAACAGTGCCAGGAGCTGCTGGGAACGAAGGAGCGCGGCGCGAGGATCGTCTTTCGCGACAATCGTCAGAAGTTGCAGACCCAGGTCCACGGCTCGCACGTGATCCGTTTGCCGCTCGAAATCCGGGAGAGGAATCTTCAGGAGATCGTCAAGGTACGACTTGGGGAAGGGTTTCTCCAGGCGCTGCAATCCCCCGATGAGGCTTGCGCACTCGTTGGGCCACTCATCGGGATCGAACAACGCGAGCGCGTCGTGATAGCAGCGCGCAACTTCTTCGCGATCGACCGGCAGATCGAACACTCGTCGCCACTCCAGCGCCTCGCCGAGGGCCTTGAGTGAAAGCGCCTTATCTATCCCGGTACGGAGATCCGCCGCGGGCCGGAGGTACGAAGCCGCAATCTCCATAGACTGCGCGGGCTCGGGAGGGTAGAGCTCTTCGGCAGCGACACCGGCTAACGCGTCGCCGTAATGATCGAGGAGCCTCGCCCGCCAGTCCCGAAGCTGTAGGTGGTAGTTGAGGGAGGTCCACCCAAACGTATATGGATCCAGGTGCAAAACTCCCAGCCGGTGCAGCGTTTTCGCCTGGAGCACCTTGTCGCCGGAGGCACCGCTCTGCGCGGCGAGCTCCTCGCCGACTCCGACTGCCTTCTTGAACAGCCGGCCATCAGGGACTTGCGAGACCGCGCGCGTCACGACCTCGAGCCATTCCAACTCGGCGCTCTGCCGCATCGTTGTCGTCTGCTCACCAGGCGCTAGCGCATTCACGGCCGCGAGGGTGAGCTCTTGCGCGAGGACCGCGCCCTCCCAATCTTGCCAGACGAGGTCCGTCGCGAAGGCATTGAGCTTCTCCACGTACGCCGTCGTGAGTGTCCTGGTCACCTCCGGCTTGACTGCCATGGCGAGCGCGTGCTCGCGAGCGATATCGCCGGCGCGCCATCCCTGCCATAGCGTCTCGAGCGTATCGGGAGTACGCTTCTCAGCCATGGTAAACTCGCCGAGACTTGCTAGAAGAGAGAGATACTTCCCGGCTGAACTGCCTGTTGCCCGAACTGCGCGGCTTTCTCCGCCCTCTTGAATGGGAAGGTGACCTCGAGCGGCTTTCCGGACCGATGCTGTACGGACACCACGATCGCATTCACAGGCTGCGACTGGATTTCCGTGGACACCATGTAAGCGACACCAGCCGCACGCAGTTTCTCTTTGACCGCCTTCGCCCGAACGGACGCAGCGAGCCGATTGATGAATTCCTCTCCAGAGATGCCAGGGGCAGGTTGGAACACAACGAGACCAACCTGGCCGCCAGGGTCGACGGTGACACCGAATGGCGGAAAACCTCCGGCTGTACCGATCAAGCCTCCCGCGAAATCGCGCACTTCGTCGAGAAGCTTGTTGAGGTCCTTTTCTTCGCTCGCGGATCCAAGACTCGGTGGCATCGTGTGCTCCCTTGGTTCGGCGCATGAGTGGAAACAGGAGTTTATCGCCTGACGGACAGGAAAATCAATCCAACTCATTTTCTGTCCTTTGGCAGTTGCGGCCGTTTCGCGCCGATTCGGGCGCGCGGCGTCGTGGCGCTCGGGGACCTTGTCGATGCCTTCGGCGACTGGGTGAGCGACGACACCATGCGCCGCAAGATCATGGTCGACACGCCCGCGGCGTTCTACAGATAATATGGCCCGCATGCTCCACTCGATCCCTCGCCGTCGTGTCATCGCCGGCATGGCCGCCTTCGGCCTTTGGGGGCTTGCTCCAAGGCTCCCGGCGGCGGAAGCCGGATCTTCGAAGTCGCCCGCCAGGCCGCTCGCGGACCGGCTCGCCGCCTACGCAGATGGACTGCGCTATGACGATCTCGACGCGGCGACCCTTGAACGGGTCAAATCGCATTTCATCGACACGATCGGCTGCGGAATCGCCGCGTTTGACGAGAGGCCGGTGCGCATCTGCCGCGATGTCGCGCTCAGCGCCGCGGCCGGCGCCGCGACCGTCATCGGCACGAACCGGCGCACCACGCCCGATCTCGCCACTTTCGCCAACGGCGCCGCCTTCCGCTACTACGACTTGAACGATTCCTACGTCGGGGGTCTGGCCGGCCATCCGAGCGATCATATCGCCGCCTGCCTCGCGGTCGCTGAAAGTGATCGGGCGAGCGCTGCGGAGCTCATCACCGCGATCGTGCTTGCCTACGAGATCAACTGCCGCTTGATCGACGCCTTCGACGTCACGTCCCGCGGCTGGGACGCGCCGGTGTTCAGCCTTCCGGCCGTGGCGCTCGCCGCCGGCAAGCTGATGAAGCTGACTCGCGCGCAGCTCGCGCAGGCCGTCAGTCTCGCCATCAACGACCACATCCCTATGGCGCAAACCCGGGTCCAGGCACTCTCCGACTGGAAGGGGCTCGCCGACGCCGAAGCCGGGAGGAACGCCGTGTTTGCGGCGCTGCTCGCGCGCGCCGGCCTGACCGGCCCGGCGCCGATCTTCGAAGGGAATTCGGGCTTCTTCAAGCAAGTCTCCGGGCCGGCGGAGGTCGACGTCGGAGCATTCGGCCGCCGCGGGGTGCCGTTTCGCATCCACCAATGCGGGATGAAAGCTTATCCGGCCGTGGTCTACGCGCAGACCGCGGTCGTCGCCGGCATCGAGGTCGCGAGGAAACTGGGCGCCCTCGATCGCATCGCCGCGATCGAAATCGCGACGACGAAGCGGGGCTACCAGCGCGCCGGGAGCGAGCCCGAGAAGTGGACGCCGGACACCCGGGAGACCGCCGATCACAGCCTGCCCTATATCACCGCGCGCGCCATGTTCGACGGCGACATCACGAACGACAGCTACGCGCCCGAGAAGCTGCGCGAGCCGCGCATCCTCGCCTTCATGCGCAAGATCACGGTGAAAGAGGATCCGGCGCTCACGGCGCGAGTCGGAGCGATGGTTCCGACGCGCGTGACCGCGATCCTCGCCGACGGAAAGCGCATTTCGAGCGAGGTCGACGACATGCCGGGCTTCCCGGGGCGTCCGATGAGCAGGGCCGAAGTCGAAAGGAAGTTCCGCGGCAACGTGGGCGGGCGCTGGCCCCGCGAGCGGACCGACGCCGTTCTTCGGGACCTGTGGGGCGTCGATCGCACGCAGGATATCGCCGCCTTGCTCGGCAAACTCTCGCTGGGTTCTTAGCGCGCCGCTGGCCCGCCCGCACTCAAGTTTCCTGTCGCCAGGGGGCGACAGACGCACGGTTGCGGGCCTCGGGGCCTTGGGCGATCATGGAGCGTTTTTTTCTGGAGACTGCGAGATGAACAAGACTATTCCTTTGATCGCGGCGGGTCTTCTCGCCGCCGGCCCGGCTCTGGTTCAGGCCGCCGATGTCAGCGTCGGGGTAAGCATCCAGGGCGAGATCCAGCCGGGGGTATACGGGCGCGTCGACATCGGCAACCGGCCGCCGCCGCCCGTCCTGTATCCGCAGCCGGTGGTGATCGTCAAGCAGCCCCGGCCGGTGATCATGGCGCCGATCTACATGCATGTGCCCCCGGGGCATGCCAGGAACTGGGCGAAGCACTGCCACAAGTACAACGCCTGTGAGCGGCCGGTGTACTTCGTGAAGTCCGCCGAATACGAGCCCGGTTACGAACACCCCGGCAAGGGTCGCGGCAGGGGCAAGGGCCGCGATTGACCCCACGGGCGGCGGATCCTGATCGGATGGAGTCCAGGTCATCGAACTGGAGGACTGAAAAATGCGCGCTGCACTGATTGTGCTGTGGATGCTGCTGTGCTCGGTGAGCTCGGCCGTCGCTCAAGTGAGCATCGGGATCAACCTGTCGTTGTACCCGGAACTGGTCCCGGTGCCGGGCTACCCGGTCTACTACGCTCCGCGCATGGAGGCGAACTATTTCTTCTACGATGGCCTGTACTGGGTCTACCAAGGGGATACCTGGTACTCGAGCTCCTGGTACAACGGGCCTTGGTGGATCGCGCGGCCGGAGGTGGTGCCGGTATTCGTCCTGCGAATTCCCGTCGGCTACTACCGGCGGCCTCCTGTGTACTTTCGCGGATGGCGGCCGGATGCGCCGCCACGCTGGGGCGAGCACTGGGGCCGTGACTGGGAGCAGCGTCGCACCGGATGGGACGGGTGGAACCGTAGCTCCGTTCCAAGGCCCGCCCCGCTGCCGGTCTACCAGCGGCAGTATTCAGGGGATCGGTATCCACGATTGGAGCAGCAGCATCCGCTTCACAGCCAGCAGTACCGTTACGAGCCGCATGACACCGTAGTGCGGCAGCACTATAGGGAGCAGGCAGCGCGGTCAGCCCGCGCCCCTGCTCAGCGGGGAGACCAGGGAGCGCTTCAGCAGGGAAGTGACAGGCAGCCGCATCAAGAGCCACCCCGGGGTCAGGGGCAGGGCCAGGAGAAAGGTCGCGGCAGAGATGAGGAGCGAGGTCGGGAACGCAATAGATAAATGCCGGACATACGCGGCTCGCTGAAGCCTCGGCGGCTTACGAGCGGCGCGCAGATCGACGCCGGCGTCGGGAAGGTCGCCTGACGCCGGACGCGGCTAGCAGCACCTCGGCGGCATCGCGCGCGGAGCGCGCGAGCGCGGGATCGCCGCGAACCAGTGCGCTGGCGAGCGCGCCCTCGAAAAGGATCTGGAGCTGGGTGGCGAGGGCGTCGGGGTTCCTCGCGGCCAGGCGCTCGAGCAGGGCGCGGTACCAGAGCCGGCGCTGCTCCTTGAACTGCACCGCGATCTTGCTGGCGGAGTGCCTGGGATCGCAGAGCTCGGTGACGGCGTTGACGTAGGGGCAGCCGCGAAAGCTGCCGTCGGCGATCAGGCGCTCCAGCCGGTCGAAGTTGCCGAGGATCTGCTCGCGCGCCGGCGCGTCGGAGGGCGCGAGCTGCTTGAAGCGGGCGGTCAGGTAGGCGGCGATCAGCGCGTCCTTGGAAGGATAGTGGTGGTACAGCGTCCGCTTGCTCACCCCGGCCTCGGTGGCCACGGTGTCGACGCCGACGGCGCGAATCCCGCGCGCGTAGAAGAGCTTGTCGGCGGCGGCCAGGATGCGCTCGGCCGGGGGGAAAACAGATCGGTCTACTTTCATGTTGACAATACTATACCGGATGCTGGATCATAGGTACACAGACCTGTCTACCTGCAAGGAACCCCATGGCGACCCCGGGCAATCGACGCGCAATGCTGCTGCTGATCCTCTTGAGCGGGCTGATCATCTCGCTGTGCATGGGGCTGCGCCAGAGCCTGGGTCTTTTCATGCGGCCGATGACGCTCGACCTCGGGATCTCGGCGGCGACCTTCGGCTTCTCGATCGCGCTGCAGAACATCGTCTGGGGCGTGTCGCAGCCCTTCGTCGGCGCGCTCGCCGACCGCTACGGCCCCCGGCCGGTGCTGGTCGTCACCGCGTTGCTGTACGCCGCGGGGCTCTTGCTGATGATCGTCTCGAAGAGCATCCCGGGCGGACTGGAGGTGGCGGGGTTTCTCATCGGCATCGGCACCGCCGGCGCCGGCTTCGGGGTCCTGATCGGCACCATCTCGCGCGCCACGCCGCCCGAGAAGCGCAGCCAGACCGTGGGCCTGGTGGCGGCGGCGGGCTCGCTCGGCACGATGGTGATCGCGCCGCTCGGCGGATGGCTGATCGACGGCTTCGGCTGGCAGGCGGCGATGCTGGCGTTCGCGGCGATCGCTGCTTCGATGGCCGTCCTCTCGCTGCCGATCAGGGAACAACCGGTTTCCGACGGAAATCTATCCAAAGTCAATCAGAAGCTCGGCGAGGCCCTGCGCGAGGCGATGGCGCATCGCGGCTACCTCTTCATGACGCTCGCGTTCTTCGCCTGCGGCTTTCAGCTGGTGTTCATCACCACGCACCTGCCGGCGTACCTGCAGCTCTGCGGGGTGGCGCCGGGCGTGGCGGCGAGCGCGCTCGGGCTGATCGGCCTGTTCAACGCGGTCGGCACCTACATGTTCGGCCTGCTCGGCGCGCGCTACAGCCAGAAGCACCTGCTCGCGCTGATCTACCTGCTGCGCACGCTCATCATCGTCGCCTTCCTGCTGGCGCCGATCAGCGCCGCGTCGACCCTGGTGTTCGCCGCCGCGATGGGATTCCTGTGGCTCGGCGTCGCGCCGCTCGTCACCGGGATCATCGGCCGGGTGTTCGGCCTCACGCACTTCAACACGCTCTACGGCGTCGTGTTCCTGAGCCATCAGGTCGGCTCGTTCTTCGGCGCCTGGATGGGCGGCGTGGTGTTCGACCGCTTCGGCAATTACGACTTCGGCTGGGGCGCGCTGATCGTGATCGGCGTCACCGCTTTCACGCTGCAGTGGCTGATGGACGAGCGCCCGCCGCGCGAGCGCGAGGCTGCCGGCGCGCCTTCACCGGCGCCCGCCTAGTCGATCTTCACTCCGAGCGCTTTGACGACCGGCGTCCAGAGAGCAACGTCGGCTACGAGGGACCGAGTGGGCTCTAAATTATTCCGGCTTGATGCCGGCCGCACGGCAGCGCCCATCGTTATTCCTGCTTGATGCCTGCGGCTTCCACCGCGTCGCGCCACACCGGCGCCCCGCTTCTGATCAGCGCTGCAAACTCGGCCGGCGTGTTCCCAAGCGCATCGACACCGATCTTGTCCAGCCGCTCGATGATGTCCGGATCGCGCGCCGCCTTCGCCACCTCCCGCGCGACGCGGTCGATGATTGCCCTCGGCGTCGCGGCAGGGGCGAAAAACCCGTTCCAGGTATCGTTGCGAAAGCCCGGATAGAGCTCCGCGATCGTCGGCAGGTCCGGAAATTGCGGAGCGCGCTTCTCGCTGGAGACGGCGAGCAGCCTGATTTTGCCGCTTTTCGAGTGCTGGATCATGTCCGAGGCGTTTCCGAACACCATCTGGACCTGACCGCCGACGAGATCCATCACCGACTGCGCGCCTCCCTTGTACGGAATGTGGGTCATCTTGAGCCCGGCACGCGAGGCGAACAGCGCCGCTGTGACGTGGGTCGAGGCGCCCCTGCCGCCCGAGGAGTAATTGAGCTCCCCTGGGTGCGCCTTCGCGTAGTCGATGAACTCCCTGAGCGTATTCGCCGGCACCGAGATATGGATGGCGAGTACGAACGGGTTGGTGCCGAGGACCGAGATCGGCGCGAAGTCCTTCAGCGGATCGTAGTTCACCTTTTGTATGAGCGGCACGATCAGGAATTGCGTGGTGCCGGCAAAGAACAGCGTATAGCCGTCGGCCGGGGCCTTCGCGACGAGCTCGGCTGCGATCGCGCCGCTCGCGCCGGCGCGGTTCTCGATGATGAATGGCTGGCCGAGCGCCGCCGACAGGCGCTCGGAGACGATCCGCGCCTGGGTGTCGGTGTTGCCGCCCGCGGTGAAGGGCACGATCACCTTGACCGGCCGCTGCGGCCAGGTTTGGGCCTGGGGAACGGGCGCGGCGAGCGCGCAGCTGACCGCGACGCAGAGTGCGATCCATTTTTTCATCGATCTCCCTCCCATAAACAGTATCGCTAGTCGTCAAAACATTGCAGATGGGACTTTGTCGTGAGGAATCGCCAAATTATGCCGCAGGTTCCGGCGGCTCGGAGCGACTTTATCTTCGCCAAGGCGGGCATCCAGCAGGACC
>Ga0137367_10004767_pt1 | contig 11018 bp, 10 predicted proteins | sample SagtaG_14_FD_104939 | JGI IMG/M metagenome (GOLD analysis project Ga0137367, IMG submission 104939) | Vadose zone soil microbial communities from Sagehorn Ranch, Mendocino, California, USA - Sage1_L_80_16 metaG | ecosystem: Environmental > Terrestrial > Soil > Vadose zone | place: USA... | reverse complement strand
TTCCCGCCTTCGCGGGAACGACAACCTCATGGAATCGGCCGACGTTACCGGCGCGCCGTTGTTCGTGTCAAGCGACGCGGTGTATCGTGCGCGCGTGACCGCGATCCTCGTCGCCGGCGCCAATCCGTTCTTCGATCGCGTTCTCTCCGCGATCGCCGAGCGCGAGCCCGGCATCGTCTTCCATCGCGACATCGGGAGCGCGCCGCCCGCCGATCTCGAGGCGTTCATATGCATCCGCGCACCCGAAGCGGCATTGCCGCCGCTGCCGCGATTGCGCTTCGGGTTCTCGCCCGGCGCCGGCATCGACGGGTTGCTCGCGTGCAAAGGGCTGCCTCGAGGGCTGCCGCTCGTGCGTGTCGTCGACCCGCAGCAGGCACGACGGATGGCGCAATACGTCGCCACGATGGTGCTTGCGCAATGGCGAGCGCTCGACGCGTTGCGCGAGCGCCAGCGCGCACGGCAATGGATCCGCGATCTGCCCGCCGACGAGTCGAGCGCGCCGGTCGGCGTGCTCGGGTACGGTCCGCTCGGACGTGCCACCGCGAAAGCGCTCGCCGCGCTCGGATTCTGCGTAACGGCGTGGACGCGCTCGCCGCGTGCCGCGCTCGATGGCGACGTGGCGATCGCAAGCGGCGTCGACGCGCTCGCCGGCGTGCTCGCGACGAGCCGCTTCCTCGTCGTGCTGCTGCCGCTCACCGACGATACGCGCCGGCTTCTCGGCGCGTCGCGGATCGCGCAATTGCCCCGCGGCGCTTATGTGATCAACGCTTCGCGCGCGGCACTGATCGACGAAGGCGCGCTGCTCGACGCGTTGCGCGCCGGGCATCTCGGCGGCGCCGCGCTCGACGTGTTCGCGACCGAGCCGCTGCCGGCCGACAGCGCGTGGTGGACGATGCGCAACGTGACCGTGACTCCGCACATCTCCGCGTTCCCGCGGCCCGAATTCGTCGCGCAGGCGTTCGTCGACACACTTCGTCGCGCCCAGGCGGGCGAGCCGCTCGACAATCTGGCGGGCTTCGCGGGTTAGCGGGGCCGCGCGTCGGTTCGATCGGTCCCGCCATCGGCGAGCGCGCCGAGATAGGCGGCAACCTGCGGGTCGCGCGCAAGCGCCGCGAAATCCAAGGCGTGCGTGAGCCGTCCTCGCTCCACGAACACGAAGCGCTCGCACGTTTCGCGCAGGATGTCGAGCTGCCAGCGCTCGTTCGGGTGCAGGCACAGCAACACGAGCCGGCCCTCATTGCGCAGCTTGCGAAAGAAATCGAGCATGAACCCGATGTAGCCGTCCTGCGTGTTGAACTGCGGCTCGTCGAACAGATGAACATGCGGATAATCGCTGCGGCCGCGCTCGAGCAGGAACGACGGACGCACGCCCTTGAACGAGCGCACCTGGTAGGACTGGTGATAGTGGATCGCGAGCCGGTCGCGCTCGTCGTAGCGGATGCGATGGATGTCGCGGCCGCGAACCAGCACGCGTCCCGCGGTTGGCCGGTTGCTGCCGGTGATGAGCTCGAACAGCGTCGTCTTGCCCGAGCCGTTCGGGCCCATCACACCCACGATCGCAGCCTCGTCAAGCGTGAAATCGGTCTCCAGCGAAAACGTCACGTCACGGCGCAGCAGGCCGCGCGTGTAGCGCTTGACGAGCGACTCGACAGCGAGTAGCGGTGGCATCGCTTCAGATCCCGAGCAGGCGCTTGCGCTGCTGCGTGTCATCGATCAAATCGCGTGCCGGACCCTCGTGAACGATCCGTCCGAGGTTCATGACATAAACGCGGTCGGCGACGCCAAGCGCGTTCTGCACGTTCTGCTCGACCAGAAGAACGGCCACACCTTCGCGTCGAAGCCGCTCGATCGTGCGCATGACGTCCTGCGCGACCTTCGGGGCGAGGCCCTGGCTCGGCTCGTCGAACAGCACGAGTCCCGGCGCGCCCATCAGCGCGCGCGAGATCGCGACCATCTGCAACTCGCCGCCGGAAAGGTTCTCGCAGTCGCGGTGCATCAGGTACTGCAGCGCGGTGAAGATCTCGCAGCATTCGCGCTCGCTCCAGGCGCGGAATCGCGTCTTCTTGCGCGCGATCGACAGGTTGCGCGAAACCGTCAGCGTAGGGAAGACGCGCCGGTCGTCGGGCACCCATCCGATGCCGGCGCACGCGATCGAATGCGTCGGTGCACGCGTCACGTCGCGGCCGTCGAACACGATCGTGCCGCGGCGCGCGGGCGTGAGTCCCAGGATCGAGCGCAACGTCGTCGTCTTGCCCGCGCCGTTGGGCCCGAGCAGCGCGACGACTTCACCGGCGGCCACGACGAGCGAGACGCCGAACAGCACCTGCGTCTCGCCGTAGCAGGTTTCGATGGCCTCCAGGCGAAGCATCAGGCAAGCGCTCCGAGGTTCGAACGCTGGACCCACGCGTTGGCACGCAATTCGGCCGGCGTGCCCTGCGCGATGACCTGCCCCCAGTGGATCACCGAAATGCGGTCGGCCAATCCGAACAGGAAGCGCATGTCGTGCTCGATCACGACGAGCGTGAGCGCTCGGCGCAGCGATTGGATGAGCTCGGCGAGATGCGCGGTGCCTTCGGCGCCGAGTCCGGCCGTCGGCTCGTCGAGGAACAGGATCCGCGGCTCGGCCGCGAGCGCGACGCCGATCTCGAGCGCGCGGCGCTCGCCGTACGAAAGACGGCGCGCCGGCACGAGCTCCTTGCCGCGCAGGCCGACGCGCGCGAGCACGGCCGCCGCCTTGTCCTGCGCCTCGCTGTCGGCGCCGAGGTCGCGCCAGAGGTCGAACCCGCGACGGCGTACGCGCGGCAGCGCGACGAGAACATTGTCGAGCGCCGCGTATTCGTCGAACAGGTTCATGATCTGGAACGAGCGGGAAACGCCGCGCTGCGCGATCGCCTGCGGCGCGAGCCCGGTGATCGCTTCACCGGCGAACGTCACATCCCCGCGATCGGGCCGGTAGCGTCCGGTCAGCACGTTGAAACATGTCGTCTTGCCGGCGCCGTTCGGACCCATGATCCCGTACAGGCCGCCTTCGACAAAAGCAAGCGAGACATCCTCGAGCACGACCTGGTGCCCGAAGCGCTTGTGCAGATGACGTGCTTCGAACAGCGGCATCGTCACGACGCGCGCGCGGAAACGGTCGCCACCGGCGCGCTCACCGCACGGCCGCGCACGCGTCGCCAAAGTCCCGCCAGGCCCTCGGGCTGGAACAGCACCATCGCCATGAACAGCAGCCCGTACCAAAGCAGCCAGGTTTCGGTGTACGCGCCGAGCAGATCGCGCGCGAGAATGAAGAACAACGCGCCGAGCACCGGGCCCCAGAAGCTCACCAGGCCTCCGCCGACCAGCACCATCATCACGACGAAGCCGGATGCGTTCAGGCTCATCACGTTCGGGTACGCGGACTGTTGCGCCATCGCGAACAGCGCGCCGGCAAGCCCGGCGACCGCCGACGAGATCACGAACGCGAGCCACTTGTAGCGCCAGACGTCATAGCCGATGAACGCGGCGCGCGCCTCGTTCTGCCGGATCGCGGAGAGCACGCGACCGAAGCGCGAATGCACGAGCCGCCACAGCGCGAAGACGACGATCGCGAACACGGCGAGCGCGAAATAGAACAACGCCTGGTTGCTGTTGAGGTCGATCGCCGCGAAGCCGAAATCGGCAGGCAGCCGGTGAATGTTGAGCAGCCCGTCCTCTCCGCCGGTGACCGAGTGCCACTTGATCGCGACGAACCAGAATACCTGCCCGAACGCGATGGTGAGCAGCGCGTAATAGATGCCGCGCCGGTGTGAAATGAACGCCGCAACGAGCGCGCCGAAAGCCGCGGCGACGAGCACGGAGCCCGCAAGATCGAACCACAGATTGGGCCATGCCCTGAGCTGCAGCAGGCCGAACGCGTATGCGCCGATGCCGAAGAACCCTCCATGGCCGAACGACGGAAGGCCTCCATAGCCCAGCAGCAGGTTGTAGCCGAGCGCGAAGAGCATCCAGATCATGATCTCCAGCGCCAGGTACTGATAGAGGCCCACTTTGCCGAGCCACAGCGGCGTGGTCGCGAGCAACGCCAGCAGCGCGACCATGGGCGGCGGCAACAGCCTTGCGCGACGATCGGCGAGCGGCATGGCGGGAGCGGGCTGGCGCCCGGCAGGCGGGGCCGAAGAAAATGTACGTTTTAACGTTGTGGCGCGCAACAACCTTTGCTCTAATGCTTCGGACATCGGCGCGCCGGTCGTCCAAACGGCGCTCGAATGCCATCGGCGGGGCGCGCATCATCGCGATCACGAACAGCCCGCTCGCCGCCGGTACGGTCACCACGTCGCCGACGGCGCGGCGAAACGTCGTTCGCTGAAAGTCGTCTGACGCGCTCCCGAGGAGGATGCACGATGAACGAAATCGATGATGCAGCCGAACGCGAACAACCGAACGTCCAGCGCCGTCGCGTGCTGAAGGCTTCGGCGCTCGCCGTGGCCACGGCCGGCGCCTACGCAGTCGCGCCTTTTTACGGGCCGTGGCGTCACAACCACGTGTGGTCGCAGACGGCGCAGAAGAAGCCGCTCGTCATCGGCCTCACGATGGATGCCAGCGGACAGTATGCGGCGAGCGGCATGGACGAGCGGCTCGGCGCGATGCTCGCGATCAAGGAGATGAACGCGAAGGGCGGCGTGCTCGGCCGCACGATCGAGGCGATCCACATCGACACCGAGACGACGCCGGCGACAGGCTCGCGCGTCGCGGAGCGGCTCATCACGCGCAACGAAGCGGCGTTCCTGATCGGCGCGCTGCATTCGGGTGTGGCCAACGCGATCTCGCAGGTCGCGCAGAAGTACGGCGTCATCTATCTCAACAGCAATTCCAGCTCGCCGACCGAATCGGGCAAGGATTGCCACCGCGTGAAGTTCGTCTGGGACGGCAACGGCACCAATTTCGCGCTCGCGATCGTCAAGAATGCGATGACGGTCAACGGCAAGAACTGGGTGATGCTGACCAACGACTACGTGTGGGGCCACAACACGGCGAAGGCGATGCGCACGATCGTCGAGGCGAACGGCGGCAAGATCGTCGAGGAGATGCTCGTTCCGCAGAACACGCGCGACTTCTCGTCGTATCTGCTGAAGATCCAGCAGCTGAAGCCGAACGTCGTTGCCGCCGCCGTGGGCGGCGACGACATCAAGGCGCTGCGCCAGCAGGTCGTCCAGCTCAAGATGAACAAGAGCCCGGCGTGGATCAACAACCAGCAGGACTGGCCGGACGTTTACGGGCTGGGCCCGGAAGCGATCTTCGGCGTCTTCGGCACCAACTGGTATTACCGGCTCGACCTGCCCGGCGTCAAAGAGTTCGTCGCTGCGTACCAGAGCACGTATCCAGGGGTGCAGATCCGGGTGCCGGGCAACACGTACTACAACGGCTACATGGCCACGCGTGAGCTGCTGCGCGCCGTCGAGCGCGCGGGCACGACGAACAACATCCGCGTGATCAAGGAGCTCGAGAACCTCAAGGTGCCGGCGCGCGAACGAATGCAGGACTTCGACGCGTACATGAACCCGGCGACGCACCAGATGCAGCAGACGATCTACATGGCGACGTACAACGACACGCCGGCGGAGAAGGACGACATCTTCAAGATCCTCTCGAAGCTGCCGCCGAAGGAGGTCGAGGACCCCGAGGCGCCGGCGGCGTGCAAGCTCGAGTCGTACGAGTCGACGCCGACGTACGAGATGTAGCAACGCGCGGCGCGCCAGGCGCGTGGATTTCGTCGTCAATCTGCTGCCGCACCTCGCGAACGGCGTGTCGCTGGGGCTGCTGTTCGCGCTGATCGCGCTCGGCTTCATGCTGATCGTCGGCGTGATGGAGACGATCAATCTCGCGCACGGCTCGCTGTTCGCGCTCGGCATGTACGTCGCACTGTTCGTCATGGCGCCGAAGCTCGCGCTGTTTCCCGCAGTCGAGGCGTGGTACGCGTCGCTGCCGCTCGCGGGGCGTTACGCGGTCGCGCTCGCGCTCGCACCGGTATTCGTCGGCGCATTCGGCATGCTGCTCGAGCTTTGCATGCGGCGCACGTACGGCCGCGATCCGCTGTACGGGCTGTTGCTGACGTTCGGCGCGGCGCTGGTGATCGAGGAGCTGATCCGGCTCGTCTGGGGCAGCGGCGAAAGGCAGCTCGCGCTGCCGGAGTCGATTTCCGGCGCGTTCGCGATCGGCGATCTCGTCTACGCACGCTATCGACTGTTCGCATCCGGCTTCGCCCTCGCCATGATCGTGCTGCTGTGGCTATTCCTCGAGAAGACGCCCTATGGCGCGATCATCAAGGCGGGCGCGCACGATAGCGAGATGGTGCGCGCGCTCGGGATCAACCTGTCGCGGCTGAGGCTGTTCGTGTTCGCGCTCGGTGTCGCGCTCGCCGCGATCGCGGGCGTCGTCATGGCCCCGATCTGGGGCATCCGGCCGCATGTAGGCGTCGACGCGGTCGTGCCGGCGTTCCTCATCATCGTGCTCGGCGGCGTCGGCAGCCTGTGGGGCGCGGTCATCGCCGGACTGATGGTCGGCATGGTCGTGGGGCTCACCGGCGCCTACGCGTCCGAATGGTCGCTGTTGTCGATGTACCTGCTGTTCATCGCGATCGTGACTTGGCGCGCGCGCGGGCTGTTCGGCAAGAAGAGCGTGCTCGATGCCTGACGACGACGCGCACTCGATATTCGATTTGAGCGGCAAGATCGCGTTCGTCGCCGGAGGCTACGGTGGCATCGGATCGGCGATCGCGTGGGGCTTCGCGCGCCACGGTGCGAGCGTCGTCATCGCAGGCCGCGACGCCGGCAAGGCGCAAGCGCTCGCCGCGCGCCTCGTCGACGCCGGCTTCGGCGCGGCCGGAATCGCGATGGACGCGCATTCGGTCGCGAGCATCGAAGCCGCAGTGTCGAGCGTCGCCGAGCGCTTCGGCGGTATCGACGTGCTGATGAACTGCATCGGCATCCAGCGCGAGCAAGCGTTGCTCGACGTGACCGAGGATGCGTACGACGACGTCTACCGCGTGAACCTGAAGGCGGCGATGTTCATCGCGCAGGCGGTGGCGCGGAGTCAGATCGCCGCGGCCCACGGCGGACGCCAGATCCACTTGCTGTCGGTGCGCGCGCAACTCGGCCTGCGCGACCGCGGTTATTCCGCCTACTGCAGCACCAAAGGCGGCGTCGTGATGCTGGTCAAGCAGCACGCAATGGAGCTCGCCCGGCACGGCATCACGGTGAACGGCATTGCGCCGACGGTCGTGCGCACCGAGATGGCGCGCCATTGGCTCGACAATCCGGACACGCACGCGCAGATCGTCGCGCGTATTCCGCTGGGGCGGGTCGGCGAGCCGCATGACGTGGTCGGCGCAGCACTATTCTTCGCCGCGCCGGCGTCGAGCTTCGTCACTGGCCAGATTCTCTACGTCGACGGCGGCATTACCGCAAGCCAGTAGCAGCCTTCGCGATCCGCCGCGCGCGCCGCCGCAGTGGTCGCTTCGCGCGGTACGTCCTTACAGCACGCGCGATCTTTTTTGAGCGTCGCGGCACATGTAAGTAACGGCGTCCCGAGTCGACCAACCGGCGGTGGACGATGTGGCGGTGAAGTTCGAAATGCCGCTTGCACGCGTCGCACGCACCCCATCCCCGACCGATCCTCCGGACCACAGATCCCGACGATTGCGCGGAAACTCACCGACAGGAGATGCAGACCATGAACCACGCTTCCACGCTTCAACCGAATTGGCGACGCGTCGCCGTTGTCTCGGCCATCGCGAGCGCGCTGTCGATCGCCGCAACGGCTGCGTACGCCGGCGAATGTCCCGCTGACAAGCGTGTCGCCGACGGTCAGGGCCAGAAGATGAGCACCGCGGCCGCCAAAGGCGTGACCGACGTCGTGCGCTCGACGACCGATCTTTCCAGGGAGCCCGCCGGCATCAAGGGGCGCCTGTTCCGCCTGCGCCAGCTCGACATCCAGCCGGGCGGCATCGTTCCGTGGCACAGCCACGACAACCGGCCGGCGATGATCTACATGGTGTCCGGTGAGGTCGTCGAATACGCGAGCAACTGCGCGGTTCCGATCGTGCACAAGGCCGGCGATGTCGCGCCGGAAAAGAACGGCATCTCGCACTGGTGGCAGAACACCGGCACGGCGCCCGCCGTTCTGATCTCGGTCGACCTCTTTCCCACCGAGAAGAAGATGGACGATCACATGATGTAACGGCGTGCCCGCGCCGGAAGACGTCCGGACGGCGCCCGTTGGAGCGGGCGCCGATTCGAAAAAGCCAGCGGGGATTCCAAACTCCCATTGACCATGATGAGCGCCCCTCACGAGCCCGTTACGGGCACGATGCCCGCCACCGCGCGATCGAGCGGCACGCTGCTGCGATCGACGATCATCGGGTTGACCGCGTTCCTGACGGTCGTCGATCTGTTCGCCACACAGGCAATCCTTCCGTCGCTTGCGAGCGCGTATCACGTGACGCCGGCGGCAATGGGCTTCGCGGTGAACGCGAGCACGATGGGCATGGCGGTCAGCGGCCTCGCCGTCGCGTTCTTCAGCCGCCGCATCGACCGAAGGCTCGGCATTCTCGCAAGCCTGCTGCTGCTCGCGATCCCGACCGCTCTGCTCGCCGTCGCGCCGGACCTCGCGACGTTCACCGCGCTGCGCGTCACTCAGGGCGTCTTCATGTCGGCCGCATTCGCGCTGATGCTGTCGTATCTCGGCGAAGCCTGCACCGCGCACGAAGCGGCCGGCGCGTTCGCCGCCTACATCACCGGCAACGTCGCGAGCAATCTGTTCGGACGCTTGATGTCGGCCGCTCTCGTCGATCACCTGGGACTCGCGGCGAATTTCTACGTCTTCTCCGCGCTCAACGTCGCGGGCGCCGTGCTCGTCTATTTCTATCTCGGCCGCACGCCGTCGCTCGGCGCGCCCGCCGGCAGCCGCTCGCCGCTTTCGATCTGGGCCGAGCATCTGCGCAATCCGTCGCTGCGCGCGGCCTTCGCAATCGGGTTCTGCATCCTGTTCGCCTTTATCGGCACGTTCACGTACGTCAACTTCGTGCTCGTGCGCGAGCCGCTGTCGCTTTCACGGATGGGACTGGGCTTCGTGTATTTCGTGTTCCTGCCGTCGATCGTGACGACGCCGCTCGCCGGCCACGCCGTAAGCCGCTTCGGCACGCGACGCACGCTCTGGGGCGCGCTCGCCGTCGCGGCTGCCGGTTTGCCGTTGCTGGTGTTGCCCCACCTCGTCGCGGTTCTCGTCGGTCTGGCGCTCGTCGGCGCCGGAACGTTTTTCGCACAGGCGACGGCGACGGCGTTCGTCGGCCACGTCGCAACCACCGATCGCGGGTCGGCAAGCGGCATCTACCTCGCGTGCTACTTCTTCGGCGGCCTCGTCGGCAGCGCCGTGCTGGGGCGTCTGTTCGACGGCTTCGGCTGGGGCGCGTGCGTCGCAGGTGTGGGCGTGTCGCTGCTCGCGGCCGCCGGGCTCGCTATCCGTCTGAAGCCACCGTCGCCGTCCGCCGCGTGAGCTTTGTCTCGTCAATCTCGATCACCCACTACCGGGAGAACATTGTGTATCGCATCCGTTTCGCTTCCGTTGCCTGCATTACGCTCGCACTGCTCGCCACACCGCTCGCACAAGCGCAGACGCTGGGTGCCGACGGCATTGTCAAGGTCAAGAGCGCCTACTCGATGAATGAAACGATTGCCCGCATCCGCGCGGACATCGCGAGCAAAGGGATCATGTTCTTTTCGGCCGTCGATCAGTCGCAGCTCGCCGCCAACGCAGGCATCGCGCTGCGACCGTCGACGTTGCTGATGTTCGGCAACCCGGCGCTGGGATCGCAGTTCATCACGTCCAACCCGCAGGCCGGTCTCGATTGGCCGGTGCGGCTGCTCGTGCAGCAGGACGACAACGGCGACGTGTGGGCGATCTACACGGATTTCGGCTGGATCGCGCACCGGCACGGCATCACCGATCGCGACGAGCAGTTCCGCACGGCGACCGGCGTGGTGGCATCGATCACGTCGACGATCAAAGCGAAGCGCTGACGATTGCGCCGAAGCGCACGCGGCCGTGCGCTACGGGCGTCCGAGAAACAGATATCCGCTCTGATTGCCGTCGGCTGCGCGGCCGTAGCCCAGGTATAGCGGCCCGATCGGCGTGTCGGCGCCAATGAACAGCGCCGTGGATTTGAGGAGCCCGGTGAGCTGACCGGGCACCAGAGGCCCCTCCATGCGGCCGGCCTCGAGCGACACGCCGGCGTACATGCCTTCGAGCAGCTCCTGGTTGATGAGCTTGTACGTGTAGACGAGCCGTCCGAACGTCAGGCGCTCGCCGGCGATCGCGCCGGTCGCGTAGCCCGATTGCTGCAGGAATCCGCCCCACGAAAACAGGTCGTACACCGGCAGGCTGCCGTTGCCGATGGTACCCCCGGCCTTCAATGCGACCTGCAGCGAATGGCGGCCGATCGAGTGCACACCGAGCAGATCGACATCCCATTTGGTGTAGTCGTCGTCGGCTCCGAGCGCACCGCGCGACGCGAACAGGTTGGCGGAGCCGGCGAAGCCGAAACGCGGAAAGTTCGCGCTGTCGAGCTGATCCACGACAGCGCGCACGGTGAGCGCACCCTGCGTGATTCGCCCCGGCGGCGGCGCCAGGCTCTCCGGCCCCGTGTCGAGGCTCGCGTGGATCGCGCCGGTCAGGATCCCGGCGCGCAGCTCGCCGTACTTGGTGAGATCGGTTCCGACATCGAGCTCCGCCTGCGTTGTGCGCAGATCGAAGCGCGCGATGCGGGTGGCGCCCTGGAACAGATCGACGGTGCGTCGCTCGATCTGCGCGCGCGGCGCAACAAACAGGAAGCGCTGCGTCTCCAGCGGCTGATAGAGCTCGGTGAACAGGCGGCTCGTGCGGCCGATCTGTGCGTCGGTCCGCCATTCGGCGCCGAGCCTGTTGATCCACGTGCGCCGATAGCTTGCGGCGATGTTGAAGAAACTGTCTCCCTGCAGATCGGA
>Ga0137367_10004762_pt1 | contig 11022 bp, 12 predicted proteins | sample SagtaG_14_FD_104939 | JGI IMG/M metagenome (GOLD analysis project Ga0137367, IMG submission 104939) | Vadose zone soil microbial communities from Sagehorn Ranch, Mendocino, California, USA - Sage1_L_80_16 metaG | ecosystem: Environmental > Terrestrial > Soil > Vadose zone | place: USA... | reverse complement strand
CGGGACGAACTACCGGCAGACGCGGTGACAGCATCGCTGGGCTGCGGAAACCCAACGGCCGTGGCCGACCTGCGCGAAGGCGAAGTGGTCCTGGACCTGGGCTCAGGCGGCGGCATCGACGTGTTGCTGTCCGCCCGCCGGGTAGGCCCGACAGGCAAGGCATACGGCGTGGATATGACGGAGGAGATGTTGGCCCTGGCCAGGGCCAACGCGACCGAGGCCGGCGCGACAAACGTGGAGTTCCTGAAAGGCACCATAGAGAACATCCCACTCCCGGCGAACACGGTGGACGTGGTGATCTCCAACTGCGTGATCAACCTGTCCGTGGACAAGCCAGCCGTGTTCGCGGAAACCTTCCGAGTCCTGAACCCCGGCGGCCGAATGGGAGTGTCCGACGTGGTCGCCGAGGACACCCTCACCCCAGAGGAACGCGCGGAACGCGGCTCGTACGTAGGCTGCATCGCCGGCGCCCTGTCAGTAACGGAATACCGCGAGGGCCTGACAGCAGCAGGCTTCACCGCCGTGGAGATCACCCCAACACACGAGGTAGCCGACGGCATGCACTCAGCCATCATCCGCGCGACAAAGCCCGCAACACTCCCAATCACAACAACCACCGACACACAACCCGCCCCCTGTTGCGGCGGAAACGCGTGCTGACCTACGGGTACATGGCCAGCCAGATCGCGATGTAGTGACGGCGGGGCTGCGGCCGTCCTCGGCGTGATCGCCTCACAGTGCCTTCTACCTGCGAGAACGCTTGCCAACAGTTCTCGCCGATTCTTGCCCCTGCCTGACCTCTGACGGCCCGGAGACGGCCTGATCTTGGTCGCCTCGGCGGGAGCATCTCGGTCAGCACGTGGCGCGGCCACAGCACCAGCTGGTTCGGTCCGACCGGGTGCCTCCGCGCCATGGGGTGACCTCCTGGGCTCTGCTCGCCGGCTCCTGCACTTCGCCGTCCCTTCGCCCCTGCCATCCGTAGCACCCGGTGTTAGACGATCACCGGGTGTTGAGGGGTCGACCTCAGTGACACACGGACGGTCTGGCCGACGATGTGACCTTGCATGAGTGTTCATGCGCGCCGCCGGTGGTGGCGCTTCCGTCGCGTGCCGTGGGCCGTGCCGCGATGGATGCGGTCTACGTCGCCAACACGACAGGCCGTGCGCGTCGCCGCCGGCGGCGGCGCGCCTTGATCCCATAGAGTCAGATTCGGCAGCAGATGTCCGACAACGTTCCGATGACGAGGCGATCGCAATAGGGTTGGGAGGATCGAGATTTCAACACAAGTCAGATATCAGGTATTTGTTAGCTCAACATACGTTGATCTGGTTGACGAACGTCAAGCGATTATTAGTACGCTACTGGAACTAGACGCTTTTCCTGCTGGAATGGAGCTTTTTCCAGCTGCTGACGATGATGCGTGGACGCTGATCAAAAGTGTCATTGATGACAGTGATTATTACCTGCTTGTCGTAGGTGGGCGTTATGGTTCGGTGGATCCTGTGGACAAGGTGGGCTTCACTGAAAAAGAGTATAAGTACGCGGTCAGCAAGAATAAACCAGTAATGGCGTTCATTCATGGCAGTCCTGAGACTATTCCAGTAGGAAAGACAGACCCTGATGATGAGGGCCGCAAATCCTTGCAGCAGTTTCGGGCGAAAATCCAGTCAGCGAAGCATGTAAAGTATTGGACTTCCCCTGATGATCTTGCGGGTAAGGTTGCGCGATCATATGTTAGTTTTGTGCGCAATTATCCGGCAATCGGTTGGATTCGAGCGGATCAGCAAAGCTCGCCCGAAGCTCTCGCCGAGATTAACCTGCTGCGAAATAGCTTGGTTGAGTTAGAGTCGCAGATTGCCGCAACCAGCGTGGCTCCGCCACCCGGTACGGATAACCTTGCCCAAGGAGCGGACGTTGTTGAATTCGAAGTGAGTGCCACGGCGTCGGCGCGGAAGGAGTCCGGGGACGGTTATAAACTTGATAACTATGTCGATATCAAGACCACCTGGGACGAGATCTTTTCAGCGGTAGGGCATCGGTTGATGCAGGACTGCGAAGAACGTATTCTCCGAAAAGCTGTGGACGAGTGGCTAGTCAATGTTTCATGGCACGAATCGGATGTGGATGAGCAACTATTCTCGATATTGCGGAATAATAAAGTCAAAACGACTGGATACACTATCTCCGCTCGGGCCGCCCATCTAGATACTGAGGACTTTGGTCTCATAAAGATCCAGCTAAAGGCCCTAGGGCTGATACAACATAGCCCTCGAAAGAGGAGTGTGAACGACCGGGGGACCTATTGGACATTGACGCCGTACGGTGAAAATAGGATGATCCAGCTTCTAGCGGTTAAGAAAGAAGATTTGGTCGAGGATGTGGAAGAGATCGACGGAGGTGGAAAGGAAGATGGTGACCGCGACTAACCGGGCAGTGCTGACACTAGCGTGTTTCTTATCTAACTTTCGAGACTCCTGTCGATCTATGACCGATGGGTGATCGCGATCAATATGCAAGTTCGGCGAGTGTCGAAGCGAGGCTGCTAGCCTCGGAGTATGCGTGGTGCTGGTGATCCGTTGACGATCGGGGAGCGTGTTGCGTTCTACCGGCGTCGGCGGGGGCTTGCTCAAGCCACGCTTGCTGCGTTGGTGGGGCGGTCTGAGGACTGGTTGAGCAAGATCGATCGGGGCGAGCGGGACATCCGCCGGCTTGATTTGCTTGTTGAGGTCGCTCGGGCTCTGCGGATCACGCTTGGTGACTTGCTCGGTGAGCCGGTGCTCATGGAGGACGAGCACAAGAACGACGACGTGCCCGCCATCCGGGATGCTCTCATGGCTCCTCAGCGGCTCTCCAAGACGCTGTTCGGCGGCGGATTCGAGCCTGAGTATGTCGAGACCCCAAGCCTGATGCGCAGTGAGGCCGTGCGGACGCTGTACCGGCGGGCGCCGGTCACGGCTGGCAAGAAGTCCTCGTTGCTCCTGGCGCTGGCCGAGCGGTGCCGCGCGGTGAGCGAGAGCTGATGGCGGCACCTGTGCTTGGCCTGGTCGGCTGCGGGGCCGGCGGCCTCGAAGACATCATTCCCAAACTCATCGAGCCCATGCAGGATCGGGGCTGGCGAGTGGCCGTCACGCTTACACCGACCGCCGCGACGTGGTTGGTCGCCGCCGGCGACATCGAGAAGATTGAGCAGGTCACGGGCTATCCCGTGCGGTCGAAGCCGCGGTTGCCCGGTGAGGAAAGCCCGCATTCGAAGATCGACTGCTACGCGGTCGTGCCGGCCACCTCGAACACTGTTGGCAAGCTCGCGCTCGGGCTCGCCGACAACCAGGCGCTTACGCAGGTCTGCGAGGCGATCGGGCTCGGCTCTATCCCGATCGTCGTCTTTCCGCGTATCAACGCTGCCCACGCTCGTCAACCATCGTGGGGTGGCCACATCGCCGCGCTTAAGCGGGCTGGCGTTCACCTGGTCATGGGTGACGATGTCTGGCCGCTGCACGAGCCGCGCTCCGCGCCGGGCAAACAGCTGCCCTGGGACACGATCATCCACACCATCATTTCGGCTGCTCAGCCACACTCCTAACCCCTTGAGATAGGCACCCGGACAGTTTGTCCGAGTCGTTGGTGTACTTCGCCGGTTTCCTTGGATCACCGCATCCATCCGGGTGCCCGAGGACGGCGGAAGGCGCATGAGTGTGCACGTAGTCATCCAACCCACGGCCGGATACGGCGCTGAGGTCATCGAACCTCTGCCGGGCGTCCGCCAGCTCATCGCGGGCAACGACGAAGTCGCCATGACCATCCAGGTCCCGCTCGCATCGGCGGGCTGTCCGACACCGCTCGGTTTGCCCGGTCGCTGGCAGCGGCTGCGGGCGAGTTCGTCGAGTGGTGCGACGCGCAGAACCGCACCCGCAGCTTTGGCGACCGCCCGAGCGGCTGGGCCGGCCTCAACCACACCAACGAAGGAGACTGATCATGGCTGTACCTCACGGCGTGCGATTCCCGATCGCGTTCGACGACCTGTTCCCGCAAGGCGCATATCTGATGGGCGACATCCAGCCGCTCACTGAGTACCAGTGCCAAGAGGACAAAGCTCGCAACCGTCCGGTGCGGCCCCGGATCGATGAGTGGGTGGCATTTCAGCACGAGCGGACCCGGCGGGCGATCGATGCCTTCCTCGTCGAGAACCAGCAGCAGGCGTCCTGACCTGCGGTAGACGGCCTGGGAAATGATCCAGACAGCAAACCCGCAGCTAGGGGTACATGGCCAGCCAGATCGCGATGTAGTGGGAGATCGCGGCCAGCACGGTGGCGGCGTGGAAGAACTCGTGGTGGCCGAAGATGGTGGGCCAGGGGTTGGGCCAGCGGGTGGCGTAGAAGACGGCGCCCATTGTGTAGAACCCGCCGCCCACCAGTAGCAGCACCAAAGCCGCGGGGCCGGCGTGATGCAGCAGCTCAGGGAGGACGAAGATCGCCACCCAGCCCAGTGCGATGTAGATCGGTGTGCCCAGCCACCGTGGGGCGTGTGGCCAGAGCAGCTTCAGCCCGACGCCCAGGATGGCCCCGCCCCACACGATGCCCAGTACCCAGTAGCCCGTCGGTTTTGACATTGCCAGCAGGGAGAACGGGGTGTAGGTGCCCGCGATGAACAGGAAGATCATCGAGTGGTCCAGGCGTTTCATCCACGCGCGGACGGAGAGGCTCACCCACCAGCGGCGGTGGTACAGCGCGCTCACGCCGAACAACCCCAGGACCGTCGCGCCGTAGACGGACGTCGCTATGGCCGCCGTGCTGGACACTGTGGACGCCGCCAGGGAAATCAACACGGCGCCCAGCACCAGGGACGCCCAGAACGACCAGTAGTGGATGACCCCGCGCATGCGGGGCTTGACATGCGGCGGCGGGTTCAGCGTCGCGGTGGGCATGGGGCCGAGGTTACGGGACCGTAGGTTGGGACGCTCGGGCGTGTGAAACGGGTCACGACCAGCCGGCCACCTCTCGATGTTCCACGGCGAAGCAGCGGTCCATGACCACGTCCAGGCCTCCCTCCGCGGCGATGATGGCGGCCTCCGGGGAGATCACGCCCAGTTGCATCCACAGGGCACCCGCGCCGGCCGCCACCGCCTCGCGGGCCACGTCCGGGACGTACTCGGCGCGGCGGAACACGTCGACGACATCGATTCGCTCCGGCACGTCCGCCAGTGACTTGTACGCGGTCAGGCCCTCCCAGGTCGACAGCGACGGGTTCACCGGGTACACGGTCAGGCCGGCACGCTTCAGGTAGCGGCCCACGCCGAAGCTGGGGCGCATCGGATTCGCGCTGAGTCCCACTATAGCTACCGTGCGTGACTCGTGGACCAGTTGTTCGATCACGGCGAGGTCCTGCCACCGCGGGTCGATTCCGGTTCGCTGCATGCTTCCAGTGTGCCCCCCGCACAGGGGACCGGCGTACTCTGCGAGGACGTGACACCAGCCTGGCGGAGATTCCGCAAGAAAGCCGCGAAACTCGTCTACGGCGTCTACGACAAGCGGCTCATCCAGCAGGCCGCCGGCCGGCACCCTCGCCACGTCGGGGTCGTCCTCGACGGCAACAGACGATGGGCGCGGGAGGCCGGGTTCACCGACGTCAAGCACGGCCACATCGCCGGCGCCCAACGCATCGCCGAGCTGCTCAGCTGGTGCGACGAGGCCGAGGTGGAGCTCGTCACCCTGTGGCTGCTCTCGACCGACAACGTGCTGCGCCCGGAGGCCGAGCTCAAGCCGCTGCTACAGATCATCGAGGGTGTGGTCGAGGAGCTGGCCGAGCCGGACCAGCCGTGGCGCCTGCGCATCATCGGCGCGCTCGACGTGCTGCCGCGTGACACCGGGGAACGCCTGGTCGCCGCCGCGAAGCGGACCGAGGGGCGCACCGGCATGGAGGTCAACATCGCGGTCGGCTACGGCGGCCGCCGGGAGATCGCCGACGCCGTGCGCAAGCTCCTCCAGACCCACGCCGAGGCCGGCAAGACCATCGAAGAGCTGGTCGAGGTCCTCGACGTCGACCACATCGCCGAGCACCTCTACACCTCGGGCCAGCCCGACCCCGACCTGCTGATCAGGACGTCCGGGGAACAGCGGCTGTCCGGGTTCATGCTCTGGCAGTCCGCGCACTCGGAGTTCTGGTTCTGTGAGGCCTACTGGCCCGACTTTCGGCGTACGGACTTCCTCCGCGCATTGCGCGACTACGCCATTCGCCATCGCCGATTCGGCTCGTAGCACAGCAAAGTGGGCCCCGAAATTCAGGGCCCACTTTGGTGCGCTGATTAACTCAGCAACCCGCGTTGCAACCGAACGAGCCGGCGATCAGCGCCGGGGTGGTCGCGATGCCCGTGTAGGCGCCGGCCACCAGGGCGGCCGCGCCGTAGCCGAGAGCGCCACCACCGATGATGAAGGTGTTGTAGGCGTCCCCGAACGTCGGGTTCGTGCCTGGCTCAACCAGGCCCGGCAGGTCACTCGCGTCGGCCGGGGACGCACTCGCGATCGCCGGGCCGGCGAGCATCGAGAGGCCAACTGCGGCAGCGACGACAACGCCAGCCTTCTTCAGCACGTTTCCATCTCCTTCAAACATTGGGGGGTATCGGGAAACCTCACGGGGTCCGTTTTATTGCACTCCGTCGGCACCAAGTTACTGCTATTTTCGGATGCTCGCGTCGCCGAATACTCCATCGTGTTACGAAATCGCCAACATTCACCATTTCCGGGTCGCCGGGTGATTTTCATGCCGGCGGAGCGTGATCACCGGCACGGGCTTCGTCCCAGGTAGCGGGCTTGTAAACGGTATGTGTCGCCCAGTCGGACGATGATCCAAATGGGGGTAGTGAACACGCGGAGTAGTCGCCTTCTCGTGCGCAAGAGGCATTCGCGTGGATCTTGAGTCTGGGTCACGAATCGAAAATCACCTGCGTGGCTGCCTGCCGGAGGAGGGCGAACGCGGGTAGCGTCCAAAGTGACGGGTCGCGCCCACGCAGCCCGTCCCGGGAGGCCCTGGTCGTGACGGCAACGATCGCGAGGGGGCCGGCACCTGGCCCTCGTGGGCGGGACGACTAAGTCGTTTCGCCTGGTCAGGGAGGTGCCCGGCCCTTCGAGGAACACGCGGACGTGGGTGCGCGTTCGCCGAGGAGTTGCCGTGACTGCTTCGCATTCCTCTTCCCCTGACCCTGGCGACCAGCGCCGGACCTACGTACTCGACACCTCCGTCCTGCTTTCGGACCCGTGGGCCATGTCCCGGTTCGGTGAGGACTCGGTCGTGCTGCCGCTGGTCGTCATCAACGAGTTGGAGGGCAAGCGGCATCACCCCGAGCTTGGTTGGTTCGCCAGGGAGGCCCTTCGGTTACTGGATGACCTGCGGAAACGTCACGGCCGGCTCGACGCGCCGATCCCGTTGGGCATCTCCGGCGGCACGCTGCACGTCGAGTTGAACCACTCCGACCCGACGGTCCTGCCGTCCGGGTTCCGGACCGACACCAACGACGCTCGGATCCTCGCGTGCGCGCTCAACATGGCCGCACACACCCCGCATGTGACGTTGATCACCAAGGATATGCCGCTGCGGATCAAGGCCGCCTCGGTCGGCCTGGAGGTCGACGAGTACCGGGCCCACGAGGTCACGCCGTCCGGCTGGACCGGCATGGTCGACCTCGAGGTCCGCCCGGACGTGCTCGACTCGCTCTACCGCGACGGCGCCGCCGACATCTCGGAGTTCGGCGTCACCTCGCCGGCTGACTTCCCGACCAACACGGGGTTGCGGCTGCTGGCGGCGTCCCAGAGCGCACTGGGCCGGGTCACCAAGGACAAGCAGGTGCAGCTCGTACGTGGCGACCGTGAGGCGTTCGGTCTGCACGGGCGCTCCGCGGAGCAGCGGGTGGCGCTCGACCTGCTGCTCGACCCCGAGGTCGGCATCGTGTCGCTCGGCGGCCGGGCCGGCACCGGCAAGTCGGCGCTCGCGTTGTGCGCCGGGCTCGAGGCGGTCATGGAGCGCAACCTGCACCGCAAGGTCGTCGTGTTCCGGCCGGTCTACGCGGTCGGCGGGCAGGACCTCGGCTACCTGCCGGGTTCCGAGAGCGAGAAGATGGCGCCGTGGGCGCAGGCCGTCTTCGACACTCTCGGTGCGCTCGTCAGCCAGCCGGTGATCGACGAGGTTCTCGACCGAGGGATGCTCGAGGTGCTGCCCCTGACGCACATTCGCGGACGGTCACTGCACGACTCGTTCGTGATCGTCGACGAGGCACAGTCGCTGGAGCGCAACGTCCTGCTGACCGTGCTGTCGCGGCTCGGCGCGGGCTCCCGTGTGGTGCTCACGCACGACGTGGCGCAACGGGACAACCTGAGGGTCGGCCGGTACGACGGCGTGGCGGCCGTCATCGAGAAGCTGAAGGGACACCCGCTCTTCGCGCACGTGACGCTCACGCGTTCCGAGCGCTCGCCGATCGCCGCTCTGGTAACGGAGATGCTCGAGGACCATGGGGCATAGGTAGGGGTAACCCCCGATCGTTTTCGGGAGCTTCCCTGATGGTTTGACGGTCTCGCTGACGAGACCGTTAAGCCATGGCAAACCTTGTCGAGCACAATTCAAAATTGCGGCCGACCTCCGTTGGCATGGCCGCTTACCCCGGCGAGCTACGGCCCGTCGGCCTGTTTCGAATTGTGCTCGCCCTCACAGCACAGTCGGCGCCGGTTCGTGGCGTGGCTCTCCCCGCCCCGCGGCCGGCGCCCGTCGGTGTCTTCCTGGGGGTGGTGGGACTGGTGTTCGCCGCGCTGCTCATGGGCGGTCTCAACGTCGTGGCGGCGGGGCGGATGAACCCGTTGGACACCACCATGTCCGACTACGTCTTCGTGCCCGGCGCCGGCTGGATGTTTCCCGCGTCGCTGCTCGCCATGTGCCTGGCGGGCGCCGGCGTCGGGGTCGGCCTGTGGGAGCGGGGGTTGCTCGCCGGCGTACTGCCGAAGCTGTCGCTTTCCTTGGCACTGCTGGGTTTGCTGCTCGCGGCGACGTTCGAGACCGACCCGGGCACCACGTCGGTGTCGGTGTCCGCGCAGATCCACCGGTACGCGGCCGGCGTCGTGTTCTTCTGCGTGCCGATACTGACGGTGCTCGTGGCCCGGCGAGTCGCCGAACGGAAGTCCTTGTACGCCGGGACTTTCGTCGCGTCGACGCTGCTGGTGCTGTTCCTGACCTGCCACCTCGGCCCGCTGGAGCCCGTGCTGGGTGACCTGAGTGGGCTGTTGCAGCGGCTGCTGTTCTGCGCGGAGCTGGTGTTGCTGGCTCAGCTGGTCCGGGTGATCCACCGGCCCGCCCACGGCTACGCGCTGGCCGCCTGACCCGTACGCTGCCGCCCCGCTTAGCCTTTGTGGACCCAGATCAGACAGTCGTGGCGGGTGTCGGTCGTGTGGTCGAGGCAGTGGTCCGGCAGGCGTTGTTCGTAGGTGTAGCCGGCGCGTTCGGCCACGCGGAGGGACGCGGCGTTGGCAGGGTCGATCTCCAGCCAGAGCCGGGTGTAGCCGTCGCGGTGGGCCTGCGTGGTCAGCTGTTTCAGGGCTGACACGGCGAGGCCCCGGCCGCGTTCCTCCGGGCGCACCCAGTAGGCCAGCTCGGCGCTGGCCGGGCCGTCCGGCATGAGCCCGACGGCGGCGACGAGCCGGCCGTGCTCGACGATGCCGTAGGACGTGTCGTGGTCCCACGCCCGCAGCGCCGCGACCGCGTCGGCGTGGGTGTACGGGCCGATCGGGTGGTGGCCCCACAACGATCGGCCCGTCTCGGTGCTCGTGGCCTCGACCAGGAGCGGGGCGTCGGCCTCGGTCAGCGGATGGAGGTCACCAGCCATGCGGGCGGGGCGCGCCTTCCGCGAAGCCCGACGCCGACTGGACGCCGACGACCGCCTTCTCGTGGAACTCCTCCAGCGTCGCCGCGCCCGTGTAGGTGCAGGCCGAGCGGACGCCCGAGCAGATGGCGTCCAGCAGGTCCTCCACGCTCGGCGCCGCCGGGTTCAGGCGCATCCGCGACGTCGAGATGCCCTCCTCGAACAGTGCCTTGCGGGCCCGGTCGAACGCGCTGTCGCCGCGGGTGCGGGCCGTGACCGCGCGCTTGGACGCCATGCCGAACGACTCCTTGTACGGGTTGCCCTGTTCGTCGCGGAGCAGGTCGCCCGGGGACTCGTACGTGCCGGCGAACCACGAGCCGACCATCACGCTCGACGCACCCGCCGCCAGGGCCAGCGCGACGTCACGCGGATGCCGGACGCCACCGTCGGCCCACACGTGGGCGCCCAGCTCACGGGCCGCCCGCGCGCACTCCAGCACGGCCGAGAACTGCGGCCGCCCCACGCCGGTCATCATGCGCGTCGTGCACATGGCGCCCGGGCCGACACCGACCTTGACCACGTCGGCACCCGCCGCGACCAGGTCACGCGTGCCCTCGGCCGTCACGACGTTCCCCGCCACGACGGTCACGCGCGACGTGTCCACGGCACTCGTGCCCAGGGCAGCCGTGCCCACGGCATCTGGGCCCACCGCGCCCTTGCCCGCCGCGTCCACCGCCGCCCGGACCGTCTTCAACGCCGCGAGCATCTTCTCCTGGTGGCCGTGTGCCGTGTCCACCACGAGCGTGTCCACCTCGGCCTCGACAAGCGCGGTCGTCTTGGCGCCCACGTCGCCGTTCACACCGACGGCCGCGGCGACCCGCAGGCGCCCCTTGGCGTCCAGTGCCGGCCGGTACAGGTCGGCCCGCAACGCACCGACCTCGGTCAGGACGCCGGCCAGGCGCCCTTCCTCATCGACGCCGAGCGCCACCCGGGCGGTCCGGCCGTGCAGCTCGTCGAACACCTCACGCGGCGCGGCCGCGATCGGCATGGCCAGCACGTCCGGGTCCGCGACCTCACCCAGCCGCGTGAACCGGTCCACACCGGCGCAGGCAGCCTCGTCCACGACCCCGACCGGCCGCTCGTCCTCGTCGACGATGACCACCGCGCCGTGCGCCCGCTTCGGCAGCAGG
>Ga0137367_10004753_pt1 | contig 11029 bp, 4 predicted proteins | sample SagtaG_14_FD_104939 | JGI IMG/M metagenome (GOLD analysis project Ga0137367, IMG submission 104939) | Vadose zone soil microbial communities from Sagehorn Ranch, Mendocino, California, USA - Sage1_L_80_16 metaG | ecosystem: Environmental > Terrestrial > Soil > Vadose zone | place: USA... | reverse complement strand
GTCGTGTATTTTAATAACCTGACCAACAACCCCGGCGCGGGCATCTCCGTCACTTTTCTGGTGAGCATGGCCGTTCCGACCGCCCGGGGCACCTTCGATCCGTCGACCGGCATGGTGGACCTGCGGGGTCCGTTCAACAACTAGGGCATCCCGGGCGGCTCCATCCTCACCAACACTGCGGCGAACCCCACGCCCTTTGCAGGCGCCATCCTGATCGCGACCGCCTCCCCCGGCAGCTCTATCCCCTACAAGTTTACGATGAACGGGACCTGGGAGATGGGCGACAACCGTTCGTTCATCCTCGCCAGCTCCGCGCAAACGCTGCCGGTGGACTATTTTGATCGCGTGAGCGACTTCGGTTCGATCGCCATCGAAACAACTCTATTTACCGTGACGCTCTCCTGGACGGGCGGACCCCTGATTCAGCTGCAGAGCGCGACCAGCGTGACGAATCGCGTCTGGGACGACGTGCCGAACACCCTCGGCCAAGCTTCGGTGGTTCTGTTCAACGATCCTTTTGCGGAGGGAGCCATGTTCTTTCGATTGACTGGCCCGTGATGGTGGTCGAAACCGCGTTTCCCTGGACGACGAACGGGCCACCGCTCGTGGGCATTAGTCCTGCGGAGTTCGGGGTCAGTCCGTGCATTTGTGCAGGATTGAAATCGAAACGCAGGCACCTCGCACGGATAGCAAGTATCCATGCACAAATGCACGGACTGACCCCCGGACAGGACCGTTTCACGGTTGATCCGGAATTTCGGTCTCGACCAGTTTCGCCAGCAGCGTCAGCGATTCCTGCCAGCCGAGATAGCAAGCTTCGGCCGGGATGGCCGCGGGTATCCCTTCCTGCGTGATGTTCAACTCGGTTCCGCAGAATACCTGCCGCAAGGTGATCGTCGTTTGCATTTCTCCAGGGAGGTTCGGGGCGTCGAATTTGTTGGTATGGCGGATGCGCTGGTGGGGCGTCAGTTCCAGATAGGTTCCACCGAAGGAGTGGCTCTTGCCGGTCGTGAAATTAGTGAAGGACATCTTGTAAGTGCCGCCGACCTTGGCCTCCAGGTGATGAACCTGGCCCGTGAATCCGTTCGGTGGAAGCCACTTGGCGAATGCCTCCGCATCGAGGAACGCCCGATAAACTCTCTCCGGCGTCGCCCGGAGCACGCGGTGGAGTCGGATGGTGTTTGTGTTGCTAGTTGGCATAATTTGTTGGTGTGTTGCTGTTCCTGACGACGAGCCAAGGAACGGCTTCCATGCGGTCATTTCTCTATTTTGATTTTCACTTACTACGACGAACGGGGCTGGCGATTCGGGACATTTTTTGCATCAAGGCTTTCGTGCTGCCTTCACTCTCGTGCTCATGGCGGAACGCGAGTTTGAGATTATTCATAACGCAACGCCTCCATGGGGTCGACCCGTGCCGCGCGGCGGGCGGGAAGCCAGCAGGCCAGCAGCACGACGACAATCATCACGCTGGCGGTTGCCGCGATCACACCCAAAGGCATCGTGCCGACCTCGTAAAGCACACTCTGCATCGCCTGCCAGTAGGCGCCGGCGCTGCCGGCGGTGTAATGCGCCTGGATCGACTCCCCAGGCTGCGGCACATGGCCTTCGACCACGACCGCGTTGTTGTCTCCATTGCCGTTCAGTGGAATGGAGGTGTTGATGCCGGCAAAGGTCACGCCCGGCTGCGCTCGCAGATCGCCCAGTAACCGCTCGATGAAGGCCAGTCGCTGGGCCGGCTCCCGATAGTTGTTTCCCGGCAGCACAAGCTGGCCCGTCAGGACATGGTCCGGTTGAAAGCCGGGCGAAACCGCCAGAACGCGTTGGAGGCTTCGCCCGAGCAGGGCCGCGCCGGCCAACAGCATAAAAGCCAGCGCCACCTGCCCGACGGTGAACGCGTGGCGCAGTCGTTGGATCGCGAAACTCACCGTGCCGCCACGGGTTTCGGTTTGCCGCACGAGGGCGAGTTGGCCCCGCAGGTTCAACCACATCATCGGCAGTGCCAGCGCGAGGCCGGCCAGAGCCGATGAGCCAAACGACATCAGGACCACACGTCCGGTCAGAGCGACATCTGCACCGAGCGGCAACTTGTCGATTCCAAGCACGGTGAGCATCCGAATACCCACCGCGCTTAAACCGTCTTTCCCCTTTCGCCTGCGGGTGAAGATCGGCCAGACCACTTTCCTGCCGATTGAAATGGCGGTCCACTTCGCCCAGGTCGGCGAACCCGCCCAATCAGCATCTGGCCCCGTGCACCGCTTCCGGAAACGCCGTCGCCCCAAGAGACGCGTGTAGGGGTCAGTCCGTGCATTTGTGCACGGATGGAACCAGTCGAACCATCCGACAAAACTCTGGCGACAGGAGCTGGAGTTCGTGACAAAGCCGAATAGTTCCAAGGTACCTGGACGTAGCGATTCCATCAACCCGAGCTCCAGACGCCTAAGGCGCGGCTGCACAAATGCACGGACTGACCCCTGCGAATCCTGTGAATCTGATATTCCCCAAGACCCCGAGTTACGGTATAGATAGTCGACCCAACGACACAACTGTGACTGCCGTGAAAACTTTCTCTGCCATTCTTGTGACGGCGAGCTGCATCGGAGCCGGCTCATTCCAGTCCGTTGCAGCCGCTCCCACCGTGCAAGCGCTCGCCCCCGCCCCCGGGGTAGTGAGCAGCCTGACCCGCGTCACCGTCACCTTCAGCGTTGCCGTGAACGGGCCGGCGGCCGAAGACCTATTAATCAACGGGAATTCCGCCACGAGCGTGAGCGGTTCCAGCAACACCTGGACGTTCAGCTTTCCCCAGCCGGCACCGGGACTAGTCCAGTGCTCCTGGGACGCCAGCCATGGGATCTATGACCTGGCGGGGAACCGGTTCGACGAACTCGCTCCGGGCTCGACTTGGTCTTATACGCTGGTTGATACCCTTCCGCCGGTCGTCCAGACGGTATTCCCGACGCCGGAAGCGGCCTTGGGCGTCTTGACCCGGATTGAAATCACGTTCCATGAACCCGTCAGCGGCGTGGACCCCGCCGACCTTGTCATCAACGGGCAACCGGCCAGTTCGGTCACCGGCATCGGAGCCGGGCCGTATCTTTTCGCCTTCACCCAACCGGCCGCCGGCGCAGTGACGGTGAGTTGGGCCGAAGCGCACGGGATCCAGGACACCGCGCCGACGCCCAATCCGTTTGGGGGCGGAAGCTGGTCGTACCATCTCCGCGCCGGCCTGGGGAGCGACGTGGTGCTGAATGAAATCATGGCGGATAACCTCAATGGGTTGCTCGATGAAGATGGCGATACCAGCGACTGGATCGAGTTGTTGAACCGGGGAGCGACCAGCGTGAATCTCCTGGGTTGGGCACTGACCGACGATCCGCAGCGGAGGGGGGAATGGGTGTTTCCGGCGATCACGCTCGGCCCCGGCCAATACCTGCTGGTGTTTGCCTCGGGCAAAGATCGCGCGACAAGCGGGCCCGGCACCAACCACGCGAACTTCACTCTGGCCGGCAGTGAATACCTCGGGCTCTATAACGCCGAATTGCCCCGCCAGGCGGTCAGTGAATTTGCCCCGGTCTACCCGGAGCAACGCGGTGACATCGCCTGGGGCCGCACCGCCTCCAACACGCTGGCTTACTTTGCCACGGCGACACCGGGAGCCCCGAACGCCAGCCCGAGCAATTACACCGGCTTCGCCGAGCGCCCGCACGCGTCGGTGGGCAGCGGCTTGTTCGGCTCGCCCTTCCAACTGGCGCTTTCCTCGGCGACGGCCGGAGCGACGATCTACTACACGTTGAACGGAGACGTGCCGACGCCGGCCAGCGGCACGCTTTACACCGGCCTGATTCCAATCGCGGGGAATCGCGACAAAGCGGCCGTTCCGCTCCGTGCCGCCGCCTACAAGACCGGTTTGCTCCCGTCCTCGGTCCTCACCCGCACCTACGTGTTCCCCGATTACGTGCCGCAGCAGCCGGCCGCGCCGCCTGGCTATCCAACCAACTGGGTGTCGGGCAACGGCAAACTCACCACTTCGGGCGACTACGAGATGGATCCGCAAGTGTTAACCAACGGGAACAATGCCCAAGTTGCCCGGCAAGCTTTGGCGGAGCTGCCCGTCGTGTCGCTGGTGGCGGGCATCAACACTTTCTTCGCCCCCACCACCGGCGTCTACACCGCCCGGGCCAAACAGGGCAATCAACGGCAGGCCAACGTCGAGATGTGGCTGCCGAACGGCCAGCGGCTCTTCCAGGTCGAGTGCGGTTTCGAGGTCCAGGGCGGCAGCAGTCCCACCGACCTCAACGGAGACTGGAAAGACAAGAAGCTGTCGCTGCGCCTGATCTTTCGCGGGGATTTCGGGACGCCGAAATTGCACGCCAGGATCTTCAACGACACGCCGGTCGAAGAGTTCGACACGCTCATCCTGGATGCCGGGCTGAACTTTTGGTGGACGCACATGACCGATAGCGATCAACGGAACCGGGCCAAGTTCATCACCGATCAATACACCAGCGACCTGATGAACAACGCCGGGATGGTGGCCCAACACGGGCGGTTCGTTCACCTTTACCTCAACGGTCTTTACTGGGGCCTCTACGACATCCACGAGCGCATGGATGAAAGCGCCGCGGCCAGTTACCTGGGCGGACAGAAGGAGGAGTGGGACGTGCTCAAACACACCGGCGACGCGGTTGGTCTGCAAAATGGGACGCTGACCAACTACAACGCCATGTTCGCGCTGGCCCGGTCGGGTCTGGCCAACAACGCGGTCTACGAACAACTGCAGAGCTTCCTGGATCTCCCCTGGTTCGCCGATTACCTGATCATCAATTTCTGGGTCGGCAATACCGACTGGCCGAACCATAACTGGTACGCCTGGCGGCGCAGTCGCACCCCGGGAGCGCTGCCGTGGCGGTTCGTCAGTTGGGATGCCGAGCACACGGTGAAGAGCTACTCGGAGAATCGCCTCGGCATCAGCGATGCGAATTCTCCAGGCGAACTCTTTCAACTGCTCCGGAACAACGCGGAGTTCAAAATCCTTTTCGGCGATCGCGTCCACAAACTCCTGTTCAACGGCGGGCCGCTTTACTCGATCCCGGACCAGGTCGCCTTTTGGACCCCGACCAACACGGCCGACAACGTGCCTGCCACCACCTACCGCAGGCGCGTCGACGAGATCTGGAACTCGATCGTCTGCGAATCGGCCCGCTGGGGGGACGTGGCCACCGCCAACACGAATAACCCCTACACGCGGGAATTGCACTACACGCGCGAACTCAATGCTCTCTTCACCCTGACCAACATCACCGGGCAAACGCCCAATTATTTTCCTCTGCGCGGCTCCAATGTGCTCGCTCAATTTCGTCTCGCCGGACTCTATCCCACGGTGGCCGCGCCCGCCTTCAGCCAGCACGGCGGTCGCGTCGCTCCCGGCTACCAGCTGGGGATCACCAATAGGAACGGATCGGGGTCGGTTTACTACACCACCAACGGGGTCGACCCGCGCGCCTACGGGTCGGGCGCAGTCGCCCCCACCGCCCTGCTCTACACCGGTATGCCGCTGGCCCTGGATCGCTCCATGACCGTCAAGGCGCGCGCCCTGGTCGCGACGAATTGGAGCGCACTCGACGAAGCGTCCTTCACCATCGGGTCTCTGGGCGTCCCCCTCCGCATCACCGAGATCATGTATAACCCGATGCCCGGCCCGGCCCCGGGCAACGTCTACGAATTCCTCGAACTCCTCAACGCCGGTCCCACCGATCTGGATCTCGGCGGCTACTCCTTCGCAGGCGTCAATTTCGCCTTCGCGCCCTTCTTCACCCTCGCCGCCGGGGCGCGCATCGTCCTGGCGTCGGACGCCAATCCATTGGCCTTTGCGGCCCGCTACCCGGGCGTGCCCGTGTCAGGTTATTTTGGCGGCGCGCTCAACAACGCCGGCGAACGCATCGCGATCAAAGATCCCGCCGGCAACATGGTCCTTTCGGTGGATTATGAGGACCGCAACGGCTGGCCTGCGCCCGCCGCCGGAGGCGGCTACTCGCTCGAGATCATCGATCTGAACGGCAACCCCGACGACCCGGCCAACTGGCGCGCGAGCTCGGCCCTCAACGGCACGCCTGGGCTGCCTGCCTCCAATCCCCCGGCCGCGAGTCTCCTCTTGAACGAAGTCATGGCCGACAACCGGAACACGACCAACCTGGCAGGCGCTTATCCGGATTGGGTCGAGCTTTACAATGCCGGGACGGCGCCCCTGAGTCTGACCGGCTGGAGCCTCAGTGACAACGACGATCCGCGGCGTTTTGTTTTCAGCGACGGCCCCTCGTTGGCGTCCGGAGCTTACCTGGTGGTCTTCTTCGATACTAATGCTGCGCCCGGCATCCATACCGGCTTCAGCCTCGACCAGGACGGCGGCCACGTGCTGCTCTACGACCCGAACACCAACCGCATCGACGCCGTGAGTTACGGCGCGCAATTGCCGGATTATTCGATCGGCCGGATGGCCGGCGCGTGGAGGCTCAACGCACCGACTCCGGGCGGCCCGAATCTGCCCACGGCAACCGGGCCGGCCTCAGACCTGGTCCTCAACGAATGGCTGGCCAATGCCGTCCCCGGCGGCACCGATTGGGTGGAATTGTTTAATCGTTCTGCGACCAGGCCCATCGCCTTGAACGGCCTCTACCTGGGCGCCGGCGGCGCCGTGTTCCGCTACACCTCCCTCTCGTTCATAGCTCCCGGTGGATTTCTCCAACTCCTGGCCGACGAAACCACCGGACCGGCGCACCTGGACTTCAAACTCTCCGCGGCGGGCAGCTCGGTCGCTCTCTATGACGAGGCGGGGCTCGAAGTCGACCGCGTCACCTTCGGACCACAAGTCGAAGGGATTAGCCAGGGCCGCCTGCCGGATGGTGGCGCGACGATCGCCAGTTTCCCGGGCAGCGCCAGCCCGGGCGCCGCCAACTACGTCATCACTTACGGCGGCCCATTTCTCAACGAAGTCCTGGCGCGCAACGAGGGCGGCAGCGTGACTCCCTGGGGCGCGCGCGCGGATTGGGTCGAACTCGCCAACACCAACGGCACCGCCGTCGCCCTCGGTGGATTTGGCCTGAGTGATGAGCCGGGCACGCGCAAATGGTCCATTCCCTCGGGCATTTCCATCCCTGCCAGCGGTTACCTGCGTGTCTGGTGCGACGGCGACGCGCCGCCTTCGGTGATCGGCGGGCCCGATCTTAATGCCGGCTTCTCCCTGGCCAGCAAGAGTGGTGGAGTCTACTTGTTCGCCACGAACGGCCTGGTGGAGGATTACGTGGAATATGGCTTCCAAGTGGCCGACCTTTCAATCGGGCGCAGTGGCGCTACCTGGCGACTGCTGGCGACTCCGTCCCCCGGCGCCAGCAACAGCCTTCCCGCGAGTTTGGGGAACGCGTCGAGCCTGCGCTTCAACGAGTGGCTCTCGGATCCGGCCAGCGGCCATGATTGGTTTGAACTCTACAACCCGGGGACGGCCCCCGTCGAGTTATCCGGGCTTTATCTGACCGATGACCCGGCGTTGACCGCCCGGGACCAGTTCCGCATCGCTCCGCTCTCGTTCCTCGGCGGCCTTGGCTTCGCCCAATTCGAAGCGGACGACGATCCCAGCCAGGGCCACCAGCACGTCAACTTCCACCTCGACAGCGGCGGAGACGCCCTCCGCCTCTACGATGCCGGCTTCGGCGCGATCGACGCGGTCGATTTTGGCGCGATCGCTCCGGGCGTCTCGATGGGGCGCCTGCCCGACGGGAGCGGGACCCTCGCCACGTTTCCCGGCAACCCGACGCCGGGCCAAAGCAACTATCGCCCATTGGAAAATGCCGCGATCAATGAAGTGCTGGCCGACAGCGCTGATCCACTGGAGGACGCCATCGAGATTTACAATCCGACCGGCCTGGGCATCGAGGTGGGAGGCTGGTTCCTGAGCGATAGCGCGCGGGACGCGAAGAAATACCGCATCCCCAACGGAACGTTTCTCGCCGCGGGTGGATATCTTGTGTTCTACGAAAGCCAGTTCAACGCGGCTGGCCCCGGCGCCTTTGCGCTGAGTCCGGCGGGAGGCGAGGTGTTGCTGTCCGAAGCGGATGCCGCGGGCACGCTGTCAGGCTTCCGCGCCGTCGCGAAGTTCGGGCCAGCTTTGACCGGCGTGTCGTGGGGACGGGTGGAGACCTGTTCCGGGGCCGATTTCGCCGCTTTGCGCCGGCGCTCCTTCGGCCAGGACGCCCCGGGCTCGTTGGCGCAGTTCCGGACGGGAGCGGGGTTGTTCAACGGCGACGCGTTGGTCGGCCCGGTGGTGATCAACGAGGTCATGTACCACCCGGCGTCCGGCGGCCTCGAGGACAACACGCTCGACGAATACCTTGAACTGCTCAACGCCACGGCCGCGCCTGTGTCCCTGTTCGATCCGGCGCATCCGGCCAACACCTGGAAGATTAGTTCCGGCGTGCAGTTTACTCTTCCCCAGAACGTCACGCTCCCCGCCGGCGGCTTCGCGTTGCTGGTGAACTTCAACCCGGCGGCGAACCCGACGCAACTGGCTGCATTCCGCACATCGTATGGCGTGCCGATGGAAGTGCCGGTTCTGGGCCCGTATGGCGGCAAGTTGGCCAACGACGGGGAGACCCTCGAACTCCTGCAGCCTCGAGCGCCCGCTTCGGATGGATTCGTGGCGTATGCCGTGGTGGATCGGGTCAGTTATACGGCCGCCAATCCGTGGCCGGCGGAAGGCAATGGCACCGGATTCTCGCTGCAACGACGCGCCGCGCTGGAGTACGGGAACGACCCGGGCAACTGGCTGGCCGCGGAGCCCACCGCCGGGCTGGCCAACGTCGCCCAACTCTCGCGTCCACTCTCCATCGTCGCCCAACCAGTCAGTCGCGCCGTCATCCCCGGAAGCAGGGTTGTGTTCAGCGTCACCGGATGCGGAAGCCGGCCGCTGTCCTACCAGTGGAAACATGACGGCGCGAACATCGAGGACGGCACCAACGCCACTTTGGTTCTGGCCGCGGTTCAGCCGCCGGATGCGGGCAGCTACACCGTGCGGGTTTCCAGCGGTGCGGATGATATTCTGAGCGCGCCCGCCACGTTGGCCCTGACGTCGTTGCCGGTGATCACGATTCAGCCGCAGGGACAGTCAGTGGGGGTTGGACTCACCGCGACCTTCACGGTCGAGGCGATGGGGCCAGGACCGCTCACCTACCAATGGCGTCGCAATGGCCAGCCTCTGCCCGGCGCCACCCAAGCTTCGCTGGTCCTCGAGAACCTGCGCGCGATCGATGCCGCTGGCTACAGCGTCCTGGTGATCAACGCCGCCGGCGCCGTCCCCAGCGCGGTCGCCGCGCTCCTCGTGCTCGTGCCCCCGGAGATCACCCAGCAGCCTCAAAACCAATCCGTCGCGCCGGGCAGCACGGCGACGTTCGCCGTGGCCGCCACCGGCGTGGGCACGCTGCGGTATCAGTGGCAATTCAATGGCGCCAATCTGGCTGAAGCCACCCAAGCCACCTTGACGATCACCAACGCCCAATTGCCCAACGAAGGGGATTACCGTGTTCTCGTCACCGACGACATCACGACCGGTCAAAGCCAGTTGGCGCGCCTCACGGTGCGCGTCCCACCAGTCATCTTGATCCCGCCGCGCGGCCAAACCAACGTCGTCGGAGCCACCATGAGCTTCACCGTCGTGGCCAGTGGCTCCGTTCCCATGGGGTTCCGCTGGAACAAAGGCTCGGTCCCGATCCTGACCAACGTGCTGAACACGACCAACTGTACCTTCACCATCACCAACGCCCTCACTTCCACCTCCGGCGTCTACCGGGTCGTGATCACCAACTCCGGGAACTTGAATCTGGTTGTCAACGCCACGTTCAACGTCCTGGTGGTCGCGCCACCCGTCATCACTCTGCAACCGCTCAGCCAGAGTGTCGATGCCGGCGCTGATGTCACCTTCACGGTCGGAGTTGCCGGCACCGCACCCGGTTACCAGTGGCGCTTTGGCGGCACCGATCTTCCCGGCGCCACGAACATTTCGTTGACCATCACGAACGTTCAACTGGCCAACCAAGGATCCTATCAACTGGTGGCCAGCAACCTGGCGGGCATGGTGATCAGCGCAGTGGCCAGGCTGACCTTGACCGGAACACCTATCCTGCAAGATCTCGCTCGCCTGCCGGACGGAAGCGTCCGACTGGATTTGTCCGGCACACCGAACCGCAATTACGCCATTGAAGCCGCCCCTGACCTGGCGCATTGGACGGTCTTGACGACGATCGCTTACACCAACGGCGTCATGCCCCTCATCGACCCATCGGGCGCAGCCATGACCAATCGCTTCTACCGAGCCAGGCTGGTGCCGTGACCAGACTGGGAGCGGCCTCTCAAGTCGCGGCCGGGTGCGCGCTCTTTGAGTTGCGGTAACTATTCAGGTCTGAGGTTGCTTTCGCCCTTACCTCGGCCCTCTCCCCCGGGGAGAGGGAGAACTATTTTCCGCGGTGGGACAGCATCGTGGGAATCGGCGGTTGGAGCGTCTTGAGCGCGGCAACGGCAAGAGCAGCATCAGAGTTTTCACGACGCCCTGCCACCATCTCCCCCCGGGGGGCTCACCGTGTCCCACATCTTATTTGCTAGACACCGTGGGTTCAGACAAATCCTTGAGAAAATCGAGCACCACGAATCAACTTTCTCTCCTTCGCAATGCCATAGTGAGTGTCACTCAATTCCGACAGCATCTGGTTCGGCGGCGAGCGGGCGTCCCTTTGATGCCTTGCGTCTTTGCGTCTTTGCGTTTTAACGGCCTCGGTGCCAACGCAGAGACGCAGAGGCGCAAAGACGCAGAGAGGACTTGCCCAAGAGGCGGTAGATTGGATCGGTCGGCCGCGCGCGATCGCCCAGAACCGGAGCGCGAGATGGTTGACGGATGAACCGTGGACGGCCAGTCGGTGGAGTCAACGGGGATGGGCCGTTGCGGCCAGTGTCAATGGCAACGTCCCCGGCGCCCCATCCCCGGCGCTGG
>Ga0137367_10004752_pt1 | contig 11030 bp, 10 predicted proteins | sample SagtaG_14_FD_104939 | JGI IMG/M metagenome (GOLD analysis project Ga0137367, IMG submission 104939) | Vadose zone soil microbial communities from Sagehorn Ranch, Mendocino, California, USA - Sage1_L_80_16 metaG | ecosystem: Environmental > Terrestrial > Soil > Vadose zone | place: USA... | reverse complement strand
TGGGGGGCCAGCCTCACCAACACCCGAGGGGCCAGCGGCGGATCCCCTGCTCGCCCCGCCAAGAAGCGCGGATCCACACGACGCCCACCAGCTACGAAAGGCCCTGCCCTACTCGCCCTGACGAGCGCCGCGATGGCAAGGTGGCGCGGCGCTCGCAGCTCAACGCGGTGTTGGACGGACTAAAGCGGTAGCGGACAATGGCGAACTCCGACAACCCGCGTACCGGTGCTGAGTTCGAGGAACTCGTCGGGGCCTTCTTCGCGACGCAGGGTCTTACTCTGCTGCCGAATGTGGCGGTTCCCGTTGGCACTGGCAAGGCGAAGAAGGACCACAAGTTCGATCTGGGCTCCGAAAGCCCCCCCGTCCTCGTGGAGTGTAAGTGCCACACCTGGACCGAAGGGGGTAATGCGCCGAGCGCAAAGCTCACCGTCTGGAACGAGGCCATGTTGTACTTCGCCTGCGCGCCACTGAAGTATCGAAAGCTCCTGGTCGTGCAGCGGAGTCTCCGAGGCCCGGAGACGCTCGCCGAGCACTACTTGAAGCGCTATCGTCACCTCGTGCCTGGCGGCGTCGAGCTGTGGGAGTTTGATTCGGTCACGCGACAAGGCCGCTTGCTCTACAAGAGCCAAGAGGCGGAAGGCGGAGCAAGAGCCGAGGAGGCGAAAGTGATGGATCCCACGCCCACGGATACGGCACCCACTCGATGCCCGGAGCTGTATCAGGCTGCAACGCAGCAATGGGCACACGCGGAGCAGATCCGCTGGACCCTTCTCTACAACTACCTCATGGCCAGCACCATCCTTCTTCTGGCGTGGGCGACGGTCTATGCGGCACACTCAGCATTCCGCTCGAGGCCATGGCTTCTCGCGCTCCTCGCGGCAGCAGGGGCAATCGTGAGCCTTGCGTGGGTGGGCCTCGGGCTGCGCGCCAGCAGCTTCGTGGATGCATACGCGCAGACGGGCAAGGCCCTGGAAGGACCACTCGGAGCAAACGGACCGTTTGCGCGGGCGCAGCAGCACCGGGAGGGGCTCAAGGGCTGGAGCGCATGCATCAACTCCCGGCGCGTCGTCGCAGGCGTACCGGGGCTGTTCTCAGCTCTCTATCTGGTGCTCTGTTGTCTCGCGGTCAAGTGGATCCTCGGCGCATAGGGGCGTGCCCGCCCAACAACGCGTTGAACCTGACGAGCGGCGCATGGCAAGCTGGTGCGCCGCTCGCAGGTTAACGCGGTGTTCGGCGGACCCTTATGGACAAGTGGGAGCGGGAGCGTGAGCGAGAAGACTGCAACAGACTTCCTGGCCACGGTTACCGTGTTGGAGGCCAACATAGAGCTGTTCCACGGGGGCGTACGTGAGCTCTATCGCGTTGTAGCCACCGAACTTCGCAAGCTGCTGTGTGACGGCAAGAGCACCTTGCTTTCGCGTGTTTTTATCGACATGCGCCTGCACAAGTTGCACTGGACGCACATCCTCGAGCAGAGTCCTTCGCTGGCCGAAGGTCTCCAGATCCTCCTGCCTGGGCGTCTCGAGGTCACCAACGGGAAGCCGCACTTCAATCTCCTGTTTGCGCCGACCCAGGAGCAGATGGCCCTCGAAGCATGGCTTGAGCAACCTTTGCTGGGTCCCGATCTGTCTGTTCGGGAGCTAATTCGATCAGTAGCTGACAAAGAGGGGGCTCACTCAGACCCGCGCTACAACGAGGCCCTCGCTGAGGCTAAACGCGTGAAGTACGTAGCTGACGAGAGCCATCTTCACTGTGTCGTCGGCATCGCAGAATACCTACTGGCGTTCATGCGACGTGAACCCCTTCAGGTTGTCAAAGATGTACCGCTTCGCCGTCGGGAGGACGGTGTATGGGAGCGTGCGTAGCGCCGAACAAGGGGATGAAGCTGAGCTTGCTGAGTTCTGGGACACCCACAGCGTTACGGACTTCGCTGACCAGCTCGACGAAGTCAGCGAGCCCGTGTTCGGCAAACAGGTCGCTCACGGGGTTCGCGTCCCTCTCAGTGCCGAGGAACGCCTAGCGGTGCGGCGTCTCGCGGACTCCAAGAGGCTGCGCTTATCCGTGAATGGGTGAAGGAGAAGCTGCATATCGGGTAGCGCCGCTGCTCGCGGCGTATGAGCGGCAGGACGCATGCCGTTTGGGCGTTAGACCAGGCTGACCCGCGGCAGTCTCAGGAACTCCCGGGCCCGCTGGCGCCGGAGCCGCAGCACCGCGTCCTCGAGGGAGGCCGCGTCGACCCGGCTGCGGTGACGCTCGGCCGCCCGTTCCGACTCCGCCTTCACCGTGGCCGCCGTCTCGGCGGGCAGGGCCTCCAGGGCCGCGCCCGAGACCTCGTCGTCGATCTCGCGCAGCTTGCCGCGCAGGTAGTCCCAGTTCGGCTTCGCCGCCACTGCCACCAGGTCCTCCAGCTCCCGCAGCTTCTGCAAGGGCAGGGCGAAGCTGCGCCGCGGCAGCTCGAGGAGGCGCTCCCGGAGGGCGGCCAGGATCTCCTGGACGTCGGCCAGGCTCGGCCGCTCGACCTCGAGGCCGGAGCGGCTGGGCCGCCGCTCTGCGCCCACGGCCAGCTCCTCCACCCGGCGGCGGCAGAAGGCGAGCGACGACGCGTTGGGCTCGCTGGCGAAGGCGTGGTCGATCCCCACCAGCACGGTGGCGAGAGACACTCCCGCCTCGTGCCAGCTCTTCGCGAGGGCGAAGTCGCGGGGGGAGAGCGCGTGGTCCCGCCCCCGGCGCGCCCGCAGGGAGGCCTCGATCGCCTCCACGTAGGCGAGGAGCTCGGGGTCGCTGGCCGCCGACTCGCCGGGACCGGTCACAGGGGCACCACGTCGAACTGCTCCTGGTGCAGCAGGGGGTCCCCCTGGACCGAGATCTCCCGGGCCACCAGGCCCGTGAGGTCCTTGAGCACCGCCGCCTCCTCGCCCCCGAGGGCCCGGGCCACCTCGGGGTTCACGCGCAGGAGCAGGCGCTGGCCGTCCATGTCGGCGGCCACCTTCTTGACCTCGTCGTAGATCTCGGAGCACACGGTGGCCACGCTCTTGATCATCCCGCTCCCCGTGCAATAGGGACAGGCCTGGCAGAGGAGCCGCTCCAGCGACTGCTTGACCCGCTTGCGGGTGAGGATCACGAGGCCGAACTCGTGCACGGAGAGGACCTTGATCGGGGAGCGGTCCCTGCGTAGCTCCTGCTCGAAGGCGAGGAGGACCTTCTGCCGGCTCGTGCGCTCCTCCATGTCGATGAAGTCCACCACGATGATCCCGCCCAGGTCGCGCAGCCGGATCTGGCGCACGATCTCCCGCACCGCGTCCAGGTTGGCCCGGAGCAGCGTCTCCTCCAGGCGTTTCTTGCCCACGAATCGCCCGGTGTTGACGTCGATGGCGACCAGGGCCTCCGTCTGGTTGATGACGATGTAGCCGCCCGTGGGGAGCCAGACCTTGGAGCGAAGCGCCCGCTCCAGCTCCGTGGAGACACCGTACTCCTCCAGAATGGAGGCGGTCCCGTGATGGAGGCGCACCCGCGGGGCGAGATCGGGCAGGAGCTGGGTCACGAGGTCGAGGGTGCGCTGGAACTCACGCTCGTGGTCGAGACGGATATGCCCCACGTCTCCCGCCAGCAGGTCGCGCAGGAGCCGCTGTACGAGCGAGGGCTCACGGTGGAGAAGGGCAGGGGCGCCCTGCCGGGTGGCCAGGGCCCGCGCCTCGTCCCAGGTCTTCGAGAGGTAGCGGCCGTCGCGGAGGAAGTCCTCGCGGTCGCGCCCCTGGCCCGCGGTGCGAGCGATGAAGCCGCCCCCCCCGCGCTCCTGGCGGATCTCCTTGAGGACGGTCTTGAGCCGCCGCCGCTCCTCGTCGTCGGTGATCTTCCGCGACACTCCGACGTGCTCCACCGTGGGCATGAGCACGAGGTAGCGGCCGGGCAGGGAGACGTGGGAGGTGATCCGCGCTCCCTTGGTGCCCAGAGGCTCCTTGAGCACCTGCACGATCACCTCCTGCCCTTCGCGCAGGCGGTCCTCGATGGGGCCGCTGCGGGCGGCCTCCACCTCCTCGGGAGCGAGCAGGTTCTCGGGCAGCTCCTCGAAGACGTCGGCCACGTGCAGGAAGGCGTCGCGCTCCTGGCCGATGTCGACGAAGGCCGACTGCATCCCGGGCAGGACGCGGGTCACCCGCCCCTTGTAGACGTTCCCCGCGATGCCCCGGTGGGTCTCGCGCTCGATGAAGATCTCCGAGACGACCCCGTCCTCAAGGAGCGCGACCTTCGTCTCCTGCGGGGTGGTGCTGACGATCAGGTCTCTGGTCATGGAAGGTCCCTTCCATGAGCCCTCGTCGTCCGGGGGACGGATGGCGGTCCGGGTCCGGAAGAAGGGCTCCTTGGGGATCGGTCCGGCGGGCGGCCGGGCCTCCGGCCCCGCGCGCGGCGGCCACGCGCCGCGCAGGATCGGGGAAGGGGACGCGTCTTTCAGTTCGCGAAGCGACGCATCCTGACATTGAGTATGAGACCCACGGCGATGAGGGAGGAAAGAATGGACGACCCGCCATAGCTCATGAAGGGCAGCGGCAGTCCCTTGATGGGCACGAGGCCCGCCACCATGGCGACATTGTACACGACCTGGAAGGTGAAGGTCGCCGCGATCCCCGCCACCAGGAAGGCCCCCACCCGATCGCGGGCGAGCTGGGCCGTCTCCAGCATCCGCCAGATCACGAGGAGGTAGAGGCCGAGCACGCTCACCACCCCCAGGAACCCCATCTCTTCGGCCAGCACGGAGAAGATGAAGTCGGTGTGGCGGGCGGGGAGGTAGCCGAGCTGGGCCTGGCTCCCCTGCTTGTAGCCCTTGCCGAGGAGCCCGCCCGATCCCACCGCGATCTGCGACTGGATCTTGTGGTAGCCCGCTCCCTGGGGATCCAGGGAGGGGTCGAGGAAGGTGTAGATGCGCGTCCTCTGGTAGTCCTTCAGGTACGGCCAGGCGAGGCCGGCCACGAGGAGCATCACCAGCAGGAGGCCCAGCACCGCCTTCATGCGGAGCCCGGCCAGGAAGGCCGCCGCGCAGAAGAGCGGGGCCAGACAGGCCGCGGTGCCGAGATCGGGGCCGCGGGCGATGAGCACGGCGAGCAGCCCCACCGCCGCCCCCGGCACGACGAGGTCCCGCAGGCCCAACGACTCCTGGCGGGACTCCGCGAACACCTTGGCCACGAAGAGCGCGGCGGCGAGCTTCACGAACTCCGAGGGCTGGAGCTGGAAGGAGCCGATCAGGATCCAGCGCCGCGTCTCCTTGATGAGGGGAGCGAAGCGCAGCACGTAGAGCAGCAACAGCACCGAAATCGCATAGAGTACGATCGCGCGGTCGGCCAGGCGCCGGTAATCGATGGCGAGCGCGATCACCAGGCCCAGGAGGCCCAGGCCGATGGCGTACACCTGTTTCAGGTAGAGGCCGGAGAGCCGACCCGAGGGCGTGGCGGAAGCAATCATGGTGACGCCGAGGCCGGTCAGGAGCAATACCGCCCCCAGCAGCACCCAGTCGATGTTGAAGAAGAGGCGGCGATCGATCATGCCGTCACTCCGCCTCGGTGTCGGTGACCCCGGGTGTCCCCGGCTCGGGCCGGGAGAGCCCGAAGAACGCGGCCAGGATGTCGTGGGCCACCGGGGCGGCACCTTCGCCCCCGCTGCCGGCGTGCTCCACGATCACGGCCAGGGCGATCCGGGGGGCGTCGGCGGGGGCGAAGGCCAGGAACCAGCCGTGGGGCAGGATGGCGAAGGCGGTGGGCGTCTTCTCGAGGCGCGCCTTCGCCACCACCTGGGCCGATCCGGTCTTGCCCGCCACCGCGATCCCGGGCAGGCGCGCCCGCCAGCCCGTTCCCTCCGCCACCACCGCCTTCATGCCGCTCTTGACGACCTCGAGGGTCGCGGGCTTGAGCCCGATCTCGGCGGGCTCCATCCCCGGCAAAGGCTGGCCGTCCGCCGATCGCACCAGATGGGGGCGCACCAGCTTGCCGCCGTTCGCGATGGCCGCGGCCAGGCGGGCCATCTGCAACGGGGTGGCGCCCACCTGCCCCTGGCCGATCGCCACCGAGACCGTCTCCCCGCCGTACCAGGGAGTCTTGAAGATGCGCATCTTCCATTCGGGGCTCGGGACGAGGCCCCCCAGCTCGTGGGGGAGGTCGACCCCGGTGGGGGCGCCCAGGCCGAGGCGCTTGGCCCAGGCCGCGATGCGTCCGATCTCCAGCCGGATCCCCGTCTGGTAGAAGAAGACGTTGCAGGAGAGGGTGAGGGCGCGGTGGACGTCCATCACCCCGTGGCCCGCGGCCTTGCAGCGGAACACCGTGTTGTACACGGAGAGGTAGCCCGGACAGTAGAAGGTGGTGGAGGGGGTGATCACCCCTTCCTCGAGGGCGGCGGTGGCGATCACGAGCTTGAACGTGCTCCCCGGCGAATACACCCCCTGGATGACGCGGTTCATGAGGGGAGTCCCGGCGTCGCTGGTGAGGCGTGACCAGAGGGCGGGCTCGATGCCGGTGGTGAACTCGTTGGGGTCGTAGGCGGGGGTCGATGTCATGGCCAGGATCTCGCCGGTCCTCGGGTCGAGGGCCACCGCGCTTCCCGCCCGCCCCGCGAACGCCCGGTCCATGGCCGCCTGGAGCCGGCTGTCGAGGGTTAGGGTGAGGGGCCGCCCGTCCACCGGCGCCTGCCGCTCCGCCTCCGCGACCTCCAGGCCGCGGCTGTTCACGATCACGCGGCGGAAGCCGTCCGTGCCCATGAGGCGGCGGTTGTACTGGGACTCCAGGCCGGCCTGACCCACGAGGGCCCCGGGGCCGAGGCCCTCGTATTCGGGGAGCTGGAGCTGGCGTTCCGAGATCTCCCCCACCCGCCCCAGGGCGTGGGCGGCGGCCGCGGCCAGCGGGTAGGAGCGGAGCGGCACCACGTCCACGCTCACCGCGCGCAGCTCCAGGTGGCGCGCTTCGAGGGCGGCCACGTCGGCCAGGGCGGCGTCGGCCTTCACGACCACCGGGCGGAAGAGGGTCCGCCGCGCCACCCGCTCGCGGATCTGCGCCTCGCCGATCTCGAGGGCGCGGGCGAGCCGGGACACCTCCGCGTCGAGATCGTCGGCGTGCTCCGGGGTCAGGAGCACGTTGAACGAGGGCCGGTTCTCCACGAGCACCCGGCCTTCGCGGTCGAGGAGAGGGCCGCGGGGCGCGGCCAGGGTCACGGAGCGGCTGCGGTTGTTCTCGGCCAGGGCCCTGAAGGTCTTGCCCCGCACGACCTGCAGGTTCCAGAACTGGATCCCGAGCAGGGTCATGAGGCCCACGGCGAGGGACTGGAGCACCCCGAGCCGCGCCTGGACGACCCGGAGGTCCTCGTAGATCCTCACCCGGGTGTCCTCATTCGGCGAACCGGCGGGCCAGGCGGCGGTCGAGAAGCTCGAAGAGCACGGCCCCCACCACGGCGTTGACCGTGGCCCGCGAGGCGAGGGCGAGGGGCGAGAGGTCGAGCGCCCGGACGTCGAACACGGCGGCCAGCCACTGGAAGACCAGGGCGTCCGCCAGGGTCGCGAGGAGAAGGACGAGGGCCCGCGCCGCGGGGCCCACGATCAGGAAATGGCCGCCCCCCACTCCGACCGCGTAGCCGACCAGGAGCTTCGTGAAGGCCGAGAGGCCGAGCACGGGGCCGGCGAAGTGGATGTCCTGCACCCATCCCGCGCACATCCCCGCGAGCATGCCATGGGTCTCGCCCCCCATGAGCGAGCAGTAGACCGTCACCAGGAGGAAGGCGTCGAAGAGACGGGGACCTCCGGGCACGAGGCGGCCCAGGGCGGTCTCCAGGAGCAGGGCCATGAGGATCGTGAGGGCTGTCCAGAGCCACCTCCTCATCGACCCCCCACCCTGGCTCCTCTGTTCATCGACTCCCCTCCCTATCCCTCCCCACGTAGGGGGAGGGGAACGCTGATCCTCGTACGGCCCCGCCCTTATCGAGTCCCCACCGCATCAACCCGCTGCTTGAAGGTCAGGGGCGACTTCACCTTCCTCACGACCAGCACTTCTTCCACCTGGTCGAAGCGGGCCGAGGGCTCGACCAGGATCTCCTTGAAGAGGCCCGAGCCCTTCCCCACCGACCGCACCCGCCCCACCACGAGCCCCTTGGGGTAGACCCGATCCTGCCCCGAGGTCACCACCACGTCGCCCGCCACGACATCGGCGAGGTCGCGGACGTATTTCATGACGAGGTCGCTCGAGCCCGTGTCCGAGAATCCCACCTGACCGGAGACGACCCCGCTGACCCGGCTGCGCTCGATGAGCACCCCCGCCCCGCTGTCGCGGTCCTGCAGGAGCTGGACCTTGGCCGCCCGGGGCCCGAGGGCGATGATCCGGCCCACCACCCCGGTGGGGCTGATCACGGGGGCCTCCAGGGCGAGGCCGTCATCGCTCCCCTTGTCGATCGTGATCGTGCGGTACCAGGGCAGGCCGTCGCGGGTCACCACCTCGGCCACCACGGTGTCCAAGGGAAGGATCTCCCGGAGCCCCAGCAGCTCGCGCAGGCGCTCCGCCTCCCGCGCCAGGTGCGCCCGTTCCTGGAGCAGGGTCTCGAGGACACGCACGCGCTCCGCGAGGCGGCCGTTCTCCTCGCGGGTCCCCCGGAGGCTCACGTAACCCGTCCAGGCCCCGGAGATCCCGCGCACCACTGCGCTCACCGCGTTCTGGAGCGGGGAGAAAACCCCGAAGATCGCCCGCTGGAGCAGCGACGCTCCGCCGCCCCCGTCCACCTGGTGGCTGATCGCCACCAGGTGGAGGAGCACGAGGCCCACGAGCAGGAAGCGGCTCCTGCGGGCGTCGAGGACGGCAGCCACGCTAATCCAGGCTGATCTTGCGGAGCAGCTCGAAGTCCGAGAGCATCTTTCCGGTTCCCAGCACCACCGAGGAGAGAGGGTCCTCGGCCACCGAGACGGGCAGCCCCGTCTCCTCGCGCAGCAGGCGGTCCAGGTTCTTGAGCAGGGAACCCCCGCCCGTGAGGACGATCCCGCGGTCCACGATGTCGGCGGAGAGCTCGGGGGGCGTGCGCTCCAGGGCCACCCGCACCGCGTTCACGATGAGGCTGATGGGCTCGGAGAGGGCCTCCCGGATCTCGGCGTCGGTGACGGTGAGGGTCTTGGGGATTCCCTCGATCAGGTCGCGCCCCTTGATCTCCATGGTGATGGGCTCCTCGAGGGGGAAGGCGCTGCCGATCTCCAGCTTGATCTGCTCCGCGGTGCGCTCCCCGATGAGCAGGTTGTACTTCTTCTTGATGTACTGGATGACCGCCTCGTCCATCTCGTGGCCCGCCACCCGCACCGATTTCGAGTAGACGATTCCCGCCAGGGAGATGACCGCGATGTCCGTGGTCCCCCCCCCGATGTCCACCACCATGTTGCCCGAGGGCTCGGTGATGGGCAGGCCCGCCCCGATGGCCGCCGCCATGGCCTGGTCCACCAGGTAGACCTCGGAGGCCTTGGCCTTGAGCGCGGAGTCCTTGACCGCGCGCTTCTCGACCTGGGTCACCTCGGAGGGAATGCCGATGATGATGCGCGGCCGCACCAGGGTGTTGCGGTTGTGGGCGCGGCGGATGAAGTGGCTGAGCATCTTCTCGGTGATCTCGAAGTCCGCGATCACCCCGTCCTTCATGGGACGGATGGCCACGATGTTGCCGGGGGTCCGCCCCAGCATCTCCTTGGCGTCCTTGCCCACCGCCTCCACCTTGCCGGTGACGCGGTTGACGGCCACGATGCTGGGCTCGGAGACCACAATCCCCTTGCCCTTCGCGTAGACCAGGGTGTTGGCGGTGCCCAGGTCGATGGCGAGGTCGCTGGAAAGGAAGCTCAGGTTGAAGACGGAACGCAGGTTCATGAAGTCGCTCGTTCTCCTCTTGTGGGGCCCACGCTGCTCAGACCGCCACTTCGATCCCGTTCTTGTCGCGCTCCTTGACCCGATACATGGCCTGGTCGGCCTTCTGGATGAGGCCCTCCGGGGTCAAGGCGTGGTCGGGATAGGAGGCGATGCCGAAGGAGGCGGAGATCCGCGCGGAGAGCCCCTGCCCCTGGAGGAAGCCGTGCTCCTCGATGGCCTTGCGCAGGCGCTCCGCGATCACGAGCGCCCCCGAGGCCGGGGTCTCCGGCAGCACCACCACGAACTCGTCGCCCCCGTAGCGGGCCAGGATGTCGGACTCCCGCACCGCCAGGGCCAGGATGCTCCCCACCTCGGCCAGGGTCCCCGAGCCCGCCAGGTGGCCGAACTGGTCGTTGATCCCCTTGAAGCCGTCGAGGTCCAGGAAGATCACGGAGAGCGGGATCCCGTGTCGCTTGCAGCGTTTGATCTCCCGGCTGATGTAGAGGTTCAGGTAGCGGGAGTTGAATAGCTTGGTCAGGTCGTCGGTGATGGTGAGCTGCTCGGTCCGCTGGAAGAGGATTGCGTTCTCGATCGCGATCGCGCAGGGCTCGACCAGGGTGAGGAGGACCTCGAGGTCGCTCTGGGTGAAGCGTCCCCCCAGCTTGTTGATGATCTCCACCACCCCGATGGTGCGACCCCTGGAGATGAGGGGGGCGCAGAGGATCGACCGGGTGCTGAACTGGGTCTTGGAGTCGAACCGGGGGGCGAAGCGCGGGTCCTTCTGGGTGTCGTTCACGATCGTAGGCTTGCCGGTCTGGGCCACCCAGCCCGCGATCCCCTCTCCAATCTTGATGCGGAAGGCCGAGACCTCCTTCCCCTTCGCCCCCAGGGCCAGCTCGAAGGCCAGTTCCTGCTTCTCCTCGTCCACCATCAGCATGGACCAGGCCTCCGAGGGGATGAGCTGCTGGATCTTCTCCATGATCAGCTCGATCACCTTGCGGGGCTCCAGGATGGAGTTGGCGGTCTTGACGATGTCGGTGAGGATGGCGAGGCGCTTGGCGGTGCGCCGCAGGGCCTCGCCGACGTCGCGCCGGCGGCTCTCCCCCCTGCCCTGGCGCGCGCTCTCCAGGTGGGCGAGCACCGCCCCCGGGGGCGGATCGCCCGGGCGCCAGGCCTCGATCCGGAAGTCCAGGC
>Ga0137367_10004748_pt1 | contig 11035 bp, 11 predicted proteins | sample SagtaG_14_FD_104939 | JGI IMG/M metagenome (GOLD analysis project Ga0137367, IMG submission 104939) | Vadose zone soil microbial communities from Sagehorn Ranch, Mendocino, California, USA - Sage1_L_80_16 metaG | ecosystem: Environmental > Terrestrial > Soil > Vadose zone | place: USA... | reverse complement strand
TGAGTTCCTGGGCGCTCACGATTGCGCAAGCGAACTCGGAAATTAGCAGAGCAGTCAATAGTCGTTTGAACATGGTAATTCCTCCAAAACAGGTTCGTGCGGGCAGCGCCCGGCGGTCGCGCCATACCGAAACTACGCCCGGCGGAGGTCGAACCCACAGCCTTTGGCTCCGGAGGCCAATGGTATGCTAGGTAGAACGACTGCCGTTGCCGTTTTATTGCCAATTAGCCCCGTGCAGCCTTTTAATCGCTTTCCCCTCGCAACGGCAAGAAATAGACTGCAAGATGCAGTCTAATTCTCGTTAGGCCCAAAAACATATGGCACATAAATGCAGTTCACCGGGTTGCGGATTTTACCTTCCGAACAGGTACCCGCTGGGAAAGAGCCCATGGCATGCTGCGCCCGGTAGCGGTCCAGTTAAGATGACGGCAGCGATTGCTATCGCCACAGCTGGACTGGGCGGCGGCATCGCTTACAAAAAGTTTCGGGAGTATCTGCGCGAGAAGAAACTGCGGCAACAGCGCAAGCGTAAATCCAAATCCTCGACGCGAAGAAAGCGCCGGCTCCCGACCATCTAACCAATCACTCGAGCCAACCGCTGGCCGACGTGATGGTGAATTTCCCTGTGTTGCCAGCGATTCAAGTCCACAAAAACGATTGGCGGAACGTCGCCATCCGAAAGCGCAAAAGGGTAACCGAAAAGAAGGTAACGGAGATAGTCGATGAACAAGGCAGGACGTGGAGCGCGTGCGGGGATCGAACTCGCGTTTTAGCCTTGAGAGGGTGCTATTTTGCCAGGTAGATCGGTGCAGGTTGCTATTTTGTTGCTGATCGAAACCCACGGAGCACGCGGGCGAGTTCAAAGAGGCCTAAGTTCACGCTCGTTCGTTGCCGCGGGTTTTTACCGCTTGTGCTGGTCAATCGCTGCTGCTTTGCGATGTATGACGCTATGGCTTGTTGCGCTTCGGCATCGTTCCTAACTGCGAGATCCGCAACGTCGAGATCGTTGGTGAGGTATTGTCGTTTTGCTTCAAACTCAACATTGCCAGCCTTTACAAGGAGAACCGGCCCCTCGTCTTTGACACAGATAACTCGGCTTCCCGCTTCAAGGCCCGTAATCCCGGACGGGTTCCGCACAGAGAAATATGTTAGTGTGAAATAGACACCAGGAGGGCAGGACGCGGCCGATGGGAATGGACGAAACTCTTGATGGCACGCACCCAGTTGTCGATTACGTTTTGGGGCGGGTCCTCCCACGAAGACCCTGACACGGCCGTTGGATGATCTACAGGAGCCGGGGCGTCATTGAAGGCTTCCCGTGCGAAAGCCTCTACGTTCGCATTCGTTCGCTTGTTCTCGTAGAAGCTCCCGTTTCCTTCGCCTTGCAGGGTAATGCCCAGCACATGAATCGGTTTCATCGTTGCGATTTTTGCAAAGGGTTTGTCTGCTGCTTTTACCAAGCACATGCGAATTAGTCGAGTTCGTAATGCGATTCGCGTATGCGATGCACTACAGTCGATCAGCCGATGCTGTGATTCGCGTTTACGATGATGCTGGCAACGTGATTGAAACGCACGAGCAAACGGGTGATTTCAAAGAGTGGTAACGCGCATGCTTGTCACCGTTCCGACTGATTCCGCTTCCCAAATCCCGAACAATTCGGCACAATTCTCGTCGGGCGTTTATGCGAACACTGTCGCTCGTGGCAGCGTATTGACCAAACAACGAAAATGCGACACTTCGACCTGTGTGTTTCAATAATTGGAGGAACGGCGGCGGCGCTGGTGTCAATGGATGCAAATGCCAGCGGACCTTTTGTTGATGTCCGATCCGTTGATCCGACGATCACGGTTGAGTTGCGCTACGTAGGCCGAAATAATTTCCTTGGACATCCGCTTTATCCCCTCGGAACACGCGCACTCGCTCGTCCCGAAGTCGCCTCAGCTTTGGCTGTGGCCCAGAGCGTTCTGCGGCGTTACCAATATGGCCTCAAAATCTGGGATGCGTATCGACCGGCAGCAGTGCAGGCTAAGCTTTGGCAGGCGTCACACAACAGTGATTACGTTGCCAATCCCGAAATCGGCGTCGGCTCGCTGCATAGTTGGGGTATCGCCGTCGACGCCACCCTGGTCGACTCACGGAATCGCGACGTCCGCATGCCAACGGACTTTGACGAGTTTACTCCCGCTGCAATGTGGCCTTACATGGGTTCGTCTTTCGAAATAGGCGGACATGTGCGTTTGCTGAATTACGCTATGCACAAGGCTGGTTTTTGGGGCTTGCGCACTGAATGGTGGCATTTCACGATCGCTGATTGGCAAAAATACTTGCCGCCTGAAAAAGCAAAGAGTGCCGCACAAGTTTTAGGAACTCACTGGGAAGGCGGATTGTGATCGGAATCCAGCAGATTGCGAACACGGTTACCCAACTCCTACGGCTCTGCTTGCCAGATCATCCAACGCTACAATCCCGGCGATTTGTTTCTCGCGTGTGAGGACGGGCAACCGGCGAACGCGTCTTTGCCGCATGAGCTGTTCAGCCTCTTTGATGTCCTGGTCCTCGAAGCAACAAATAAGGTCGGAACTCATGTAATTGCGCACGGGCGCCGTGTTGGGGTCATGCCCGTAAGCGGTGGCCCGGATGGTAATATAGCGATCGGTCACCATCCCCACGAGACGTTGGCCCTCGCAGACTGGCAACGCGCCCAGGTCGAGTGAACGCATCTTTTGCGCTGCTTCGCTGACAGAGGTTTCCGGTCTGATGACCTCCACGTCTCTCGTGATGATTTCCCGAAGTTGCATCCCGACTCCGCGATTTCTTCCCCCTTTTTTTCGACTCTGGCGAATTCATTATGTTCAATCTCATGGAGAAATTGCGGACTCAAGGGGCGCTGCAGAGATCGCAGCCGGTCACATGATGCTGTGATTCGCGTTTACGATGAAGTGGGCCATGTCATCGAAACACATGAGCACGCGGGCGAGTTCAGGGAGTGGTAGGTTCAACGCTCCAGGCGATCGGACCAGCCCGCGCGTTTCACGAGCGGGGCGTCAGTTGTTGCCTTGGCCGGCTGCGGTCGCCGCTTCCATCACGTGGTCGAGGCTGAAGCTGCCGGGCTTCGGGCGTGGGTCGTTTATCCCACGTTATCCAAAATGCGCTTAAAAAACTTGGTCGGTCGATAAAATGGTGGATAAAGACAGTAGCTGCATGAAGCACCTTCATTGAACTGAATCGCCTGCGAACGTTTATGAACGATTGGAAGCTGCTCGTAATTCTCGCGGCAATTGGACTCTCGTGGTTCTTTCTCCGGGAATACATAGGGGCAAAAGCAGAGAACCTCGCACAGAAGGAAGATTTGCGAGCTTTAACAGACATCGTTGAGGGCGTGCGAGCGCAATTTGAGAGGGCCAATCTGGTTCACAGAGTTCAATTCGAAGCGGAATTTAGGGCCTGCCAGGACGTGTGGCGCGAGGCGAATAATACGCACCGGGAATTTATCCGACTTTATCCCATTGCTTTCGGTAAATCTACACCCTTTCAGCGCGGGGAATTTATAAATGCGCAGCAAGCGTTCGCAGACGCTTTGGAGGCGGGGAAACCCTTTATGAACCAAACGGTGTGGAAAGCGTTCTTCGAATTCGAAAATTCAATAATCATGTGGAAAGACGTTGAGATGATCCCGAAGGAATCCATAAAGGAATCTCGCGAAGAAGCTCGGCTAGGCTTGGAGCGTTGCGCCGAAGAAATCAGGAAACGGTTTTCCGAGTTGCTCGTGTCGTAATTGATACGCAGATTCCGCCGCATTTACGTATGCTAAATAATTGCCCGTAATCTCAAGAAACGTGGTTGGAGCTTGGGTTACGTGTCAGCGTTGATCTCAGGGGCAAACGATCCGGATTGCAGACGCGCATCGTGGCGACGGGAAGCGTTTCGTTGTGCGTGCGGATGAAAAGCTGACCGCGTTTATTGAACTTGAAGCGGCGACTCGCGCGGTTTTGTGCATAATTGATTGCCTAATCTTTCTCCGAGAAGACAGGCTCGACCCCGGGCGCTTCAAGAACATCTGGCGATTTCGCCGATTCCCTTGCCGTCTTTTGCGGCACCCTAAACGCATAGGACTAAGGTCCTATATACGGCTCTCGGGAGTGCTGGTAAAAATGTCTTGGATTACGTTACCCGACGTTTCAACGCATCTTCGGCCGGGCTAAAAAGCCGGTTGGGGGGCTTAACCTTCGCTGAGGCACCGCTTAGCGCAATCTCCAGATTCAACTGGAGCCCCGAGTCGACCAAAGCGAGACGACTGTTTGAAGTGCCTCGTCAAGATGACTCCTCGTTCCGCGCGAATTTGGAGCAGTCAACCATTAAAAACAGAAAAAACCACGTTATGACAAAATCAACCCGGACCCTTACGCTTACGCAAAGCGGACTGCTCGCCGTGTTGCTGCAACGCCAGCGCTACGCAGTCATCCAGTTGGCCCAGCGTCGCGCACACCGCAAGCAGCTGCGTGCCGCCTTTGGGAGTATTCTCTCTTGGCTGTTGGCGCGCTCTCACAGCGCCACCGGTGGTCGACGATTCCGCCAAGGCTTTGGGAGAACCCTTCCGCGGGGCACTTGAATCTTTCACCAAGTCAATTGCCATGTCTCACCAAATCCACACCTACACCGAGCTTCGGCAACAGATTCACGACGACCTGCGGATTCAACATCCCGAATGGGTCAAGCCAAATGGAGAATCCCCCAGGTGTGATTCTTACGAGGCGCGCCTCATGGAATTGCTCAATACTTCGACGCCAAGGGGATCCAACGAGTCTGTCGCTGCCCTCCAACAGGGACTAAACTGAATCGGCACCGCGGCTGTGTAATACGTCCGGTGCACGACAAATCTGAGATAGATTGTTGCGGTCGCAACACGGTCCCGATCAAACCAGCTTCCACCAATCAGCTTATTCGTGGAGAACTTTTCTGACAAAACGCATGGTCTTGGCTGCGATTTGCTTCGGATAGCGCTTGACTCGATAAGCACCCGCTTCCTTTATGAACAAGGAAGCATATGATGAAGGCAGTATCGATCCTGTGGATCGGCGCGCTGGCAGCGATCATCGCGGGTTGTTTAAACACTGAGCAAAGTGCCTCAGCCACAGGAGAGCGCTATCCGTGGAAGAAAAATATTGTGACAACTGTCTTTTGGATCGGCGAGCGGCCGAGCGCAAACAATCCGGTGCCGAACCGCAAAAGCTCATGGGACAAAGATTGGAGCAGAAGTTACGGCGGATTTGACGATCCAAATCCCGCGCATCGCAGCAATTACATTCCGGTAAAGTTCACGCCTCGACAGAACCCGTTTTACTGCGCTCTCCCATACAACGACAAGGCAGCCACTGGTCACCGGCCGGAAGCGCCCCGCGTTGTTCCGTGGTTCAAGGAAGCGTACCAAGGCCCCGGCGTTTCCACCTGCAAGGATCGATGGGTCGCCATTCGCAAAGGGAATCGAACGGTTTATGCGCAATGGGAAGATGCAGGACCCTTCCGCACCGATTATTGGCAATATGTATTTGGCAACCAACGTCCGAAATCCACTCTGAACAAAGGCGCGGGTCTCGATGTCTCTCCCGCTGTGCGTGACTATCTCGGATTAAACGAGACGGATGTGACCGACTGGCGCTTCGTGGAGTTTAGCGAAGTACCGCGCGGGCCGTGGTCGACGCTTGGAGAAAACAACACATTTGTGATTAGCGATCGCAAAACAGGCAGGGAATTGGCCAAGGCGTCAAACCGCGCTGAAGACCGTGCGATTACACCATAAGCTTAAAACCCCGGTCAGCACGTGCAATGTAGGATGGCGTACGCTTGGCCCTTCTTTACTTCCTCCAGCAGCTGACAGACTTCCAATGTGGGCGCCGCAATGACCTCGATACCGCGTCGTTTCGCCTCCGCTAGAACTTCGTCCATTACCGGAAGCGCGCCATGGGCGCCGGTTCCGACAATGAGCCGCTTGCCTCCCCAGGGAATTTCTTCCCCGGCCGAAAGCGGCGTGTGGCCGAACTTTTCACGAAATTGCTTGGAGGGTCCTTTCTTCCGTTTCCGCACTTTGCCGCCGTCGATCACCACATCATGGGTGTAGCGCTTTCCCTCGACCTCGATCTCGCCAAATTTGACCAGTCGTGCTTTCACATCTCAATGTTCTGCTGGCTGGCGCTCCAAGGCAAGCTATTCAGCGGGCAACGTGATCGAGACGCACGAGCACGCGGGCGAGTTCAAAGAACCCTGATCGTCCGCGCGGGTTTTTTACGGTAGAGCGCGTGTCCAAAGGACGCGCAGGAGTTATTCCGTAAATAAGGCAAAACGAAGGGTTGACTCTGTCGGGGCGTCTCCGCAGAATGGCGTTCGCGTCAAGGTTCGTTAGTCGCCATCAGGATGATCTAGCGTTCTTCCCGCTAAGGAAAATCGCGACTAAGGGAACCGTTCGTAATGCAGGAGAACAAACCATGAAAGCTGTACAATTTTCAAATGTCGCGCTGCTCTTACTTGTGAGTCTGGGGCTGGGTGGCCTCAGTCCTGTGCAAGCGCAAAGTAACAATCCGCCGGTTGCGAACGCCGGCCCTGATCAAACAGTTTACGAGTTTAATAACGTTATACTTGACGGGACCAGCAGCTATGATCCCGATGACGATCCGATTACTTACTCGTGGACGCAGATCGCAGGCACGTTTGTGACGTTGCTCAACCCGACCACTGTCCACCCGTCGTTCACCGCACCTCATCAGCCTCCTACTGGGCACGAAACGCTTACTTTTAGTCTGACGGTGACAGACAGTTTTGGCGCCACCAGTTCTGACTCCGTGGATGTCACTGTCCGGGACATTTACGTACCGCCCGACTGTTCCTCCGCACAACCCAGCATCCCGACGCTTTGGCCACCCAATCATAAATTCCAGCTGGTTAGGATCGTCGGCGTGAACGAACACGACCCCGAGATCACCGTCGTCACTGCCGTTACTGGCACTTATCAGGATGAACCGGTCGCCGGAACCGAAGACGGCGATACCGCACCTGATGCGGTAATTCAGCCCGACGGCAGCGTACTGTTGCGCGCCGAACGTGCCAACAGAGGAAACGGTCGCGTTTATCACGTCTTTTTCACAGCCGACGATGGATACGGCGGTTCTTGCTCGGGTGCAGTGACAGTGTGCGTGCCGATAACGAGAAACGGGAGTTGCATCGACGAGGGACCATTGTACGACTCGACCCGGCAGTAGGCTGCGAATGGGGGCCCATAAGCCGTAGCTCTCGACACGGCCAAAGTGGCAAAACGCCCACCGGCCTTTTTAGCGGGTCGCCCGTATCGTCGCTTCCAGTTCGAGAAATGCACTCAGTTTTTCATCCGCACGCACAACGAAACGTTTTCCGTCGCCGCGATGCGCGTCAACAATCCAGATTGTGCGCCCTTCAGAATCAAGGGCTGATACGCAGCCCCAACTCCAACGCACGTCGAACAATTGGATCAAACGAGACGCATTGTTGTCAGATGCTGTTTATCGATTACGCCATAGGCTGGCATGTTGTGGTCGCGCTCGTAAGCGCGAATTGCTCGTCGCGTTTGAGGCCCCATGATGCCATCAATGACACCGTGATAGTACCCCGCGCGAGCAAGCTGGCGCTGCACCTCTACAACCCTGGCATTGCCCTAGCCATATCCGTAATCGCTGTATCCGTAGTAAGGGTACGGATAGTAGCCGTAATAGGGATACGGATAGAAGAACGGGAAACCAAACGTGTCGACAAAGATGAACGTTCGGTTGTTGTGGAAACGGCGGAAGCGATCACTAAAGAACCGATGCCTGCTCGTCATGGTGCTCGGCGAAAGGTGCGGTGCTGACCGCGTCGTCGCGGGCCGCGACATCATTGGCGAGCCATGCATGGCTGCGGATGCAACGGTTCCAGTCAAGCTCAGCGCTGCGAGGCCGATTAAGCAAAACATGCGTTTTGTTTTCATACATAATTAAGGTTTCTACTAATTGGACACCGCGGGGCGGCTTGGAGTTGTTGATGAAAACGACTGCAGAGTAACGTGGTTGCTACTCCTGCGGGAACAGTAATGCAATCGGCTACGCGAAGTTTCGCAGTCGCTCACATGATGCTGTGATTCGCGTTTACGATGACGCGGGCAACGTGATCGAAACGCACGAGCACGCGGGCGATCTCAAAGAGCCGTGAAGGTTTTTCGCCAGGGCGACGAATGGACCTTTCGAGTTTACTGTTTGTCTCAAATCCAAAAGGTCTGCTTCGGAGATCTCAATGGCGCGCAGGCGCGGGCGCCTGAGGGATTTTACGAGGAAGTGTTGTGGTAGCGATGAACGCGCTAAGCACTATTCCTGGTGACTTGTACCATGGTCTGTGACGTGGATTGCCCGCCATCGGGACCGGTAGCGGTCAGCGTGATCAGATGGCGGCCGACTGAAAGTTTCGCGGTGGAGATCCGGCGGCCGGTGCCGATTTTTCCGTCCAAGTTCGAGGTCCATACCAGGTCGCCGGAATCAATGCTGCCGGTTTCAGGGGAAAACGCGCTGCCTTCCAGCGTCACGTCTTTTCCCTCGCCCAGACTGCGCGCGAGATTCAAGTCCTTGATCAATGCCTGCGGACCCTTGCGGGGCACGACGAACGATTTGCTTTCTGCCGAGGAGGTGCGCACTCCCGCCGAGGCAAGCACGCGGAATCGGCAATCCTCGCCGCCGGCGAGGTAGCGCGTCTTCACCGTGAATGAGTTTCGGGTAAGGCCAAAGTCGAGAGGTCGCCAGCTCTTGCCACCATCGTTGGAATAAAGGACGGCGTAGTGCGGCTCGGAGTTGGCGGTGCCCGCGATTGGCTGCCAATTGAGCCTGAGCATTTCGCCGTCGGATTCGACCGTCGGATGGGAAAGCCTGGGCGCCTTGGCCTCTACTTTGATCCGCGCACACTCCTGGCCGTCACGGCGCACGACGATCTCGGCAAGATCCTCGAACCACGGCAACATCTCGTCGAAGCTCGTGTAGGGCTGGTCCGGATCGTAATACGCTGGGGCCTGAACGTGGCAGCGCTGGAAAGCGACGATCTCCCCTCTGGCGATCAGTTCGACCGTCACATTCGACTGGGGGCGAATTTCCTGCGGAAGACCGGGGCCGGTGAGGTGGAAACTAGGTCCCAGCGCGACCTCGCCTTCGCGGCTCAAACGCAACGTGAGGTACAACATGTCGTGGGTGTGTTCGTCGGCTTCGCGCGGGACCGGGTCTGCGCCGCCAGTCTGCGAGCGCAACGCCGCCATGAGCCCGAGATACGTGTAAGGCGATACCCACGCCGGCCTGCAGTAACTCATGAAATCCGCCCTGATAAATGGATCGTGCAAAACGTTGTCCGTAACATCGAAACCGACCTCGTAAATGCTCCACGTCGGGTCGACGTGCGGGTAGTTGGGATCGGGTGCGGGCGCGTTGCAACCGGGAGCGTGAGCGCGTCCCAACCCGTGGGCGATCTCCTGCGCTATGGCGTCACCCCGCAAATTTATCGCCGCCGCACTGCCGCCTGCTTGGCCGCAACCACCGACACAACTTCCGGCGGCGCAAAATCTCGGCGCCCCTGTGGGTACCAGCGCGGTGAACACGTCGTGCGAGCCGATCACGTCGAGCCCCGCCTGGCTGGCGAGCAGTTGCGTAAAGCCCCTGATCCCGCGGAGGCGGGCGAGAAGCGCATCCCATCCCAGCCCGCAGCTGCTGCCGCCGCTGGCCAGGTTCTGATCGAAGTCGATCTCATGGATCACCCGGTAGGTGATTTCGGCGATCGGATAGGTCTTCTCGACGAACTCCATCGTGTCGCGAAGATCGTCGGCCGAGGGCGCGGCGACGTTCATGGGGTTGCCCGCCGGATCGGGGCCGATGTAGTGGACGAGATACGCCCACAACCGCAGATTCGGCACCGGAACAAAGTTCAAGGTGAACTCAAGGAAGTCTTTGTAGAGCGGGTCAAACGGGTGCGACGGATCGTTGACGAACAGCCTGCACTGGAGGCGGCCGAAACAGCGCTCACCAGGAATCCGGAAGTTCAGCGTGTGATCGATCGCCACGCGAACGATGTCGTCAGCGCGCCGCCCGGGAATCGGGCCGTTGAGTGTGTCCGCCGCCTCTTCGAGATGAGCGGGCGCGTAAAGAGTCCCGGTAAGGGATCCTCCGGGATACGGATGGTCGATATAAACCCGCACCGCCGTCGGCTTGCCGGCGACCAACTGGATTTCGTTCATGGCGGTCTGCACTGCCTGGGTCGCCTCGAAGGTCCTGATCCGGACGCGTTGTGGCGGGACGGGCGGGGGGTCCACTAAGCCACAGCCGCCCCATGCGTAATCCTCCTCGTAGAGTTGGAGGTCGGCCTCGCGATTGTCGATCTGCGCCAGGAGGCTTTGCAGAGCCGCGCCTTGCGTCCCAGGGATTTGCCGTTTGAGGCGGGCGATTTCGGCCCTGGTTTCCCGGATGCGGCGCTCGAGGTCCTGGCATTGCTCTGGCGGAAATGGCTTGGACCTCATTGGCAATCGAGTAGTGACTCTTGCCGCGCGGACGGATAAGGGTCCTGGCGCATCATATCCTATTCGATCCGAACAGCACCAGCTCCGAGTCTTGAAAAAATCTAACCTGCTCGTCAAGCACAATCGTGCTGACAGCGCGAATCGCCGATTTGAGTTCGAGAAACGCTGTCAGCTTCTCATCCGAACGCACAACGAAACGCTTCCCGCCGCCGCGATGCGCGTCAACAGGTTCGGTTCATTCGTGTTCAAGCTACGAAAAATGCTTTGCTTGACTGATCACCGTTCACTAATCACTTATCACCTGCCTTGAAACGGGCTTGCCACGCCGTAGCCTCTTGACTCGCCGTAGCCTTGCGCGAAGGCTGGTTGGCGGAGGCGGGCGGTTAGCTCAGTGGTAGAGCATCTCGTTTACACCGAGAGGGTCGGGGGTTCGAAACCCTCACCGCCCATGTTCATTTTCGATTTCAGATTTTCGATTTGCGATTGATCTCT
>Ga0137367_10004747_pt1 | contig 11035 bp, 9 predicted proteins | sample SagtaG_14_FD_104939 | JGI IMG/M metagenome (GOLD analysis project Ga0137367, IMG submission 104939) | Vadose zone soil microbial communities from Sagehorn Ranch, Mendocino, California, USA - Sage1_L_80_16 metaG | ecosystem: Environmental > Terrestrial > Soil > Vadose zone | place: USA... | reverse complement strand
TGGTGCCGCGTGGGATGGCGGTGGTGAGGGTACGGGCTACCCGTCCCTCGGGTCCGGCGAGCAGCGCGCGCAGCGTGGCCTCAGCGCGAGCCTGGAGGGCCAGCTGCTGCTGCGTGCCTGGCGGCGGGCGCGGGAGGAACGCCTGCACCGGGGCGAGGTGGGCGCGATCGGCGGCGACCAGGAACAGCTCGACTGGACCGTAGCTCTGCTTGAAGCTGGCGTCGTCGATCCAGGGGGCCCTCTCGGGGTTGGCGACCCGCCACTCGCCGTCCACCTGCCGGAGGCGGAGCTGGAGGGTGGCCTGGCGCGAGTCGGGGATCCAGCGGCGGTCCTCGAGCACGCCGGCGAGCTGGACCCGCACCCCGACGACCTTCTCGCTGTGGTCGTCGATGGGCGCCTGGGGCTGGAACTCGCCGTTGTAGACGTTGACCGCCTGGCCGCTCCCCCATTCGTGCATCTGGAGCTGCACGCTCTTGTCGGCGACGACCCACGGAGCCACCCGTTCGGGGTCACCGGTGGCCATGGCGCGCATGTAACCCTGCGCGACCTGGGCCTCGCTGAGCCCGGGCCGGGGGCCGCTGCCGGGCCCGCTGGACTCCTCGGGCTGCGGCGCCGGCGGCGCCGGGCTGACCACGAAGACCTTGTTGCTCGGCGGGACCCCGGTGGAGCAGGCGGTCAGCAGCAGCGCGACCACGGCAAGCCAGACAGATCGAGGAACGCGGCGCTCAACCACCGAGCACGACCTCCGGCTCGGTCTCGGGTCCCCGCTCGCCGGCGTGGGCCGGCTCCACGGGTGGTTCGGGCTGCGGCCTGGCCGCCGGAAGGACGACGGTGAAGCGCGAGCCCTGCCCGACCTCGCTGGTCACGTCGATCGAGCCGCTGTGCAGGTGGACGTTCTCGAGCGCGATGGCGAGCCCCAGACCGGTGCCGCCGGCGGCTCTGGCCCGGTGGACGTCCGCCCGGTAGAAGCGCTCGAAGATGTGGGGCAGGTCGTCGGCGGGGATGCCCTCGCCCTCGTCCTCGACCTTGACCACCACCTCGTCGCCACGGCGGGCGGCGTTGACGCGCACCGCCCCGTTGTTGGTGTGCTCGATGGCGTTCTTGACCAGGTTGGAGAAGACTCGCTCCAGCCTCCGCGGATCGGCGGCGACCAGCGGTGGCCCCTCGCCGGTGTCGACCTCGAGGCTGACGCTCACCCTGCGGCCGTGCGCGATCGGGTCGAAGGCATCGATGACCTCGTCGAGCAGGCGTCCCAGGTCGACCTCGACCGGCTCCAGCCGCACCACGCCGGCGTCGAAGCGGCTGATCTCGAGCAGGTCCTCGAGCAGGTTCTCGAACCGCTCCAGCTCGCGCTCGAGCAGCACGGCCGCCCGTTGGGCGTCCGGCGGGAGGTTGGCGCGGGCGGCGTGGATGTAGTCGGCCGCCATGCGCACCGTGGCCAGCGGCGTGCGCAGCTCGTGGCTCACGTCGGAGACGAAGCGGGCCTGCAGGTTGGAGACGTTCTCCAGCTCAGCGATCTTCTGCGCCAGGGCGTCGGTCATGCGGTTGAAGGACTCGGCCAGCTTGCCGAAGTCGTCGCGGTTGGTGATCTCCGGGATGCGCGCGTCCAGGTTGCCTGAGGCGATCTCCTCGGCGACGTCTCTGGCGCGCTGGATCGGCCGGAGCACCCGGCCGATAAAGATGGCCGCCATGACGATCACCGCGGCGAGCAGCCCGATGCTCACCACCACCAGGAAATTCGTGAGCCGGTTGAGCGTCTCCTCCTGGAAGGTGAGCGGGTAGAAGAAGTACGACTCGTAGTCGCCCTGGTCGAAGCGGATCGGCGCGCCGACCACCAGCATGCGGCCGGCGCCGATCGGCGAGTCGATGTAGACGTAGGCGATCTCCGAGCGGAGAAACACGCGGTTGACCAGGAGCGGAGGCACCTGCTCGATGCTGAGGCGCCCGTCCGACTGGCTCGAGAGCTCGGTGCTGCGGACGATCACCGCCTTGAAGGTCGGCGGGCCGCCTCCCTGGGGCGTGGTGAGCTGCTGCAGGAGCTCGCTCTGGGCCTCGCGCTGGGACAGACCGACGGTGCTGGTGAGGACGTTGGGTGCCGTGGCGGTGAGCCGCTGCACCTCCTGGACGGCCTCGTTGGACTGCTGGTTGTACAGCGAGTTGGCCAGCAGCGCGCGCAGCGAGAGCCCGAGCAGCAGCAGCGAACCGATCGCGACCGCCGAGGTGAACAGCACGACCCTGGTCCGCAGGTCGAGGCGGGGCGGGCGGAACCGGCGCACAACGCTTCCTTCCGCGGCTTCTATGCCGTGCTGTCCTTGTCGGCGGCTGCGCTGGCGTCGACGGGCCCGATCCGGTAGCCGACGCCGCGGACCGTCTGCACGATCCTCGGGTTCTCCGGGTCGTCCTCGATCTTCGCGCGCAACCGCTGGACGTGCACGTTGACCAGGCGCGTGTCGCCAGCGTAGCGGTAGCCCCAGACCTGCTCGAGCAGGACCTCGCGGGTGAAGACCTGGCGTGGCCGGCGGGCGAGGGTGGCGAGCAGCTCGAACTCGAGCGGGGTCAGGTTGATCGGCTTGCCTCCCTTGGTGACCTGGTGCGCCATGACGTCCATCTCGACGTCGTGGAAGCGCAGGGTCTCCGCTCCATCGGTGTCGCGCCGGCGCAGCCGCGCCCGGATGCGGGCGACCAGCTCCTTGGCCGAGAAGGGCTTGGTGATGTAGTCGTCCGCCCCAGACTCGAGCCCGAGCACGATGTCCACGGTGTCGGTCTTGGCGGTGAGCATCACGATCGGCACGCCGGACTCCATGCGAAGCTCGCGACAGATCTCCAGGCCATCCTTGCCCGGCAGCATGAGGTCGAGCAGCACCAGATCGGGTTTGGCCTGGTGGAAGGCAGCGATCGCCTGATCCCCCGAGCGCACGAACACGGGCTCGAAGCCCTCCTGACGAAGGACGATGCCGAGCATCTCACCCAGCGATGGGTCGTCGTCCACGACCAGAACTCTGCCTCGCACGCCTATCGCCTCCTCCCACCTGCAACCGGCCAAGGATGCCACGACGGCGGCTCGGACGGGGAGCCCCGTTGTCCACAGATGCGCGACCGGTCATTGACCAGCCCATTCACCGCCACGAGAATGCGCGCGAAGACGGCATGACAGCAATTTACGGGAACTCGAAGCGGGTCAGCACGGAATTGGCGTCCGGATCGGAGATGAGATCAGGTGGCGAGCACACCACCGCCTCAAGGGCCCCACGAGAGCAGTGCCGGGGCGGAGCCGGGAGGCGGCGAGCCCGACTGGCGGGAGGAGGCGCCCGGCGGGGAGGACTCCCCCTGGGTCGCCCCGGGCGCGCCTGCGGGACCCGGCACGCCGCCGACCGGGGGCGCGTCTCCCGGCGGGGAGGTGCCGGACCTGGGCCCCCCGGGGTGGCAGGGGGCACCGGGGTGGCCTGCCCCACCGGCATGGCCTGCCCCACCGGCATGGCAGGCGGCGCCCGGGTGGCAGGCCCCACCCGGGTGGCAGGCGGCGCCCGGGTGGCAGGCCCCACCGGGGTGGGGCGTGCCGGGGTACCAGCCGGCGGTGCGGCTCCCGAAGGCGGGGAGCGCTCGCACCGGGCCGCTGCCGCTGCACCCCATGACCTTCAGCGACCTGCTCGACGGCGCCTTCAGGCTGCTCAAGGCCAACCTGGCCACGATCGTGCTGGTCTCGGCGACCTTCTTCATCCCTCTGGAGCTGTTCAGCGCCTTCCTCACCCGGGGCTTCCTCGGCGGGCGCAGCTTCCTCGACCTCCTCAACGACCCGTCCCTCGCGGACCAGGAGATCGGCGCCGGCTTCTCTACCACGCGGCTGGTCGGCACCGCTCTCGCCTCCCTGGTCGGCCTGGTGGTCACACCGCTGGTCGGTGGCGCCATCACCCAGGTGGTCGCCGCCAGCTACCTGGGCGAGACGCTGACGGCGGGTGAGGCCATCAAGACCACCGGACGGCGGGTGTGGGCGCTGCTCGGCGCGACCATCTGCGTGCACCTGGTCGAGGGCGTCGGCGCGCTGTTCTGCGTCCTGCCCGGCCTGGCGGCGATGGCCTTCTTCGTGTGCACGACCCCGGCCGTGGTGATCGAGGGACTCGGGCCGATCAAGGGCATGCGCCGCTCGGTCGCGCTGGTGCGGCCCCGCTTCTGGCCCGTGCTCGGCATCGCGGTCGTGAGCGGGCTCATGACCTTGTTCCTCACCAACATCCTGGGCGCTCCCTTCGTCGTGGCGGGCGAGCTGATCGGCCTGCGCTGGGGGTTCCTCCTGATCGCCGTCGGCTCGATCCTGCCGGCGCTGGTCGCCTCGCCCTTCGTGTCGATCGTCGCCACCCTCGTCTACTTCGATGGGCGCATCCGTCACGAGGGGTTCGACCTGCAGATGATCGCCAGGGACCTCGGCCATGGTGCAGTGGCCGGCTAGGGCGCTCGCCGTGGGGCTCGCCGGCGCGCTGATGCCGGCGAGCCTGCTCGACCCGCCCGCCCCCACACGCGACCCGGACCAGGTCCACCGGGCCGCCGGCGAGGTCCTCTCCAGGCCGGAGTTCCGCGAGGCCGCCCGGTGGACCTGGTCATGGGTGCTCGAGCGCCTCGCCGAGCTGCTCGCCGCGCTCGCCGGCACCTCGGCCGGCTCGATCGTGGGGCTGCTGCTGTTCCTGCTGATCCTGGCCGCCGTCGCGGCGGTGGCGGTCCGCTTCGCGCGTGGCATGACGAGAGACCCGGAGGTGGCCGCGGCCATCCCGAGCGAACCCGGGCGCAGCGCCGAGGAGTGGCGGTCGCGGGCGGAGGCGCACGAGCGCGCGGGCGAGTGGCGCCAGGCGCTGCGCTGCCGCTATCGCGCGCTGGTGGCCGACCTGGGTGGCCGCGGGCTGGTCGAGGAGGTCCCCGGGCGCACCACCGGCGAGTACCGCGGCCAGGTCGAGCGCAACGTGCCCGCGGCGGCCGAGGCGTTCGCCGGGGCCACCGAGCTGTTCGAGAGAGCCTGGTACGGTCGCACGCCGACCGGGGCGGGCGAGCTGACCCGTTTCCGTGACCTTGCCGGACGTGTCGTCGAGCGGGTGCGAGCATGAGCAGGGCACGCCGACCGCTGCTGTGGGGCGCGATCGCGGTGGGCATCTTGCTGGTGGCGCTGGTCGGCGCGCGCCGGACCGACCAGGGCAACCCGTTGGACCCGGCATCGACCGGTGCGGACGGCACCAAGGCGCTGGTGGAGATCCTCGACGAGCTCGGCGCGCGGGTCTCGGTGTCGAGCGACCTCCCGGCCTCGGGCGGCGGTGCCGTCCTGCTCTTGAGCGACGACCTCGACGACAGCCAGCGGGCCAGGCTGCTCGGCTGGGTCCGCCAGGGCGGCACGCTGGTGGTGGCCGATCCCGGCTCGCCGGTCACCCGGGTCGAAGTGGTCGGGACGACCAGCGTGGGCTTTCTCGAGGCCCAGCTCGAGCGGCACTGCGGGCTCAGGGCCATGCAGGACGTGCAGCGCGTGTCCGCCCCGGGCGGCCTGGTCTTCCGCGTCCCTTCCGGCGCGCAGGCATGCTTTCCCAGGGGGAAGGGATCGTGGCTGGTGGCGCAGCCGGTCGGCGGCGGCACCGTGGTCCGCCTGGGCGGGGCCAGCGCCCTGGTCAACCGTGAGATCGGCAGGGCCGACAACGCCGTCCTGGCGGCCAGCCTGCTCGCTCCGGTGGAGGGCGGCACGGTCGTGGTGCTGCGGCCACCGCTGCCGGGGGGTGGCGCACGGAGCCTCGGCGACCTCGTGGCACCCAGGGTCAAGCTGGCGCTCTGGCAGCTCGTCGTGGCGTTCGTCCTGCTCGCGCTGTGGCGTAGCCGCCGGCTCGGGCGCCCGGTCACGGAGCCGAGGGCGGTTCGCATCCCAGGATCCGAGCTGGTGGTCGCCGTCGGAAACCTGTTGCAGCGGGCGCGACACCGTCAGCAGGCGGCCGCCCTGCTCGCCGGTGACCTGCGCCGTATCCTGACCGAGCGGCTGGGCCTGCCGGCGTCGGCGCCACCGGAGCAGGTGGCCGCCACCGTCGCGGCCCGCACCGGGCTCGACCGCGAGCGCGTGCTCGCCGCCCTTCAGCCCGGTACCCCTCGCGACGAGGTCGAGCTCGTCAGGCTCGGCCTGGCCGTTGACACCATCCGCACGGAGGTCACAAGTGCTCGGTAGAGGATTCCTGAACGCGGGAGCGATACATGCCAGACGGCTGGACTGACGAACCCATGAGGGGCCGGGCAGCCCCGGCGGGAAGCGCCGCTCCGCGCGGCGTTCAGGCTCCGGCGCGGGAGGCCGCGCTGCGGGTCAGGCAGGAGATCGCCAAGGCGGTCGTGGGTCAGGACGGGGCGGTGTCCGGGCTGGTCGCAGCGCTGCTCGTCCGCGGGCACGTCCTGCTCGAGGGCGTGCCGGGCGTGGCCAAGACCCTGCTGGTGAAGACGCTCGCCCGCACGCTCGACCTGGAGTTCAGGCGGGTGCAGTTCACCCCCGACCTGATGCCGTCGGACGTGACCGGCCAGACGATCTTCGAGCAGGGCGACGGCTCCTTCCGCTTCCGCGAGGGCCCGGTGTTCACCAACCTGCTGCTGGCCGACGAGGTCAACCGCACTCCGCCCAAGACGCAGGCCGCGCTGCTGGAGGCCATGGAGGAGCGGCAGGTCACGGTCGAGGGGCGGGCCATCCCCCTGCCCGACCCATTCCTGGTAGTGGCCACGCAGAACCCGGTGGAGTACGAGGGCACCTACCCGCTGCCCGAGGCGCAGCTCGACCGCTTCCTGTTCAAGCTCGTGCTTCCCTACCCCAGCGCCGAGCAGGAGGAGGCGGTGCTCGCCCGCCACGAGGCCGGCATGGACCCCCACGACCTCGCCACCCTCGGGGTTACCGCGGTCGCCGGGCGGGACGACCTGGCGGCGGCGCGCAAAGAGATCGTGGCGGTCCCGGTCGAGCCGCCGGTGCAGGCGTACATCGTGGCGATCGCGCGTGCCACCAGGGAGTCCCCCTCGCTGGCGCTGGGGGTCTCGCCGCGAGGCGCGACCATGCTGCTGCACGCCGCCAAGTCGTGGGCGTGGCTCGCCGGCAAGCAGTTCGTCACCCCCGACGAGGTCAAGGCGGTGGCCAAGCCGACCCTGCGTCACCGCATCGAGCTGCGGCCAGAGGTGGAGCTGGAAGGCGTCACCGCCGACGGCGTGCTCGACGGCGTGCTCGCCTCGGTACCGGTGCCCCGCTGACCATGCCTGTTCCCACCTGGCGCCTGGCCGCGGCGGCGGCTGTCGGCTCGATCGCGGTGCTGCTCCTGCCGCTGCCGCCGCCGATCGGGCTGGTTGCCGTCGACGGCGCCCTGCTGGCCGCGGCGATTGCCGACTGGCTGCTCGCGACGCGCCCGTCGGACCTGGAGGTCGGGCGCGAGCTGCCGGGCATCGTCCCCCTCGGCGCGGAGGCGCGGATCGTCTGGACCGTGGCGCGACCGCATGGCCGCCGCCGGGTCCCGGTACCACCCGTGCGGGTCCGGCTCGCCGACGAGCTCGCGCCCTCGCTGGCGGCAACCACCAGGCGAGCGCGCCTGGTGGTCCCGGCTCACGGCCGCGCCAGCGCCGCCACCACGATCCGGCCCCAGCGGCGCGGGCGCTTCAACCCGTCCGAGCTGGCGCTGCGGGTCGAGGGACCGCTCGGCCTGGCGGCCCGGCAAGGCCGCCGGCAGCTCCCGGGCACGCTGCGCGTGTACCCGCCATTCCACTCCAGGGACGAGGCCGAGCTGCGCATCGACAAGGCGCGCATCCTCGAGATCGGGCTGCGCTCGGCGCAGGGTCGTGGCGGCGGGACGGAGTTCGACTCCCTGCGCGAGTACGGCGTCGACGACGAGTTTCGCCGCATCGACTGGGCCGCCACCGCTCGGGCGCGCAAGCCGATCGTGCGCACCTACCGGGCCGAGCGCAACCAGACCGTGCTGCTGCTGCTGGACGCCGGCCGGACCATGGCGGGCGTGGTCGAGGACGTGCCGCGGCTGGACCACGCCATGGACGCGGTGATGATGCTGACCGCGGTCGCGACCCGCCTCGGCGACCGCGCCGGCCTGGTCGCCTTCGACTCGGAGGTCCGTGCGGTGGTGGGGGCTGGCCACGCGCGCGATCAGCTGGGCAGGGTGACCGAGGCGATGTACGCGCTCGAGCCGAAGCTGGTCGAGAGTGACTACCGCGCGGCGTTCTCCGCCACCCTGGCCCGCTTCCGGCGTCGCACCATGCTGGTGGTCTTCACCGAGCTGGCTGAGCAGGCGCTCACCGAGACCCTGCTGCCCGCGCTCCCCCTGATCGCCCGGGACCACATCGTGGTGGTGGCGAGCGTGGCCGACCCCGAGGTCCGGCGCTGGGCAGGCTCGTCCCCGGTCGAGGCCGCCGCCGCTTACCGCAAGGCGGCTGCCGCCGCGGCCCTGGCGGACCGGCGGCGCGCGGTGGCACGCCTGCGCGGACTGGGCGCGGTCGTGGTCGATGCTCCCCCCGGCCGGCTGGCCCCGGATCTCGCCGACACCTACCTCAGGGTCAAGGCGACCGGCCGGCTGTGAGGGCCGGCGGCTCAGGACACAGCGCCAGCGATCAGCCTGGTCCGGCAGGAGGTCCGGCAGAGGGCGGCGCGGGCACGCGGCGCGGGCGCCCGACCGCCGCTCCCGGCTTCTGGCTCAGCCAGCCGCCGTCATCCTCCTCGCCGAGGGCACCCGTGAGCCCTTGCGCGGCGGCACGGCGGCCGAGCACGACCACATAGGTGAGGAACGCGGCCTCCGCCAGCGCGCCGATCCCGACCCGGACAGCGGTCGGCCACGGCCGGCCGGTGACGAACCCCTCGATGGCTCCCGCCACGCCGAACGTGAGGATGAGCCCGATGACGATCACCACCGCCCGCCGGCCCTCCTCGGCCAGGGCGGTGAGGCGCGGGCGGTCACCCGGGTCGATCAGCGTCCAGCCCAGCCGCAGCCCCGCTGCCCCGGCGATGAACACGCTGGTCAGCTCGAGCATCCCATGTGGCAGGATCAGGCCCCAGAACTTGGGCTGCTGGCCGACCGCGGCGAACAGCCCGAGCGCCAGGCCGAGATTGGCGCCGTTGCCGATCAGCACGTAGAGCGTCCCGACGCACAGCAGGATGCCGAGCGCGAACGCCTGGAATGCGACCAGGACATTGTTGGAGAACACCGATGACGCGAACTCAACCGCCGGAGCCGACGAGTAGTACGCCTCGAAATCGTGGTTGACGTACGCTTCGCGCACGGCCGCCGGCGCGCTGACCTCGACCGCGGCGGGCGAGCTCGCCAGCCAGACCGCGAATGCGGCGGCCGGCAGCAACGACGCCAGCACCGCCACCAGGACGAAGTGGCGAGCGTTCCAGACCGCTGCGGGGAAGGTCATCGCGAAGAACCGTCCGACCGCACGCAGCGTCCGCGGCCTGGTCCCGTACACCACCGCTCCCGACCGTGCCACCAGGCCGCTGAGCTTGGCGCTGAGGGCGGGGTCGCGGTAGTAGGTGCGGGCGTAGGAGAGATGGGTCGCCACCCGCTGGTACAGCCGGACCAGCTGATCCAGCTCGGCGGCGTCCAGACGGCCAGGGCCGCGCTGCGCCCGGGCGGTGAGCTGCGCCAGGCGGTCCCAAACCGGGCCGTTGCTCGCGATGTACCGATCGATGTCCACGAACGTGATTCTAGTCAGTGCCAGTCAGTGCCAGTCAGTGCCGATCCGCAAAACGCTGGCAGCGAGCCTCCGCGCCCACGGGCGCGCGTCCCCGCACATGCGGCTTTCCCGCGCGGGAGGCCCGCGCCGTACGTAGACTCGCCCAAGCTCTGATGAGATCCCGCATCCGGAGGACTTCACGATGGCGCAGGGGGAGCAGCCCCGCATGGTCACCCCCGAGGCGGTGGCGCTGGAGTTCACCACCGCCAACGTGGGGTCGCGCATCCTCGCGTTCCTGATCGACGGCGCCATCGTCGGCGCGGTGAGCTTCGCCGGCCTCTTCGCGCTGGCGATCGCCGACCTCATGCTTCCGGAGTGGCTGGTCGTCTCGATCCTGGTCATCCTCGTCCCCGGGTGGTACCTGGGCTACTTCGTGGTGAGCGAGACGCTGTGGCGAGGCCGCACGGTCGGGAAGCTGGCCTTGGGACTGCGCGTGGTGACCAAGGAGGGCGGGCCGGTCCGCTTCCGCCACGCTTCCGTCAGGGCGCTGCTCGGGCTGGTCGACTTCGCCATCGGCTCGGGCTTCTTCGCCGTCCTGTTCATCCTGCTCAGCCGCGACAACCAGCGCCTCGGAGACATCCTGGCGGGCACGCTGGTGCTGCGGGAGCGTAGCGGGCTGCCGGCACCGGCGCCGGTCAGCTTCGAGGTCCCCTCGGGCCTCGAGCCCTACGCCGCGATGCTTGACGTCAGCGCGCTGCGCATCGAGGAGTACCAGGCGGTGCGGACCTTCCTGCTGCGAGCGCCGAGCCTGCCGCCTGCACCGCGCATGAGCCTCGCGGTGCAGCTTGCGAGCCCGCTGGTGGAGCGCCTGCGGCCACCACCACCGCCGGGCGTGCCACCTGAGCTGTTCCTCCACTGCGTCGCCGCCGCCTACCAGCGGCGCCAGCGCCCTGGCGGGCCCGCGTATCGCGCCATGCAGCGGCCAGCGACCCAGGCGCCAGGTCTCGCCCGGCCGCCCGCTCCTCTCCCGGCCCCGGCGGCAGCACGCTGGACGGCAGCGCCCGCGCCACCGGAAGCCCCGCCGCGGGCCGCCGCGCGCAGTGCGCCCCCACCGGCGGGCGAGGGCTTCTCGCCGCCCGCCTGAATGGAGAGCTTCTCACGATAAAGGGAGCGCTCCGAGCGATCTCGCCTCGCAAGACCGCAACAAGCCGACTTCCCCATTGCGCCTCGGGCCGGCCCTTCCGGGCACGGCGTTGCATCAGCCACCGCTCTACTTCCAGAAGTGGTAGTCGGCGGTGTATGCGACCTCGGCCACGGTCCCTGCCGTGGTCGCGTTGCAGTCCGCGGCGGGGGGAGCCAGGCCGCCGGTGGTCGCGATCCGCTG
>Ga0137367_10004744_pt1 | contig 11040 bp, 8 predicted proteins | sample SagtaG_14_FD_104939 | JGI IMG/M metagenome (GOLD analysis project Ga0137367, IMG submission 104939) | Vadose zone soil microbial communities from Sagehorn Ranch, Mendocino, California, USA - Sage1_L_80_16 metaG | ecosystem: Environmental > Terrestrial > Soil > Vadose zone | place: USA... | reverse complement strand
TACCGCTGAAATATGTGACTAAATTCTCGCGAGCGTCGGCGCGATTGGCGCTGCCACGAATGATCGCGATCACGTTGTCCAAATGATCTAAAGCAGTGAGATAGCCTTCTAAGATGTGCTCGCGGTCTTGTGCTTTGCGCAGCAGGTACGCGGTGCGACGTCGCACCACATCGACGCGATGATCGATGAAGTGCTGAATGGCCTGAATCAGGCCCATTTCCTTCGGCTGGTTGTGCACCACGGCCAGCAGGATCATGCTGAAGTTTTCCTGCATCTGCGTATGCTTGTAGAGCTGGTTCAGGACGATCTGAGGTTCAGCGCCACGCTTCAGTTCGACAACAATGCGCATGCCGTCGCGATCGCTCTCGTCACGAATGTCGGAGATGTCTTCGATGGTCTTGCTGTTGACCAGATCCGCCATGCGCTCGATGAGGTAACGCTTGTTCACCTGATACGGAATTTCCGTGATGATGATCGCCTGGCGGTCTTTGTTGAATGTTTCAATCGCGGCTCTCGCACGCATGGTAAAGCGGCCGCGCCCGTGCTTGTACGCGTCGAGAATGCCGGACTTACCATGAATGATTCCGGCTGTCGGGAAATCGGGTCCTTTGACGATCTGCAGAATTTCCGGAAGCGTCGTCGCAGGATTGTTCACCAGCGTGATCGCCGCATCCACGATCTCAGTTAAATTGTGCGGCGGAATCTTTGTCGCCATGCCGACCGCGATTCCGTCTGATCCGTTGATCAGAAGATTTGGAACACGTGCGGGCAAAACATCAGGCTCGACTTCACTTCCGTCGTAGTTCTCGCGGAAATCAACCGTGTCCTTGTCCAGATCTTCCAGCAGCGCAGTTGCAACCCGCGCCAAACGAGCTTCGGTGTAACGATCAGCCGCTGGCGGATCGCCATCGACGGATCCGAAATTTCCTTGTCCATCCACCAGCGGGTAACGCATGGCAAACGGCTGCGCCATGCGTACCAATGCGTCATACACGGCGAGGTTGCCGTGGGGATGGTACTTGCCCATGGTGTCGCCGACGATGCGGGCGCACTTACGCGTCGCCTTATTAGGCTGCAGGCCCATCTGCTGCATCGTGTAAAGAATGCGGCGATGCACGGGCTTCAACCCGTCACGAACGTCTGGGAGCGCGCGGCCGATGATGACGGACAGCGAGTAGTCGAGATACGACCGCCGCATCTCCTCTTCAATGTTGACCGGCTGAATGTTCGCCGCGCCCGGACCGCCATCGCCCGGGGGAGGAGTCAAAGGTAGTTCGGGATTCTTATCGTCTGCCATATTTGAAGAAGCTCTTAGCTGCTAGCTCTTAGCTGGTAGCTTTCAGCTCTCAGCTGGACCTGTACGGGCCGGACAAAACTGGTACTGAATTCGACTCGAAATATGGGTTTTGACGGCACGTGATTGGAAGCTCTAACTATCTGAAAAGTAAGTAACTTAATCGATTATCCAGCGAAGTTAGATTATATCATGGGAGGATGGAACTTTGGAGGCTGGTGGGGACTCGTGGAGTGTCGAAAAGAGTTCGTTTGAGACTGCGTTTCGCCGAACAGAGGCCTTACGGCCGGAGGATAACTTCGTCCGGGCCGGACGGCAGCTGGAAGGCTAGGCCACGCTCGTGGTTCTGCTTTAGCGTGGCCGGGAGGTCGAGTTCGGCGATCTGAATCTTGCGGGTCCAAGCGCCACTCGTCCAGTAATCGGCTTTGGTGTAGATGGTCACGCCGATAATCGAGTAGCTGTTGAGTTGTTCCGTGTGTCCGTCGCGGTAAACCAGAATTGCCGGCGGAAGTTCTTTGGCGGACGCCACAGCAGCGCTCGATGTGGATTTTGTCGACGGGTTTTCGGGAGAGATACTTCCGGTGGCGAACGACGAAACCTTGACCCAATGGTCGCCTTGCAATTCGAGCAGAGCACCGCTCGGAATGGGCTCCAGCCTGGGCGCCGTGATGGGCGCGACCTGCGGTGCCGGCGTCACAGGCTCCGGCCCATAAGCCTCGTACTCAGGAGGGAAGTACGGCCAGCCGCCGGAGAAGAACGAGTCGCGGGAGAAGCGGCGATGCCGAGCGCCTTCACCCGTACGGGCTCCTGAAAGTCCGATCAGCGACTGCCTTCCTGATGGGGCGAACCCCGCAGTAGGGTTAGTAGACCTGGGCCCTCGAATAACTATCTGCCCTCCGCCGCTTGCGCGGCCTTGCCCCAGCGCTCCGGCAACGCAAAGAACAACCGCCACCGCAATTGCAGTCAGCTTGATCATCGAAAGGTTCTCGTCAGTTCAACTTCACTCCGGCGGGAAGCTGGAAATCCACTCCGCGATCGTCGTTCTGTTTCACAGTTTCTGGAAGATCAAGCTCGGCGAGTTCGACCTTCTTCGTACGACCCTCGGAAAGATCATAAAGCGTACGGCCGACGATGGCGTAATTCATGATCTCCAGCTGATGGCCATCGCGGAAAACCAGCACGGTCTTTGGCTGGTTTGCGGCCGGCTGTTCCACCTCAGGTTTCGGCTCGGGTCTCTCTCTCTTGAGATCGGAGTGCAACTCGGCTCTATAGTCCTCAACCGTCGATCGGAGCGCGTCGAGTTCATGGCGAATCTGCTCGCGGGGCTCGGGCGCGCTCTGGTCGGAAGTCGGCGGCGCAGCGTAATCGGTTTCCATCGAGTCGTCCACGCCCGGCTCCATCACGTAACCTGGGTACACGTAGGGAACGTAGTAAGCGCCGCCAAAGGCCGGATTTACGAAGCCGCGATTGTGCCCGTGTCTTCCGAAGCTCGGATGAGCGAATCCGAAGCCGGGATGAGGCTGCATGGGAACTCTGCCGAAATTCGGTGAGGTCACGCTGGGCGGCACTCCATGAAACCCATGACTCCCGCCAAAGCCGAACGAGGTTACGCTGGGAGGAACTCCGTGAAAGACAATGTCAGATCCGGAATGTGAGCCCATTTGAGCCGCAGCCACAGGTATGTAGAATATTGCGGAGACGGCAAATAGTGAGACGGAAAGCAAATGGTTTGAACGCATATTCGCCCCCTACTATCTTAGAACGTCTGGCAAGTGTTTAGGTTGCGGGAAATTTAGACCGGACCTCGTTGGTGTGCCTCAAGCCCCTCTTAACGCCCAACTTTGGCCAATCCGATCAGGTTCCACAGGGCGTTGGCTGCTAACAACCCGACAATGACCGCGGTTCCAAGCTCACGCGCATTAGTTTCAAGCAGATCAGCGGCGATCCCACTCACAAAAACGATCAAGAACACGACCCCGAGCAGTCCATAAACCGATCCTGCTTCGTGGGGCGAGACGATCCGCAACGCGAAGAAGAGAAGAGCAGCCGCCAGGGGCGCCGTGTTGCCGAAATATCGGCTCCTTCGCCACCCCAGCCATACTCCGAGGCTCACCGGGGCCACTACTGCCAACACCGGCCCGCTGCCCACGATTTCCTGGACAGCCTGCAAGTACACTCCCGGAACGCGAAGCGCAGCGCCAGTACCGCGAAAGAGCATTGCACTGGCAATTCCATGAAAGAACAATCCGGGATGCAAGAAATAAGCGCCAAACAGTAGCACCAGCGCCACCCCGCAACCGGCAACCAGGATGACGACCGCTGCTGCCTTGCGATCGGGAGCGACGAAGAGCATGAATACGAGCAGCACGGGAATGATGAGCGCCAGGCTGAACTGCGATCCAATCGCCAGGGCGAGAGAAACTCCCAGGAGACCGATGCGTCTCCAATTCCACAGCACCACTTCACGTGGAGCATAGAGCGTGTGCGATACGGCAATCGCCGTGAATACCGCCCCAAACGTCCCCCAGGCCGCGGCAATGTTTGGCGGGGAGAACCACAAGGTGCTGGCGCGAATCACGGACGGCGAAAAACAATACAGCGCCAGCGCTGTGTACCCGCCGGCGTTTCCGTAAAGGCGCCGCGACACGTACCACAACGACGCGCCAAGCAGGACCCCGAACAACACGTAAGGACCCCGCGTCAGCCAGAGCCAAGCCGGAGAATCTGGCGCAACATGGAAGGGTGCTACTGGTAAAGATTCAATGAGATACCACAGCGGCGAGTGGTCCTGGTCATAGGGCGAGCCGCGCATGCGAGCACCCTGGACGGGATCGACCAAGCCTGTGGGCGTTCCCGCAACTCCTTGCCCATGCCATTGTGCCCAGCCTTCCTGTACGCGCGCGAGTTCCTGCGGAAAGATCAGCCCCGATTGCTGGTGCGCAATCAGCCACGCGCATTGCGCCAGGAATGCCAACAGCAAGCATCCCGCAAACACTTGTGGCGGGCCGAACCTTTCGCGCGTGAAAAATTTGTCCATAAGGCGGAGCGATTGTTTTACCATGTCTCGGCACGGTGGTGGGGAGGTGTAATGGAAACAGACAACTTGAGTAGCGGGACTTCGCCCGTGATTCCCGCGCCGGAACCGCCGTCATTGATGTCGACTGTGTTCCTTGGCCCGCATGGATTGCGTGCGGGATGGCGCTTCGCGATTTATGTCGCGGCGTTCATGGTGCTTGGGAGGGTTGTCCTTCCCTACATCAACGCACCGCTATTTCCGAAATCGCACAACATGCCTCCATTGTGGGTGTTTCTCGTTTGGGAATGCGAATCATTGGTGGCCGCGGTCCTTCCAGCGCTTGCTCTTTCTCGTCTGGAGAAGCGGCCTTTCGACGAGTATGGATTGCCGCGCAAGACCGCGTTTGGGAAGAACTTTTGGGCTGGAGCAGTTTGGGGTCTTGTAGCAATCAGCTGTCTTCTGCTGGCGCTGAGGGCTGCTGGAACATTCTATTTTGGTGCCATTGTCCTGCATGGTTTCCGATCTCTGAAGTTTGCGGTGTTCTGGGCCGTGCTGTTTGTTGTCGTAGGACTATTCGAGGACTTTACGTTCCGCGGCTACTCGCAGTTCACGCTCGCGGAAGGCATCGGGTTCTGGCCCGCAGCCATAATGCTTTCACTGGCGTTCGGCGCAGTGCATCTGCCGCAAGAGAAATCAGCACTGGGCAATCAGGGCGAAGCGTGGATCGGCGCATTGGGCGCAGCCCTGATCGGGCTCTTCTTCTGCTTGACCCTGAAGCGCACCGGAAGTCTGTGGTTCGCGGTGGGAATGCACGCCTCATGGGATTGGGGCGAGACCTTTCTGTACTCCGTCCCCAACAGCGGGATGACAGCCCCAGGCCACATGATGAATCCTTCATTTCACGGATCGCGCTGGCTCACCGGCGGCTCGGTCGGACCCGAGGGCAGCGTGCTGTTGTTCGTGCTGATCGCGCTGATGTGGATTCTGTTCGACCGCGTGTACCCGGCGAAGCGCACGGCGGAAAATTAGTTCACCACAGAGACACAGAGGCACAGAGAAAGAACAAAGAAGTCAGACCGAAGGATGTCTGAGTTCCGACTTCTCCACTGTCAGTCCTCATATCCTGTTTTGTCTTTTCTTGGTTTCTCTGTGTCTCTGTGCCTCTGTGGTGAATGGGTTTGTTTACCTCACCACGAATAGTGCACGGTGTAGGTGATCACCTGTTCGCCATTGGGCACAATCGTCACCGGGAACTCAATTGTCTGCGCATCTTTCTTGTTGAAGTTGGTGGATTGCTCCGCCAATTTCCAGTTCGTCCAGCGATACAGGTGTTCGACCGCACGAACGTCCACCGATTCTTTCTTGTGATTGCGGATGCGAATCTCAAACGTCTCGTCCATCCAGCGCTGGTTCGAGTCCACGCGATAGTTGGTGCGCTTGCGCTCGCCGACAACGTCGAACGCGTTGCCGGTGTAAACGCGAATGGTTTCATCTTTCGGCGTGTGGTCAATGGTGTTCTCGCCGACGAATTCGAGATGCCCATCGGTGTCGCGACGATAGAAGCGCAGCTTGCCTTTAGGTAATGCGATCCCAAGGCGATTGTTCTCGGAGTTCTTGAACTCTTCCATGACAAAGACTTTGTGATTTGACGCTGTGCCGTAGTTCACGTCATTACGGATCTGATCAGGGTTGTAGTAGGCGTAGTCGGCGGTCTTTGCGCCATCGTAGATGAATAGTTTTTTCGCCTGAATGCCGCTTGCGCTCACGAATTCCACCTGCTTGGTTTCTTCGTCGCGAAGCGTGGTGGGGCGCTGCAATGTGTAGAGATGAAATTCGTCGAAGGACTTCTCCTGCACGGGAGGCGACATGGCCGACGCGTCCATCGCTTTTGCTTCGGCTCGGTACAGCATTCCACCGACTGCGTTTGCTTGAATTTTATTGACATCGCCCGCCAGCAGCTTGATGCGCGCGTTCGCGAAAGTCTTGCCGCTCTGGTTCTGCATGGTGATCCAGCCGATCATATCGAGGAGGTCGGATTGGCCACCGCCTCCCGTGCGGGGACGTGCGTCCACGCCCGTCCTGCCGTCCTGCACCACAACGTTGTAAGCCGATTGCCATGTCATCCCGCCGCTGACGTAGGAAATCTCCGCATCGAATTTCCCCGGTTCGTTGGTTTGCAGAAGCCAACTTAACGTCGGGTTCAGGATCGAGTCCGCACTCAGCGCGGGAAAGATCGGCTGGCCGGGAAGTCCGAAGCGCAGCACGCCATCGACTTCAACGATCGGTTGCGTGGACGCCTGCTGCGGATATCCGTTGATGTAATGCGTCGGAACGTATCCGCTGTGGATGATCTTGCCTTTCATCTTGACGTCGCTGCCGTCGGCGTTGCGATTGACCACGAAGTCAATCGTCTTGCCTTCGTAGTACGACAACAGCAGTTCCTGCGTGACCGGGTCATTGCGGTAATTCTGTTCCAGGATCTGCAACGGGCGGCCGTTCGAATCGCGCAGGATGACCGAGTCCGGCTCCAGGTGCGCCGCGACACCAACGTACTGCGCTTCGTTCACGCCGGGTTTCAAGTCGAGCGGCACATGCTCTCGCGCGACAAAGAAATTTTGGTTGTAGATGGTGAGTGCGGTGCCAGGCTCGCTCTTCGTTTGCGTTTCCGGGTCACTGGCGATGGCATTCTTTTCCGTCGAATTCAGCGCCGCCACAGCGTATTTGGGCGCCTTTTCCGCCGGAGATGCAGCGCGAACTACGTTTACGCCAGGGGACAGCAACAGCACGACGACGACGGGCCCGGCCAGACAGCCCCACATCTTTGTGCTTGCGAAAAGACGATTGCGATGCATTGAACCCTCCCAAATTGTGTGGACCTGGAAGGGGGAGGCTTTCCGGTCCTATGGAGAGAACGGGCGCGGGACGCGGACTTGCGGGGAATATATCGAATGTGGCGCGGACCTGCCCTGAGCGAAGTCGAACGGGGCCCCCGCCCGCGGGAGCTATGAACAGCCATGTAGGGGCGCCCGCTCTCGAAAGCCTGCCCTGAGGGTAGGCTGGCTTGTACGCCATATTTATGGCATTTGTGAGATAATAGCGTTGTTATGAAGCAGCCATCGATTCGAACGACGGTGGACATTCCCGCGCCCCTGTACCGCAAGCTCAAAGCTCAAGCGGCGGAGAAGGGCAGTTCCGTGCGCAGTCTTGTCTTGGACGGCGTCAGGACCGTTCTGCAGGAACGCCGCAGAACAAGTCACAGAAAAGTCCGCTTCCCGTTGATCGCTGCGGACGGCCCCAAGGTCGATCTCAGCAATGATCAGATCTATGAACACATTGAATTTCCTTGACGCGAACGTTTGGCTGGCGCTGATGTGGGGTCGCCACATTCATTCCGAAACAGCGCGAGCCTGGTTTGAAGAGACCGCCGATGGACAGTTCTTCTTCTGCCGATTTACCCAACTCACCATTCTCCGTTTGCTGACGACCGAGCAGATCATGGGGAAAGACACAAGGACGATGTCCGGCGCTTGGACGCTGTGGGACAAGATTTCCGCCGATAGTCGAATCTCGCTTCTCTCCGAGCCCGAAGACATCGAGCCCGAGTTTCGTTCACGGTCGCGCCTGGGAAGTGCGTCTCCGAAGGTTTGGGCAGACGCTTACCTGCTGGCCTTTGCCTCGGTTGCAGGACTTAGGTTCGTCACGTTCGACCGGGCGCTGAAGGCACGTGGGGCTGACGTGCTTGTGCTGTAGATGGTTCGAGGCTGGTTGCTCCCTACGCAGGTTAGCCATATCATGCGGGCATGAGATTCAGAGTAGTTGCGCTGCTCTTCACTTTGCTCCTGATTACCAAAGCATTTGCATCCTCGGACGCCGACTCGCGGGGCAGAGACCTCATCGCGAAGGCGGCAGAAAAGACCAACATCTTCGCGCTTTCTTCTTTCCGTTTGAATGCGACTGTCCGAATCGACAACATGGGCAAGCCGCTGGATGGCACCTATTCACTGCTCTGGAACGGCCCGAACCTGTGGAGGGAAGAAATCGCGTTTCCGGGCTACAGTGAAATTCAAGTTCACAGCAAGGGTATTGCCTATCTCAAGCGGAACGTGCCCTATATGCCGTACCGGGTCTCCCAATTGCACGCGACGCTGGGCTTCAGTGCAGGTGTCGGCGGAGGGTCGTTCTTCAACCAAGCGCCACACGGGCAAGAGACGATTAAGAAAGTTCACGAGCAAAAGATTGCCGGAGCCAAGGCCGATTGCGTGGAGATTGTTAACGAGCTAAAACACGCACGCGAGGTTTGTGTAGATCAGACAACGGGAATGTACAACCGCGGACAGCAGAGGTTTGTAGATTCGGGCTTCCTGCCCATCGGGTCAAAGACATTCCCTCGCACCATGTCCTTGGTCGACCACGAGAAACCCGTTGTCGAGGTGCACATCACTGAGTTCAAGGCAGGCGAACCGTTAGCCTCTGCACTGTTCGAGCCCCCTCCAGGAGCGACATCGGGACAGGGATGCATGAACCCTGTTCCTGGGCGGCTAGATAACAGGATCGAGCCGCGTTATCCCGAACAGGACAAGACCGCCCGGAATCAGGGAACTGTCGCAATTTACGCTGTGATTGATAAGAGCGGGATTCCTCAGAATCTCCAGCTTGTCTTGAGGGCAACCGAAGGTTTGGATAAGGCCAGCCTTGATGCGGTCCGTCAGTGGCGTTATACCCCGGCTACATGCGATGACAATCCTGTGGAGACCGAAACGATCATCGAGGTCCACTACACATTGTCGTCCTATTGAAATCGAGCACAGGGCTGCTCGGATGGACATTTTGTTAAGCACTATCGTTGAGCACTGGCAGCCGAGTTTTTTGATAGCGCACGGCGCATGGTCTTGGCGGGCGAAGGCCGCCCCACACTAAACTTGCGCGGACAGGAGTGTCCGCGCCACACAGGATTTGTTTCAGCTAAATATCCAGGTTTTTTACGTCCAGAGCGTTTTCTTCGATGAATTTACGGCGGGCTTCGACGTCTTCTCCCATGAGCGTGGTGAAGATGGTCTCGCACTCGGCGAGGTCTTCGAGCCTTACGGAGAGCAGGGTGCGGCGCTCGGGGTCCATGGTGGTTTCCCAGAGCTGCGGCGCGGTCATCTCGCCCAGGCCTTTGTAGCGCTTGATGTCGTAGCCTTTGCTGCCTTCGGCCTTCACATAGTCAAAGAGTTCCCGGGCGGTGGCCTTTTCGACTTCTTCCTTGATGGCTTTCTTGGCGGCGGGCTTCGCGCTCTTGGCTGGCGACTTCTCGTCGCCTGGGCGGACGAGGGCGTCCGCCCCTACGCGAGCATCGGTGTCGCCGTCTGCAGACTCGTCCCCGGCGCTATCGGAAGTACCTGCGCCATTCCCGCTCGCTGATCCCTTCGCAACGGTCTCCACCACGAACGGTGGCTCCATGTACGGCTCAATCTGCTTGAACTTGGAGAGCATCTGGCGGTACTCGGGCGTGGATGCCAGTTCCCAGTTGATGAGGTGCTCCGCACCTTGGTGGTTCACGAAGCGCACTTCCCACAGGTTGTGTTCTTCGTCAAAGCGCGAATCGACTTCCTTGAACTGGAGTTCCTTTTGCAGCTTCTTCAGTTCTTTTTCGAGCTTCTCGATTTTCTTCGGCTGCGTTTTCTTATCGCCTTCAAAATCGACGCGCTTCGAAAGATCGACCTTGGGTAACAGGTCCGTGACGCGCTCAGCTCGCAGGCGCTTGTTCACCTTGTCGTAAAAGCCGAGAAACTCGTTGAGCACGTTGATGAATTTGGCCAGTGGCGGACCTTCCAGCTTGGCGGCGCCCTCGCCGTAGCGCACGATCATGCCCTCGGCCGCGCGTTTCACCATGACTTTGTCGAACTCGCGCTCGTCTTTGATGTACTGGAGCGACTTCCCCTTCTTGATGGAGAACAGCGGCGGCTGCGCGATGAAAATGTTCCCACGCTTGATCAAGTCCTGCATGTGGCGGAAGAAGAACGTCAGCAGCAGCGTGCGGATGTGGCTTCCGTCCACATCGGCGTCAGTCATCAGAATGATTTTGCCGTAGCGCAGCTTGGCGGGATCGAAATCTTCCTTCGAAATTCCGGTGCCGAGCGCTGTGATCATGGCGCGAATTTCTTCGTGCGCCAGCATCTTGTCGTAACGCGCTTTCTCAACGTTAAGGATTTTTCCCTTGAGCGGAAGAATCGCCTGGAAACGCCGATCGCGTCCCTGCTTCGCCGTACCGCCTGCGGACTCGCCCTCGACCAGAAACAGTTCGCAGCGCTCTGGCTGCCGTTCGCTGCAATCTGCTAGTTTGCCGGGAAGCCCGCCGCCATCGAGCGCGCCTTTTCTGCGCGTCAGGTCGCGGGCTTTGCGTGCTGCTTCGCGGGCGCGGGCTGCGTCAATGGCCTTATTGATGATCTTGCGGCCGACGGTCGGGTTCTGTTCGAGATATGCGCCCAAGCGCTCGTTAATGAACGCCTGCACTACGCCAGCGATATCGGAATTCAGCTTGCCCTTGGTCTGACCTTCAAATTGTGGCTGCGACAGCTTCACGCTGATCACCGCAACCAATCCTTCACGCACGTCGTCGCCAGTGAGATTTTCTTTTACGTCTTTGAACAAACCCATCTGCTGGCCGGCGTAATTGATGGTGCGTGTAAGGGACGTGCGGAATCCGGAAAGGTGCGTGCCGCCGTCAACGGTGTTGATATTGTTGGCG
>Ga0137367_10004742_pt1 | contig 11043 bp, 8 predicted proteins | sample SagtaG_14_FD_104939 | JGI IMG/M metagenome (GOLD analysis project Ga0137367, IMG submission 104939) | Vadose zone soil microbial communities from Sagehorn Ranch, Mendocino, California, USA - Sage1_L_80_16 metaG | ecosystem: Environmental > Terrestrial > Soil > Vadose zone | place: USA... | reverse complement strand
GTTGAGCCGGGACTATAAGCGAACGTGTCTTAGTGCGAGGCATGAGTGACCAGTACAGACTGAGACGAGCAACGAACCAAACGTCGGAGAGGCGAAATGGCCGAGGCATTCATCACGCTTGAGCAAGCAGGCGTGCTGCTCGGCGGCACCGAGCGCCCGTTCTCGCGCTATACGGTCGAGAAACTGATTTCCCTCGGTCGGTTGAAAGACAACGGCGGCACACGCAAACTGCGCCGCGTCTCACATGCCTCGGTGGAAGCGCTCATTCGCGAAGTAGAGAACGGAGGATCGCTCCTATGCCACGCCGACGAAAAACCCACTACGGTGAAGGGTCAGTCTACGAGTCGCCGCCCGGGTCGGGCCGCTGGTTCGCCGAGGTCTTCGACGGTCATGGTAAGAGTGTCCGACGACGGGCCAATAGTCGCGATGAGGCCGAGGCGAAGCGGCAAGCGCTCGTCCGCAGACGGGATGGAGGACTGAACGTTCAAGGAGCTGCACAGACCCTCGAAACCTTTGTAAACGTCTGGTGGGAGCGCTCTGTGAAGGAGAAGGGACTGGCGCCCAAGACCCTCGACGACTACCGCAAAACCATTGCGCGCTATCTCCTGCCGGATTGGGGCAAGCATCGTCTCGAAGAGTTTGAGCAGAACGTCACGCTCGTTCTCGATATGCAGGCGACGCTACGCCGTATGTACGGGCCGGCCACGGCGCAGCGTGCCATTGCGAAGCTCTCGATGCTGTTCAATGCTGCCGTGCGCTGGAAGATCTTGCGAGTCAACCCGGTGATGCTGGTGCGAGAAGATCTGCCCGTCTACAAGCGGAAAGAGACGGTACCGCTCACACTGGAACAGACCATCTGCGTGTTGAACGCGGTCGAGGGGCATCGCCTCTGCGCGCTCTACCACACCGCACTCACCTTGGGATTACGGCTCGGTGAGATCTTAGGCCTGCAATGGGATGACATCGACTGGCAGGCACAGACAATCGCTATCCGGCGTCAGGTCTAGGAGACGAGTGGCCGCGTCGCGGTGCGCAACGCGACCAAGACGGATGCTGGTATGCGCGTGCTGCCTGTTCCTCCACGACTGCTTTCAAGGTTACGCCAGCTGTCGGAGACACGCGGTCGTTCGCCCTTTCTCTTCCCATCTGAGGAAGGTACGTTAATGATACCGAGCAACTTCGAGCGCCACTGGCGCGGCGGCTTGGCGCGCAGTTACACCAAGAAGGACGGCACTCGCAGCAAGAGTGTCATCGTGGGTGTGCGCCAGAAAGCTGGCCTGCCAACCAGCGTGAAGTTTCACCATCTGCGGCACACAGTTGCGACTCGTCTGATGGAGCAGGGCACACCCGACGAGATACGGGATGCGATTATGGGCCATGGGAAGAAGGGGATCCGGGGACATTACGCTCATGCGACGATTCAGGCCATGCGTGCGGCGCTGGAGCAATACGAGCAGCGCTTATGGGCGCAAGCCGCGTGATTGTGGGATGAGATACACGGTACATAATCCCTCACACAATCTCTCACATCGCACACAGAATGCCGTCACAAAAGAAAACAGGAAGAGCGATTTTGCCCTTCCTGCTGCTGGAGCCGGTGGTCGGGGTTGAACCGACGACCTGCTGTTTACGAAACAGCTGCTCTACCACTGAGCTACACCGGCATACTTTCTACATTACTGCATTCTATTGTAGCATAGGTGCGCATCACGTGCAACCATATACTGGCACGCGTTCTACTGCTGCGTTAGGCCATTTTGACGCGATCGCGCCGAGCAATGGCATGGCGCTTAGTTCGAGAGTGTTCTTTTTTTCACAGATCATTTTTGTAAGAAATGCCCAGAATCTGATGAGCTCATCATGGATAAAATTGATCTATTTCAATCGAACAATTCATATACCATGAAGATTTAATTGCTCAAGCGTAGTAGCATGGTGCCAAAGCGCCGCCTATCTGGCTCAAGAAAGAGGCTTCGCCTTGACAGGAGAAGCTAAGAGCGAGTATTATTAGGCAATCAAGGTTTGACTGTAAGCTTGATGCGCATACACTGGTTGCACTGCATGACGGTTCATACCTTGGACCGCCGTCTGATGCACCTTAAAAAGTGAATAGGAGGAAATAGTGGATTGGCTCCTATCCGCCGGGCTCGGATTTGCGATCGGTGTGATCGCCGGATCGAGCATCGGCATTTTTGTCTATACGTCGAATGCCAAGAACCGCATCCGCCAGAGCGAAACGGATGCTCGCCTGCAACTCGAAGCTGCTCGCGCCGAGCAGAAGGATATTATCCTGAACGCGAAAGACGAAGCGCTTCGCCTCCGCAACGAAGCGGAAGCGCAAATTCGCGAGATGCGGGCGGCGATGTCCAAACAAGAAGAGCGGCTCCAGCGCAAAGAAGAAAATCTCGATCGCAAGCTGGAAGGGCTGGAACGACGCGAGCGCCAAATGCAAACCCGCGAGCGTCAAACCGAGCAAGTTCAGCGTGAGACCGAGCAGCTTCGCGCGCAGCAACAAGGGGAGCTCGAACGAATCTCAGCGCTCAGCCAGGAAGAAGCGCGAGCGATCATTTTACAGCGCGTCGAGGAGGAGGCGCGCGACGAATCTGCGCGGCGCATTCGCGAAATCGAGCGCGCAGCACGTGACGAAGCCGATAAAACGGCTCGTAAGGTGATCGGCCTGGCCATTCAGCGTTGTGCCTCCGAGTATGTCGCCGAGGTCACTGTTTCGACTGTGGCGCTGCCTAGCGAAGAACTCAAGGGTCGGATTATTGGACGCGAAGGCCGCAATATTCGCGCCTTCGAGCAATTCACTGGCGTCGATATCATCGTCGATGATACGCCAGAAGCCGTGACCCTGTCTTGTCACGACCCAGTGCGCCGCGAGGTTGCACGCGTTTCCCTGATTAAATTGCTCAAAGACGGCCGCATCCATCCGACACGTATCGAAGAAGTCGTTCTCAAAACTCAGCAAGAGATTGAGCAAATTATGCGCGAGGAGGGCGAGCGCGTCGCTTACGAGGCGAATGTGCAGGGCCTCCACCCCGATTTGATTAAGCTCCTCGGTCGGCTGAAATATCGCACCAGCTACGGGCAGAATGTCCTCCAACATTCGCTCGAATGCGCATTGCTGGCTGCGCATATGGCCGCCGAGTTGGGCGCGAATATTAGTGTCGCCAAGACCGCGGCGCTGCTCCATGATATCGGTAAGGCTGTGGACCATGAAGTCCAGGGACCACATGCACTGATTGGAGCCGATATCGCACGACGGCTCGGGCGATCGCCGGCGATTGTCCATGCCATCGCTGCGCATCACAACGACGAAGAGCCTCAGACTGTCGAGGCTTTCCTCGTTCAGGCGGTCGACGCTATTTCAGGTGGGCGCCCCGGTGCACGCCGCGAAACGCTCGATCTGTATATCAAACGGCTAGAAGCACTTGAAACGGTCGCAACATCTTTCACTGGCGTCCAACGCGCTTTTGCGATTCAAGCTGGTCGCGAAGTTCGTGTTATGGTTCAGCCAGATGCGATCGATGATCTGGGCAGCATTCACCTCGCGCGCGATGTCGCAAAAAAAATCGAGGAGAGTTTGCAGTATCCCGGACAGATTAAGGTAACGGTGATTCGCGAGACGCGTGCCGTCGACTACGCCAGGTAGAGGCATATTTCTTGCAGACAACTGGCTTCTAATGATCATCATCACGAGATCGTTCATCGGATAGTCTCGCCACTCCCAGAGGAGTCTCGATTATGGACCTCGACATCCACGACTCGGAGACCATCCAACCGGCTCCCTCGCTAAATTCAACAACACCGGAGGAGGAACGCATGACAACTAACACGTCTCAGGCCGCCCCAATCGCTCGCGCAGTTGGCGAAAGCAACGCTGCGGCGATCGAGCGCCACACTGCTGAAGTACTGAAGGTCTCCACCCGTTCACGACCGAGTGCCGTTGCCGGAGCCATCGCGGGTGTTATCCGCGACAGCGGCATGGCCGAGGTTCAGTCGATCGGCGCTGGAGCAACTAATCAGGCGATTAAGGCAGTGGCGATTGCCCGCAGCTACCTGAGCGAAGAGGGTGTTGATATTGTTTGCACCCCATCGTTTATCGATGTGTCGATCGACGACGAGGAGCGCACAGCGATTCGTTTGTTGGTCGAGCGCCGCGCCTAGCTGTTCTGTCGTCCCTGGAAAACCTACGAAGGGTGGTCGTAGCTTGGCGGTTGCTCAAGCTACGATCACCCTTTTCTGTATCTTGGGCCGCTTACTAACGCTGCGGTGGCCGGCGTGCTACCACCATCGAAACCAACATGCCAGTGGTCAGCGCACCGCCAACATTGATTGCCTGTTGGATCGGGATCATGCCACTCAGAATCGGCGCACCCAGCGCCAAACCCATCCACGGGATCCACGATGGAATCATCCAACGACGCTTCCACACACTGCTAAGCGAGGAGCGATTGATCGCGATGAGCGTTGCAAACCATCCAATTACTGCTACAATAATTGCACCGGCGATAGGGTTGGGGGTCATTGATCTCTCCTTTGACATTTGCTATGTGGACGATTGTACCAGCCTCGGCGAGCAAAAGGTAGATCTACGAATAGTCTCATGGTCCTAATGCTATACCGTACTTGTGCCTCTCAAGGTCACGCTCCAGATCAATCCAACGCACGATCCCCAAACCGCCGATCGACTCTTGACATTCGGCGCTCTACTCATTACAATGCCATCAAGGTGATGCGCAGGATGAGTACGCGCCAAGCCCTCACAGAGATGAAGCGCCGCTGGCTGAAAGCTGCTTCAAGGGCACATGCGCCGAACGTGGCCTGCGCGAAACCGCGCCGGGGAAATCAAATTGTAGATTGCACATTGCACATTGCAGATTAAGATTATCGCATGCCTAATCTGCAATTTACAATCGGGTACCCTCTGGGTGAATCTGCAATTCCTAGAGTAGTCGGCGCCGGGAGTGCCCGTTATAGCGCGCACGAGGGTGGCGACGTTCGTCGCTGCTGAATCGGGGTGGTACCGCGGAGTTGCTTAGACTTCGTCCCTGGCTGGGACGAGGTTTTTTTATGTGAAGGTGAGACCACGTGCAAACCATATTGCGAGCAGCGCGCTGCGGGCTGATCGGCACAATGTTGCTCTACAGTATCACGATCGCCGTCCTGAGCGCTGTGTGGACGCTGAACCTATATCAGCGCTGGTGGCTGACGCTCGCGAATATGTTCGCGCTGCTGTTTTTCACACCGCTGCTATTGTTGATTCCAGCGGCGCTGCTCGTGCGCTCTTGGTGGCTGCGCGCCGCAGCCGTGATCGCGCTGACAGCGTTTCTGGCGCTCTTTGGCGCTCGGCTGCTGCCACCAGCCACGCAGGCGCGGGGCGGGGCACCACTGCGGGTGATGACCTTCAATCATCTGTTCAGCAACCAGCGAATCGACGCTATCATCGCCGCCATCCGCTCGCAGAACGCCGATGTCGTCGCACTGCAAGAGCTCTCGCGGCCGGTTGCATCGGCGATCGCGCAGGAGCTGCATACTACATATCCATATCAGTATCTGCTGCCGTCCGATACTCCGCAGGGGCTAGGGATCATCAGCCGCTACTCGTTTCAGAGCACCGCTGTGATCCCATATAATGTCCGCGGACTGCAAGTCACCCTGCGGATCGATCGGCAAAGCGTGACATTAATTGCCCTGCATCTCAGCGCGCCGATCTACAAAACGCGGCGAATTGGCGGTTTGCCACTCATGATCGGCTACGACGCCAACTTGCCCACCCGCCAGGTTCGCCAGCTGGCGCAGATGGTCGACAATGTGCACGGGCCGCTGATCGTTATGGGCGATTTCAACACCAGCGATCGCGAGCCGCGCTATCAGGTGCTGGCCGCACGGATGCACGATGCTTTCCGCGAGACCGGCTGGGGCTTTGGCTTTAGCTTTCCCGACCATAAACGTTTTGGGCCGGTCACAGTGCCGTTTCCGCTGATCCGCATCGACTATATTTGGAGCAGAAGCGGCGTGCTGCCCGCCGCTGCACATGTCGAATGCAATAACACTGGCGCTGACCACTGCTTTCTAGTGGCGGATCTGCGGCTATTGGAACGCGGAAGTGACGCAACAGCGGCAGGAGCGGAAAACAGGGAGTGAATGCTGATCGAGCTCGATTCTTCCGCTCTTCCATATAGCTCCGCCGTTCCGCATTCAAGGCTGCTTCAAAGGAGGTGATCGCCATGGCAGGCGATGATGTAGGTGTAGTATGCAGTGTTCGTTTCAACTATGGAAACGGGCCATGTGCAGTGAAGAATTCTGAGTTTTGAGTTTCGGGTGCCCTCTGGGCGTTTTGAGTTTTGCGCTCAACTCAAAACTCAAAACAGAACTCAAAACTGGACGTTGCCCATAGCATTATTAAGGAGTCCTCACTATGGGCCTTCCACAACGCTACGATGCGGCCGAAACCGAGCGCCGCTGGCAAACCACCTGGGCGAAGAATCGCCTGTACGATTTCGACCCGAACGACCCCCGACCGATCTTTGCGATCGATACTCCGCCGCCAACCGTCTCGGGCGAAATACACATCGGCCATGTCTACTCCTATGTCCAGGCCGAGGCGATGGCGCGATTCTGGCGGATGCAAGGCTACAACGTTTACTATCCGTTCGGCTTCGATGATAACGGGCTACCGACCGAACGTTATGTCGAGAAGCGGCTCGATCTACGCGCCCGCGACCTCAGCCGCGCCGATTTTATCGCGGCATGCCTCGAGGTCTCGCGCGAGGTCGAGGATCGTTTCGAAATCTTCTGGAAGAGTTTGGGCTTCAGTGTCGACTGGCGGCTGCGCTACTCGACGATCGACCCGCTTGCGCGACGCACCTCGCAGTGGTCGTTCCTCGATCTGTATCGCAAAGGGTTGATCTACCGCGCCCAGGCGCCAAATCCCTGGTGTGTCGAATGCCAGACCGCGATCGCCCAGGCCGAGATGGACGATGCTGAGCGTGCGACGACCTTTTACACCGTTTCATTTCAAATTGCAGATTGCAGATTGCAGATTACCGATTCCGGAGCACAATCTACAATCTACAATCTGCAATCTGCAATTCCGATCGCCACCACCCGGCCCGAGCTGCTGCCCGCCTGCGTCGCCGTCTTCGTGCATCCCGCAGATGCGCGCTTCGCGCGCCTGATCGGGCAGACGGCGATTGTCCCGCTATTCGAGCGGCGCGTTCCGATCTTAGCCGACGCGGCGGTCGATCCACAAAAGGGCAGCGGCGCGGTGATGTGCTGCACCTTCGGCGATACAATCGATGTCGAGTGGTGGCGCGCCCACCAGCTGCCGCTCATCCCACTGGTCACCCGGCAGGGCCGCCTGAGCGGCGACGGCGGACCATACGAAGATTTGACGCTCGCCGAGGCACGCAAGCGCATCATTGCCGATCTGCGCGAGCAAGGCATGCTGCTTGGCGAGCAGGCCAGCCGGCAGTCGATCCGGGTTCACGAGCGCTGCAAGACGCCGCTGGAGATTCTCGAGACCAACCAATGGTTTATTCGTGTGCTCGACGCCAAAGACGCCCTGATCGAGGCCGGCCGCAAGATCGCCTGGTATCCGGCACATATGCAGACACGTTATGAGCACTGGGTCGCCAACCTCGGCTGGGATTGGTGTATCTCGCGCCAGCGGTTCTACGGCGTCCCATTCCCGCTATGGCATTGCGACGCGTGTGGCGCGACGATTCTGGCCGACGAAGCTCAGTTGCCGGTTGACCCACTCAGCCACGCGCCGCCGCGGCCATGCCACTGCGGCAATGCCGATCTGCGCCCCGAAAGCGATGTGATGGACACCTGGGCGACCTCGTCGGTCAGCCCGCAGATTGCGCTGCGCATGCTGGAAGAACCGGATCTGTACCAGCGGCTATTCCCGATGCAACTGCGACCGCAGGCGCACGATATCATCCGCACTTGGGCATTCTATACGATTGTCAAATCGCACTACCATGTTGGCGCCATCCCGTGGGAGACGGTGATGATCTCGGGGCATGGCCTCGACCCAGCCGGCCACAGCATCCACAAATCGCTGGGCAACTCGCCAATCGCACCGGATGCCTTGGTCGCGCGCTACGGCGCCGATGCGATCCGCTATTGGGCGTGTAATGGCAGTGTCGGCGCCGATCAGCCGATCAATGAAGCGACCATGAAACAAGGCGCCCGACTCGTCACCAAGCTGTGGAATGCGTCTCGTTTGATCGAGAGTCAGTTGTCCGTCGCCCAGAGTCCGTTGTCTGCTGCCACGAGTGCTGGGCCCGGGGCAACGGACAACAGACAATTGACAACGGACGTCTCCAAGCCGAAACATTCTCTGTTGCTACCAACCGATCGAGCGGTGCTCTCCTGGCTCCAGCGGCTGATCGCCCGTGCAACGGCGAGCTTCCGCGCGTACGAGTATGCGGCGGCGCTGGAAGCGACCGAGCGCTTCTTCTGGGGCACATTCTGCGACAATTATCTTGAATGGGTCAAGGCCCGGCTCTACGACGGCAGCGCGGATGAGCGGGGCGCGGCGCAGGCCACGCTCGCTCACACATTGCTGGTCATTCTCAAGCTGCTCGCGCCAATCATGCCACACATCACCGAGGAAATGTACCAGCAGCTGTATGCCGCGCCCGGTGAAGGTATCAATTCAATCCATACTTCGGCCTGGCCGCAGCCCGACGACACGCTGATCGACCCCGGCGCCGAGCGCGCCGGCGAAGCGCTGCTGGCAATTACCAGCGCGGTGCGGCGCTTTAAATCGGCGCGGAAGCTTGGGCTGGGGGCCGAACTGGCGGGCATCACCATTGCGATGGAGCACACCAAGCTACGTGCGGCGCTCGAACAATCGCAGGTCGATCTGCGTAGTGTCACACGCGCGCGCGCGATCGGGTTCGCCGCGACGCCGAGCGACGGATTCGAGGAAATCGCGCCGGGGCTGTGGGCCAGGATCGAGTAGTGAACTACGAACCGGAGGAGCAGGCTTACTCCTCCGGTTCTCATACGTCACCACAAGGCCAGGACAGCGTTTCTGCCGGCGATTAGTTAGGAGGGAAATTGAAGAACTGGTCGATTACTGGCGTTGATGCTGTGGGGGGCTGGAAGACCTTGAACTCGAGTGTTTGGAAGTGTGCATCAAATGACCGCACCATGCTGGCTGGGCACGTGGGAATGTTCTGCAGCGTGGCTGTGAGCTCGCCCTTTACGTTCCCGTTGTCGTCTGAGAAGAATGAGCCAGAGGTTGTGGTGTGTATCGGGAACTGCTGGCCGGGCGGATTGTTGCCGCCAGGGTTGGTACAAACGACTGTCACAGACCCATCCACGATCGCATCCACACGCACCGCAGTTGTCGCGACGTGGGTAAGTACAAAGCAGAGCTCCACCTGAATCGTCGGGTCTGGGGCGACGCAGGAAGATGATGCCGCGGCGGTGAATGTGGCAGTGCTGGCGGAGGCCATCAGGACCGAGGTGCTGGTCGCATCGGCGGTCGTGGGGGTCCCAACACTGCTTGTGAGAGTTGTTAATCTAATACCGAGACCTGCAAAGGCTGTAGAGAGCGTGAAGCTGAACACAGCCAGTAAAGATAGAATGATGATCGTCGTTCGGCGCATCGAGTTTCTCACTTTCATGCAGTCACTGTTCTAAGGCATAACCGGCACCAGAAGATGTCAGCAACTTTCAGCCTCACATCACCACCCTTCGCGGTAGCACTGGCCTTCCAGGCAGAGTCACGCGACGGCACTGTACCCTATCAATGGCTAAGGAAACCCCTGCAGTAGTCTATCGCCTGCGCAGGCGCTTAGGCCGCTCTACCCCAGAATGCGAACGGCAGATAGCGATACGCTGGTACAGATAACGAAGGCGGTGCGGGCGAGAATTTCCACTTTCTATTATATGCTCTTCTGTCAAGAGAAATATGATAATTTTGTCAAGAACTACCGTTTTTAGTAAAAACCGACAGGCCGTAGAAAAAGGGGTGGTCTCCGACTATTGTTCGTTGTACTGCGGGAAAGCTTGAGCTATACTGATTGTCGCGAGCTGTTTCCGATCCACCCTATTTCCGTAACTTCTTACGTTTATCAATGTAGGGCTTGCCGCGAACGACCATATATTGTTTTCCGCGGCACTTGGTTCCGCATGGAAGGGTCCTATGAGCGAACGCAATCAACTGGAGCAAGCGATTGCCGCCCTCGAAGCCCAGCGGGCGATTCTGGGCGATGCAGTGTTGAACGCGGCCTTGGCCCCAATGCGCGAAAAGCTGGCCAGCTTGCAGACCAAGCAGCCGGCCATAGAGCAGCAGCGTAAGCAGGTCACCGTGCTCTTCGCCGACGTCTCCGGGTTCACTGCCATGTCCGAGACGATGGATCCCGAAGAGGTCAGCGATACGATGAATGCGCTGTGGGCGCGCCTCGACGCGGCGATCACCACCCACGGCGGCACGATCGATAAGCACATCGGCGACGCGCTTATGGCGCTGTTTGGCGCGCCGACCGCTCACGAGGACGACCCCGAGCGCGCGATTCGCGCGGCCCTCAACATGCAGGCCGAACTGCACGCGTTTGCCAAGGCCCAGCGGCACCCGCTGCGCATGCGGATCGGGATCAACACCGGGCCGGTGCTGCTCGGCGCCGTCGGCACCACCGCCGAGTACACCGCCATGGGCGACACCGTCAACATGGCTAGCCGCTTGGAACACGCCGCGCCGATCGGCGGCATCCTGATCTCCCACGACACCTATCGCCACGTGCGCGGCGTCTTCGACGTCCAGGCGCTCGATCCAATCACAGTCAAGGGCAAGGTCGAGCCGATCCAGGTTTACGTGGTGCGGGCGGCCAAGCCGCGCGCGTTTCGCGTCCCCACCCGCGGCGTCGAGGGAATTGAGACCCGCACGATCGGGCGGAAGGCCGAGCTGTGGCGAATGCAGCTGGCGTTGGAGGCGGCCATCGACGAGCGCGAGGCCCATGTTGTCACAATTATCGGCGAGGCCGGGATGGGTAAGTCGCGCCTGCTGTACGAGTTCGC
>Ga0137367_10004740_pt1 | contig 11045 bp, 8 predicted proteins | sample SagtaG_14_FD_104939 | JGI IMG/M metagenome (GOLD analysis project Ga0137367, IMG submission 104939) | Vadose zone soil microbial communities from Sagehorn Ranch, Mendocino, California, USA - Sage1_L_80_16 metaG | ecosystem: Environmental > Terrestrial > Soil > Vadose zone | place: USA... | reverse complement strand
TGATGGTGGACGGTGCCCAGCCCAATCTAATCGAGCTCCCGTCGCCGATCATCGACGAGCACCAGCTCGCCGCGATTCGCGCCCAGACGACGCTGACTGTGGTCGAGCTGGATGCGACGTTTGATCCGGATGAAGGCACCGCAGGTCTACACCCAGCCCTGGAGCGACTGGCCGACGTTGCCGAGCAGCGCACGCGCGCTGGTGCGCAGCTGCTGATCCTGTCAGATCGACGGGTTGGTCCCGACTGCGCCTCGATGCCGATGCTGCTGGCGCTCGGCGCAGTCCACCAGCGGCTCTTGTCGGCTGGTCTGCGCACGCGTGTGGATCTGGTGGTCGAAGCGGGCGATGCGTGGGACGTCCATCACCTGGCAGTGCTGCTTGGCTACGGCGCCGGCGCGGTCTGCCCATGGCTGGCGCTGCGCACGGCGCGCGCCCTGGGCGAGGACGAGCGGGCGCGTGTGCCGCAGAACGGCAATGGCCACGAACGCACCAGCCTGCACAACGCACCGAGCGACTATCCCGACCCCGACACCGCCGAGCACAACTTCCTGAAGGCCGCCGACAAGGGCTTGCTCAAGATCATGAGCAAGATGGGCATCTCGACCAGCGCGAGCTACCGCGGCGGGCAGATCTTCGAATGCCTCGGACTGAGCCACAGCGTGGTGGACCGCTATTTCGCCGGGACTCCGAACCGCATCGGCGGCTTGCGCATCGAGGATCTGTGTCGACCGGTGCTGGATCGACACAGTCTCGCGTTTGGCTCGGACACACCAGATCGCTTGCCCGACTACGGCCTGGTCCGCTTCCGTCGCGATGGGGAGCATCACGCCTGGGAGCCGCCGGTTATCCGTGCGTTGCACAAGGGGCTCGATAACGGCGCCCCCGACGCATGGCAGGAGTTCTACCGACTCACCGACTCAGCCGAGCAGCCCAGAGTCCTGCGCGACCTGCTGGAGATCAGCCCCGCCGGGGCAGCGGTACCGCTCGCAGAGGTCGAGCCGGCGACCGACATCGCCACGCGCTTCGTGTGCACGGCCATGTCGTTGGGTGCGCTGAGCCCCGAAGCGCATGAGACGCTGGCAGTGGCGATGAACCGGATTGGGGCGCGATCGAACTCGGGCGAGGGTGGCGAGGACCCGGCGTTCTACGCCTCGCGTGCGAACGGCGATCGCGCCGACAACAAGATCAAGCAAGTCGCCTCAGCGCGTTTCGGGGTGACCGCGCGCTATCTCGCGCATGCCGAGGAGATGGAGATCAAGATGGCGCAGGGCAGCAAGCCTGGCGAAGGCGGGCAGTTGCCGGCGCACAAGGTCACCGAGCTGATCGCCCGGCTGCGCCACGCCGTACCAGGCACGAGTCTGATCTCGCCGCCGCCGCACCACGACATCTACTCCATCGAAGACCTGGCGCAGCTGATCTACGACCTGAAGCGAGTGAACCCGCGCGGTCGGGTTGGCGTAAAGCTGGTCTCGGAAGCAGGCGTGGGGACCGTGGCCGCGGGTGTTGCCAAGGCATACGCCGACTACGTGCTCGTGTCGGGCTTCGACGGTGGGACCGGCGCCAGCCCGCTGAGCAGCATCAAGCACGCGGGTAGCCCGTGGGAGCTGGGCGTGGCCGAGGCGCAACAGGTGCTGGTCCGCAATGGCCTGCGGGAGCGCGTCCGCCTGCGTACCGACGGCGGTCTTCGGCGCGCGCGCGACGTCGTGATCGCTGCGCTCCTCGGCGCTGAGGAGTTCGGGTTCGGGACCGCGCCGCTGGTCGCGCTCGGCTGCGACATGGCCCGCCAGTGCCACCTCAACACGTGCCCGACCGGCATCGCGACACAGCGCGCCGAGCTGCGGGCGAAATTCAAGGGCACCCCCGATCAGGTCATCTCGTTCTTTATGCATTTGGCCGAAGAGGTGCGCGAGCTGCTGGCAAGCCTCGGGCTGCGCTCGATCGACGAGGCTGTCGGGCGGGTCGATCTGTTATGCCAGGCACGCACCGTCAACGGCATCGATCTCACGGCGGTGCTGGCCGATCCGGATCCGAGTGGTACGCAGCCGCGTCGGTGCATGCTGTCGCGCAACGATCGACCCGAAGACCAGGAGCCGCTGGACGAGGGTCTGCTGCGCGAAGCGCAGATCGCGCTCGAGTCGGCGCCGCGGTTCAAAGCCGCGCGGCTCATTCGAAATCGAGACCGTACCGTGGGTGCGCGCATCGCCGGTGAGATTGGCGCGGGTCGATTGCAGCGCCCTCAGAACACGTACTCGCCGTTGGGCAATCACCCGTTCATCGACGTGCGCTTCGTCGGTTCGGCGGGCCAATCGTTCGGCGCCTTCAACACCGAGGGCATGCTGCTGACCCTGGAGGGTGAAGCCAACGACTATCTCGGCAAGGGCATGAGCGGTGGGGAGATCGTCTTGATGCCGGCCGATATGGCGCGCTTCAAGCCGCACAAGAACACGATCGTCGGCAACACCGTCCTGTACGGCGCAACGGGTGGTCGAGTGTTTGCCGCCGGGCGGGCCGGGGAGCGGTTCTGCGTCCGCAACTCCGGCGCGACTGCCGTCGTCGAGGGCGTCGGCGATCACGGCTGTGAGTACATGACCGGCGGCACCGTGCTGGTGCTGGGTGAGACCGGCCGTAACTTCGGCGCGGGCATGACCAATGGCGTCGCGTACGTGCTGGACGAGGAAGGCGATTTTCCCTCGCGGCTGAACGGCGAGCTGGTGCAAGCCACGCGGCTGATGGACTCGGACGAGCTGTCGCTCGTGTACGGCCTGGTGCAGGAACACTTCGAGCGCACTGCCAGTCGCCGAGCTGAGGCGATCCTCGATCTGTGGGACGTCTACCGCTCGCAGTTCTGGAAGGTTTCTCCGAAGCCCGCCGCGCCGCCGCCAACGCCAGTCGCGGCGGTGCAGCCCACCGCGACCAGCGTTCCGCAAACCGCGAACGTTCCGCTACGGTAGCCAGGTGCGCCCGCTCGGCGTAGGACTGCTCGGCCTCGGAACCGTTGGCGCGGGCGTCGCCAATGTGCTGCTCGGCAAGCGCGAGGCTCTCGAGCGGCGCATTGGGCGGCCGGTCAGGATCTGTAAAGTGCTGGTACGCGACGTGGCGAAGTCGCGACCGGTGTCGGCAGCGCTGCCGCTGGTGACCGATGCCAACGAAGTGATCGACGATCCGGACGTGGACATCGTCATCGAGGTCATCGGCGGTGAAGAGCCCGCGCGCACGCTCATCCTGCAAGCGATCGAACGCGGCAAGCACGTCGTGACCGCCAATAAGGAAGTCATGGCCAAGCATGGCCCGGCGATCCTGGCCAGCGCCGCGAAACGCGGCGTCAGCGTCGCCTATGAGGCCAGCGTTGGCGGTGGGATCCCGCTCATCGGACCGTTCCAGCTCGACCTCGCGGCGAATGACATCACCAGCGTGGTGGGCATCGTGAACGGCACCACCAACTACATCCTGACGCGGATGACCGAGAGCGGCGCCAGTTTCGCGGACGCGCTCGGGGAGGCGCAGCAACTGGGCTACGCGGAGCCCGATCCGACCAACGACGTCGAGGCGTGGGACGCTGCCTACAAGCTCGCGATTCTGGCGTCGCTTGCGTTCGGGGTGCCGGTCATGCCGGAGCAGGTGCACCGCGAAGGCATCACCAGGGTGTCGCAGCGCGACATCCTGTACGCCGCCGAGATGGGCTACCGCGTCAAGCTGCTCGCGATTGCTCGGCTGGTCGATGGCCAGGTCGAGACGCGCGTACATCCGACGCTCGTGCACAACGGGTCGATGCTGGCCTCAGTGGACCACGCGTTCAACGCCGTGCAAGTCCAGGGCGACCTGATCGGGACCGCGTTGTTCTATGGCCGCGGCGCCGGCTCGGAGCCGACTGCTTCGGCAGTAGTGGCGGATCTCATCGCCCTTGGGACCAGCGCGGGTCGGGGCTCCGCGCAGCCAGCGACGGCTGCCCCGCAAGTGCGGCCGATGCGCTTGCTGCAGACCCGCTACTTCCTGCGCCTGCTGACGCTGGATCGACCGGGTGTCATGGCCGCGATTACCACGGTCCTGGGCGATCGCGGCATCAGCCTGGCGAGCGTGGTGCAGAAGGAAAGCGTTGTCCTGGGCGACGACGTGCCGGGTGCTGAAATCGTACTGACCACGCACCTGGCCAGCGAAGAGGCCGTGCAGGACGCCATCGCCACGTTGCAACACATGCCTGTCGTGAAGACCGTCGGCAGTCTGCTGCGCGTTCACGAGTAGTACTCTCTGCCTGTGTCGGACACCGCCGCGCCTCCGCTTGCAATTGTGTGCCGCGGCCCGGATCGCGCCGGCGTGCTGTATGCGATGAGCAGTGTGATCGTGCGCCACGGCGGCTACATCGTCTCCGTGGACATCCTCGAGCGCGGTGAGCGCAGCGCGTTGTTCTGGGAGATCACCGGCCTCGACGATGAGGACGCCTTCATTCGGGACATGGAGGCGCTGGACGTCGTCGACGAGCTCGAGCGAGTGCCGAGCATGCTGGAGATCTACGGCAAGCGGATCATCGTGGTTGGTGGGGGAGCGCAGGTCGGGCAGGTGGCGCTCGGCGCCATCGCCGAGGCGGATCGGCACAACATCCGCGGCGAGAAGATCTCGGTCGACACGATTCCGATCGTCGGCGAGGAGAACCTGGCCAACGCGGTTCGGGCGGTCAGTCGGCTGCCGCGCGCGGCGGCGCTCGTGTTGGCTGGCGCACTGATGGGCGGCAAGATCACCGACGCAGTGCGCGAGGTGCGCGCGCGCGGGGTGCTGGTGGTGAGCCTGAATATGGCGGGCTCGGCGCCCAAGGCTGCTGACCTGGTGGTAAGTGACCCCGTTCAAGCAGGCGTGATGACAGTGATGGCGGTGGCGAAGACGGCCAGCTTCGACATCGCGCGGCAGCGCGGCCGCATGTACTGACCTAGCCAAAGACGGCGGGTAGCGCTAGCACTTCGAGCGCGGAGTCGGCGCACAGCGTGCCATCGCCGCGCACTACCTGGCCGGGCGACAACACGCGCAAGAGGATGTCGTGCCCGCCCGGGCCACCGCGGATCAGCGAGCCCGTGCCGCGGGTCACGATGTACCAGCGGCCTCCGTTCGGCTTGATGCGCTCGCCTGGGCGCAGCCGGAGCTCTTCCAGTTGTGTGGTCGTTTCGATCAGCACGTGCTCCGGCAGGTTGGGAAACGCGCGGGCGAGCCACACATCGTAGGTACGGCCGACCTGCCAGATGAACGCCATTGCGAGGGTCGCGAACTCGACTACGCTCACGCCCAGCTCCAGCTCCGCGCGGACACCCAACGGAATCAGGATTCCGAGGTGCTGCACTGCGTCGAAGCCGGCTATCGCAAGGCAGGGCCAGAGCCAGAAGTTGCGCGGGAAGCGGGTTGCTAGAAGCAGGATGGCCAGGAAGCCCCAGATGGCCCACAGCGTGTGGACCCGCTGCAGGTCGAGCACGCCGAAGATGCCTGGCGCTGCCTCCACCGGCCGACCGAGCAGGAAGATCTGGACGATCTGCGCCACGTGCTCCAGCAGGTACGCCGCCTGACTCAGAATGAGCACGCAGAAGACGGCTACCCACTTGTAGTGGCGGTAGGTCCACACAACTTCGAGCGCGAAAATGGGCAGCCAGGGCGCCAGCGCCGCGAGGAGATAGACCCACAGCGGTGCCCCCTGGATCACGGCCATGATCTGGCCGGCGAAGGAGCCCGCCGCCGCGAGCGTGATCGCCGACATCGGCGCACTCTGGAGCTCGGCCAGGTGTCTCCACAACAGCGGTGCGCTCATGACTGGAGGATGGCCGCCGCGCCGCGTCCCCAGCAGTGAACGGCATCACATCGGGACTGTGAATCGCCTCACTTCAGCCAGACCTGGGTAGCGCCGTCGCCGCCGTGGGCGTCGCGTTCGGGCTCGAACCGCGCGACATGGGGACTGCTGCGCAGGGTTTCGCGGACTGCCTGGCGGATGGCGCCGGTGCCTTTGCCGTGCACGATGCGTGCGGTGGGCAGGCCGGCCAGCGCTGCATCGGCCAGGTACTCGGAGATCCGTTCCAGGGCTTCATCCCGGCGCAGGCCGCGCAGATCAAGCTGTAGTGGCACGTCCCCGCGCGGCGAAGCTAACGCGATGGTCGCCGAGGGTTCGGCATGTCGCCGTTCGGCAGACGTGGGCCGTGTTGCGCCTTCCAGCTCGCGTAGCGGCATGCGCACGCGGCGGCCGAGCACCTCGACTTCCACGTCGTCATCGCGGATGGCCGTCACCAGGCCGGGCAGGCCCAGTCGCGGGATCATCACTTCGGCGCCGAGCGCTACTGTCGCGGGGACAGCGGGCTCCGGCTCGGGCTCGGGCACGGCGGGGGCCGGCGGCGCTTTGAATGCGGGTAAGTTGAGCGCTGACTCCACGGCTTCACGCGCTGACTCGGTCGATACGCTGCGCTCGCGCGCCGACTGCAGCTGCAGACGAATGCGGTGCGCCTCACGCCGCAGCTCGGCCAACTCTTCCTCAGCAGCAGTTGTGGCGTCCTGCCATATCTTGCGATGGGCCTGCTCCGCATCGCGCAAGGCAGTGCGAGCGCGAACCTTGAGCGTCGCCGCGTCGGCGGCTTCCTTGAGCGCGCGGGCGCGCGCGTCCTCAGCCGTGGCCCGTTCGCGTGCGATCTCGTCGAGCATCAGCTCGGCTTCGAGCGCCTGTGTCGAGACGTAGGTCCTCGCCGCTTCGAGCACCTCATCCGGCATGCCCAGCCGCTCGGCGATCGCCAGCGCGTTCGACCGGCCAGGCATGCCGATCATCAGGCGATAGGTTGGCGAGAGCGTCTGCACATCGAACTCGACACTGGCATTCTCGACCCGCTCGGTGGCCTCGGCGTAGCCCTTCAGCTCCGGGTAGTGCGTGGTCGCGACCACGTACGCGCCGCGCGTGCGAAGAAAATCCAGCAGGGCGCGGGCGATCGCGGCGCCTTCGCGTGGATCGGTCCCAGCGCCGAGCTCATCGAGCAGGATCAGCGAGCAGCTGTCGGCGTCGTGCAGCATGCGCACGATCCGCGAGACGTGACTCGAAAACGTCGACAGGCTCTGCTGCAAGCTCTGCTCGTCGCCGATGTCGGCCTGCACGCGCTCGAACACCGCGATCAGCGACCCCTCGTCGGCCGGCACGAACAGACCACTCTGCGCCATGAGCGACAGCAAGCCCGCGGTCTTGAGCGCAACCGTCTTGCCGCCCGTATTCGGGCCAGTGATGAGCAGAACGTCGAAGTCGCCGCCCAGCTCGAGCGAGATCGGCACCACCGTCCCGGTGAGCAATGGGTGGCGCGCCTGCACCAGCCTGAGCACCGGTTCGCCCGCCGGACGTGGCAATCGCACAAGCTCGGGGCCGGTCGCGTGTTCCTGGTCAGCAAGCCCAGCGCACGCGCGAGCCAGATCGAGCTGGGCCAGACCTTCGACACTCGCGCTTAGCTGATCCGCTTGCTCGCCGACGGTGAGCGAGAGTGCGCGCAAGATGCGCTCGACCTCGCGTTCCTCGTCCAGCCGCAGGGTGCGCCAACGATTGCCCATCTCGACCACTGCAAGGGGCTCGACGAACAGGGTCGCGCCGCTGGCCGATTGATCGTGCACGATGCCTGGCACTGAGCCGCGGAACTCCGAGCGCACCGGAATTACGTAGCGCCCCGCACGCTGTGTCACGACCGGATCCTGGACGGCGTCGCGGAACGCCGCCGAGCCCATGAGCTCTCGCAGACGGGTCACCAGCCGATCGTGGGCACCGCGCAGCTCGGTGCGGATGCGACCCAGCGCGGGGCTGGCGCTGTCGAGGACTTCGTTGCCCTCGCCGATCGCATCGGCGATGTCCTCGGCGAGCCCCGGATGATCGCTCAGGTAACTCTCTACGAGCTCGAGCAGCGTGGGCGCCTCTTGCTGGAGCGGCGCCAACCCACGCCGCCACGCGCGTGCGCCGCGCACGGTGGAGGCGACGTCGAGCAGCTCCTCGGGACCGAGCATGCCGCCGACGCTCGCCCGCTCGGCCAGCGGTCGGACGTCGTGAACGCCGCCCAGGTGCAGCCCGGGCCGTAAGCCGGGCAGCCGCAGCGCTTCGGCAGTCATCGCCTGGCGCCGCCGCGCTTCCGTCAGCTCCGGCGTAGGCTCGAGGGCGAGCGCAAGCTCGCGACCAGCGGAGAAGCTGGTGTGGCGAGCCAGCAGCTGGCGGATCGCGTCGAACTCGAGGACGTCGACGCTGAAGGCGGGCGCGGCGGCGCCGGCTTGTAGCATGCGCGAGTGAGTCTAACGCTCGACCACGTCATCCTTGCCGTGCCCGACCTCGCCGCGGCTCCAGGTAGCTCGAGCCGAGGCGCGCGACCGTCTGGCGAGTGTTGAGCTGCGGGGCAACGCCGCGCAGCCGCTAAACGTCCTCGCTGCTCGATTCGGGGTCGAGGTGGGACGCACGTAGCTGCTCGCGCAGGTCGTCGAGACTGCCCGACCGCGAACGAGGCAGCGGTGGGGCGGGGATTACCTGAGCGGCCGCCTTCAGCTCGGCCAGCTCGTGCAGCGCGAAGTCGATGTCGCGGCGCTGCTCGCCGAGCTCATAGTGGACCGCCTCGTGAGCCGCCTGCGCGTCCGCGTCCATCTGCCGCCGCAAGACCTGCCGCGCCTCGAGGTTGTTCACTCTGCCGCGCAGCTCGATCACCAGCGCCAGGGCGGCGATGCCCACGATCAGCGCGGCCACCGCCAGCAGGAGCTCGATAAAAGCCTGCATATCTCTGGCCGGGATGCTACCGCTTGCGGTAGCGCCACACGACCTTGCCCACGATCAGCGCTGGCGGAATGGCGCCAAAGAAGCGGCTATCGGTGCCGACATTCGGGTTATCCGCGCGGACGATGTAATGGCCCTCGGTGGTGCGCGCCGCCACCCGTTTGACCAGCATGCGCTTGGGGTAGTCGGGATCGCGCAGCAGAACGATGTCACCCAGGTGTGGACTTGCCCAGCGATTGATGATGAGGCCGTCGCCCGGCCGAAGAGCAGGCTGCATGCTGGTGTCGGCCACGACCGCTCGTGTCAGTGGCCAGAATGGGAAGGCGGTCACCCAGCATCGGTGTAGACTGGCAGAGCTTGCAAAGTCCACTTTGTGCAGCCTCATCCTGAGGCGGAGCCGAAGGATCTCACGTCGCGTTCGTTAGATCCTTCGCAGGCTCAGGATGAAGCGGTGAGTGATAGGAGTAGGAGTTGATGTCCACACCTTTGACTGCGCCCTGGCTGGTCGATCGCTTCGTAGGTGCCCTCGACCGACTCGCTCCACCCGCGGTTGCCTACGCGCATTGCGACATTCCGTGCGGGATCTACGACCCGCACATGGCGCAGATCGCCGCGCTCACGGTGGTCCGCATGGTCCAGCTCATTCAAGGGCTGCAACAGCCGGGCGGCAACGCCAGCAAAGAGGAATGGGATACGTACGGAATGCAGATCTCGCGCTACACCGCGATCAAGGAAGAGCACGCCAGGATCGCCGAGCACGAGGTCATTATCTTGTGGACGGACTACTTCAAGCCCGAGCACCTGGAGAAGCATTCCAACCTGCATGACGTCGTATGGAAGGCGTGCAAGCTGACCTCGACCGTCAAGCAGCAGATCAATATGGATGCCTCGCAGCAGCTGTTGGCAGCGACACAGCAGATTGCTGAGATCTTCTGGGACACCAAGGGCGTCAAGACGCGCCGCCAGCCTTCGAACCAGGGTCAGGTGGGTGGCGAGCTCGTGTATCCCACGACCTGATCAGCTCCGCCACCTGCGCTGCATGGCTGGCGTGCAGCGCATGAGTGCCGCCCTCGATTTTGTGTAGCTCGCCGTTCGGGAGTGCCTGCACCAGGCGCTGAGCTGCCGCGTCTCCAAGCACGCCGCCGGTGCGCGGATCCGCCTGGACGACGAGGCAGGGCTGCTGGATGCGCCTGGCTTGTTGGAGTGCCTCCTCGGTGTGGTCGTGCTGCCGCAACGCTTCGAATGCCTGGTCGGCGGCCTGCCTGAAGAGGTCAGCCAGGATAGTTGCCAGCAGCTCGCCGCCGCTGGGATTCCGCTCGAGCAGGTAGCGCTCCAGCTCTCCCGCGTTCGCGTGGCGTAGCGTGTACACCCTCGGAACCTCCGAGTTGCGATTGGCACGATCGAGCGGCGGATCGAGCAACACCAGCCAGCGCACGAGCTCGGGCCGCAGGTCGGCCAGCGCGAGCGCCACCAGCGCACCGAGCGAGTGCCCAACCACGGGCACCGGGGCGAGCTCTAGCGCGGTGATGAGCTCCGCGAGGTCCAGCGCATAGTCGCGCGGCGTGTAGCCGTCAGGTGGAGCATCGCTCTGGCCGTGGCCGCGCAAATCCGGTGCAACGGCGGCGTGTTCTGGCAGCAAGCGTCGCGCGAAGGCTTGCCAAACTGCACCGCCGACACCCAGACCATGCAGCAAGAGAATGGGAGGCGCGGCGGGCTCGACGACACGGCGGACGTGCAGCTGCACGCCGTGGCCCGGCGCGCTCAGCTCTTGCCAGCGCACGGTGGCTAGTGCCAGTTGAAGAGGGCGGCGACCGCGGCCAGGTTGGGCACAACGGCGTCGGGCTTCTGGGTCGCTGTCGCGAGCTGTTGCGGAGCGGTGACGCCGCTGAGGACCAGGATGGTATGCAGGCCAGCGCGCTGCCCGCCGACGACGTCGGTGTCGAGGCGATCGCCGATCATCACGGCCGCGTCGGGGTGCAGTCCGCCGAGGCGTTGCAGGCCGTGCTCGAACAGGCCCGGTTCTGGCTTGCCGACCACGATGGGCTCCTGGGCAGTCGCCGTCTGAATGGCGGCGATCATCGTGCCGGCGCCGGGCAGGACGTTGCCGCCCTCGACCGGTAGCAGGGCATCGGCGTTCGTCGCGACGAAACGCGCTCCGGCGAGGATCGACCTCGTGGCGCCTGTCAACTTGTCATAATCGAACGAACGATCCAGGCCCGCCAGGACCCACTCGACCGCGACTTCGCCGTCCTCGACCACGGTCAGGCCTTCCTCCACCGCGGCCTGGCGCAGGCCCGCTTCGCCGACGACT
>Ga0137367_10004733_pt1 | contig 11056 bp, 10 predicted proteins | sample SagtaG_14_FD_104939 | JGI IMG/M metagenome (GOLD analysis project Ga0137367, IMG submission 104939) | Vadose zone soil microbial communities from Sagehorn Ranch, Mendocino, California, USA - Sage1_L_80_16 metaG | ecosystem: Environmental > Terrestrial > Soil > Vadose zone | place: USA... | reverse complement strand
CGAGCTCGACCGGCTCTTCGAGCTGCTTGTGACCGGGCTGTCGAAGGACAACCGCCTCGCGGTGCCGTTTCCGGCCGCAGAGGTCTACGAGCGGCTGGTGCCGTATCGCTCCACCCGCTCGCACCTCAACGTGGCGACGCACCAGGACTACGAGATGACCGTCCTGCGTCTGCTCGCCGGCGAGCGCGGCTACCTGCGCCTCGAGCCCGACGACGTGCGCGAGGCGATGCAGCGCGAGGTTACGGCCACCAGCCCCGACACGGCGTACTTCCGCAACTTCCCCGACTGTCGCGTGATGATCAACCGCCTCGCCGCCGAGCGGTTCCTGCGCGGGGACATGCGCTACGGGCCGCCCGAGCCGGAGGAAGAAGAAGAGGAGGAGCCGGTGAGCTGGACCGGAGAGAACCCCATCTCGCCGGCGCCGGGCGAGCAGCCGTCGGAGGCCGATGAGCCGACGTTCGAGCTGGAGGGCGAGGGCGAGCCGCCCGCCGCGCGCCGCTGCCCGTACTGCGGCGGCGGGCTGCCCGCCGCCCGCAAGGTGAACTTCTGCCCGCATTGCGGGCAGCCGCCCCTGGGGGAGCTCAAGTGCCCGGCGTGCGGGGCGGAGGTGGACGTGGGTTGGGCGTACTGCGCGGGCTGCGGTCGCGCGACAGGGTTCGAATGACAGGCGGTCGGGCGGTCGGGCGGTCAGGCGGTCAAAGACACCGCGTCGCCGTGATTGCAGGAGACGGGATCGGTCCGGAGGTGATCGAGGCCGCCATCCCCATCATCGAGCGCGCGGCCGGCACGCACGGCGTGACGCTCGCCTGGGAGCGCCTCCCCTACGGCGCCGAGCACTACCTCAAGACGGGTGAGACGCTACCGGATGGGGCGTTCCGGAAACTGCGGGATGAGGCGGAGGCAATTTTCCTCGGCGCCATCGGCGACCCGCGTGTCCCTGGCAACGAGCACGCCCGGGCCATCTTGCTGGGCCTCAGGTTCCGGCTGGACCTCTACATCAATTTTCGCCCGGTGCGGCTGCTGCACCCGGACCTGACTCCGCTGAAGGCCGCGGTCGATGGCGCGATCGATTTCGTCATTTTCCGGGAGAACACCGAAGGTGTCTACCTGGGACGAGGTCGCATCGAAGGCGAGACGTACATCGCCGAGGAGATCAACACCGCCAAGGGCGTCGAGCGCATCATCCGCGCGGCGTTCGAGTGGGCCAAGGCCCACGGCAAGACCCGGGTCACCATGAGCGACAAGGCCAACGCGGTCCCCGCGCACAAAGTCTGGCAGGACCGGTTCAAAGCCGTGGCGGCGCAGTATCCGGGGATCAGCGCCGAGCATCGCTACGTCGACGCGCTGGCGATGGAGCTGGTGCGCGAGCCGCAGCGCTTCCAGGTGATCGTGACGAACAACCTTTACGGCGACATCTTATCGGACCTGGGCGCCGGACTGGTCGGCGGCCTGGGGCTCGCGGCGAGCGCCAACCTGCACCCCGGCCGCCTGGGCTTGTTCGAGCCGGTGCACGGCTCGGCGCCGCCGCTCGCCGGCAAGGGCGTGGCGAACCCGGTCGCCGCCGTGCTGACCGGAGCGTTGATGCTGGAGCAGCTCGGCCACCCCGAGCCCGCGCGCGACCTCGAACGAGCGGTACAGGAGACTCTGGCCGCCGGCATCCGGACACCCGATGTCGGGGGCACCGCGAAGACCCGCGACGTGGCGGCCGCCATCACCGAACGGATATGAAGACTCTACTTCTCTTTTGCTTTGTCGCTCAAGCTCAGCGCCCCTCGACCATGGCCCATCGCTCCACCGTCTACGCCCCCCACGGGATGGCCGCCACCAGCCAGCCGCTCGCCACCGCGGCGGCCCTCGACGTCCTGGAGCACGGCGGCAACGCGATCGACGCGGCGGTCACCGCGGCGGCGGTGCTCAACGTCGCCGAGCCGCAGATGACCGGCGTCGGCGGCGACATGTTCGCCATCGTCTGGTCGGCGCAGGACCGGAAGCTCTACGGCCTGAACGCCAGCGGCCGCGCCGGCAGACTGATGACCCGCGAGGCGCTGCTCGCCCGCGGGCACCGCACGATGCCCGAGGAAAGCGTCGAGGACGTCACCGTCCCCGGCGCGCTGTCGGGGTGGGACGCGCTGCTGCGGCGCTTCGGCACGATCACCCTCGCCCAGGCGCTCGCGCCCGCGATCCGCTACGCGGACGAAGGCTTTCCCGTCACGCCGATCATCGCGCGCGAGTGGGGGGGGGCCAACGAAACGGCGAAGCTGCAGCGGGACGACGGCGCCCGCGCCACCTTTTTAGTGGACGGCGCCCGCGCGCCGCGCGCCGGCGAGTGGTTCAAGAACCCCGACCTCGCCCGCACGCTGCGGCTCATCGCCGAGCAAGGGCCGGGCGCCTTGTACGGCGGCGACCTAGGCCGGCGCGTCGTGGACCGCGTGCGCGCGCTGGGCGGCTACCTGACGCTCGACGATCTCGCGGCGCACCGGCCCGAGTGGGTCGAGCCGATCTCCGTGCCGTTTCGCGGCTACCGCGTCTGGGAGCTGCCGCCCAACGGCCAGGGCGTCGCGGCCCTGGAGATGCTGCGCATCCTCGAGCCGTACGACCTGAAGAGTCTCGGACACAACTCCGCGGCGTACCTCCACCTCCTGATCGAGACCAAGAAGCTCGCCTACGCCGACATCGCGCGGTACATCGGCGAGCCAGCCCAGATGACGGTGCCGGTCGCCGCGCTGCTCGGCGATGCGTTCGTCGCGCAACGCCGCGCGCAGATCGATCCCGCCCACGCCGCCGACCGCCCCGCGCCCGGGAAAGCGGCGACGGCGAGCGAGACCATCTACCTCACGGTCGCCGATTCCGCGGGCAACATGGTCTCCTTCATCAATAGTCTCTACGACCTGTTCGGCTCGGGCGTCGTGGTGCCGGGCACCGGGTTCGCACTGCACGACCGCGGCGCGGGGTTCACGCTCGAGCCGGGTCTTGCCAACACCGCCGCCCCGGGCAAGCGGCCGTTCCACACCATCATCCCCGCGTTCGTCACCAAACTGGACAGCGCCGGAGCCGAGCAGCCGTGGATGAGCTTCGGCGTGATGGGCGGCTCGATGCAGCCGCAGGGCCACGTGCAGGTGCTCCTGAATCTCTTGGTCTTCGGGATGGACCTGCAGGACGCGATCGACGCGCCGCGCTTCCGCCACCTCGACCACCGCCGCGTGGCGCTCGAGCCGGCGATCGGCGACGAGGTGCGGCGCGGGCTCGCGGCGCTGGGTCACGAGATCGCGGACGAGCGCGGCGTCGCCTTCGGCGGCGCGCAGGCGATCATCCGGCTGCCGCGCGGCTACGCGGGAGGATCCGATCCGCGCAAGGACGGCATGGCGGCGGGCCACTGATGCAGCGGGACTTGGCGCGGGTGCTCGGGCTGCGTGACCTGCTCCTCATCGTCGTGGGGACAGTCATCGGGTCCGGCATTTTTCTTGTGCCCAGCGATGTCCTCGCTGGCGCGCAGCTGGACGTCGGGTGGGCGTTGTCCGTGTGGGCGGTGGGCGGTGTGCTCTCCCTCCTCGGCGCGCTCACCTACGGAGAGCTGGGCGCGATGGAGCCCGATGCGGGCGGCATCTTCGTGTACGTGCGGAAGGCGTTCGGCCCGCTGGTCGCGTTCCTCTACGGGTGGGCGATGTTCTTCGTCATCGGGAGCGGCTCGATCGCGACGCTCGCCGTTGCGTTCGGGACGCGTTATCTGCCGCAACTCACGCCGCTGCGTCCGCTGGAGAGCAAACTCGCCGCCGTCCTAGTCATCGCAATCGTCGCGTGGGTGAACATCCGGGGCACCCGCCGCGGGGCGACGGTACAGAACCTCGCCACCGCCATCAAGGTGGGCGCACTGCTCGTACTCTCCGCCGGACTGATCGTCGCCGGGCGTGGATTCGCGGGGGGCGACGTGAAGGTCTTCGAGGTCCCGGTGACCGCGACGCTGTTGTCCAACGCGGGGGTCGGACTCATCGGCGTGCTGTGGGCCTACGAGGGCTGGCAGTATTCGACGTTCGCGGCAGGGGAGACCTTGAACCCTCAGCGCACCTTCCCCCGCGGCATCGTCGGGGGGACCGCGCTGCTGATCGGGATCTATCTTCTCGCCAACGTAGCCTATGTCGCGGCGCTCGGACCCGCCGGCGTGGCGGCGTCGAAGCGGGTCGCGGCCGACGCGGCGGGTACGCTGTTCGGAACGGCCGCGGGGACGATCGTCACCATCCCCATCCTTATTTCCATCTTCGGTGCCGCGAACGGACTGGTCCTCACAACCCCGCGGCTGTTTTACGCGATGGCCCGTGACGGCCTGTTCTTCCGCCGCCTCGCAGAGGTGCACCCTCGTTTCGGCACGCCGGCGATCGCGGTGGCGGTGAGCGCTGCGTGGGCGGCTGTCCTCGCCGCTTCAGGCAGCTTCGAACAGTTGTACCGGTTCGTTGTCTTCACGAGCTGGATCTTCTTCGCGCTGGGTGCGGCTGCCGTGTTCGTGTACCGGCGCCGCTGGCCGGACGCGCCGCGACCCTTCCGCACGCCGGGCTATCCGCTGACCCCCGCGCTCTTCATCATCTCCGCGGCGGCCATCGTGGCCAACACGCTTATCAAGCAGCCGACGCAGGGACTGTACGGACTCGGCATCGTCGCGACCGGCGTGCCCGCGTATTTCATCTGGCGCCGCCGCAGCGCCGCGCTGTAGGCCCTATCGCCCACTTGCGCATCCCCCGATATTCCTGCGTCTGACCAGCGGAGCGTTGTTTCCATGAGAACCCAGGGCGCCGGTAGCGACGTCGTGTTCCTCTCCGGCGTGCGCACCGGCTTCGGCACGTTCGGCGGATCCTTGAAGGACCTCTCGGCCACCCAGCTCGGGACCGTCGCCGCCCGCCACGCCTTGGAGCGCTCGCGCGTCCCCGCCGATCAGATCGGTCACACGGTGTTCGGTAACGCGCTGCAGACTTCCAACGACGCCATCTATTGCGCCCGTCACGTCTCGCTCAAGGCGGGCTTGCCGATCGAGGTGCCCGCCGTCACCGTCAACCGGCTGTGCGGCTCGGGGTTCGAGGCGATCACGCAGGGCGCCCAGCTCATCCTGCTGGGCGAGGCCGTCGCCGTGCTGTGCGGCGGCGCCGAGTCGATGAGCCAGGCGCCGCACGTCGTGCACGGGGCCCGCTGGGGGCTGCGGCTCGGGCCACCGGCGCCGCTCGAGGACCTGCTGTGGGAGGCGCTCAAGGACCCGCAGTGCGGCCTCGCGATGGCCGAGACGGCCGAGAACCTCGCCGAGCAATACAAGCTCACGCGCCGCGAGGTGGATGAGATCGCCCTGGGCTCGCAGCAGCGCGCCAAGAAGGCCTGGGACGACTGCGTCTTTCAGGACGAAGTCGTGGCCGTTCCCGTCAAGGTGAAGGGGAAGGACGTCGAGTTCCGCGCCGACGAGCACATGCGGCCCGACACCACTCTCGAGGGGCTGGGAAGCCTCAAGCCCTACTTCAAGAAGGACGGCCTGGTGACCGCCGGGAACGCGTCGGGGATCTGCGACGGCGCCGCGGCGACGGTCATCGCGAGCGAGGGGTTCGCGAAGGCGCACGGGTTGAAGCCGCTGGGGCGGCTCGTGGCGTGGGGCGTGGTCGGCGTCGAGCCCAAGTACATGGGGATCGGCCCCGCGCCCGCGGCCCGCAAGGCGCTGGCCAAGGCCGGGATGAAACTGGAGCAGATGGACCTCGTCGAAGTGAACGAGGCGTTCGCCCCGCAATACCTCGCCGTGGAGAAAGAGCTGGGGTTGGACCGCGCGAAGACCAACGTGCACGGCGGGGCCATCGCCATCGGCCACCCACTCGCGGCGAGCGGCACGCGCATCACCATCCACCTGCTCCACGCCCTGCGGCAGCGCAAAGGCCGGTTCGGGCTGGGGTCGGCGTGCATCGGCGGCGGTCAGGGCGCGGCGGTCATCGTCGAAGCGTTCCCCGCCTGAGCAAGAGGAGCGGTCATGGACGGCGCACTGGTTCCCATTCTCGCAGTGGTGGGGTTCTACCTGTTTTCGGGGTTGCGCGTGCTCCGCGAGTACGAGCGCGCGGTGTATTTCTTCCTGGGCCGCTCGTGGGGCTCGAAGGGGCCGGGGCTGATCTACCTGCCGCCGCTGTTCGCGCGCATGCAGAAGGTGTCGCTGCGCGTCGTCGCACTCGACATCCCGCCGCAGGACGTCATCACCCGCGACAACATATCGATCAAGGTCAACGCCGTGCTGTACATGCGGGTCATAGACCCGGTGAAGGCGGTGATCGGCGTCGAGAACTACCTCTACGCGACGAGCCAGCTCGCGCAGACCACGCTGCGCTCGGTGCTCGGCGAGACCGAGATGGACGAGCTGCTGATGAACCGCGAGAAGATCAACGCCATCCTGAAGAACATCATCGACTCGCGCACCGAGTCCTGGGGGATCGAAGTGTCGGCGGTGGAAGTGAAGGACGTCGACCTGCCGCCGGAGATGAAGCGCGCGATGGCCCGGCAGGCGGAGGCGGAGCGTGAGCGGCGCGCCAAGGTCATCAACGCCGAAGGCGAGCTGCAGGCTTCCGAGAAGCTGGCGATGGCGGCCCGCATCATCGGCGCCGAGCCCGCGGCCATCCAGCTGCGCTATCTGCAGACGGTGACCGAGATCGCCTCCGAGAAGAACTCGACCACGATCTTCCCGATCCCCATCGACCTGTTCAAGGGGCTGTTCGAAGCGATCCGCGGCGGCCCGCCCGCGCTGCCGGCCCGCACGGGCGAGTCGCTGCCGGCGGCGCCGGCCCGCGACCAGACCAAGGTCTAGGATGGGGGGGGGCCAGGAGCTCATCAGCCGCGAGGCGCTGGAGCGCATCATCAAGCGCGCCGCGGAGCTTCAGGCGTCCGAGCGCGACATCGGCGACGGGCTCACCGAGCACGAGCTGGTCGCCCTCGGCAAGGACGTCGGCATTCCGGACGGGTACCTGCGGCAGGCGCTGCTCGAGGAGCGCACCCGCGCCGTGGTGGCGGCCCCGCGCGGCGTCGGCGCCTGGCTGGTGGGGCCCGACCGGCTGGCGGCCGCACGCGTGGTGCCGGGTGACCGGGCCACGGTCGAGCGCGGCCTCGCCAAGTGGATGGAAGAAGAGGAATCCCTGCAGGTCCGGCGCCGCTACCCCGACCGCACGTCCTGGGAAGCCAAGCGCGGCGCCTTCGCCACCATCCAGCGGGCGTTGGGCGCGGGCGGGAAGCACTACGCCCTGGCGCATGCCAACGAGGTCCTGGGCCAGGTCACCCAGCTCGAGCCCGGCTTCTGCCACGTGCAGCTCACCGCCGACGTGCGGCGCGAGCGCGCCGTCCGCATCCAGGGCGCCCTGATCGTCGCGGGACTGGGCATCGCTGCCACCGTGGCCTCGATGCCGCTCGGCGTGCTGCTGCCGTGGGCGTTTCTCCCGGCCCCGGTGATGGCGCTGGTCGGCCTGGGGATCGCGCGGCGGCACCGCGCGGAAAACGAGAAGATCCAGGTGGGGCTCGAGCAGGTGCTCGACCGCTTGGAGCGCGGCGACGTCCGCGCGGAGCGGGCATTGCCAGCAGCGGGAGGGAGTCCCATTGTCCGGATCGCCGAAGAGATTCGTAAAGCCCTGAAGTAGCGGAAACCCCGGGGCGGCGCCCCGGGGTCAGCCGACCCGAGTCGGAGTCCTATGAGCGAGATCAACCGGGTAGGGGTGCTGGGCTGCGGCCTGATGGGCAGCGGCATCGCCCAGGTCGCCGCGATGGCCGGCTACGAGACCGTGGCCCGCGACGTCGCCAAAGAGATCGGTGAACGCGCGCGCAGCGGCATCGAGAAATCGCTCGCCAAGTTCGTCGAAAAGGGCAAGCTCTCCGCGGCCGACCGCGACGCGGCCCTGAAGCGCTTGAGCTTCACCACGACGGTCGCGGATCTCAAGAGCTGCGACATCGTCATCGAAGCGGTGACCGAAGACCTGCAGGTCAAGAACGCCCTCTGGAAAGAGCTGGACGCGCTCTGCCCCGCGCAGACGATCTTCGCCTCCAACACCTCCAGCCTCAAGGTCGCCGCGATGGCCGCGGCGACCCAGCGTGGCGACCGCTTCGTCGGGCTGCACTTTTTCAATCCGGTGCCCTTGATGCCGCTCGTCGAGGTCGTGCGCACCGTCACCACCTCCGACGCGGCCTTCACGCGCGCCTTTACCTTCGCCAAATCGCTCGGCAAGGAAGCGGTGGCGGCGAAGGACAATTCGGGGTTCATCGTCAACCTGCTGCTGGTGCCGTACCTGCTCGACGCGATCCGCGCCGTCGAGCACGGCGTCGCCACCATTCCCGACATCGACAAGGCGATGCAGCTCGGCTGCGGCTACCCGATGGGGCCGCTCACGCTGCTCGACTTCGTGGGGCTCGACACCACCTACAAGATCGCCGAGATCATGTTCGCCGAGTACCAGCAGCCGCACTACGCCCCGCCCCCGCTGTTGAAGCGGATGGTGCTCGCGGGGATGTACGGGAAGAAAAGCGGGAAGGGGTTCTACGATTATTCGGCGACCCCGCCTGCCGTCTCCAGTCTCGGCCTGTGACCGTCACCCTGTCCGGAGAGCTCGCACCATGATCCTCGGCTACGACTGGCCGCGGCTGCACGCCGCCTTGAACGACCTTCCGGCCGCCCTGCTCACCGTGGGCGTGCTGTTCGACCTGGCCGCATGGGCGTTCAAGCGCGAGTCGCTCAAGTGGGCGGCGATCTGGACGCTGTGGGCGGGGGTGCTCGGGGGCTGGCTCGCCGTCATCGCCGGCTTGCAGGCCGAGGACGTCATCGAGCATGGCGAGGGCATCCACGAGCTGATGGAGAAGCACGAGACGCTCGGCCTGATCACGATGAGCCTGTTCACCGCGCTGCTCGTGTGGCGGCTGTGGCGCCGCTTCCGGACCAGCGCGGCGGAAGAGTGGGTGCTGCGGGTCCTGGCGGTGGCCGGGCTCGTGCTCGTCACCTGGACGGGAGTCGTCGGCGGCAAGATGGTGTTCGAGCACGCCGCGGGCGTCCCGATGCGCACGATGGAGCAGGAGATGCTGGACCGGCGCGCGGGGCATAACCACGAGGCGGGTGAAGATGCGGACTCGAGCGAACACCAGAGCGCCGGCCGAGATACGTCGCATGAGCACGCTCCCGGGACGCCGCCGCATTCGCACTAGAACGCGGAACGCGGAAGTGGGAACGCGGAACAGCTCTAACCGTCATCTGTTCCGCGTTCCGCGTTCCGCGTTCCCACTTGCAGTTCTGCTCGCCGCCTGCAACCCCGCCACCACGCGGCCTGACTTCATGCCGTTGCCGGAGGCGCCGAGCGTCGTGCTCTACGCCCGACCGCCGCGCGTCGCCGCCGAGGTGCAGACGTGGCTCGTGGCGCAGGGACTCAAGGTGGAGGTGGCGAGCGTGCAGGATGCGTACGTCGAGACCGCCTGGTCCGGCACGTTCAAGATCCGCTGTTGGGCCGATCCCGACGCACCGGGGAAGTCGCGGCTGACGGTCGAAGCGGTATACCGGCCGGTCCTCGACCCGTCACGCCCGGAGCGCGACCTCGAAGTACTCGTGCCACCGGAGCACGAGGCGGCGAAGCTGGTGGATCGAATGATCGGCGAGCTGAAGAAAAAACTGGGAACCTGAAGGCTAAGCCAGCCCCCCGACTAACCCCCGCACCCAGACGTCCATTCGCTCCAGGTCCAGCTCCGCGTCCCGGCAGGGGCCGTTGGGGAGGCGCATCGTGAGGCCGAGGACGGGAAGCCTGCCCGCCACGTCGCGCAGGCCCGTCATCATGTCCCGCTCGCAGGCAACCGCCACCACGGCCCGCGGCCGCCGCTCGCGGATCACGCGGCGCGCCAGCTGCCCGCGCGTCGCGACGAACACCGGCACGTCGTAGCGCCCCGCGATCGCCAGCACGCCGTCCAGCGCGCCTTTGGAGAGGCAGCGCGGGATCAGCACCAGCAGCTCGCCCTTGCCCACGCGGCGGCGGCGGCGCTCGGCGAGGGTGTTGTAGATGTCGATCGCCGCGTGCTCCACCCAATCGCGCCGGCCGAACGCGCGCGAGACGAACGACGTGACGTTCATCAGCCGCAGGAACGGCCCGCGCTCCAGCAGCCGCTCGGGCAACAGGCCCCTGCCCGAGTAGAACGCCGCGGCCAGCACCGCGAGCCACACCCACGCCACCGTGCCCGCGGCGCCGAGCGCCAGCCAGAGCACGCGAGGCACGAGCGGGTGGAGCGTGGCGAGACGCGGCTGCAGGAGGAACAGCACCGCAGCGAGCACGCCAAGCGCGGCGGCGAGCGTGAGCGCCGCGTAGCCAAAGAACAGGCGCGGCGGCGCCGCGAAGTCGCCGCGGTTGGGCAGCGGCTTCCCGTCCCACTCGTCCCATTCGTGGCCGAGGCGGCGATCGGTCTCGATGTGAATGAGCTGCGCGCGCGGCGTGGCCGGCGGGGCAGGCGCGGTGATCGGCGTCATGGGAAGTGGTGTAGCTTCACGCGCGGTCCTGGGAATGTCAAGTTTACACATCGTGTCCGCGAAACCGTCGCTCCTCACCGACGCCCGCATCCGCGCCGCCTACTCGGAGGGCGCGGGGATCTATCGCATCCTCCCGCAGGCCGTCGCCCTCCCCGGGAGCGTCGCGGAGCTGGCAGCGCTGCTGCGGTGGGCGTCCGACACCCGCATCCCGCTCGTGCCGCGCGGCGCGGGCAGCGGCATGACCGGCGGCAACGTGGGGCGCGGCGCGATCGTCGATGTGAGCCGGCGCTTCCGCGAGCTGACCGTTGACCCGGCGCCACGCCTCGCCCGGGCCGGCGCCTCCGTGACCTGGGCGGAGGTCAACGCCGCCGCCCGGGACTTCGGCCTGCGGCTGCCGCCCGATCCGTCATCAGGTGCGTTCGCGACGTCGGGCGGGATGGCGTCGACCAACGCGGCCGGCCCGCGATCATTGCGCTACGGCAGCGTGCAACGCTGGATCGAGGCGCTCGAGATCGTGGGTACGGATGGAGCATCGCGCTGGGTGAAGCGGGGAGCGGGGAGCGGGGAGCGGTTCGCGCT
>Ga0137367_10004731_pt1 | contig 11058 bp, 8 predicted proteins | sample SagtaG_14_FD_104939 | JGI IMG/M metagenome (GOLD analysis project Ga0137367, IMG submission 104939) | Vadose zone soil microbial communities from Sagehorn Ranch, Mendocino, California, USA - Sage1_L_80_16 metaG | ecosystem: Environmental > Terrestrial > Soil > Vadose zone | place: USA... | reverse complement strand
CGGCGCGCCGTCGGCGTCGGTCCCCGCGGAAAAGGGGATGGCCAGCAGCGAGCGGAGGTTCAAGGCGGAGAGCCGCCGGTAGGTCTCGGGGAACGCGGCCGCCTCCGGCAGGTCGTCCAGGCGCAGGGGGGCGCGCAGGCGCACGACGTGGGCGAGGACGTCCTCGCCCGCGATCTGCGCCTCTCCGTCGTCGAGGCGGCAGTGGGCCCACCCCTCGCGACGTCGCAGCACCGCCTCGGCGGCATCGAAGGGGGCGGCGTGCTGGAGAAGCGCACGCAGGGTCTGGCCGACAGCCCTTCCCCCGTCCGGGGCGACCGCGCCGGCCAGGGCCAGGAGCCCGTCGGAGATGTCCATGGGTGGAGAATGTAGCATTTGACCTGCTCGTCGCCCCCGGTTAGCGTGGAGAGTTCATGAACATCCTCGTGATCGGCGACGTGGTGGGCAACCCGGGACGGACCATCCTCAAGAAGGCGCTTCCCCTCGTCTTCAAGAGGTACGACGTCGACTACTGCATCGCCAACGTGGAGAACGCGGCGGGCGGCTTCGGGGTCACCAAGGAGGTCTGCGACGAGCTGCTCGACGCGGGCATCGACTGCATGACCTCGGGGAACCACATCTGGGACAAGAGGGAGATCCTCGGGGTCATCGACCTCATCCCCCAACTCCTGCGCCCCCTCAACTACCCCGAGCGCCAGCCGGGCCGGGGCTCCCATGTGGGGAAGGGCAAGCGCTCGGGAATCCCCGTGGCCACCCTCAACCTCTCCTGCCGGGTCTTCATGAACGGGGCCCTGGACGACCCGTTCAAGCTGGGCCTGCAGGAGGTCGAGCGCCTGCGGCAGGAGGCCAAGGTCATCATCGTGGACATCCACGGAGAGGCTTCCTCGGAGAAAACCGCCATCGGCCACTACCTGGACGGGCGCGTCTCGGCGGTCCTCGGGACCCACACCCACGTCCCCACCTGTGATCACCGCATCCTCCCCAAGGGGACGGCCTACTGCACCGACCTCGGCATGACCGGCCCCTACGATTCGGTGATCGGGGTGGAGAAAGACCTGGTCATCCTGCGCTTCCTGACCGGGATGCCCTCGCGCTTCGAGACCGCCAAGGGAGACCCCCGGTTTGCCGCGGCGGTGGTGGACGTGGATCCCGAGACCGGCCGCGCCCGGAACATCGAGCGGATGCTGCTGGGCGAAGAGGATCTGAAGGGCTTCTGACCGGGCTATACTCTCGTCCGTGCCCACGACAGGTGCCGGTCTCCCCCAGCCGGAGGAGCTGAATGGCCTGGGCGCGGCCGTGCTCGACGCCTTTCCCGTGAGCCTCTACCTCGTCAACCGCGAGCTCCGGGTGGCCGCCTGGAACCGGCTCCGGGAGCAGGGACCGATCGGGAAGCCGCGCCGGAAAGCCCTGGGCCGGCCGCTCCGGCGGCTGATGCCCGCCTCCGCCTTCAAGAACACCGCGGCCGCCCTGCACGAGGTGTTCCGCACCGGCGAGCCCCAGGAGGAGTTCACCGAGGCCCATGGCCGCCTCTTCCACGTCCGGCGGCTGCCGGTGCGGCGGGGCGGCGAGGTCACCCACGTACTCTCCTGGTTCGAGGACCTGACCGACCGGCGCGCCCTCGAGATGAGGCTGATCGCCTCCGACCGGCTGGCGTTCCTCGGCCAGCTCGTGGCCGGAGTGGCCCACGAGATCTCGAACCCCCTGGCGGGCATCGCGGGCTGCGCGGAGGCCCTGAGCTCGCTCGCCGCCAAGGCCCCGGGAACGGCGCGGGAGGCCCGAAAGTTCCGGGACCTGATCCGGGAAGAGGTGGCGCGTTCCGAACGGATCGTCCGCTTCCTCCTCGACTCCGCACGGCCCTCTCCGGGCGACACCGCAGAGCTCCTGGGCACGGTGCAGACGGCCCTCAAGCTGCTGGAGCGGCACCCCGCCTTCAACCGCATCCGCGTGCGCTTCCGCGTCCCCGGCGGCCTGCCCGCGGCGCGGATCGAAGCGGAGTCGCTGAAGCAGGTGGTGATGGCCCTGGCCATGAACGCGGCCCAGGCCATGCCGACGGGGGGTACCTTGACGCTTCAGGCGGGGCGCAACGGCCGGACCGTGACCCTGGACGTGATCGACACGGGCCCCGGGGTCTCCTCGTCGCTGCGGCCCCACCTCTTCGAGCCCTACTTCACGACCGACCCGAACCGCGGGGCCGGCCTTGGCCTGCCGGTGGCGCGCAGCCTGCTGCGCAGCCGGGGGGGCGACCTGGTCTACCGTCCGCGCCGCAGCGGCTCCTGCTTCAGGGCGATCGTCAAGGCCGCGGGAGGACGCGCTTGAGCGAAGGCTACCGGGTCCTGGTGGCGGAAGACGAGGCCACCTTCGGCCTCACCGTCGCCCGCTTCCTCCAGAAGGCGGGGCACGACGTGAAGGTCTGCCCCACGGGCAAGGCCACCTTCAAGGCCCTCGACGGCCAGGAATGGGACGTGCTGCTCCTCGACCTGAAGCTGCCCGACGCCGACGGGATCGACATCCTGGCCCAGGTGCGCAAGGACCACCCCGAGCTGCAGACGATCATCGTCACCGGCTTCGCCAACGTGGAGTCGGCCATCAAGGCCATGCGCCTGGGCGCCTTCGACTACCTGACCAAGCCCCCGAACTTCGAAGAGCTCGGGGTGCGGGTCGAGAAGGCGGGGGAGAAGACGTGCCTCGAGCGGGAGAACCGCCGACTGCGCTTCCAGGTCCAGCGCGGGATGGCCTCCGACATCCTGACCCGCTCGGACGCCCTGCAGAAGGTCTTGCGGACGATCGAGATGGTGGCGGCGGCCCGCACCCCTGTGCTCATCGAGGGGGAGAGCGGCGTGGGCAAGGAGCTCCTGGCCCAGCACCTGCACCGGCTCTCCCCCCGGGCGAACAAGGCTTTCGTGGACCTCAACTGCGCGGCCGTTCCCTCCACCCTCCTCGAGAGCGAGCTGTTCGGCCACGAGCGCGGGGCGTTCACCGGGGCCGGCAACGAGAAGCCGGGGCTCGTGGAGGTGGCCGACGGGGGGACGCTCTTCCTCGACGAGGTCGGGGAGATGCACGCCGAGATCCAGTCCAAGTTCCTGCGCGTCCTGGACAGCGGGACGTTCTACCGCGTGGGGGCCACCCGCAAGCGCCGGGCCGACTTCCGCCTGGTGGCCGCCACCAACCGGGACCTCAAGGAAGAGGTGGGAGCGGGCCGCTTCCGCAAGGACCTTTTCTACCGGATCAACGGGGTCAAGGTGGTGATCCCGCCCCTGCGTGAGCGTCCCGAGGACATCCCGCTCCTCGTGGAGCACTTCTCGCGGCAGCTCCCCAACCAGAAGCGGCTCACCCCGGAGGCGCTGCGGGCCATGACCCAGTACGAGTGGCCGGGCAACGTCCGGGAGCTGCACTTCGCGGTGGAGCGGGCGAGCCTGCTCTCCGAGCACGACCTGATCGACACTGCCGACCTGCCGCCGGAGATCCTGGAACGCTCGTCGGGAACCCTTGCGGGACGGGGCTCCTCGCCGGTGGTGGCCCCGGTCCCGGTCCCGGTACCCGCGGCGTCCTCCGACGACGAGGACGAGGAAGGCCCTGACCTGGCCCGGGTACGGGCCGCGCTCGAGCAGGCCAAGTGGCGCCGGGAGAAGGCGGCCGAGATCCTGGGCGTCTCCCCGCGCACCCTCTACCGCTGGATCAAGAGGCTCGGGCTCTAGCCGTTGCTTCTGGGGCCCCGCGGACGGGCGAGCTGTGCATGGACGCGCGCCTTGCGCACGACCGGGAAGCCCAGGGCCGTCTCCAGGATCTCGTCCCCGAGGAAGCGCGCGCCGACGCTGAGGTAGAGCCGGGGGACACGCCGGGAAAGCTTCCGCGCCAGCTCCACCCCGCCGCCCCGGATGAGCAGGTCCACGACCGCGAGGTCGTACGACTGGCGGGCCGCCGCTTGCACCGCCTGGGCGCCGGTCCGGACGACCCGCACCCGGTCGCCGCCTCGGCGCAGGACCTCCGCCAGGGCCCGGCCGCAGGCGACGTCCGGCTCCACCAGGAGGATGGCTCGGCTCAGGGGCATGCTCCTGGGCAAGCAACCGGCATACCAGGGTGAACCCACGCTGGGACAAGCGCTTACGGAAGGAGCCCGTCCGCTGTCCGTCCGCGAATCGGACGGAAAGCGGACACGAAGGCCACAACCGTCTCTTTCAGGCCACCGGAGGCGAGGGGGCGGGGCGGCTCCCGGCCGGAATCAGCGCGGAGAGGCAGCGTTCCTCGTCCTCCCCGACAGGGGGAACGAGCCGACCACCGTTCGCCTGGAGGAGCTGCTCGGCGGTGGCCAGGTCTTCGCGGCGGCGCGGCCGGCGCCGGCCGTCGTCGCTGAGGTCCTCCTCCGTGATCTCCTCGCGCGGGAACAGGATGTCGACGCGGACGAAGGGCTCGGGTCGGACTCCGCGCTCGCCCATGGCCTCCGCCTGCTCGAGGCGCACGTGGACGCGCTTCAAGCCCCCGGCGCGCTGGGCCGCGTTGCCCAGGAGGCGGGAAAGCGCGTCCGCCACCTGCTCGCGGTCCACCAGCACCTCCTGCAGGTTCGGGGGAGCGCCGATGGCGAGGGAATCGCCCTCTCCGGGCGTCGTCTCCAGGGAACGCGCGGCCTGGCGGATGAGGTCCACGGGCGCGCAGTAGCGGAGGGCGAGCCGGGCCCGGCGGCGCGGCAGGGGCTCGTCGCCCGCGGGGCCTTCGTGCGCCTCGGGCGGGCCCGCCTCGTCGGCCGGAGGGGTCGGGGTCACGCTCTCTTCCCCGGCGGCCATCGTCTCTTCCTCCTCCACGCGCTCGAGGGTCTCCGCGAGGTCGCGGAACAGGAAGACCAGGCCCAGCTCGTCCCGGAACTCCTCGGGCACGGGCATGATCGACAGGCCGACGTAGAGGCGCACCCCACCGGGGGTGATGAGCGGGAAATCGAGGCGCGTCTCCGCGCGCCCGCTGGCCGAAAAGATGGCCTCCCGAATCTCCTCGTTGTTGCCGAATATCTCGATCACGGGTCGGCCTACGCAGTCGGCGAGGCTCACCCCGAGGGTGTGGAGGGCGGCCCGGTTGGCGAAGGAGACGACGCCCTTCGCGTCGGTGGTGAGGAGGCCGGCCACCAGGCCGTTCAGGATCGTCTCTATGAAACGGCGTCGGTCCTCCAGCCGGCCCAGGGTCGCCTCCAGCTCGCGGGTGCGCTCGGCCGCGAACTGCTCGAGGTCGCTCGCGGTGAGCTTCCCCGACCGCATGCGCTGGGAGACGTCGGTCTGGACGGCCACGTAGTGGGTGACCCGGCCCGAGTCGTCGGGGATGGGCGAGGCGCTGAGGTCGTTCCAGAACGCGGTGCCGTCCTTGCGGTAGTTCTGGAAGAGCACCCGGCAGGCTCGCCCTTCGGAGAGCGCGTCGCGCAGCTCGGTCTGCGCGGCCACCGCGGTCTCGGGGCCCCGCAGCATGCGGAGGTTCTTGCCGAGGATCTCTTCCGGCGGGTACGCGGTCATCTTGTGGAAGGCCGGGTTCGCGTAGGCGACGGGGTACTCGGAGGACCGGGCGTCGAGGATCGTGATCCCGCTCTCCGCCGACTCCACGGCCCGGGCCAGGAGGCGCAGCCGGTTTTCCCCCCGCTTCCGCCGCAGCATCAGCTCCAACCGTTGGCGGATGAGGGCGGGGTGGAGCGGCTTGGCGAGGATCTCATCCGCCCCCTCGGAGTAGGCGAGCTCGACCGTGCGCTCCGAGGACAGCCCCATGATCGCGATCAGGGGCTGGCTGATCGAGGGGAGGGCGCGGATGCGGGCGCAGACCGAGATCCCGTCCAGCACCGCGAGGAACGCGTCGAGGATGACGAGGTCCAGCTCCAGGCGGCGGGCCAGGGCCAGGGCCTCGACCCCGTCCGCGGCCTCCACCAACTCCACCGCGCGCACGTGGAGCGCCTTGCGCAGGAGGGCCCGCGTTCCCGAGTCGCTGGTGGCCACGAGCAGGGCGGAGGGAGGTGGGGGCGGACTCACGATTGCAGCTCGGGCGGGGGCGGGTCTAGACTGGTCGTCATGCCGGTGCGAAGGCTCTTCCGCGGCCTGCAGGGGCTGAACCTCAAGACCAAGCTCCTCCTCATGATGATGTCGCTCCTGGTGCTGTCGGGTGCGAGCCTCTTCCTCCTGCACCTGTGGAGCGAGAGCAAGCTCCTCTCCCAGGTCGGAGATTACACTGAGGAGCTGTCCGCCGCCATCGAGATCGCCCAGGAGCAGCCCACCGCGGTGGGCGATCCCCAGGTCGTGCTCAAGGATCCCCAGGTGGTGCTGAAAGCCTACGCGGAGAAGCTCCGGAAGCTCGGGGTGAAGGACGTCACATTGACCGACGCCGAGGACGAGGTCCAGGCCTCCACCAATCCCAACATCGTCGGCAAGCGGCTGGGGCGCAAGACCCGGGGCAAGGCGTTCGTCATCAAGGGGGTGCTGGGAGACGCGATCGCGGGGAGCCAGGGGACGTCCACCCTCACCATCCCCATCGTCGTGGGCGACAGCCGGGTGGGCACGCTCCTCGTCACGCGCTACCTCGACCCCTTCTCCCAGCTCTCCCACGAGGCCTTCGTGAGCCGGCTCGTGGCCACCCTCGCCGTGTTCGCCATGGGGATGCTGTTCTCGCTCTACCTCGCCTGGAGCTTCAGCCGGCCGCTCCAGGACCTGACCGAAGCCGCACGGAAAGTGGCGGCGGGCGACCTTTCGGTGCAGGTCAGCCCCGCCGGGGGGGACGAGATCGCGAGCCTCTCCCGCACCTTCAACGAGATGGTGCAGCGCCTCCGGGAGAACCGCCTGCTCGAGGAGCGCCTCCACTTCGCCGAGCGCTCCACCGCCCTCGGCCGCCTGGCCTCGGGGGTGGCCCACGAGATCCGCAATCCCCTCAACTTCATCAACCTCTCGATCGACCACATGCGCCAGCGCCTGGGACCCGGCGAGGCCGAGCGCCGGGCCGACTTCGACCGCATCCTCGGCAACATGAAGTCGGAGATCAGCCGGCTCAACCGCCTGGTGGGAGACTTCCTCTCCTTCGGGAAGCCGATGCGCCTCGACCCGCGGCCCTGCGCCCTCGACGAGGTGCTGAAGGAGGTGGCGTCCCTGGTGGAGCACAAGGCCCGGGACCAGGCCATCGCGATCGCCCTCGAGACGGAGCCCGGGCTGCCGCGGATCGTGGCCGACCCCGAGCTGCTCAAGACCTGCTTCCTGAACCTCATGATCAACGCCCTCGACGCCATGCCGGCGGGCGGCCTGCTCGGCCTCGCCGTGCGGCGGCGGGAGGGCGAGCACGAGGAGATCGAGATCGAGGTCCGCGACACCGGGAAGGGGATGACCGCGGAGGAGATCCGCTCCGCCTTCGAGCCGTACTTCTCCACCAAGGACACCGGCCTGGGCCTCGGCCTCGCCCTGACCCACAAGATCATCGCCGACCACGGCGGCTCGATCGTTCTCGAGAGCGAGCCGGGGAAGGGGACGACGGTGCGGCTGCGCCTCCCCCGACGGGCCAGGGCGGTGGCTCCCGAGGCCCCGGGCCGGCCGGCGGTCCCCGCGGCAGCCCGATGAGGGCGCGCTTCCTGGTCGTCGACGACGAGCGACACCAGCGCGACATCCTCCGGATGATCCTGGAGGGCGAGGGCTACGAGGTCACGGTGGCGGGCAACGCCCGCCAGGCCCTGGACGAGGCCCGGGGCGGGCCCTTCGACGTGATCCTGACCGACCTCAAGATGCCCGACCAGAGCGGCATCGAGCTCCTGACCGAGATCCAGAAGAGCCAGCCCGGGGCGTGCGTGGTCCTCATGACGGCCCACGGCTCCATCGACAGCGCGGTGGAGGCCATGCGCCGGGGGGCCTTCGACTACCTGACGAAGCCCCTGGAGCGGGACGAGCTGCTCCTGGTGCTGAAGCGGGCCCTGGAGCGCGCGCGCCTGGTGCGGGAGAACCGGATGCTGCACGAGCAGCTCCGCGACCGCTTCCGCCTCGACAACATCGTGGGCTCCCACGGCTCCATGCAGGACGTGTTCCGCATCGTCCACAAGGTGGCGGCCTCCCCCTCGACCGTGCTCGTCTACGGAGAGAGCGGCACCGGCAAGGAGCTGGTGGCGCGCGCCCTCCACTATCAGAGCGACCGCCGGGGGCATCCCTTCTACGCGGTGAACGTGGCCGCCCTGCCGGAGAGCATCCTGGAGGCGGAGCTCTTCGGCTACGAGAAGGGCGCCTTCACGGGGGCGGACAACCGCAAGATCGGCCTCTTCGAGCAGGCCTCGGGCTCGACCCTCTTCCTCGACGAGGTGGGCGACCTGAAGCGCGACCTCCAGGTCAAGCTGCTGCGCACCCTCCAGGAACGGGAGATCCTGCGCGTGGGAGGCAACGAACGGATCCGGGTGGACGTGCGGATCATCGCCGCCACCAACCAGGACCTCGACAAGGCGGTCCGCGAGGGGCGCTTCCGGGAGGACCTCTACTACCGGCTCAACGTGATCCCGATCGTGCTGCCCCCGCTCCGCGAGCGCCGGACCGACATCCCCCTTCTCGTCGAGCACTTCGTGAGGAAGTACACGGGGGCCCGGCCGCGCTCGGTGAGCCCCAAGGCGTTGAACGTCCTCGTGGAGTACGACTGGCCGGGCAACGTGCGCGAGCTGGAGTCGGTCATCGAGCGGTCGCTCCTCCTGGCCGAGGGAGACGAGATCCAGCCCGAGGACCTGCCGGCCGCGGTGCGGGCCCGGGTCTCGGTCCGCCGCATCCCCCTGGCCCTCGACATCCCCGACTCCGGAATCGATCTCGACGAGGTCGAGCGCTCCCTCGTGCTCCGGGCCCTGGAGAAGACCGAGGGCAACGTGTCGCGGGCCGCCCGCCTCCTGGGCCTCACCCGGCGCACCCTCCAGTACCGCCTGGAGAAGATCCAGGCGCCCACCACCGCGGGCCCGGAGGACCCAGCCGACAAGCGTTGATAGGCGCCTCAGGGAAAGCCGCAGTCTGCAAGAGCGAGAGGGCGCCTGTAGCGTGGGGCCTGCGTCTAGCGCGGGGACTGGAGGCGGACCGACACCTTGCGGGCTTTGCCCTCCCGCCAGACCACGAGCGAGACCGTGTCGCCCGCCTTGTAGTTGCTCAGGCGGGCCAGCAGCTCGTTCTGGGTGCGGACCGGCTTGCCGTCGATTTCCTGGATGACGTCGCCGGGGACGACCACGCCCCCGCGGAGCTGCGATCCCCGTAGGCCCGCCGCCGCCGCTCCCGAGCCCTCCGTGACCTCGCGGATCAGGACCCCCTCCACGCCAATGCGCCGCGTCACCAGCGCGCTCAGGCGATCGTCGAGGCTGATGCCCAGTTGCGGCCGGATCACCTGCCCGTGGGCCACGAGCTGGGGCACGATCCGGTTCACCGTGTCCACCGGCACCGCGAAGCCGATCCCCGCGCTCGCCCCGGAGGGGCTGTAGATCGCGGTGTTCACCCCGATCAGCCGCACCGAGCTGTCGAGGAGCGGCCCCCCCGAGTTGCCGGGGTTGATGGCGGCGTCGGTCTGGATGGCGTCGTCGATCGGGGTGTTGGCCACGCTCTGGATGGTGCGGCCGAGCGCGCTCACGATCCCGGTGGTGAGGGTGTGGTCGAGGCCGAACGGGTTGCCGATGGCGAAGACCTTCTGCCCCACCTGGAGGTCGGCGCTGGTCCCGACCCGGATCGGGACCAGCTTGCCGCGGGGAACGTCGATCCGGAGAACCGCCAGGTCGTGGTCCGCGGCCCCGCCCACGTAGGTAGCTTCGTACTCCTGGTCGGCCAGAGTGACCTTGGCCGCGGTAGCGCCCTGCAACACGTGGAAGTTCGTCACCACGTGCCCGCGGTCGTCCCACAGGAAGCCGGAGCCCGTCCCCTGGGGCACCTCGAACACGTTGCGGGTCCAGAAATCGATGCGCTGGGCCTGGGTGGTGATGTAGACCACGGAGACGGAAGCGGTCCGGAACAGCTCGATCGTCCGGCGCTCGTCCGGGTCGAGGTTGGCGCGATCGGCGACGGCCCGCGGCTCGGCGGCCGCGCGCAGGCCCCCGGCGGGTGCGAGAGCCCTCTGGAGACCCACCGAGACCAGGGTGCCGAGCAGGACACCGACGAACAGGCTGCCCAGGAACAAGGCGCGGGACCGTCGATACGTGCTCATGCAGCAGGATGATAACCCCAGCTTCCCCTCGCGCTAGAATGGTTCCGCCCATGCAGCAGAAGGGTTTGGACTTCGGAGCCCCGGTGGATGCGTCCCGCGCGCGCCCCCGGGCCCTGACCGTCAGCGAGCTGACCGACCGCATCCAGGGCGTGCTCGAGGTCGAGTTCGCCGACGTCTGGGTGGAGGGCGAGGTCTCGAACCTCAAGATCGCCCCTTCCGGCCACTGGTACTTCTCCCTGAAGGACGACCGGGCCCAGGTCCGGGCGGTCGTGTGGAAGACCGACACCCGCCTCATCCGCTTCCGGCCCCGGGACGGGATGAAGGTGCTCGCCCGCGGCCAGGTGCGGGTCTACGCGCCCCGCGGCGAATACCAGATCTCGGTCCAGGTTCTGGAGCCTCTGGGCAAGGGATCTCTACAGCAGGCCTTCGAGGAGCTGAAGGAGCGCCTGGGCAAGGAGGGGCTCTTCGACGCCGCGCGCAAGCGCCCGCTCCCGATGCTCCCCCGCCGGATCGGTGTCGTCTCCTCACCCACCGGCGCGGTGGTCCAGGACATCCTGCGCGTGCTCCGGGCCCGCTACGTCAACCTCGGGGTCCTGCTCTATCCCGCCCGCGTCCAGGGGCCGGAAGCGGCGGGGGAAGTGGCCCAGGGCATCCGGGCCCTGAGCCGCCTGGGGGGCCTCGACGTGCTGATCGTGGCCCGGGGCGGGGGGAGCCTGGAAGACCTCTGGGCCTTCAACGACGAGCAGGTGGCGCGGGCCCTCAGCTCCTCGAAGGTGCCCACGATCTGCGCGGTGGGTCACGAGACCGACTTCACGATCGCGGACTTCGTGGCCGACCTGCGCGCCCCCACGCCCTCGGCCGCCGCCGAGCGGGTGGTGCAGGCCAAGGAGGACCTGGTCGCGCAGATCGCCGCCCTGGAGT
>Ga0137367_10004729_pt1 | contig 11062 bp, 8 predicted proteins | sample SagtaG_14_FD_104939 | JGI IMG/M metagenome (GOLD analysis project Ga0137367, IMG submission 104939) | Vadose zone soil microbial communities from Sagehorn Ranch, Mendocino, California, USA - Sage1_L_80_16 metaG | ecosystem: Environmental > Terrestrial > Soil > Vadose zone | place: USA... | reverse complement strand
TGAGTCGACTCGCAGCCATGGGCATTGCAAAAGAATCACGTGGTAAAAACGCTGGATCATGGTTCATGGATCAACTGATCCATGAAGCCCAACAGCGCGGCGACCATGAAATGGTCCTGGAAGTGATCGAACAAAATGAACCTGCGGTTAAGTTATATCGAAAATCGGGCTTTCAAAACATCAGAAGATTAATTGGACTCATCCGCAACAATGCAAAGGAAAGTGGCAGAAGCGAGCTACATGAAGTTGACTTGCGTGAGATGGGTAAATTAATATCACAGTATGGATTATCAGACTTACCCTGGCAGTTATCCGGTGAAAGCATCGCTCAAATGAATCCCCCGGCCCGCGCATATTGCAAAGGACAAGCATATGTTGTGGTCTCAAACCTCGATGCAGAGCATGTGGTGATTTGGTCCTTACTTGTTGAGCCGGAGGCGCGCGGCTATGGCAAGGGCATAGACATCCTCAAAAATGTCATCGCAAATCACGCGGACAAGACATGGCACGTCCCCGCGATATTACCCGAAGAATTAGGAAAGTTTTTTCAAAGAGTAAATTTTGAAAGAGAAGAGTTATCGCAGTGGCAGATGAAGCTGGCCTTATAGGTGACAGTCACTTTCGAAATGACTGTCACTTATTTAATCGGAATCAATGATCGGCTGCGCGCGAAACGGAATTTGTCACTCTTTTGTCTTATTACTCATGCTGAAATCGAGGATATAATCTAATCCCGTCATTCAATTAAGAGGACGCACAGGATGTTGTCTCCAACCAAGCCATCTTCCGAACGTAAAACCATCGCTGTGTTCGCATCACAAGTGGGGCGTGCCTGGGGTGCGGAATTTACCGCGGGTATCAATGCTGCTGCTGAAGAACACAATGTCAACCTTGTCCACTTCATTGGGGGAAAGCTTACACAAATTGCTTTACCTGATCAAAACAAATCTTCTTATGGATTATATGATCTTGCTAAGCCTGACCAATTCGATGGCTTGTTATTAACCGCTGATGTCGCTTATGGGACGAGCCCGGAGGAGCTCAAATCGTTTTCTGATTTTTATAAGGGAATACCCATCGTCACTCAATCGGTAGAGTTAAACGGCGCTGCGATGTTCATTGCCGATAACACAGAGGGAATGCGCGCGGCAGTCCGTCATCTCATCGAAGAGCATGGTTATAAACGGATCGCCTTTATTCGTGGCATCAATGGGCAGATTGATGCGGAGCAGCGTTTTCAAGCCTATAAGGATGAGCTTCAGGCTCACAACTTACGTTTCGACGATGACCTGGTTGTAGAAGGCGATTACACGCCTGAAAGCGGGAGAACCGCAATCCGCATTTTGTTAGATGAACGCAGACTTCGTTTTCAGGCAGTAGTTGCGGCAAATGATAGCATGGCATTCGGCGCGTTGGAGGCGCTTCAGCAGCGCAACGTTCGTGTCCCGGATGATGTAGCAGTGACCGGTTTCGACGATTTGCGCGAAGCTCAGGCGACTGGTGTTCCGCTTACTACCGTTCGTCAATCTTTTTACACGGCTGGTAAGCACGTGCTAGAAGCGTTACTCAAGCGCATTAACAGAGATACGGTTCCACAAGTGACCGTCACACCCACTCAATTGCTCATCCGCTGGTCATGCGGATGTCTGCCGGAGAATGTCCGTCAGGCAGCAGTTGCACCACGCGATGTAGCAAAGACAGGCAGGCTAGAAAATAAACGCGAAGCGGCGGTACGCGCCTTACTGAATGCAGCAGGTATTACTGAGCAGGATACAGCGCTCTTACAATTCAGAGATGCATTTGGGCGCGCCTGGGATGGTTTCTTGCTGACGTTGAACAGCAAATCTTCCAGCGATGATTTTCTGAAGACGATCAATGCCATGATTGAACTGATGCAAAAACATGGGCTCGTTCCGGTTGTGTGGCATAATGTCATTTCTATGATGCGCCGCTACGCATTGGGTGGAATCAATAGTTACACCAACATGTTGCTAGCCGAAAACTTATTTCAGCAAGCGCGTTTGCTGGCTGGTGAACTCTCACAACGTTCGCAAGCCTATCGCAGACTGGTGCTCGAACAACAGGAAAATGTGTTGCATGGATTCAGTTTCTCCATGGCACCGGCCATGAGCATGGAGGAAATCGGTGCTGCTATTTCAGAACATTTCCCTGCCATGGGCATCGAACGCTGGTATGTAATGTTCTATGGCGAGGTCAGCGCGCCACAATCGATCTCTTCCCCACTACCAAAGAATTTCAACTTATTATTTCAGTATGAATCTTCGCAATTCGAAATTCCACAAAAACACTTAGCCATTGGAACTGGACAACTTATACCCCGCGGGAAAACGCCTGAAGATCATCGTTATACGGCTGTTGTGATGCCGCTTTCCCTGGCACATAATCACTTTGGATTCATGTGGGTGGAGATGGGACCGCGCGATTGGGAAATCTATGTTCGTGTACGGAATCTGGTGAGCAGCGCCCTATTGCGAGTAATGCTTGTACAGCAAAAGGAACAGGCACAAAAGGAAGTAGAACGTCTGCTTGGAGAGGCGCGTGAGCGCGCGACCGAATTGGCACTTGCAAAGGAATTCGCAGAGAGAACAGCCGCAGAGAACGCAAAACTTTATTCCAGTGAACAGACTCGGCGCCGGGCGGCAGAAATATTAACCAAGTCAGCGCGTCAGCTTTCCTCACTCGGGACCGTTTCAGAGGTTCCACAACAGGTCTTGAGACAGCTATCGCAGGTAGTACCCAGTGACCACTGTGCATTATTCCTGGAAGATGTAAATGGAATCCCGCGTCTATTTGCACATGCTGGCTTTTCAAGCGACATGCCCGTCGAAAACCTGGCTTATACCGTACGAAACACAAATGCTTACCACATCGTTGCTCGCCAATCTGAGCCATTAGTCATTGACGATGTAAAAAACATGCAAGGCTGGAAACAACCTGAATGGGTGCCGGACGATCGCGCTTGGGTGGGCATTCCACTTTATGCTAAAAATAAAGTAATGGGCATGCTTACCCTCAGCCGCAGCGTACCTGCTTCCTTTAATCAGGATGAGGTGCTGCTGGCAAACACATTTGCTATCCAAGCCTCCATTGCACTGGAGAACGCCCGCCTATATGATGACCTGAATCGCTTCAATCAAATGATGGAACGTATGGTGGAACAGCGCGTCGAGGAACTTAACAGTGCTTATCAAACGCTAGAAAAACTGGATAAGAACAAAAGTGATTTCATCCAGGTCGCTGCCCATGAACTGCGCACGCCACTCACCGTAATCAAAGGCTATATTGGAATGATTAAGTCAGCACCCGCCATACAGCAGGATTCGTCCATGGTGCAGGTCATGGAGGGTGTTATTCAAGGCACGAACCGCCTGCATCAAGTTGTCAATAGCATGTTGGATGTGGCGCGGCTCGAAAATCAAGTCCTCACTCCTCATCTCGAAACCGTGACTCTGGGTCCGATACTGCGTCTGATCCGTAAAGATTACGTGGAAGAATTGCAAGCACGTCAGATTAATCTTGAATTTGATCCCGATATTAATTCCGCGCCTCCTCTACTGGCTGATTCTGCACTTTTGAAGAAGGCACTTGAAAATGTTATCGTCAATGCCATCAAATATACGCCGGATGGCGGTTCCATTTTTGTCAACGCCTACACTATTAATATGGATGGACATGGGGAATTTTGTGAAATCCGCATTCGCGATACCGGCATCGGCATTGACCCTGCTAATCATAAGATCGTTTTTGAGAAGCTCTATCAGCTTGGCAAAGTGGAACTCCACTCCTCGGGCCGCACCAAATTCAAAGGTGGCGGACCGGGCCTCGGCTTGGCAATCGCGGCAGGGATCGTCAAATCTCATAAAGGTAAGATCTGGGTCGAAAGCTCTGGCTACGACGAAGAGAAATTGCCTGGCAGTACGTTCATCATCCAAATACCGATAGCAAAGTAAGGCGGGTTGACAACCCGCCCTACTCCTAAAACAAAACTTCCGAAGCCAAGCGCTTCGGAAGTTTTTATTACAGCATCTCTTATTTCTCTGTACGGATCACCTTACTGTTCTTGTCAAAATAATTTCTGAACTGCGTCCGCAAAGGCTTAAGCAAGCCCATATGCGCCAGCATGAGATATGCAAAAGCTGCCATCAAAAGAAAGAATAACAAATCCGCCCATAGATAATATGGATTACCCGCAGCAAAAACATAACGAAAGACAATGAGACCCAATTGGATCATGCTAATCACCAGCAATGGAATCGAAAGAGGTCTTAAATCATGATCTTCAATGATCAAATGCAGCCCAACCATCGCTCCGAGTCCAGCCGCAACGATCATTATGTAAGCCAAATAATGCGGCAGGTCATAATTTTGATTATACAGCCTTTGTAAGATCAACACATACAATGCACACACGCCGATCAAACAACCCCATATCAGAAAGTTAATAATGAACGGCAGGACCAAATTCCCATAGACGCGTATGGCAATCATCGCTGTCACCCATCCGACCGCATAGGCCAGCCCAATGACCAACACTTTTGTGCTCAAGCCGTTGAGGGAATTCATCAAACCAGCACCGAAAATATCCAGAACCAATTTTGAGCCACCGAGTAAGGCAAAACTTAACGCGCCAATACTCGCCAAAAGCATCAGGAGACTCAACATCCCCCGCTGAGAAAGTCTATTCCCATATCTTGATTGCATAGATGACGGCCCCCGCGGCGTGGTGTTTGGACCACTCATAGCGCCTCCTGCCCAATTGTGATAAATAACACTTTTGGGATTAATCCGATGATTGAAATGATATTAACATTATACCCATAAGACTGATTTCAGTTGCTTGGAGTTCCCCCTACTTTCCTAAATGGATTAAGACCCACCTGCCAAAGCCTTGCGAAGGTTTGCCGTAAGCAGACCAGGCTATTCTAGGACAACCTTCGCAAGACTTATCCTGCTCACCTCACCAGCCGCAAATAGACTGCTCCACGCGCGTCCAAATAAATCGCCTCTGATGTTTGGACAATGCGCAACACTACATTTTCACAGGTTGAGCAGCGCAGGATAATCCCTGGTCCCTGTGTGAAAGCTAACAACTCGCCAATCTCGCCTTCATTGCCGCAGTTGGCACATTCTGTGGGAGAGGCAGTCATTTCAACGCCGAAGATTTCTTGTAGCAACCCGGCGGTGGCGTTTGCATCCAGCATAAGCTCGCGATTGATATCTGTGGTTTCTTCCATCCTCATCCTCCTGTCGGGCCGAAGCGCTCGGTGCGAACTTGGTCTGACTTAATTCCAATTTGGACCAACGCATTCGCGGCAGACTCGACTAGCAATGTCGGTCCGCAGATAAAGACTTGAATTGATTTACCCAATGGCTGGGCAACTTCTTTCAACATTTCCGGGTCAATGCGCCGTGCATAACCTTTCCAGTCCGGTGGCTGGGAACGCGTCAACGTGTGAAAGACTTGCACACCATGGTTTGCAGTACGCAATTTTTCCAATTCGTTGTAATAGATGATGTCTTCAAAACCCCGCGAGCTATAAAGCAGACTCGTTGGATTCTTTGCCCCAGCCGCGGCGCGATGACGGATCATGGACATGAGCGGCACAACGCCCGATCCACCCGCAATCAATAGCAAAGGCTCATCCATGGTCGCTTCCCAGACGAAATAGCCGCCAATGGGTCCGCGTGCTTCGATGCGATCACCTGCTACAACTACATCATGCATATAACTTGAGACCTCGCCATCGTTAATGCGTTCAACAGTGATGTCTACTTCTCCTTCGCGCTCAGGCTCAGAGGCAATGGAGTAACTGCGTTGTGCCTGATAACCATCTTCCGCAGTGAGTCTGATATCATAATGTTGCCCCGCGCGATGACGCATCCACGCGGGAAGCATCAGCGTGAACGACTTCACGTTAGCGGTTTCAGGCTTGATATCCTTAATCGAAGCGATTTGCCATTTAAGTGTTTGTTTCATAATATCTCCACCCCGTCATTGCGAGCCGCTTCGCGGCTCGCAATGACGGGGTCGCTAGTCATTCCAATACCTTTGCTCTTTCCATGGGTCGCCGCGGTTGTGATAGCCAAGCGCTTCCCAGAAGCCAGCCTTGTCTTTTTCCATGAGGCGAATGCCGCGCACCCACTTGGCGCTCTTCCAGAAATATAAGTGCGGCACGACCATACGCGCGGGACCGCCATGTTCGGGCGCGAGCGGCTTGTCATCATATTTCAAGGCAATAAAGGATTGACCGTTGATGATGTCCGTAAGAGGTATGTTCGTGGTGTAACCGCCGTCGCTAAAGGCAGTGACGAACATCGCTTTGCGATCCAATTCGACATGTTCAAGCAAAGTATCCAGGCTGACGCCTTCCCACTTCATGTCGAGATGAGTCCACTTGGTAACGCAGGAAATATCCACCACATATTCCTGCATAGGAAGCTGGAGGAATTCCTGCCATGTCCATGAAGCCTTATCTTTGACAAGACCTTCAATTGTGAATGTCCATTTATCAAGGGAAGTACGAGGGGTAGGTCCTGCGGAGAGGACGGGGAAATCATCAGTGAGATACTGACCCGGCGGGATGCGATCCTTTTTCTCTCCCCCTCGCCTTTTACCAAGAAAGCCACGCGAGACAAAACGTTCCTCTGACATGCTGACTCCTTTACGAATAAGATTTGTCGAGTCTGAGTCTGACAGCCTTGCTTTGATGTACAGTCTGAGTGTATAACGAGGTAATGAGGGAGTCAAGCAGAATTTTGTCATAAAGCAAACGGACTCTATGCTCCTTTACAGACAGTTTGCAGATTTGCTCACCATGATAGAATGCAATCACATTGCTGGTATAAAGCTCATTAGTAGGAACCATAAGAGCATGCCAAAATTCAAGCGTGATCGCCCAACGATAGGCATCCTGCCGGGGTGGTCGGGCCTGGCGGGCATAATTCCAGACCGTTATTTAGCATCTGTACTCAAAGGGATGCAATCCGCGGCGCGTGTCAGGGAATGTCATCTTCTACTAGCCTGGGGCTTGGGACGGGTGAACAATCCCAGTGGCACATTTCCAGCCTGGCCCACGGTTTCCGCTGATTCGGATTTCGTTCCGGTCGGACCTTGGAACACAGATGGCATCATCATATTTGCTCCACTACGTCATGAAGTTCACTCGCGTTACCTGCGGGAGCTAAGTGACCAGGGTTTTCCCGTCTTCTATATTGCCACGGGGGAAGGAAATCCTATGATCTCAGTTGACAACGAGAGAGGGATTCATCAAGCTGTGGCGCATCTTGTCGATCATGGACATCGCGACATTGCTTTCCTGGCCGGCGATCCGGATGACAAAGGCGACAGTGAATCTCGCCTCCAGGCTTATCATTTGGCAATGATAAGTCATGGCTTGGACACTAATGCCGCGTTGATCGTCCATGGCTGGCATACTTTCTCAGGCGGATACGAAGCGGCGCAAAAGATGATCAACTCCGGTGTCAAGTTTACCGCAGTGGTATCAAGTGATGATAATTCTGCCATTGGCGCCATGCAAGCTATTCGAGAATCAGGCTTGCAAATTCCCCACGATATCGCCGTTATCGGGTTTGACGATCAACCAGATGCGGTAGCCCAAGTTCCGCCACTCACAAGTATTCATGTACCTCTCCGTCACATAGGTGAGCAGGCATTAGCACTTATGTTTGATCATCTGGTCGAGGGCTATGCTCTCCAATCCATTCAGATACCCACCCGGCTAGTGCCTCGTCAATCCTGTGGGTGCATGCCACAGGTTGTATCTTCAGCAGGCAAAGGAGGGCAAAGTTCACAGACTTTTACCAGCCATTCATACTCAGAAACGAATGACATCCAGACGATTAGACAAAAACTCGTGACTGAAATGACCGCTACACTCCCTTCGGCGTCATTTTTCCTATTTGAGGAACGAACAAGCCGAATCTGTACTAGTCTAATAGAAGCCTTTTATATCAGCCTAAAGGAGAATAATCCTACTTACTTTCAAGCAACCCTCATGGAGATGCTTCGAGAACTGGAGTTTGCAGAAGAACATATAGATTCATGGCAGAACATCATCTCGACGTTAAGGCTTGAGATGACTCAATTGCCAGTGCTCTGGAGTCAGACTCGAACGCACACACTTGCAGAAGATCTGCTTCACCAAGCGCGATCAGCCATCAGCGAAAGTGCCCAACGGCAGGATTATAGGCATCAATACCAGTGGGAAATTGGAACTCAAGCGTTAAGCCAACTCACCGCCCGACTCAGCGCCACCTTAGATGAGCGAGAGGCAGTCAAGATCTTGGAGACGGATTTGACTGCAATCGGTATCCGTCATGTACGGGTGGCACTCTTCGAAGCGGAAAGAGATGACTCCGTTGCTTGGAGTGCTTTGCTCAATTCTTCTTCTGAGGCGCTGAGCGAACGCTTCCCTACCCGCGAGTTTCCATCCTCAGGACTCTATCCAGCGGATGAGCTATTGAATCTGGCACTCGTACCATTGGTCTTTCAAGATGAGTCTCTTGGGTATGTGGCATTCGATGCGGGAAACCTGGGGCCCTGTGCGATTATTGCCAGACAGCTTGCGGCCACCTTCAAGGCCTCGCGCTTGCATGCACAGGTTTTTGAACTCTCATTAATAGATGCGCTTACTGGTGTGTATAACCGGCGCTATTTCGACCTGTTTCTCAATAATGAGGTCGATCGGAGTCAGAGATTCGGACGCTATCTAAGCATCATGATGCTGGATATTGATCACTTTAAAGCTTACAACGATTCTTTTGGTCATCAAGCTGGTGACAGAGCCTTGCAGTTTGTCGCACGATGCATCCAGCAGGAACGCCGCAGCGCTGATATGGTGGCTCGCATTGGAGGCGATGAGTTTGCTCTCATTCTTCCCGAAATCGATGTTGATGGAGCATTGAAAGTGGCTGAAAAAATTCGCACTGCAATTATGACTAGTCCATCCAACCTCAAGCGTTCTCTTACCTTAAGTATCGGAATAAGCATATTGCACGGAACTGATATCGAAGCGGAAGTGATTATTCAGCAAGCAGACTTAGCCTTATATCAGGCAAAGCGCAGAGGACGTGACCAGATTTGCGTTTTTGAAGACAAGAGAACAGCCAATAAAAAGTGATGGTTTGAATATCTTTGACGTAGTATTATTTTATAAACATGCGCTCCAAGGCTACTTTCGGTTGCATTTTTTATTCTTTGCGGAAAATTCCCAAGAAACTTGAGAAGAGAATGTAACCAAGCAATATCCCCATGCTTTCGATACCGACAAAGACTCCCAACAATAGCAAAACCATATTCATATCGGATGATACTCCTTCATTCATAGTTTCAACAAGCATTAATAATCCACCAATCATCACAGCAACCAGAAGTATGAAATTCCATCTGTGTTTGCGTGGATTCAACCAGCCAAAGAAAGCATGCAACCAATTTACTTTTGTGATGTTCTCTAACCGAGAAATAAACTTCATACGAGATTTGATCTCACGATAAATGGATGCAAAGTCATCGAAGACATCTTCAAATTCCGTTTCATTCTGTGGAAAGATTGTAGTTGCTAGTGCCCAGGTAGAAATAAAGAGAATGATCATTCCTGCCAAAGCGGTAAAAATTCCGCCTGAGATACTTTCCAGCGAATCTGCTGGATACACAACCAGAATCATGATACTCATGGGGAAAAGGATTAATCTCCTCCATGAACGATTTGCAAAGGAAAAAGGTAAATGAACAACGATACGATAAAGCTGAAAACTTATCAATGTCGTTAACAAAATTAACCCACCGACAAGTCCTGCAAGAATCCAACCTGCAGGCGAGTTCATCCACATCCACGGGTAACGAATCATCGCAACAATGTCTGCGATTAGAGTCACAATGATAGATAACAACGCAACTGTCTCTCCACGTAGAAATAACAACAATTGATTAGAGGGAATTTCTTTTGTTGTGTATGGGCGCAAGGCACGGATCAGCGAGAGCAGAGCCGCAAAAAATGATAATTGAACGCCAAATGATCCAACTGCATCATAAGGGTCGTCAGCGAATGGGTTGATTACTGCCAACAATGGAATATTTTTGCTGGTATCAAAAAAGGCCCAAAAGAAAATAGTTAATAGGAAAATAACAAAAGATATAGTTTTGAATGCTTTCGCGGTTTGAGTTTTCATTAGAGTCTAGTAATTTATATCTTACTATTTTTATGCGTGCAATAATTATCATTCACTATCCAAAAACAAAAACTCCGAGATGGTCAAAAATCTCGGAGTTTTTGGAGAGGTGCTAAACTTTCTCTGCCTAGGACCTGCATAAATTATTTATTCAGTTCAACGATTCCCAAACGGAATGTACAAGGTACACGATGAAACCGCCAAGCGCATCCTGATCGTTGATCGCACTCCATTTTTCGCTCATCTCAGAATTACCGGTCGCGGCAATCCTGGCTTCCATATCCTCCAGGCTGATCGAATCATCGAACAGAACATTAAGAACATCCATGTTCAGCTTGGCTATCTGAATCGTTTGCTCAATCTTCTGGTTCTGCTCTTTCACCATCTTCAGTTCGCCTTCAAGGCTAGCATTCTTGTCATTAGCCACTTTAAGATCAGTCGTAGCTTGATTATATTTATTGTTTAGGTCCGAGTGATTGGCTTTGAGTTGATCGTAATCCTACTGAACTGCCTGAAGCTGAGCCTGGGTTGTCATCAGGGTGTTGTCAGTCTCATGAGCGTAAGAGCTCAGGCTTGCTACGGATGTGAGAGCGACCACTGAGATGAGCACACCGATGAAATAGTACACAATTCGATTTTTCATTTCTTCCTCCATATAGAAGTTGATTGATTTTTTGCTGCAAAGTTTGTTTGAATATGTTGGGCTGCCAACTATCCTTCTCGCCCAGTTACGACCGCGCGCACATTTCCATGTGGTTGCCAGCTGACACCGCTTGTTTCAGAGATGGATTGGATCAAATAACTCATTAGCTCAACAAAAGCATCCCACGATTCAGGAGAGTCTTTCACAGCT
>Ga0137367_10004723_pt1 | contig 11067 bp, 6 predicted proteins | sample SagtaG_14_FD_104939 | JGI IMG/M metagenome (GOLD analysis project Ga0137367, IMG submission 104939) | Vadose zone soil microbial communities from Sagehorn Ranch, Mendocino, California, USA - Sage1_L_80_16 metaG | ecosystem: Environmental > Terrestrial > Soil > Vadose zone | place: USA... | reverse complement strand
CGAAGCGTCCCGAGGCGACCTGCTTGATCGCGCTCCGCCGCCAGTCCCCGTTCGGATCGCGCTGGTACCGGGCGGGATCCTCGCCGCCCTCGCCCGTGTTGGACTTGCCGCCCATCCGGTTCATGGCGATGGCCAGCGTCTCGTGCGCCTCGAGGCTGATGGAGCCGTAGGACATGGCGCCGGTGGCGAAGCGCTTCACGATGGCCTCGACCGGCTCGACCTCCTCGAGCGGAATCGGCCTCTCGGCGAGCCTGAACTCGAAGAGGCCGCGCAGCGTCGCCCGGTGACGGTTCTGGTTGTCGACCAGCGCCGTGTACTCCTTGAAGATCCGGTACTGGCCGCTCCGCGTGGCGTGCTGGAGCTTGAAGACCGTCTCCGGGTTGAAGAGATGGTACTCGCCGTCGCGACGCCACTGGTACTCGCCGCCCCCGTCGAGCTCGGACGGTCCCACCGGCCGGGCGGGATAGGCTCTCTGATGGCGCAGGAGCGCTTCCTGGGCGATCACGTCGATCCCGATGCCGCCGATCCGCGAGGCGGTCCAGGTGAAGTAGCGATCCACGAACTCCCGGTTGAGCCCGATCGCCTCGAAGATCTGGGCGCCCCGATAGGAGTGGATGGTCGAGATGCCCATCTTGGAGATGACCTTGAGGACTCCCTTGTTGAGCGCCTTGATGTAATTCTTGACCGCGCTCTCGTGGTCGAGCCCGGGGAGGAGCCCCTGGCCGATCATGTCATCGAGGGTCTCGAAGGCGAGGTACGGGTTGATGGCGCCGGCGCCGTAGCCCAGGAGCAACGCCATGTGGTGCACCTCGCGCGGCTCCCCCGTCTCGATGACGAGCCCGATCTTGACGCGACTGCCCTCGCGGATGAGGTGGTGGTGGACGCCCGACGTCGCCAGGAGCGCGGGGATGGGCGCATGCCGGGCGTCCACCCCGCGGTCGGAGAGGATGACGTAGGTGTTGCCCTCGGCGACGGCCCGGCTCGCCTGCCGGCACAGCTCCTCCATGGCCCGTGCCAATCCCGCGGGTCCCTCGGCCACCGGGAAGAGCATGGAGACGGTGGCGGCCTTGAAGCCGGGCAGGTCGACATGACGGATGCGCGCCAGCTCCTCGTTGTCGAGGATGGGCGTGCTGAGCTTGATCTGACGGCACGCCTCGGGCGTGGGCTCGAGGAGATTGCCCTCGGGGCCGATGCTGGTGGCGATCTGCGTCACGAGCGCTTCGCGGATGCCGTCGAGCGGAGGGTTGGTGACCTGGGCGAAGAGCTGCTTGAAGTAGTCGTACAGGACGCGCGGCCGATTCGACAGCACCGCGAGCGAGGTGTCGGTGCCCATGGAGCCTACCGGCTCCTCGCCGTTCACCGCCATGGGGGCGAGCAGGATGCGCAGGTCCTCCTGGGTGTAGCCGAAGACCTGCTGACGCTGGAGCACCGAGGCGTGATCCGGCTCGTGGACGTGGGGCGGCTCGGGCAGGCTCTCGAGCGGCTTCAGGTAGGTCTTGAGCCACTCCCCGTAGGGGTGCTGGGTCGCGTAGACGTGCTTCAACTCGGCGTCGTAGATGATCCGGCCCTGGGCGGTGTCGACGAGGAAGATCCGGCCCGGGTGCAGGCGCTCCTTGAGCAGCACCCGCTCGGCCGGGATGTCGAGGACGCCGACCTCGGAGGCCATCACCACGAGGCCGTCCTTGGTGACGTAGTAGCGCGAGGGCCGGAGCCCGTTCCTGTCCAGCACGGCGCCGATGACGGTGCCGTCGGTGAAGGCGATGGAGGCGGGGCCGTCCCACGGCTCCATGAGGCAGCCGTGGTACTCGTAGAAGGCCTTGCGCTCCTCGGACATGGACTCGTGGCCGCTCCAGGCCTCGGGGATCATCATGAGGACGGCCAGCGGCAGCGGCCGGCCGGCCATCACCAGGAACTCGAGCACGTTGTCGAAGATGGCGGAGTCGCTGCCGCCCTCGACGACGATGGGGAGGATCTTCTTGAGATCGTCGCCGAGCAGGGCCGAGCGGCAGATCGACTCCCGCGCGTGCATCCAGTTGATGTTGCCGCGCAGCGTGTTGATCTCGCCGTTGTGGGCGATGTAGCGGTACGGGTGCGCGAGCGGCCAGGAGGGGAACGTGTTGGTCGAGAAGCGCTGGTGGACCAGGGCCAGCGCCGATTCCACCAGCGGGTCGGTCACGTCGGGGAACATGGTCTCGATCTGGTCCGCCGAGAGCATCCCCTTGTAGATGAGGGTGTTGGCGGAGAGGCTCGGCAGATAGAAGAACTTGCGCTCGGCGAGCTCGCTCCCGCGCACGGCGTGCTCGGCGCGCTTGCGGATCACGTAGAGCTTCCGCTCGAAGGTGGCCCGATCGGGGACGGCGGCCGCCCGGCCGATGAAGACCTGCTTGAAGACCGGCTCGACGGAACGGGCGGTCGGCCCCACCGGGGAGTCGTCGGTCCTCACATCGCGCCACCCGAGGACCCGTTGTCCTTCCTCGGTGGCGATCCGCTCGAGGACAGCCTGGCACTCCGCCCGCTCCCGCGGGTCGCGCGGGAGGAACACGAGCCCGGCGCCGTACTGACCCGGCGCGGGGAGGGCGACGCCCAGCCGGCCGCACTCGCGGCGGAGGAAGGTGTGGGGCATCTGGATCAGGATGCCCGCGCCGTCCCCCGTGTTGACTTCGCAGCCGCAGGCCCCGCGGTGCAGCAGGTTCTTCAGCACGGTGAGCGCCTGGCTGACGATCGCGTGCGACTTTCGGCCCTTGATGTCGACCACGAAGCCGACACCGCAGGCGTCGTGCTCGTGAGCGGGATCGTAGAGACCCTGCGCGGGGGGCAGGCCGGTTGCCATCGTGACCATCGTCGTTCCCCTTCCGTCCCTCGGCCTTGAAGCGGCCGGGTCGAGACAGCAGAGTACACCGGAAGCAGATCATAAGCCAAGCCCAAATTTACAAAAACAGTACATTAGGGCATCTAATAGTGATATAGGTGGGCCCGTGAACCTGGACACCCTCAAGCTCTACTGCGACGTGGTCCGGCTCCGGAGCGTCTCGCGCGGGGCGGCGGCCAACAAGGTCTCCCAGTCCGCGGCCAGCCAGTCCATCCAGCAGCTGGAGGCGGAGCTCGATCTGCCCCTGCTCGACCGCTCGCGGCGCCCGCTGCAGCCCACGGAAGAGGGCCGGACCTTCTTCGAGGCGTGCCGGACGCTGCTGCAGGGATTCGAGAAGGCGCGGGCGGAGCTGTCGGTGGTCAAGCAGCGCGTGGAAGGGACGGTGCGGGTGGCCGCCATCTACTCGGTAGGGCTCCACGACATGAGTCGCCACATGCAGCCCTTCATGGCGGCCTACCCCCATGCGCGGGTGCTGCTCGAGTGCCTGCACCCGCACAAGGTCGTCGACGCGGTCCTCAACGACGAGGCCGACCTCGGGGTCCTCTCCTACCCGGCGGCGACGCGCGCGCTCGATGTCCTGCCCCTGCGCTCCGAGCCCATGGTGCTGGTGGCTCATCCGACGCATCGGCTGGCCCGCCGCCGCTCCCTGGTGGCGGCCGACCTCACCGGCGAGAAGTTCGTCGCCTTCGACCACGACCTCGCCATCAGGAAGGCCATCGACCGCGCGCTCAAGCAGCACGGGGTCAAGGTGGAGGTCGTGATGGAGTTCGACAACGTGGAGACGATCAAGCAGGCCATCGGCATCAATGCCGGCCTCAGCGTCCTGCCCCGCCCGACGATCCTCAAAGAGCTCGGCATGCGAACGGTGGTCGCGCTGCCGCTGACCTTCCCCGGCCTGGTCCGCCCGATCGGGATCATCCACCGGCGGGGCAGGCGGATGACGCCGGCGGTGGCGCGGTTCGTGGAGCAGCTGCAGAAACCCGACGAGGCCGCCGAGTGAGGCGTCGGCGCGACGCACGCGCGCCTGCGACCGGCGTCGGCGTGGTAGGGTAAGGGCAGGGACGCGGCGCGATGCGTGAGCCGCGGCGCCGCCCGCGTCCACCACTGATGGCAGGAGGAGCGAGCCCGTGACCACGCCCACCGCGTCCTTGATCATCGCCGCCAGCGAGGCGGACTCCAACCTCTACTACGCCTGCCGGTTCCTCGCTCCCGACCCCTTCGTCTACCTGGAGGTGGACGGGCGGAAGATCCTGTTGATGTCCGACCTCGAGGTGGACCGCGCGCGTTCCCAGGCGCGGGTGGACGAGGTGCTCTCGCTCTCCCAGTGGGAGGCCAAGGCGCGCCAGCGGTACCCGAGCCCGCGCCTCACTGACACGGTGAGCCTCTTGCTCGAGGACTATGGCGTGAAGGCCGTCGAGGTGCCGGCGGACTTTCCGCTCGAGCCGGCGGACCGGCTGCGGGAGCGGGGCGTCACGGTCACCGCGCGGCCTCATCCGTTCTTTCCGGCCCGACTGATCAAGTCCGAGGAGGAGGTGGCCGCCATCGAGGAGACGCAGCGCCACACCGAGGCGGCGTTCGACGCGGCGATCCAGGTCCTGAGAGAGAGCGTGATCCGGGGCGACCAGGTGATGTGGAAGGGGCGGCCGCTGACGAGCGAGGAGCTGAGGAAGATCGTCAACGTCTCCCTCATGGAGCGCGACTGCATCGCCCAGCACACCATCATCGCCTGCGGCGAGCAGGGCGTCGATCCGCACAATCAGGGCTCCGGTCCAATCCGCCCCCACCAGCCCATCATCTTCGACATCTTCCCCCGCTCCTCGCAGTCCCGGTACTTCGCCGACATGAGCCGGACGGTGGTGAAGGGCAAGGCCAGCGAGGACCTCCGGCGCATCTACGATGCGGTGCTCGCCGCCCAGCGGCGAGGGATCGAGCTGATCCGCGCCGGCGCCTCGGGAGCGGCCGTGCACGCCGAGGTCGTCGCCACGCTGGAGGCGCGGGGGTTCACGAGCGGGGTGGTGGACGGCCGGAACCAGGGGTTCTTCCACGGCACCGGCCACGGCGTCGGGCTCGATATCCACGAGCCGCCGCGGGTGAGCCGGGTCGACCACGAGCTGCGCGCCGGCCATGTCGTGACGGTGGAGCCGGGCCTCTACTACCCGGGGCGGGGCGCCGTCCGGATCGAGGACATGGTCCTGGTCGAGGAGGGTGGCTGCCGGAACCTGACCCGCACCCCCAAGCTGGAGCTGCTCGAACTGTAGGGGGGCCTGGTCTGGCGGTCTGACCGCCGGACAATCTTGCTTCTCGCGGAGGCGTCCGGTAGCATGACTAGGGACGTGTCACGCCTCGGTGCGGGATTCCCAGGATACGGGCCAACCAGGCTCACTCCGTTGTGACTCGACTCTGGAGCCGGTGCGTCCCGGCGGGCCGCATGGCGGCCGGGGGGAGCGTATGAGCGAGATCGAGGAGGGGTATTCGGCGGCGCTGGAAGAGGAGCTCCACGAGATCAAGGGAGCCCTGCTGAACGACACGATCCGGACCCTGGGTCCGGATGAACCGCTCTGCGTGGCGGAGACGGTCTCGGTCGGGGAAGCGGTCGCGAGCATGATGGCCATGCGCCGCGCGGCCGTGCTGGTCGTGGACGGCGACGGGCGATTGGTGGGGATCTTCACCGAGCGCGACGTGCTGACGCGGGTGGTCGCCGTCGGGCTGAATCCCCTCGCCACCCAGATGGGGCAGGTGATGACGCGCGATCCGGACGCCCTCTCGGTCACCGACCGGGTGGCGTACGCCGTGAACCGCATGAGCGTTGCCGGGTATCGGACGATCCCGCTGGTGGATCGCGACGGGCGCCCGGTGGGAGTGGTGACCGTGAGTCATTTCATCAAGTGGATGGCGGACCTGTTCCCGGAGGCGGTCCTGAACCTGCGTCCCGGAGACGCGCTGAAGCATCCAAGCGAAGTGGACGCGGGCTAGAGTCGGAGGGGGCCTCGACGGCCCCCTCCGAAGCCTTCCCCTAAGGAAGGGGTTGCGCCGGCAAAGCCGGCGCTCGAACAGAGGTGAGTCAGGCACGCGTCTGGACAGGATCGACGAAAGACGAAAGGAAAGGGTACGAGACCGATGAGCGAGACCGCAGCGCCCGGAGGGGTCGTCCAGAAACCCCGTCGCACGCTCACGCGCGCCGTGATCCGGTTCGCCGGAGACTCGGGTGATGGCATGCAGGTCACCGGCGAGCAGTTCACCACCGAGGCGGCGTGGGCGGGGAACGACATCTCGACGCTGCCCAACTTCCCGGCCGAGATCCGGGCGCCGGCGGGGACGCTGTTCGGCGTCTCCAGCTTCCAGCTCCAGTTCGGGAGCCAGCGCGTCCACACGCCGGGAGACCAGCTCGATGCCCTGGTGGCGATGAACCCGGCCGCCCTCAAGGTGCATCAGTCCGACCTCAAGCCGGGCGGCATCCTGATCGTGAACACGGCCGCCTTCGATCAGCGGAATCTGGACAAGGCGGGCTACGCCAAGAACCCGCTCGAGGACCCGGGGCTCGGGGAGAAGTACCGGCTCTACCAGGTCGACATCAGCGGCATGACGAAGAAGGCGCTCGAGGACCTGGCGCTGAACGCCAAGGAGAAGGAGCGCTGCAAGAACTTCTTCGCGCTCGGGCTGGTGTCGTGGATCTACACGCGGCCGCTGGACCCGACGCTCGACGCGATCAAGAAGCGCTTCGCCAAGAACCCGCTGTTCGTCGAGGCCAACACGCGGGTGCTGAAGGCCGGCCACGCCTTCGGCGAGACCGCCGAGATGTTCGCCGAGCACTACGGCGTCGAGGCGGCCGAGATGCCGCCGGGGCTCTACCGCAGCATGACGGGCAACCGGGCGCTGGCCTGGGGGCTGCTGGCGGCCGCGGAGCGCACCCAGATCCCCATCGTCTTCGGCGCCTATCCCATCACGCCCGCCAGCAGCATCCTCGAAGAGCTGGCCATGCACAAACGCTTCCGCGTCCGCACCTTCCAGGCCGAGGACGAGATCGCGGCGGCGACATCGGTGATCGGCGCGGCTTTTGGCGGCGCGATCGGCATCACCGCCTCGAGCGGCCCCGGCATCGCGCTCAAGGGCGAGGCGATCGGGCTGGCGGTGACGGCGGAGCTGCCCATCGTGATCTTCGACATCCAGCGCGGCGGCCCCAGCACGGGGCTTCCCACCAAGACCGAGCAGGCCGACCTGATGCAGGCCCTGTACGGCCGCAACAGCGAGTCCCCGGTGGTGGTCATCGCGCCGTGCACCCCCGGTGACTGCTTCTACATCGCCTACGAGGCGGTGCGGATCGCCATCAAGTACATGGTGCCGGTCATGGTGCTCTCCGACGGGTATCTCGCCAACGGGTCGGAGCCCTGGCTCATCCCCGACGTCAAGACGCTGCCCGACATCCCGGTGAAGTTCCGCACCGAGCCGGAAGGGTTCTTCCCGTACCTCCGGGATCCGGCGACCCTGGCCCGGCCGTGGGTGCGCCCGGGCACGCCCGGGCTCGAGCACCGGATCGGCGGCATCGAGAAGCAGGACGTCACCGGCAATATCTCCTACGACCCGGAGAACCACGATCACATGGTGAAGACGCGCGCCGAGAAGGTGCGGCGCGTGGCCCAGGAGATCCCGCCGACGAGCATCAACGGCCCGGCGACGGGCGACGTGCTGGTGGTGGGCTGGGGCGGCACCTACGGCGCCATCACCGCGGCGGTGGAGGAGGCGCAGCTCGAGGGCAAGGCGGTGGCGTCGGTGCACCTGCGCCACCTGAACCCGTTGCCGCCGGACCTCGGCCAGATCCTGCGCCAGTACCGGCGCGTGCTCGTGCCGGAGATCAACAGCGGTCAGCTCGTGCGCGTCCTGCGCGCGGAGTACCTGGTGGACGCCGTCGGCTACAACCGCGTGAGCGGGATGCCGCTGGCGAGCCAGGACATCCTCGAAGCGATCAACCAACTCGTGGAGGCGAAGCAGTGAGTACGGTCACGGGAGTCCCGGGGGCGGCCCAGGGGGGCGCCCCGAAGTACACGAAGAAGGATTTCGAGTCCGACCAGGACGTGCGCTGGTGCCCCGGCTGCGGGGATTACGCCATCCTGAGCGCAATGCAGAAGACCATGCCCGATCTGGGGATTCCCAGGGAGGACATCGTGTTCATCTCGGGGATCGGCTGCTCGAGCCGCTTCCCCTACTACATGAACACCTACGGCTTCCACACCATCCACGGCCGCGCCCCCGCCGTCGCCACCGGCCTCAAGCTGGCGCGGCCGGAGCTCAAGGTCTTCGTCGTCACCGGCGACGGCGATGGGCTGAGCATCGGCGGCAACCACCTGCTCCACGTGCTCAGGCGCAACGTGGACGTGACGGTCCTGCTCTTCAACAACCGGATCTACGGGCTGACCAAGGGCCAGTACTCGCCGACCAGCGAGCTGGGCAAGGTGACCAAGTCCACCCCGATGGGCTCGGCCGACCGTCCGGTGAGCCCGTGCTCGTTCGCCCTCGGCGCGGGCGCGACCTTCGTCGCCCGCACCGTCGACCGCAACATCGCCCACATGGAGGAGACGCTCAAGCGCGCCGCCCAGCACAAGGGCGCGGCCTTCGTCGAGATCCTGCAGAACTGCAATGTCTACAACGACCTCGCCTGGAACGTGCTCTACGACCGGGAGTCGAAGGTCCTGCACGAGCTCAAGGTCCAGCACGGCAAGCCGCTGGTCTTCGGTCCGGTGGACGATCGTCGCGGCCTCGTCCTCGACGGCGTCAAGCCCAAGGTCGTGAAGGTCAAGGACGTGCCCGAGAGCGCGCTCTGGGTGCACGACGAGACCGATCGCGCGACCGCGCTCGTGCTGGCGCATCTCTGGGCCCCCGACTACCCGATCCCGCTCGGGGTGCTGGCCGCCAACGCGGGCGAGACGACCTACGAGGAGATCCTGATCCAGCAGGAGCAGAAGTCCATCTCCGAGCGCGGGCCGGGGGACATCGCCAAGCTGCTCGTCTCGGGAGAGACCTGGAAGATCGGATAGCCTCGCACCGGCAATCCTGTCACACGATCGGCCAGCCCTCGCCACCGCGCCGTCTCGCGCCATGATGAAGCCCGAGCTCTTCCGGGAGCTGGAAGCGATCGTCGGTGAGCGTGGCATGGTGTCCTCGCCCGAGGGGCGGCTCACCTACGAAGCCGACATGCACACCTTCTACAAGGGCGCCCCCGACGTGGTGGTGTTGCCGGAGACCGCCCAACAGGTCGCGCTCGTGGTCGGGCTGTGCCGGCGGGAACACGTGCCGGTGGTGCCGCGCGGCTCGGGGACCGGTCTCATCGGAGGCGCCATGGCGCCGCTCGGGGGCGTCATGGTGGCGATGAACCGGATGAACCGGATCCTCGAGCTGGACCTCGCGAACCGCTGCGCCACGGTGCAGCCCGGACTGATCAATCTCTGGCTGAGCCAGGCGACGCGCGAGCACGGCTACTACTTCGCCCCCGACCCATCGAGCCAGATGGTCTCGTCGATCGGCGGCAACTGCTCGACCAACGCCGGCGGCCCGCACTGCCTCAAGTACGGCATCACGGTGAACCACGTGCTCGGACTCCAGGTGGTGACGGGCGCGGGCGAGCTCGTGTGGCTCGGGGGCAAGGTCCCGGAGCGGCCGGGCTATGACCTCACCGGCGTCTTCGTCGGCGGCGAGGGCACGCTCGGGCTCGTGACCGCCGCCATCGTCCGCCTGCTGCACGTCCCCGAGAGCGTGAAGACCCTGCTCGCCTCGTTCTCCACGCTGGACGACGCCTCGGAGACGGTGTCCGCCATCATCGCCGCCGGCATCATCCCCGCCGCGCTCGAGCTGATCGACGAGTTCTTCGTGCGCGCCATCGAGGAGGGGATCGGCGCCGGCTACCCCAAGGGGGCGGGGGCGGTGCTGCTCATCGAGCTCGACGGGCCGCGCGAAGAGGTCGAGGCGCAGGCGGCACGCATCGTGCCCATCTGCCGGGATCATGCCGCGCTCGAGATCCGAGTGGCGCAGGACGAGGCCGAGCGGGCGCTCCTCTGGAAGGGACGGAAGGAGGCGGCGGGCGTCGTGGGGCGCATGGCGAGCAACTGGTTTCTCCAGGACGCGGTCGTGCCGCGCTCCCGTCTGCCCGAGATCATGCGGGAGATGCAGGCCATCGGGGCGCGCCATGGGCTCCGGATCGCCAACGTCTTCCACGCCGGGGACGGCAACCTCCATCCGATCATCCTCTACGACGATCGCGCGCCGGGCGAGCTCGAGCGGGCGAAGGAGGTCAACGAGGAGCTGCTCCGGGCCTGCCTGGCGCTCGGGGGCAGCGTCACGGGCGAGCACGGCGTCGGGGTGGACAAGGCGCAGAGCCTGACGCTTCAGTTCGCCCCCGCCGATCTCAACTTCATGGCGCGGCTCCGGCGCGTCTTCGATCCCGACGGGATCATGAACCCGGGCAAGCTCCTGCCCTCCCATCCGGCCTGCGGCGAGGGCTTCCGTCCCGGGCCCTCCCGCATCCCGGCCGGCGCCTGGGTCTGAGCGCGATGGCCGTCTCCTCGCCCGCGCTCGCCGAGGCGCTCGCCGACATCGTCGGTCGTGAGCATCTGGTCGACCAGGCCCCCGCGCTCGACGCGCACGCGGTGGACGGGGTCACGCCCCGCTGGGTGGCTCGGCCGGGTAGCGTGGAAGAGGTGGGGCGGGTGCTGGCGCTGGCCCACACCGAAGGCCTGGCGGTGGCGCCGCGAGGCAGCGGGGCCGATCTCGCCCTCGGCAATCCGCCGCGCCGGCTCGACCTGGTGGTGGACCTCGCCCGGCTGAACGCGATCACCGACTACGTGCCCGAGGACATGGTGGCGACGGTGGAGGCGGGCGCGTCCCTCGCCGCGCTCGGCCGCCGGCTCGCCGAGCGAGGCCAGATGCTGGCGCTCGATCCGATCGGCGGATCAACGCGATCGATCGGAGGCGTCCTGGCCAGCAACGCCGCCGGCCCGCTGCGCTTTCGCTACGGCACCGCACGCGATCTGACCCTCGGCGTTCGCTTCGTCCAGGCCGACGGCACGACCACCTGGGGCGGCGCCAAGCTGGTCAAGTCGGTCACCGGGTACGATGTGCCGAAGCTCCTGGTGGGCTCGCTCGGAACGCTCGGGGTCGTCGTGGGAGCCACGCTGCGGCTCCACCCGCTCCCCCTGGCCACCGGCTCGTGG
>Ga0137367_10004718_pt1 | contig 11073 bp, 8 predicted proteins | sample SagtaG_14_FD_104939 | JGI IMG/M metagenome (GOLD analysis project Ga0137367, IMG submission 104939) | Vadose zone soil microbial communities from Sagehorn Ranch, Mendocino, California, USA - Sage1_L_80_16 metaG | ecosystem: Environmental > Terrestrial > Soil > Vadose zone | place: USA... | reverse complement strand
GAGCGGCCCGGTCTTGAGCCCGTCGATCACGCCTTCCTCCACCGAGGGAATGTAATTCCGCGGCACCACGCCCCCGGTGATCTTCTCCGTGAAGCTGAAGCCGCTGCCGCGCGGCAGCGGCTTGATGTCGAGCACCACGTCGCCGAACTGACCGTGCCCACCGGATTGCTTCTTGTGGCGGCCGCGCTGGACGATGGCTTTGCGGATGGTCTCGCGGTAGCCGACCGTCGGCCGGCGCGACATCGAGGCCACGCCGAAGCGGCCGGCGAGCCGCTCGGTCGCGACCCGCAGGTGCATCTCGCCCTGGCCCCAGACGATGACTTCCTGGGCTTCCGGATTGTGCACGACGCTGAGCGAGGGATCCTCCTCGAGCAGCTTGTGCAGCGCCTGCCCGAGCTTGACGTCGTCCTTGCGCTCCTTGGCGGCGACCGCGATCGCCAGCACGGGCGGAACCGCCGCGACGCTCGCCACCGGCGCATGCGGGTCCTTGCCGGACGTCAAGGTCTCCCCGGTCCTGGCATGATCGAGCTTGCCGAGCGCGACGGTGTCGCCCAGTACGGCCGCGCCGCGCTTCTCGCTGGTCTGACCGGTCAGCTTGAACACGCCGGAGACACGGTCGGCGGTGCCGGAGGCGCCCATCAGCATCGCGCCCTCGGCGATCGAGCCCGCGAGCACCCGCGCGATCGACATCTTGCCGCCGTGGGTGGTGTGCAGGGTCTTCATCACGTAGGCGATCGACTCGCTCTTCGCGGTAACCCCGAGGCGCTTCACGGTGTCGCCGATTCCCGGCGCCTCGTGTCGCAGCGCTTTGAGCAGACGCAGCACGCCGTTGGTGCGGGTGGCCGACCCGATCAGCACCGGGCAGATGATGCCGTCGCGCAGCTCCTTGGCGAGATCGTCGAATACCTTGTCGCGCGGCGGCGGAATGTCCTCGAGCAGCTGCTCCATCAGCTGGTCGTCGTGATCGGCGAGCTTCTCCAGCATGCTGAAGCGCGCTTCCTTCTCGCGATCGAGATGCTCGTCGAGCGCCACGATCTCGGAGGGAGCGTGTTCCTTGTAGATGAACGCCCGCTCCAGCGCGAGGTCGACGAAACCGGTGATGATGTCGTTCGACCAGATCGGGATCTGGCGCAGCACCAGCGGGACCCGGGACGCCGGCTGCAGGATCTGCAGCGTCTCGCGCACGCGCTTGTCGGCCTTGTCGATCTTGTTCAGGAACACGAACCGCGGAATGTGCAGGTCCTCGAGCTCGCGCAGGACCAACTGCAGCTGCGGCACCTTTTTCTCGTCGGCTTCGCAGACCACGACCGCGGCATCGACGCCCGGCAGCGCCGCGCGCATGTCGTGAAGGAACTCGACCGAGCCGGGACAATCGACGAAGGTATAGACGTCGCCGAGAAAATTGGTCGAGGCGACGGAGAGCTCGACACTCATGCGGTGATGGCGGGATTCGGCGCCGCCGTCGCCCACCGTGGTGCCTGCCTCCACCCCGCCTTGGCGTTGGATGGCTCCGGTGCGGGCCAGGATCGCTTCCAGCAGCGTGGTCTTGCCGCTCTGGAACGGGCCCACCAGCGCAACGCACCGGGGACCCTTTGGACTCGTGCCTCCGTTCTGTCCCATACGCATCTCCCTGATCGGGTATTCTCAGCTCGTACCCGCATGGAGCGTAGCGCAATGCGGGGGGCGAAGGCCACCGTCCCGCGAAGGCGCGGAGCAGCCGTGGCCCGCATGCAGCGTAGCCGAATACGGGATCACCCGCGGTTTGCGGATCGAGGTTCCCCGCGTTCGCGGGGCCGGCGGCCCTCGGCCACCGGTCGCGCTTCGCTCCGCCCAGGCTACGGACGCGATGCCGACTACGGGCCGTAGCGCAATTCGAGCGCGGCGACACCGACCGCGAGATTGAGTCCGGTCTGGCCCTGCAGGCTCAGCGGCTGCAGCGCGATCGAGCTGTTCGATCCGCCGACCAGCACGTTGGCGTTGCCGCCAACCCCGACCGCGGCGCCCGCGGTCACGCCGGCGTAATTTCCCGCGAGATCGCCCGGACCGATGTCGCGTGTCGGTGCGAACACCGCCCATCCCAGCACCGACCCCTCGGTCACGCCGAGATCGAGCCCGATCTTCCGTACCACGCCATGATAGGGCATGACCGGACCGCCGCCGGTGGCGCGGAAGATGCAGGTGAACTCGTGAACCGAGCCGATCACGAAGCCGATCGAGCCGGACCCGCGGCATTCGAGCACGCCGGCCTGCACTCCGGATTGCGCGGCGGCCGGTCCCAAGCACGTGGCGAGCGCCAGCGCCGCTAGCGCACCCATCCGCCAAGAACGCATCATGATGTTTCCCCCTGTTGAGCTAAGGTCCCCTGTCGAACCGCGGACGAGAATACAGGATCAGGCGCTTCTGGCCAATTCGCGCCGTTTTCCTCGCATCAGCCGGGCACCGATCGGGATTCGGCACATCGCAGCCGTCGCCGCCCAGCTCAGAACAAAAGTAACCGTGAACGCGATGACGCCCTTTGCAATGGCAGGCAACGATACGCCGAGCAGGACGTATTGGGTCCAGATCACGAACACGTAGTGGAATAGATAGATCCCGTAGGCATTTTCCGAGATGCTGTCGAATATCGGCCAGCGCACGCCAGCAAAGCGCAAGAAGGCGGCCACGAGACCCAAGCACGCGGTTACCGCGAACAGCACGAAGCCGAGATCGGCGGCAATTTGCAGACCCGGCAGCGCTAAACCCTGTCCTTTCACGATCAGAGCGGTGGCAATGATCCACAGCAGGAATGACGCGACCGCGCCGGCGAGCCAGAAGGCCCAGCGCCGCACCAGCATTCCGTCCGGCCCGAGCAGGCCGTGATCGAGCCCATAGGCTCCGACCGCAAGGCCGGCGAAGAAATAGACGACGTATTGCGGCGCGAGCGCCGGCTGAAATCCGAAAGGCCCGAAATTCACCCATTCCCAAGGTGTAAAGACGATAGCCAAGGGGACATACGCCAGCGCCGACACGCTCGCCAGACCGATGAAAAACCGACGGGGATCGGCGGCGCTCTTGCCCGACAGCCGGGCCAGGAACTCGCCCGAGCGCGGCGCCAGCCGGAACATGCCGGCTGCGCCGATGTTCAGCGCCAACAGAAACCACAGGAACCACATCGGTCCGCTCGGCCAGAACGGCAATGCCGTCCAATGCGACCAGAATGCGGACCAGCTCGGGTCGAACGCCGTGACGCGATAGACCGGATAGTACGCCAGCGGCATCAGCACGGACGCCCCCAGTGCAAACGGCACGCCGACGCGCCAGAAACGATCGTACAGAAATGTTCTTGCACCCTTGCGCTGGAGACTTGGCCAGACGAACAGCCCGGAAAGAAAGAACATCAGCTGCATCAGGTAGAGAAATTCGAATGCGCAGATCAGGTCGAACCCGAGCCAGCGATGGCTGTCGACCATCGGATGCGCGGTCCAGCCATAAGGCGGGCGGTCGAACGGCAGCGGAGAAGGCGGCTGCGAATCGATATAGGCGATGAAGGAATGGAACGCGAGCACGTTGAGAATGGCGAAACCGCGCAAATTATGCAGGGCCAAACTGGTTTTGGACATGCTCGTGCCGGGCCTCCCCTAGGGGCTTTCTACTCTGGAAGCGGTCCGATCATTTTCCGCGATGGAAAAGCATACGATATTGTTCACCGTGCCTACAACGAGCCCCGTTCCAGCCCGGTTCCGGCAGGAATTTTCGCATGTCGTTCGATCCTTGGTGGGCAAATCGCAGGCCAGACCTGCACCGGGCATTTCCGTCGGAGGCGCGGATTTTCCCCACCTGCCGGAGGATGAATCCTATATTCGTAGGAATTTAGCATTTGCACTCACATAATCATGAGCATCATGAGCTGGGAGGAGCGTTGAACCGCAAAGGGCCGCGATCATGACTTCCTCCGCCCATACCGACCGCTTTGTGCGCGACCATCTGCCGCCGATCGAGCAATGGCCCGATTTCCTGTTCTCCTTGCCCGAGCTCGATTACCCGGACCGCCTCACTTGCGTCGTCGAGCTGCTCGACCGATGGGTCGCGACGGGCCACGGCGAGCGCGCCTGCCTGATCTCGCACACCGAAACGCTGACCTATGCGCAGCTCGCCGAGCGAGTGAACCGAATCGCCAATGTGCTCACGCGCGATCTCGGCATGGTGCCGGGCCATCGGGTTCTGCTGCGCGGGCCGAACAATCCGATGCTGATCGCGGCCTGCCTTGCGGTGATCAAGGCTGGCGGCGTCGCGGTGCCGACCATGCCGTTGCTGCGCGCCGGGGAGATTTCCTTCCCGATCGCGAAAGCGCGGATCGCGCTGGCGCTATGCGACCTGCGGCTCGGCGAGGAACTGGAAAAGAGCAAGACGCTCGCGCCGGAGCTCGAGCGTATCGTCTATTACTCGGGCGAGGATCGCGCCGGCGGCCTCGACGCGTTGATGCGGCGGCCCGGATACGAGCACTTTTCGGCTTGCGACACCGCGAGCGACGACGTCTGCCTGATCGCCTTCACGTCGGGCACGACCGGCGAGCCCAAGGGAACCATGCATTTCCACCGCGACCTGCTCGCGACTTGCGACAGCTACGGGCGGCACGTGTTGCGCGCCCGCGCCGACGATCGCTTTATCGGCTCGCCGCCGATCGCCTTCACGTTCGGCCTCGGCGGACTGGTGCTGTTCCCACTGCGGATCGGCGCCGCGTCCGTGCTTCTGGAAAAGGCCGCGCCGGATGATCTGTTGGCCGCGATCGGACGGTTTCGCGCCAGCATATGCTTCACGGCCCCCACGGCCTATCGGGCGATGCTGCCGAAGCTCGGCGATCACGATCTCTCCTCGCTGCGCAAATGCGTGTCAGCCGGCGAAACGCTCCCCAAGGCGACGTTCGAGGCTTGGCGTGCCGCCACCGGCATTTCCGTCATGGACGGCATCGGCACGACCGAGATGCTGCACATCTTCATCGGCTCGCCGGAGGAGACGGTCCGCCCCGGCGCTACCGGCAAGCCGGTTCCGGGCTACGAAGCGCGCGTGGTCGATGACGATGGACGCGAGCTCCCGGCCGGCACGATCGGCCGTTTGGCGGTGCGCGGGCCGACCGGCTGCCGCTATCTCGCAGACAAGCGCCAGGCGACCTACGTCCAGAACGGCTGGAACATCACCGGCGATACCTACCTGATGGATGCCGACGGTTATTTCTGGTTCCAGGCCCGCTCCGACGACATGATCATCTCGTCGGGCTACAACATCGCGGGTCCGGAGGTGGAGGCGGCGTTATTGGCGCACACCGCGGTCGCCGAATGCGGCGTGGTCGGCGAGCCCGACGAGGACCGCGGCCACATCGTCAAAGCCTACGTGGTGCTGCAGCCGGGCTTCGCCGCTGACGACGCAATGACCACCGCGCTGCAGGAGCATGTCAAAGCGACGATCGCACCCTACAAATATCCCCGCTTGATCGAATACGTGACGAATCTGCCGCGGACGCACACCGGGAAGCTGCAGCGCTTCGAGTTACGCCGCCGTGCGACCGAGGCCCCCGCCTGTCACGCCTCCTAGGGTCCGCCTCGGCGTCGGCTCGACCCATCAGCTCAGGTTCCCGCAGAAGCGCTGGATCCTGCGGCAGGCCTCCTCGAGGTCTTCGGTCTTGGTCGCATAGGAGATGCGAAACGCCGGCGCCGAACCGAACGCCGTGCCTTGCACCACCGCGACGCCCTCCGCCTCGAGCAGCTCGGTGACGAAATCCTCGTCGGTCTCGAGCTTCTTGCCCGACGGCGACGTCCTGCCGATCGCGCCCGCGCACGAAGGGTACACGTAGAAGGCGCCTTCCGGCTTCGGGCAGCTGATGCCGCGGGCCTGGTTGAGCATGGAGACCACGAGGTCGCGGCGCTCCTTGAACACCTTGTTGTTCTTCGGGATGAAATCCTGCGGGCCGTTGAGCGCCTCGACCGCCGCCCATTGCGCGATCGAGCACGGATTGGACGTCGACTGCGATTGCAGGGTCGCCATCGCGTCGATCAGGTGCTTGGGGCCGCCGCCGTAGCCGATGCGCCAGCCGGTCATGCAATAGGTCTTGGACACGCCGTTCACCGTGAGGGTGCGGTCGTAAAGCTCCGGCTCGACCTGCGCCGGCGTGGTGAACGCGAAATCGTCGTACACCAGGTGCTCGTACATGTCGTCCGTGAGCACCCAAACGTGCGGATGCCGCAGCAGCACATCGGTGAGCGCCTTGAGCTCGGCGCGCGTGTAGGCGGCGCCGGTCGGGTTCGACGGCGAGTTCAGGATCAGCCATTTGGTTTTCGGCGTGATCGCCTTGTCGAGCGCCGCGGGCTCGAGCTTGAAGCCGCGCTCGAGCTTGGTCGGCACGCTGACCGGCGTGCCGCCGGCGAGCAGCACCATATCCGGGTAGCTCACCCAGTACGGCGCCGGCACGATGACCTCGTCGCCCGGATTGAGCGTCACCGCGAGGGCGTTGTAGAGCACCTGCTTGCCGCCCGTGCCGACGCTGATTTGCGAGGCCTTGTACTCGAGCTCGTTCTCGCGCTTGAACTTGCGCACGATCGCCGCCTTGAGCTCGGGAATGCCGTCGACCGCGGTGTAGCGCGTGTGTCCGGCGTCGATGGCGCGCTTGGCGGCCTCGCAGATGTTCTTCGGCGTATCGAAGTCCGGCTCGCCGGCGCCGAGCCCGATCACGTCGCGGCCGGCGGCTTTGAGCTGCCGCGCCTGGTCCGTCACCGCGATGGTGGGCGACGGCTTCACGCGCGCCAGCATGTCCGCAAGGAAGGCCATGACGTTCTCCAGATTCTGCGCCCAGCAGATGGTGAGGTGGCCGGCCGTCCTTCGAGGCTCGCTTCGCTCGCACCTCAGGATGACGGGCGGCCCTCGAACCACGGCTCCTGGTAATGCGCCGATAAATCATCGGCAAGCGAAAAGGCCGCACCGATTCCCCACCCCCCAGAATGACGGCCCGCCGTCGAGCCGCGATCGTGTTCGCAAATGCGAACGATCGCTTTCGCTGATGCAGCGCGAAATGATCTTTCTTTCACCGGCGGAATGGGGGAGCATTCTTCTCGATTTCGGGGGCCGCGGTGATCGGTCACACCATTTTGCGTGGCGATGTCATACGGTCCTTGCAATCGCCGAATCCAATCCGCTTCATGCGCCGCATTCGCGAGCGTGCGGCGGCAACGACAAGAATCGCGAGGACGGGATGGAACGCCCCAACGGCAGCTACACGCTCTATTCGATGCAATGGTCGGGTAATTGCTACAAGGTCCGGCTGGCGCTGGCGCAGCTCGGAATTGCCTACCGTCTGGTGGAGCTCGATATCCTCAAGGGCGAGACCCGCACGCCGGAGTTCTTGGCCAAGAACCCGGGCGGGCGGGTGCCGCTCCTGGAAGTCGCGCCGGGCCGCTATCTGCCGGAATCCAACGCGATCCTCTGGTACATCGCGGGCGGCACCTCGCTCGCGCCCGAGGACCGCATCGATCGCGCCGAGGCGCTGCAATGGATGTTCTTCGAGCAGCATTCGCTCGAGCCCAATCTCGGCCAGGCGCGGTTCTGGCTCACCTTGGTCAAGGGCGGACGCGAGCTGCAGCAGCACTCGCTCGAGGACTGGATGGAGAAGGGCTATCGGGCGCTCTCGGTGATGGAAAAGCACCTCGCGCGGCATCGCTTCTTCGCCGCCAACCGCTACACCATCGCCGACATCGCGCTCTACGCGTACACGCACGTGGCGCACGAGAGCGAGTTCGATCTCGCGGGATTTCCGGCACTGCGCGCCTGGCTCAACCGCGTCGCGAACCAACCGAATTACGTCCCGATGGACTGGCATCCCGCGGCCGCCGCCGCAGTCGCGCAATAGTGCGCGGCGGGGAAAGCTTCACGCGCTCGCAATCAGGCCGGGCATCGGCCTCGCCAAACGGCTGCCGGGAAAAACACGGCTCGCCAGCGCCTCCTCGTCGAGGCGCAGATGATCCTTCAGCAAGCCTTTGAGCACGGCGCGCAGATCGATGGTCGGCTGGAGATCGCGGCCCTCGTAGAGATTTGCATCGCCGAGCCCGGGCCAGTCGGCGACGACGCGGCGGCCCTTCACTGCGCCGCCGGCGAGCAGCGCCAATGTCGCAGTGCCGTGATCGGTGCCGTCGGTGCCGTTGATCCGCGCGGTTCGCCCGAACTCGGTGATGACCGCGACCGCGGTCTCGCTCCAGGCCGCTCCCATGCCGGTCTCGATCGCCGCGAGCGCGCCGTCGAGCGCGCCGAGCAGCGCGGCGAGCCGGCCGCCGACCACGCCCTCGTCCTGATGCGTGTCCCAGCCGTCATAGGCGAGCGCGCCGATCCGCGGTCCGTCCGGGCGCGCCAGGAATTTCGCGGCGGCACTCGCGGATTCCGCGAAGAACGCCCGCACCTGCGCGGCCCCGGCGGCCGGCGGCGTGCCGGGCGCGTGAGTTTCCATGCCGCCCGCGCGCGCGATCGCCGCCAGCCCCATGCGCTCCTCGAGCACGCGCGCGAGCGCCGGGTCGGTGTGGCGATAAAGATCCGCGAGCCGCTGAACGGTGTCGTCGCTCGCCGGCGGCAGCCGCGGCGGCGTCCAGGACAGCACCGGCGCCGGCCCGCGCACGACGAGCGGCATCACCGGGCCGACCGCGAACGCTTCGCGCTGCTTGCGCTCGGCCGTGCCGGCCGGCTCCAACGCCGCGAGCGCCCGGTTGAGCCATCCGGTATCGGCGGTGCCGGGCCGCTCCAGCCCGCTTTCGAGCACGTCCTGGCCGTCGAAATGCGAACGCTCGCGATAGGACGTGGCGGCCGCGTGCACGAAGGCCGCCTGCCCGGCGCGGTAGAGGCGGTGCACATTCGGCATTGCCGGATTGAGCGCGAAAAAGCCGTCGAGCTCGAGTGCCGCATTCGGCCCGTCCACGGTCAGGGCCTTGTCGCCACGCAATTTGCGCCAATCCGGATCGCCGACCGGCGCGACGGTCGCGAGCCCGTCGAGCGCGCCGCGCAGCACGATCACCAGGAAGCGCGGATCGCGTCCCTCCGCCCGCGCCGCCTTGGGCAGATGCGCCCAGGCGAACAGCACGCCCGATGCGAGCAGCAGTTCGCGCCGCGACGGCGCATGCAAGTTCAGGGGCATCGCGTCATCTCCGCCGTCGTCCCGGAAGCCGCCGCAGGCGGCTATCCGGGATCCATGATCACTGCGGTCCGGAATCATTGTCGCATTCGATGGTTCTGGATCCCGGCTCGCGCGGCGCCGCGCGCCGGTTTCATGTGCCACGGCGCGTCATCTCCTCTGAAATTCCGGCGCCATCAGCAGCAGCGCCAGCGCCTGCGGGCGACTCTCGGCGCGGGCGACGGCTTGGCGCGTTTCCGTGGTGGCGAGCGGGCCGAGCGCGAGATCGACGGCGCCCTCCGGATCGACCAGCGGCGCCATCCGGCGTGCGAGCTGATTGGCGATGTCGAGGCGCTCGGCGATGCCGTCCATCCAGGCGGCGCTGTCGTCGGGAAACCCTTTCGGCGCCGGCGGCCGCCACAGCGGGGCCCCGAGCAGATTGTGCGCCTGGAGCACCGGGCGAATGTCGGGAGGCGACGCGCCGGTCGCGCGCAGCGCCGCCACGATCCATTCGCCCGGCGTTTTCAGCTTTTCGCGTGGGGCCGCCCAGGCCTCGGGAGAGGAAACCAGCGTCTTCGCCACTTCCTTGAGATCGCCGTCCGTATCCTCGAAGCGCTTCGCGAGGCTTTCGACCAGCACCGCCGGCGGCACGTCGGCCACGAAGGCGCGCGCGAGCTTTTGGGCCAGGTGCCGTGCGGTCGCCGGATGCCGCGCGAGATCGAGCAGCACCGCGCGTCCCTGCTCGACGCCGGCATCCGCATAGCGCTTGCCCATCACGTGCTGCGGCCCGGGCTGGTGCATGCGCGGGTTGAAGACGAACTCGCCGCCGCGCTCCGGATCCTGCTTGGGCGGCGCCAGTGTCCAGCCGGTGATCACCTTGGCGAAACTGGTGACGTCGTCCTGGCTATAGCCGCTGCGGACGCCCAGCGTATGCAGCTCCAGAATTTCCCGCGCCAGATTCTCGTTGAGCCCCTTGCCGCGATTGCGGCCCGCGAGCGAATCCGGGCCGATCGAGCGGGCATTGTCGAGGTAGACCAGCATGGCCGGATGGCTTTCGACCGCGAGCAGCATGTCGGCGAAGCGGCCGAGCACGTTGGCGGATCGCCTCGCGCTCATAGGCGCCGCACAGCGGGCGCACGCCGCCCTTGTCGGCGGCAGAAATGGTTCGACCAGAACCACACCAGCCGCTCGACCAGGCCGAGCTCGGCGCCGAGCGCGGCGCCGATCCGCGCCTTCGCTTCCTCGAGATAGAGCTGCTGCGGAATGCCCGGCCCGGGATCGCGCTTGGGCTTGGCCGCCATCGAGGTTTCGGGAGTGCCGGCCATGTTCTCGGCATTGTTGGCGCCGGCGGCATCGGACGGCGCGGCGGTTGCGCCCGGCTGCGCCGGGGCAGCCGCGGCCTGCTGCTCCATTTCCCGCTCGGCGCGCTGGGCGAGCCGCTGCGCGCGCTTCTGCTGGCGGAAATGGAACGCGGCGCGTGCCGCCTCGCCGCCGCTCAGCAGATCCGGATCGGCAATGCGCCCGATGCCGGGGCGATCGAGCTCCGCCAGCAGGGCGCCGCGCGGGTCCGAGCCGATTGCCGCGATCGCGCCGATGCGCGGCCCGCACCCGAACCGGTGCAGCGCAAGCGCGGCTTCCGCCTTGGGATCGCGAGCCATGGATCTCTCCCCACCGGCTCAACGCGATTTATGGCCGTTTCGATCCTCGCCGATCGGCATGACCAGAGTGCGGCGAGGCAGCTTAACCCCGCATGACCGGGGGATGAAAACTTGGAAATTCGCCGACCCCCTCTCCCGGCTGCGCGGAGCGAAAGCCGCAATTCTGCGGCAATTTCATGCGGAGAGACTGCCTCGCAGACCAGGAGGATTTTTCCGATGCGCCACGCCCGTCCCATGTCGATCGCGTTCGCCACCGCGCTGTCGTTCGCATGGCTCGCCGGCGCTTCCGCCCAGCAG
>Ga0137367_10004693_pt1 | contig 11103 bp, 8 predicted proteins | sample SagtaG_14_FD_104939 | JGI IMG/M metagenome (GOLD analysis project Ga0137367, IMG submission 104939) | Vadose zone soil microbial communities from Sagehorn Ranch, Mendocino, California, USA - Sage1_L_80_16 metaG | ecosystem: Environmental > Terrestrial > Soil > Vadose zone | place: USA... | reverse complement strand
GCCGGCCACTGGGAAAACGGCTTTAGTAACCTTGCGCATATAGTTTGATGCCCACCCCTGTGATGGCTCCTTCTTGCTAGCCGTCGCCAAGCAACTCTTTGAACTCCTTTTCATTAAGAGTCGCAATGCCCAATTTAAGCGCCTCAACACGGTTGCTACCAGGTTTTTCACCTACTACAAGATAGTTAGTGTTTTTGGAAACAGATTTCATAACCTTGCCCCCCAAAGACTCAATCCGAGCAGTAGCTTCTTCTCTAGTCATCGACGCAAGATTTCCCGTCAGGACGAACATCATACTAGCCAATCGAGCCCCTGGAGCCCTGGTGCTCGTGGGGTCTGTTGGCTTCACCCCCAGGTTAAATAATTCGTAAATTACAGACTTGTTATGCTCTTCTCCAAAAAAATCCCCAAGGCTGACCATGATCTCTGGGCCAATACCTCGCCATGGTTCTTCTTCGAGAGGTTCGCCTTTTCGCTTGCGACGATCATTATCCTTTTTGACGGCTGCCTTTTTTGTCAGCAGGTCCAACCAGTCACAAGACATAACATCCCGAAAACTCCCCATGTCGCGGATCAACTGCTTTGCGATTTCTTCACCCACATGGCGGATTCCCAGTGCGAAGAGAAAACGCTCAGCTTTCGGCGACTTGCTAAGCTCTATCGACGCAAGCAGGTTCTGAGCTGACTTTTCGCCTAAAGGCTTTGTGGCGGCAAGAGCGAGAACCTGGGCGTTTTCTAAGTGTTCCGAATGTTGTGAAACTAGCTGAGCGTACTCCTCTATAAGGATTTCCTCCGAGCTATTTAATCCTGCTAGATACTCTTTTTCTCTTTTATATGCTTCATTTAGGCTTTGTTTATGCTTGAAACACTCCATGAATGTAAGCTTTCCTTTGGTCTCTTTTAGCCAATGCCAGGCTCGCTCCTTTATACGATAAATATCCGGCAAGTTTCGAAAAATACCTGTTTCAACAAACTCATCGACTAGTTCATCTCCTAGGCCAGCAATATCCATAGCCCTCCTTGACGAAAAGTGGATGATTGCTTGTTTTCTCTGTGCAGAACAAAAGAGGCCTCCGGTACACCGTGCCACGACCTCGTTCTCTTCTTTTGCGACATGTGATCCGCATACCGGACATCGCGTCGGCAGCTTCCATTCCACAGTATTCGGTGGCCGGTAATCTTTAAGCACCTCTACAATAGCTGGAATAACATCGCCAGCACGGTGCACTTTGACTGTGTCTCCGACACGCACGTCCTTGCGCCGGACCTCATCCTCGTTGTGCAGAGTGGCATTCGTCACGGTCACCCCACCGACGAATACGGGCCTCAACCGCGCCACTGGAGTCAATGCCCCTGTGCGTCCAACTTGCACATCGATCATGTTAACTACCGTGATTGCTTCTTCCGCGGGAAATTTGTGTGCAACAGCCCAGCGTGGTTCGCGTGCTTTAAATCCGAGTTGTTTTTGTAACTCCAGATTGTTGACTTTGTACACAACGCCGTCTATATCGAACGGCAGTGTTTCACGCTCCGCCTTAACCTTATTGTGAAACGCTACTAGCCCCTCGACTCCTTGAACTACTTCGCGGCGATCAGAAACCGGCAAGCCAAACGTCACGAGAGTATCTAGTATCTTGCCGTGAGTAGCAGGGACTGCCCATCCTTGAACTTCACCTAGGCCATAGGCGAAAAATGACAATGGACGCTTCGCAGTTATAGTTGGATCGAGTTGACGCAAACTACCAGCTGCTGCATTGCGCGGATTGACGAAAATTTTTTCCCCTGTGGCCCGGTGGCGTTCATTGATTTGCGCGAAGTCGCCGCGACTCATATAGGCCTCGCCGCGTACTTCAATTCTAGGTGGTGAGACGCCCTCGAGCTTCTGCGGAATCGTTGGTATCGTTCGAATATTCGGGGTAACGTTCTCACCAATCTCCCCGTTGCCACGGGTGGCGGCACGCAACAGTATACCGTGTTCGTAGAGCAAGCTAATTGCTAACCCGTCGAATTTGAGCTCGGCTATATATTCAATCGGAGGTGCGGCATCATCTAGTTTCAGTTCCTTGCGAATACGAGCATCAAAATTTATCGCCCCAGCTGCTCCTGTATCCGTTTCAGTATGGATAGACAACATGGGCACCGTGTGGCGCACCGGCTCTAACCCGGCTGAAGGTTGACCGCCTACCTGTTGGGTTGGCGAATCTGGAGTAGCAAGTTCGGGATATTGCTGTTCTAGTGTTTGCAACTCCTGGAACAGCTGGTCGTACTCGGCGTCGCTGACGCTCGGTTCGTCGAGCACGTAATAACGATGATTGTGTTCTTCGATCTCAGCGCGCAACTTTTCGGCGCGCTGCCTAGCGTCGAGCGGTACGGTCATGCTTAGGAAAACAGCCGCAGCGCGAGCGCTCCGCCGGGGACGATGCCGCGCGCCTCCATGCCGCGGTGCACCGCCTGCACTCGCGCCCCGATGGCGTCGAATGCGGCCGGGCCCAGGGACTGGCGGTTGTCGTCGACGATGCGCGCGTTGAGCCGCTCGGCAAGCGCTCGCGCGGTGTCGCGGAACTGCTCGAACGCGCCTCGCGGGGTTCGCGGGACATCGAGCTCGAGCGTCACGCCGTGCGTCGAGAGAGACTTCAGGCGATCGATGCTGAACGGGGTGGGACCGAAATTCAGAAGCGCACACATGATCCGTCCATACTTGTCGCGGCGCCGGAATCTGCCGTCCAAGCGATCGAGCTCGAATCCCGCCGATTTCGCGAGCGCCTCCAGACGGGCTCCCGAGAAAGGAGTCGCATCGCTCACGATATGGACCGCGACCCGGAAATCGACTTCGCCGCAGAACCGGTCGAGCTCCTTTGCCTTGGCCATCGCGGGCCCGGGATCCGGAATGGGCGCCAGAGCCCCGATCAAGGCCGCGGCCTGCTCGATCGCCGCGCCGAACGCGGCCAATTCCTCCGCATCGGCCGCGCCCCGGCGGTCGACGACCTGCATCCCAGAGCGCAGCCTCGAATAAGCGCGCTGGGGATCGAGCGGTTCCCAGGAGGCCTCCGTCTCGTCGAAACCCTCCCAGCGGATCGGCTTCGAGCAGCGATCGAGCGCCACAGCGGCCGCACCCAGAACGGCTGCTCCGCGGATTTCCTCCGGGGTTTCGATGGCTACGATAAAGTCCAGAATCTCCGAGAGCGCCGGCTTCGAAGCGCCCGGGTCCTCCGGGGACGCGTCGGAAGATCCGAATGCCTGCTCGACGCGGCCAGAGCCCGAAGCATCCTTTCCCTGCTCGATGCCGCCCCGAGACCGCATCAACACGTCCTCGTGCCTCGAGGTGAAGCTCGCCTCGGCCTCGCGCCGGTACCGGCGCTCCTGCCACTTGTTGTAAAGAAATACGGCCGCGACGACCGCGGCGCCAATCGCGAGAAGGCCGAGCTGCAGCTCGCCCATGTTCAGGCAGCCGCGGCAGCCGCAGGCTCTTCCCGCAGCTTCAAGGCCTCCTCGATGTCCACCGCCACGACGCGCGACACGCCCTGCTCCTGCATGGTCACGCCGATCAGCTGCTGCGCCATTTCCATGGTGATCTTGTTGTGGCTGATGAACAGGAACTGGGTCTCTCCCGACATTTTCTTGACCAGATCGCAGAAGCGCTCGATGTTGGCGTCATCGAGCGGCGCATCCACCTCGTCGAGCAGGCAGAACGGCGCCGGATTCAGCTGGAAAAAGGAAAACACCAGCGCGATGGCGGTGAGCGCCTTTTCCCCGCCCGAGAGCAGGTGAATGGTGGTGTTCTTCTTGCCCGGCGGACGCCCCATGACCTGCACGCCGCAATCGAGGATTTCCTCGCCGGTCATGATGAGATTCGCCTCGCCGCCGCCGAAGAGCGCCGGGAACATCTCCCCGAAATGACGATTGACGGTATCGAAAGTGGATTGCAGCAGTGCGCGCGTTTCACGGTCGATCCTGCGGATGGCGCCTTCCAGGGTCTCGAGCGCCGCAGAGAGGTCGGCCGCCTGGGCGTCCAGAAACTGCTTGCGCTCCTGGCTTGCCGTCAACTCCTCGAGCGCCGTCATGTTGATGGCGCCGAGCTCGGCGAGGGCATTGGTGAGGCGCGTAATCTCGCCCTGCAGCGGCGCCGCCTTCTGGCCCTCTTTCATCGCGGCGGCGAGGGCGGCTTCGTCGGCGCCCGCCTCGCGCAACTGCTGTGCGAACTGATCGAAGCCGATGCGCGCCGCCTGCTCCTTTAGTCTCAGCTCGGCGATCCGGTCGCGCTGGGGCTGCAGCTTCTGCTCGCTGGCGAGCCTCGCCTCTTCCGCCGAGCGCAGCCTGCTGGCGATTTCTTCCTGCCTGTTCCGCGCCCCCGCCAGCGCCTGTTCCCGGGCTGTCCGGGTTGCAAGCCCCTGTTGAAGCTGGGTCCGCAACACCTGATCGTTGATGGCGGTGAGCTCGGCCTGCAGTTGATCCAGGTTTTGCGCGGCCCCCTGAATCTGCTCAAGTAACACTTGAGATGATCTGTTTATTTCATTGATTTTACTTATACATTCCTTTTCATGGAAAACCGCTCCCTGGACCTCGCGCTCGGCCTGCTGCAAGGCGTTGCGCTGGGCTTGGAGGCCTTGCTCCCCGGCGTCGTGCTCCCGCTGGGTCAGCTCCAGCTTGCGGTACAGCTCGTCGATTTCGTGCTGGTGCCGTTCCAGGCGCGCTTCGGCGGCCGCCTGCGCGGCCTCCTCCAGAGCCTTCTGGGCCGCGATTTCGCGCAGCTCGCCCTCGATCTGCCCGCTGCGCTCCTCGTAGCGCTCCTCGCCTTGAGCGAGCTTGAGGTTTTCCAGCTGGCGCTCGTGATGGCGCTGCTTGAGCGCCGCGCCGGCAATGCGCAGCTTGGCGAGGCCCTCGTCGTGCTCGGCAAGCGAATGATCGAGCCCGGTGAGCTCCTCGCGCTTCTTCTCGATTTCATCCTGGCGCTGGCGGGCCTCCGCACCCAACGCCTCGATCTCGCGTTGGCGGGCGAGGATTCCGGTGTCCGCCGGATCGGGCGCGTGAAAGCTCACGCCGAAACGGCTGAACTGGTGGCCTTCGCGGTTGACCAGCACGGCCTGCGGCGACAACTCCAGGCGGGTCATCAGGCGGGGCACGCCCTCTACGGCGTAATAGGGCGCAAGCCAAGCCGCGATGACTCCGCTCACGGCCGGCTCGAGGGCGACGACATAATCGGCGAGCGGTTTCAAGCCGCGCTCGCGCTCCGGCTTTGCTTCCGGTCCGGGAATGAAGGCGCTGACCTTCGCGGGAGGCGGGTCATCGAGCAGCCTCTGCAGCAGCTCCGGGTCGGACATCTCCATCGCGTGCAGCCGGTCGCGCAGCGCCGATTCGACCGCGGCTTCCCAGCCTGCCTCGACACGGATCTTATGCCACAGCCGGGGTCTGGAGGCGAGCTGATGCCGGTCGATCCAGCTCTGGATCTGCCCGTTTTCCTCCACCTGATTCTGGATTTTCCGCAAGGTGAGGAGCCTCCCGTCGAGGACCGAGAGCTCGCGCTCCAGGGTTTGCAGCCGGTCCGTCGCGGCCTGTCGCTGCTGTTCCAAGGCCGTGCGTGCCGTCTCGACCTGAACGAGCAGTGCCTCCTGGCGCGAAAGCTCGGCGCTGCTCTGGGCGAGCTCCCGCTCAAGGCTCGCCCGCAACTCCGAATCGGGTGCAACCAGCTCGGCGCGCTCGGCGGAGAGCCGCTCCTCGCGGCTCTCCAGCCCCTGCAGCGTCTTCCCAGCGTGGGCGAGATGCGCCTGTTCCACCTGGAACGCCTGCTCTGCCTGGGCAATGCGCTCGCGCTCGCCCGCGATCCGTCCTTGCAGCAGCTTGAAGGCCTGCTCCATCTTCGGCACCTTGGCCTGTTCCTCGGCCAGCCCGGTCCGCGATCGCTCCAGGTTCTCGCGCGCCTGCTCGAGTTTCGCCTTCCAGGATTTTGCCGCTTCCCCCAGCTCGGCGTCGTTTTGCCGCCCGGCGTCGCGCTGCGCCCGCAGCTGGGCAAGCTGCGCTTCGAGGCGCTGGCGCGTGTCGGCCACGAAGCGAATTTCCGTTTCCAGCCGCGATATGTCCGCGTTGGCCCCATAGAGCTCGCCCTGCGCGGCGCTGAGGCTATCGCCCGCCGCGTAATGGTCACGGCGGGCCTGATCGAGCTCGCGCTCGATCTCCCGCAGCCGCGCCGTCTCCGCCTCGAGCTCCGTCGTCCCGCGCTCGATGTCGCGCGCGTGTCGCTGCGCTTCGGCATCGGCTTCGTCGCGGCGCAGAAGCCACAGCAGGTTCTGTTTGAGCGTCCGCTCGGCCGAAAGCTCGTTATACCGGCGGGCGACCTCCGCCTGCTTTTCGAGCCGCTCGATCTGGCCCCCGAGCTCCTGGCGGATGTCGCCGGCGCGCGCCAGATTCTCGCGCGTATCGGCCAGGCGATGCGCGGTCTCGCGCCGCCGCTCCTTGTACTTGGACACCCCGGCCGCCTCCTCGAGGAACACGCGCAGCTCCTCGGGCTTCGCCTCGATGATCCGGGAGATCATGCCCTGCTCGATGATGGCGTAGGCCCTCGGGCCCAGCCCGGTGCCGAGGAAGATGTCCTGCACGTCGCGGCGCCGCACGTGCGTGCCGTTGATGAAGTAGGACGACTCACCGTCGTGCTGCAATACCCGCTTCACCGAGATCTCGGCATACTGGGACCACTGCCCTGCCGCCCTGCCGAGGCTGTTGTCGAAGAAGAGCTCCACGCTTGCGCGCGCCACGGGCTTGCGCAACGACGAGCCGTTGAAAATGACGTCCTGCATCGAGTCGCCGCGCAGGGCGGAGGCGCGAGACTCTCCGAGCACCCAGCGCACGGCGTCGATGATGTTCGACTTGCCGCAGCCGTTCGGCCCGACCACGCCGACGAGCTGGCCGGGAACGTTTACAGAGGCGGGGTCGACGAAGGACTTGAAGCCGGCGAGCTTGATTTGAGTGAGCCGCACGCTAGCAGAATACGCTGCAAATCCGGATAAACCGGCTGCTGGCCGGATCCATCGTCGAGAAAACGAAGCACATATAATACCATCTCCATCCTAGCATCCGGACCCCGAATGCCGTCCAAGCCGAGCAAGTCGCTGGAGAGCTTTTCCAATCCCAGCCCGCGCCGCGACTATCTGATCCGCATGCAGATTCCGGAATTCACCTGCCTTTGCCCGAGGACCGGGCAGCCCGATTTCGCCACCCTCTATCTCGACTACGTTCCCGAGCGCAAGTGCGTCGAGCTGAAAAGCCTCAAGCTCTACATCGGGTCGTTCCGCAACGAGGGCGCCTTCCACGAAGCGGTCACGAACCGGATCTGCGACGATCTCGTCAAGCTGCTCGCGCCGCGGTTTCTGCGCCTCACCGCCCGCTTCCATGTTCGCGGGGGGATCTTCACCAGCGTCGTCGCCCAGCATCGCAGGGCGGGGTGGAAACCCGCGCCGGGCTTCGAGCTCGCGCCGGCGGAGGAGCAGCGGAGCACGCGTTGACGCGCGGGCGCAGGCGGCTCGGGCGTTTCCGGATCTCGGCGAATGAATCCCCGACTGCAGTCGCTGCAACCCTACCCGTTCGAAAAGCTGCGCAAGCTGTTCGCGGGCGTCGTGCCCAATCCCGGGCTCGCGCATATCAGCCTCGGCATCGGCGAGCCGCGTCATCCGACGCCCGAGCTGGTCAAGCGCGCGTTGTCGGAGAGCCTCGCGAAGCTCGCGGCCTACCCTCCCACGGCGGGCGGCGATGCCCTGCGGCAGGCGATCGCCGAGTGGCTCGCGCGGCGCTACCGCCTGCGCTCGATCGACTGGAAGACCGAGGTGCTGCCGGTGAACGGCTCGCGCGAGGCGCTGTTCGCCTTTGCCCAGACGGTGGTGGATCCCGCGCGCGGCGATGCCGTGGTGGTGTGTCCCAATCCCTTCTACCAGATCTACGAGGGAGCGGCGCTGCTTGCCGGGGCGCGGCCGCATTACGTGAACACCGCTTCCGAGCGCGGATTTGCAGCCGATTACGGATCGGTCCCGGAAGACGTCTGGCGCCGCACCCAGCTGCTTTACGTCTGCTCCCCCGGGAACCCGACCGGAAAGGTGCTGGGCCTCGCCGAATGGAAAGACATCTTTGCGCTGGCCGACCGGCACGGGTTCGTCGTCGCTTCCGACGAATGCTATTCGGAGATCTATTTCGATGAAGCCGCGCCGCCGCTTGGCGCCCTGCAGGCCGCAACGGAGCTCGGCCGCGGTTTCGAGCGGCTGGTGATGTTCTCGAGCCTGTCCAAGCGCTCCAACGTGCCGGGCATGCGCTCCGGTTTTGTCGCCGGGGACGCGGCGGTGCTCAAAGCGTTTCTGCTCTATCGCACCTACCACGGCGGCGCCATGAACCCCGCGGTGCAGGACGCGAGCGCCGCCGCCTGGCGGGACGAAGCCCACGTGCGCGAGAACCGCAGGAAATATGCGGAAAAGTTCGCGCGCATCACGCCGGTGATGCAAACCGCGCTTGCTGTGAAGCGCCCCGAGGCGGGCTTTTACCTGTGGGCCCGCACGCTGGTCCCCGACACCGATTTCGCCCGCAGGCTGTACGCGGAACAGCACGTCACCGTACTCCCGGGTAGTTTTCTCGCGCGAGAATCCGCCGGCATCAATCCCGGAGCAAACTACGTCAGGATGGCGCTGGTCGCAGAAACCGAGGAATGCCTCGAGGCGGCCCGCCGTATCGTAGAATTCGCAAGGAAACTATAACGCCATCGGCAATGCAAAAGCTCCAGAGCGCCATCGAACAAGCCTGGGAGGATCGGGCGCGGCTTGCGCCGGGTTCTGTCCCGGCAAAGATCGGCAAGGCCGTTGCGCACGTAATCGATGCGCTCGATGCCGGCCGGCTGCGAGTTGCGGAAAAACTCGACGGGACCTGGCAAACGCACCAGTGGATCAAGAAAGCGGTGTTGCTTTCCTTCCGGATCGAGGACAATCGGCCGGTTCGCGCCGGATCGCTGCAGTTCTACGACAAGGTCAGGACCAAGTTCGAGCGCTACGACCGAAAGCAATTCCAGCGGGGAGGATTCCGCGTCGTTCCTCCGGCGGTGGCGCGCCGCGGCGCCTATATCGCGAAAAACGTGGTGCTCATGCCGTCTTACGTCAACGTCGGCGCTTATGTAGACGAGGGGACCATGGTCGACACTTGGGCCACCGTGGGCTCCTGCGCCCAGATCGGCAAGAACGTGCACCTTTCGGGAGGCGTGGGCATCGGCGGGGTGCTCGAACCCCTGCAGGCGAATCCCACCATCGTCGAAGACAACTGCTTCGTCGGAGCCCGATCGGAAATCGTCGAGGGCGTCATCGTCGAGGAGAACGCGGTCATCTCGATGGGGGTGTTCATCGGCGCGAGCACGCGGATTCTCGATCGGGCAAGCGGGCAGATTCTCTATGGGCGTGTCCCGGCCGGCTCAGTGGTCGTGCCGGGCACCTTGCCCTCCGCCGACGGCAAGTACGGCCTCTACTGCGCGGTGATCGTGAAACAAGTCGACGCCAAGACCCGCGCCAAGACCGGCATCAACGAGCTGCTGCGCGGAGAATAGCTGCCTGCCGGGCGCAAGGAGAAAAAGGGATAAGCGAATCAATCCGGCCACGAAGTCGGAACGGCTTGCCGGCACGCCGCAATCAGGAGCTTGGACGTGTCCCGAGCCGCGCACATCGGTCTTATGTTAATTTCGCTCCACCTGCGTACGCCTCAGCGGGGGCGATCGGAGCAAGTCTAGTGGTAAAGGCGATCGGAGCAAGTCTAGTGGTAAATTGCTGGGCAATCAATTCCAGCCGCCGAAGCAAGGTATGGCCTGTCACACACCCCGGTAGATCCGGAGCGTTGTCCTCGTTCAGCAGCTCAGGCGATGTCGGGAACGGGATGGTAGGTCAGTTCGCGTGTCGGTGATTTTAGTCCCTTCCCGTTCCTCGGCGGCGCGCGCTGGCTCCGTTGCACCTCGCGCGACGCCCAGCAGCCCAGATGTTCGAGGATTCGGCGGATGACTTCGGCGTCATCGATCAGCGCGATGACCTGCATCGGCGCGCCGCACTTGGGACATTCCAGAGGATCGACTTCGTAGACCTTGTGGATCAATCGCGCCCACGCCGACCGGGCGCGCGCCGCAATCACCTGGCCGTCCTAGGGCGCTTGCGCCGCTGCGCCCGGCATGGCCTTACGGGCCCGCTCGCCCCGAACCTTCGTCGAGTACCAGCCGACGTACCGCACCAAGTGTTCGAACCGGTCCGGGATATGGCGGCAAAGTAATTCGAGCCATTGCGCACCGGGCATCGTCGGCACTGAAGCGCTAGAGCGCAATAGCGAGCTCCCGCGAACGCAGCGCCACCCGAGGCAGGTCGCCGACCGCAGCCGCCGCCTCGATCAGCGTGCGCCGGTCGCTCCGGGACAGTTGCGGCAAATCGCCGTCCTTGAAGTACGCGAGCGCCTTGAGGCTTTCCGACGGCTGAAAGGCCTTGCCGAAGAACAGGCGCGCCGCTGCAAGCCCGCGGCTCAGCGATACGCCGGCGCGCTGCATCGCGGCGATGTCCTCGTAGTCTTTCTTTTCCGCGCGCTGAACGATGACCTTAAGCTTGTGCGCCATGAGGTCGTCGAGCGACGCGACCTCCGCCACGCCATCGCGCGTGAGCAGCGGGTCGCCGACGCGCCCGAAGTTCAAGCCGCCGAAAAACGAGACCTTCACGCCGGATGCAAGCACGACCAGCGTGTCCTTTGACTGCTGGAGCGTTCGCGCCGACTCCAGGAATTCGAAGCCGCCCCGGATCGCCGTCAAATCGAGCGCGCGATCGTGGAAGAAGTCGAAGTCCGCTGAACTGCGGTGACCGAGGTGCAGTGAAACCGCGGTCCCGCCGTAGAGAACGAAACCCAGCGAGACGCTCGGGCGCAGCCGAGGCCAGAGCCGCCGCTGGGCCGCCGGCAGCTTCGCAAACCGCGGCGTGAGCGTGCCGATCAACGCAGTCGGCGCTTGGGAAGCCGCGGCACGCGGCCGGGTCGCGCGAGCCCCAGCCGATAATGCCAGTACGTCCATGAGCGCTCGGAGAACCGGCCGGCCTCGGCTCGGCGCAACGCCTGCGCCATGCGCTCGCG